>Ga0208197_1000035_pt1 | contig 170311 bp, 109 predicted proteins | sample AD_JPNNA4_MetaG_FD_184444 | JGI IMG/M metagenome (GOLD analysis project Ga0208197, IMG submission 184444) | Active sludge microbial communities of municipal wastewater-treating anaerobic digesters from Japan - AD_JPNNA4_MetaG (SPAdes) (version 2) | ecosystem: Engineered > Bioreactor >...
CGCCTCTTCGTAAATGGATTCCAACAATCCCGGACCCAATTGCCGATGCACCTCAATCGCCGCGCCAATGATCTTTTCCGTTAATAGATCAGCCATGATTCTCCTTTTTGCCACAGAGTTCACAGAGGACTCGGAGGTTTTTTCCCTCTACCTTTCTGTGAACTCTGTGTCCTCTGTGGCATAAAACTATTCGATGCTATTGCGTTCCTGGACGCCGAAGCGAGAGGGTGGTAGGAAAATGAAAAGCAGGTTGATGAGGATGCCGACAATGGCCGCGAAGACAATGGCCGGGATACCGTCTGGGAAGAGGATCGGGATCTTGAAGGGGAACAGCCCGTTTTCCAGTCCCAGGTTGCCGCCGATGCCCAAAACCAGGATGACGGCGCCGATGGCCAGATTCTTGGGATCGAAGAGGTTCACCTTTTCGCTCTGGAGCAGCGCGATACCTTGTTTGCCGATGACGCCGAACAGGTAAATTGCCAGCCCACCGGTCACTGCCGTAGGGATGGTATTGATCAACGCGGCCAGCTTACCGATGAAGCCGAGTGCCATCGCAATGCCGCCTGCCGCCATCAACACGGCGACCGAATAGTTGCGCGTAATCGCCATCAGCGAGTTGTTCTCGCCGTAGTTTGTGCCCGCGCAACCGCCGAGCAGACCGTTGAGCGCGTCATTGCAGCCATCGGCGACCAGGTTCAGACCGATGAGCTTTTTGATCTCCAACGGCTTTCGCTTCAGGTCTTTCGCCAATTGGTCAATGTACAGGCTCATCTGGTAAAGGTGCGCTGTGGATTCGGGGATGGTGGCGATCGCAATCAGCGCCACGCTGATTGCCATACCCCACGCGCGGCCATCACCAAAGGCCGGCAACGTGAAGTTAGGTATCCGCACCCAGGGGGAAGTGACCACCGGGCTGAAATCCACAATGCCGAAAATCAGGGAGATGATGTAACCGGCAATCGCGCCTAGCAGAATCGGCAACATGCCGATCAGCCCCTTGCCCTGCAGGTAGACCGAGAAAGCGATCGTCAGGATCAAGGTGATGAAAGCTACAGCCCAGTTCGCGGATGCCATATTCAGCGCCGCACCGGCCAACGCGATACCGATAACGACGGCAACATTGCCGGTGATGATGGGCGGCAGGATCTTGTCCAGGCGGTCTTTGCCGATGCGTTGAATGAGCAAGCCGATCAAAATGTTAAAGAGGCCGGTACACAGAATACCCACCTGCGCCAATCGCACACCTTCAGGACAATAGACGGCACTGCTGTTGAAGCAATCGGGGACATATTTGGACATCACGGTGATGACGACGGTGATATAGCTGAACGATGAACCGTAGTATAGGGGGATTTTGCGCTTGGCGACGAGCAAGGCGATGATTGTACCCAAACCGGAGGCGAACAGGGTCACGCCCACATCGAACTTGGTGAGGATAGCGACCAGCACCGTCGCCGGGAACATGGTCAGCACTTGCTGGAAGCCCAGGCTTAGCATTGCTCCCCATCCTGGGACATCTTCGGGCATAAAACCAATGATGGGGGCATCTTCAGACTTCTTAGCCATACGTGTCACTCCTTTCGTAAAAGATTAAATGTGGTGCGTTGATTAATTTTTTTTAAGGATGAGTTTTGAATGTCGTGGTTATAGCAATGAAGAATTTACAATAAGCCGTCCTCCTTTCACTGAATTTTACGCCCGCTCCGATAGCGTTTGTAATGCTGCAAACTGTCCTGCCTCATCGAACAGCGCGCGCACCGGGATGACGAAGCCCGGTACAACCAGGCTCTCCACCACACCGGTCATCGCTTTGACGCGCAACACATAACTTTCAGCTTGAAGAATGTATTGCTCTACAAATTCCTGTTCTGGGGCAATAATCCAGGCAGCTTTAATGCGATTTGTGCTGTCGTCAGCTCACCTCCTTCATTGCCAATCCTTCCGGGAAGCGGGGGGCAGCTTCCCGGAAGGTTGTTTCTGATACGCTTACTATATCCTACATTGGCGCAAATTTCAACCCATAGACCGGCTCACCATAGATATAGCGTATCGGCTCCCAACTGGCCTGCATGGGCATACCGATTTGTAAATCGGCGGCATCCTCGGCTTTGATTTGCCCCATCGCCTTGACCCCGTTCTCGAATTGCCCGATGCCGATGATGAGGAACCGCTCATCGAAACCCCACGGCAGGTTGAAGATCTGCGTGAAGGTGAGCAACGTGACGTTGCCCTCTGGCTTGACTTCATCGAATTCGCGGTGCTTGCAGCTCAAGCAACGCTCGTGTCTGGGGTAATGCAGGCGCCCACATTTCTTACACTTATATGCCGTGATCTTTAAGTCAGTCATTGTTCTACCCTCTTCAAAATAAAGCACACGACATTGTTCCCAAACCCACCGAAGTTGACCGTCAACCCGTTCTGTGCCCCCTTGACCTGGCGCTCTTCGGGCAGCGCGTGGCGCAATTGCCACACGATGTCTACCACCTGCGCCACACCCGTCGCACCGACGGGATGCCCGCGCGCTTTGAGGCCGCCGGAGACGTTGATCGGGATTTTGCCGCCGAGCCGCGTCTTGCCTTTGAGCACGGCTTTGCCGCCCTCACCTTTCTTGAAGAAACCCACGTGTTCGCTTTCGGCAATCTCCAGGATGGTGAAGGCGTCGTGCAGCTCCGCTACGTGGATGTCCTCCGGCTTAAGCCTGGCCCGCTCGAATGCCTGTTGCGCCGCCAGCGTGACGGCTTTCAGATCGGTTGGATCGTCGCGTTCGGCCAGAGTATGCGTATCGGTAGCCTGTCCAAATCCGGCGACAAGGATGGGCACATTCTTGGTGAGGTGAGCGGCCATGTCCAGCGGACACAGCACCAGCGCCGCCGCACCGTCGCTCACCGGGCAGGCGTCGTAGAGCCGCAAAGGATCGGCAGCCGGCGGGTTGTTGACGATGGAGTGTGGGCTTTCGAAGATGCCCTCTTTGGTGATCATCATCTCAACGTGCGCATAGGGGTTGAGCGCGCCCATCTCTTGGTTCTTGATGGCAACTTCGACCAGCATTTCGGGGGTGACGCCATACTTTTGCATGTACAGGCGCGTGAACATCCCCGCCATGCCGGGCAGGGTGATGCCATACGGATACTCGACCTCCGGGTGCGTCATCGTGGCAACAAAATCGGTGGCACGCCACCCGGTGACCTCGCGCATTTTCTCACCGCCGGCCACCAGCACCACGTCGTAGTAGCCGGAAGCCACGGCGAGCACGCCGTTCTTCACCGCCGAGCCGCCGGATGCCGGGCCGTTCTCCACCGCTTCGGCGGCGGCGGGAAGCAGCGCTAACCGGTCCACCAGGGCGCTGGCGACGGAACTTTGATGCTGCAAGATGCCTGCGCCCATATTGCCCACATAGACGGCATCCACGCCTTTATCGCCCAGGCCGGCGTCGTCCAATGCCTTCATCGAGCTGTAGGCCAGCATATCCAACAACGTATCTTGATCGCGGCGTCCGAAGGGGATCATCCCCACGCCGATAATGGCTACGTCTCTCATGGCTTACCTCCCCTTCAACCCGGCGATTTTTTCGCGGATCGCCTGTGCATCGGCGACCGCGAGTTCCCGCGTCGCCACATCCATCAGTTCCTGGGGTACAGGGCGATCCCCCACTACCAGACGTGGCTTGCTTTTGAAATACAACTCACGCGTGAGTTTGTATGAAGGCGCGCCGCCCAGCTCGTGCGGGATGTTCGTCGGTATCAGCCCGTACTCGATCATCCAACGCCGGAAGCCGATGGGACTTTCGGCCACGATGAGCACTTCGTCCTGATTCAGGTACTCGATGTGATGTTCCATCTTGGCAGCAAAAAGGTGTGCGCCGATGCGCAAGCCGCGGTCAATCGCCAGCGTGTGCAGGCTCATTCCCACCTTTGGAGAATACATCCGCCCGTTGACAATGCCGACCACCAGGCCATCCACCTGTCCAACGATGACGTACTCGTTTTGCACACGGTAATACTGCCAGGCAATCAGTTCCGCATATACACGCGCGCCGACGACGTTGTAATAGTCGCGTTCAATGAACAGGGTAGGATGCACTGATTTGAGCAACTGCGGCACATCCGCCCGCGTTACCTCCCGGACCACCATCTTCTTGCCGTTTGCCAGGGTGATCACCTTCGGCGGGTACGGCGCCTGTGGAAACTCCGGGGGACGTAGTTTCAATTCCAATTCTATATCTACGGTCATAGGCAAATCTCCTTTGTGTTAGTTTGTTAGTCGTGTAGTCTGTTAGTCGGGTAGTCTGTTAGTCGGGTAGTCGTGTAGTCGTTAGTCGGGTAGTCTGTTAGTTGGGTAGTCTGTTAGTCGTTAGTCGAGTAGTCTGTTAGTCGAGTAGTCTGTTAGTCGGGTAGTCGTTAGTCGAGTAGTCTGTTAGTCGGGTAGTCGTGTAGTCGTTAGTCGGGTAGTCGTTAGTCGAGTAGTCTGTTAGTCGAGTAGTCTGTTAGTCGAGTAGTCGTTAGTCGGGTAGTCTGTTAGTCGTGTAGTCGTTAGTCGGGTAGTCTGTTAGTCGGGTAGTCGTGTAGTCGTTAGTCGTGTAGTCGTTAGTCGAGTAGTCGTTAGTCGGGTAGTCTGTTAGTCGAGTAGTCTGTTAGTCGAGTAGTCGTTAGTCAAACAATTCAGTAGTTCCTTGACTATCCGACTATGTGACTATCCGACCATCTGACTATCCGACTATGTGACTATGTGACTATCCGACTATGTGACTATCCGACCATCCGACTATCCGACTATGTGACTATCCGACTATCCGACTTGCCACTTGCTGATTTAGATTCTCGACGTGTTGTGGATTGTAGGCGTCGCCGAACTTGGTTTTGGGAAGGGCGGCTTTTTGCGCCATCAGATCGGCATATTCGTCGTCATCCAGGAAGGCGACGCAGCGCCCGATGCATGATTCGCCGTCCACGAAGCGCCACGGGAAGAAGCCGATTTGCACGCGACGGTTGATGAGCAGGTCTATCTCGCCGCCGATGCACTCCGCGTGGATGATGCCGGAGGGGAACATCTCGATGTGCATCAACTGGTACTTCGTGTCGTCAAAGATGTCGGCCAGCCCTTTGCCGTACTTCTTCTGGAAGTGCGCTTCGGCCTGTGCGGCCTGACGCGGCATCCAGTTGCGGATGATTGTGTTCATCGGATGGTCCGCACTGCCGCAGTCCACGCCGATCCAGCGCAATTTCTTGCGCTTGGCCCACTCCGCAAACTCCCGATCCGGCCCCGGATGCTGTACCATATAGCGGATTTCGTCGGCGGTGGGCATATCCCAACCGAAATGATGGAAGCCGGTATGGATGATGAGGATGTCGCCTTCTTTGATCTCCACTTTGTCCTCGATCATCTCCGATGTGTAGATGTCGTAGTCGGCGACCACATCGGAGAGATCAACGATAGCCGCTTCGTGAACGAGGAACTCCATATCCAGAGACGCGATGTCCTTGCCGGCCGTGTAGAAGTGGATTTCGCCATCGAGGTGTGTGCCCAGGTGGTTGGAGTGGGTCACGAGCTGCCCATTCGCGCCGTTAGGCGCCAGCCGCTTGAAATATTTCACTTGTAGCGGCTCATACGTGGGCCACGGGGGCGTGGCGATGCCGAGAGGAATGGTTAAATCGAGTAATCTCATAGTCAAAACCTCCTGATTGAATTTTGAAGTTTGCAGTGGCCTTGTCTTGCAGAACAAAAGGCACTGCACGGTCTTTTCTATGTCAGATGTGTGGAGAGTATTTATCATTAAATACCAGGTGGGTGTTCGTTCAAGATATAAATGACGGATATTTTCTTGTACATATAGCATACTTTTATCTGTCGTCTTAATAAATTAAAGTAGGACTTACGCAATTGGGTTCACTTTTCACCACAGGCCACTGAGGATGCCAAGAAATAACAACATCTTAGCGATCTCTGCGTATTCTGCGGTAAAGTTCTGCCGATTTGCGTAAGTCCTATAAGGGTTGTAGCGTGGTCAAGACATGCGGTTATACGTTATGATTTTGCCCGTGGCGGCGCCGCATCACAATCCCCACAGCAAGCAGCGAGAGCGCCAACGGGGCGGAGGCGCACAAGCCGCCGCGTCCGCGTGCCCCTTCCGTGGGTTCCGGCGTTGGTTCGGACGGCTGTTCTTCGGCGGGCGGTTTTTCCGTTGGCTGGATTTCGGCCGGTGGTGCTTCTGTCGGCTGCGGCGGCGCAGGTGGTTCGGCTGAAGGTTCCCCGGCGAAAACCGCTACATCGTCCACCCACATATTCCCCCGGCCTTCACCCAGGCTGAGCGCGATGCTGCTGATGTGTGTCGGATCCAGGGTTGCCAACCCGCCCTCATCCGCCCACGAGGCGCGCGCGAATTCGTTCCAGGGGATGAAAATGGAGTTCCATTCCGTCGTCACCTCGAAGCCAAACTCGAAGGGGGTGCCGGCATCGGCGGGGCCGGAGTAGAGCGTCAGGGTAGTCCACAGGCCGGGTGTATCGGTGTGCAGCCAGAGGGTGAGGCCGTCGCCTGCGCTCCAATCCTGGGGGGCATCGTAATACTTCCCGCAGCCGCCCCAACTGTTGGCGGGGATGTTGTACGTCATCCGTAATGCCGCGGCGCCCCCATAGGCATGGCTGTCTTTAGCGCATGTGATCGTTGCCCCATCACCCGTCTCGGCATACCATTCCAGATCGCCTTCAAAATCGTCAATGCGACTGCTGCTGCCCGATGGTTTGGCGGTTGGCTCCGGCACGGCTTCCGTCGCCTCGACGGTTGCCGGTTCTGCAGGCAGTGTGGCGGGTGGCGGCGCGACCGTCTCACCAGCCCGCCAGCGGTTGTAGAAGACGTTGAGCAGTGGGACGAATTCGGCGGTGGCTTTGGTGTGCCCTTCCGTCGAAGGGTGGCTATCGCCGCTGGGGTAGAACGCGTAGTTGTTGTCCGTCGCCTGAATATGCTCGATCGCGCTGCCGTTCCAGCGATGATGATTGTCCGGGCCGGTGAGCACGTTGTAGTAGTCGAAGACGGCGACGTTGGCGTAGGGGTAATCCGCCAGCCAGTCATTCACCAGCCAGTTGTTGAAAGCGCGCGCGTTGGCGGCGTTCTGCCGCGAGGTCTCGCTGCGCATCAGCGGCGGCGCAGTGATGACAACGAACAGCTTGTCCTGCCGCGTCGCGAAGTACGTCAGCAGCGCGTTGTAGACGGCCTTCGCGTTGGCGACGGAGTATTCCCAATCGTTGGGTTCGGGCAGCGGCGGATCGTCGGGGTTGCCCTCCAGGTTGGAGTTGGGGAAGCAGGACTTGAACATGATGATCACGTTCTCGCCGCCGGGGTCGCTCCTCAGCCGTGACCAATCGCCAAAGTCGCCGACGTTCTGCTCGCTTTCGTTGTAGAGCGCATCCAGGTAGGTGTCGCGGTTCGGGCCGACAAACCATTCCGTCCAGTTGGGGATGTCCGTCCGGTCGCCGATGCCGTCCGGCCCCCAGCCGTAGTTCGTCGCGCTGACGAAGTAGTTGTTCTGCATCAGAGCTTTGCCCAGACCGCCGTAGGGCTGGTCATTGTTGGGATCGGCCAGCCAGTTGCCGCCGGTGGAGTGGTGGATGAAGATGAGCTTGACGGGTTGGGCGGGCGGGGTGTCGGAGAGGGAGAGTGGGAGAGTAGGGGAGTGGGGGAGTAGAGGGGAAGCAGCGACAAATCTCACCATTGTTAACAGAATTGCACCAACACACAGAACACAAGCGATGCGTTTCATTGAAAATCCTCCTTAGTTGGCTAATCGCACGGATAATTCCCGTCGTAAATGGTGATCTCCTCATGTCCCTTTTTGAGCCATATCCCCAGTGTCTCGCCGACGGGCGTGCGATAGAACTGCGCCTGAATCCGCGCGCGCCCTCGCGGACCGGAGAGCGTGGTAGAGAAGGCGCCCTGTCGCAGGCCGCCGCCGCTCTCGAAGTACGAGGTCCACGCAAACAGCCCCGGTTTAAGCGGTTCCCCCGTCATCACGATGACATCTTCGCTGTGCTCGACCATACGCAGCACACAGGCATACTCCTCGGTCGTTTTAGCCGAGAAGCCGAAGACGTACAGCAAAATCAGCGGCACGATGGCGATCAACGCGCCGAAACCCAAGAGCGTCCAACAACTACGCAGCGGGTTACGGACTGTAAAACGAGCAGGCGTCATGTGAATGGTCATGGTTATTGTGCGGAAAACCCGGCGGACTTTTTCATCCGTAAGTTACGGCGCTGCGTTGAGCAACACCGCCCCCCGGTTCGGCGCCAGTTCCACGCTGGTCACGGGCGTGTAGCTCACCGTCCAGGCCGAAACGTCGCCATCGGCGGGAACAAAGCCGCCGCCGTTCGGCGTGGCGCGATAATAGGTTTGTCCCAGGGCGACGGTCTGAGTGATTGCCGTGGGGTTAACCAGCACACGTCCGTTGCTGTAGGCGCGGGTGTAGACGCCCCAATCGGCGTTCCACAACGCTGCGATGTTGGCCGGGGTTCCGCCGATAGGACTGCCAATCGGGATGCTGTATTCGGGAAACCACTCGGGATCCAGATCGAGGTCGAAGTTGATATACGTATAGCGCCCCTTGATCAACAAGTAACTGCTGAGTAGAAACATACGGTCGTTCACATCGTCGGCATTGATATACTGTTGCGCCAAAATGATCTTGTCTTGGTTGACCAACCCCAGAATGCGATCCATCTGCAATTGCCAGTCGGCCAAATCGAAATAGCTGGCATAGCCCCACCCGCCAAAGCCCTCGATCATGACACCGTCCGCAATCGAATAGTCGGTGGTTTCGCGGCTGGTGACCCATTGACCGGCGTTGGGAATAAAGTGATAAGGGGCCAGGCTGCCCTGTTGCACGTAGGTCATAAAGTTGTTGAGGCGCGTGGCCCACTGGCTTTCAAAGGTGTTGTCCAGTTCCGGCAAATTGGGGTTGTAGTGATCGTAGCCCAGGTAATTGGGCACGCTGAAGCTGTCGGCGAAGATGCCGTCGTCGGCGTTGGTTTGGAGCAGACGCAACACCTCGCCGGACCAGTATGTGCGCCAGGCGGCGTTGTCCAGATTCATCAGATACCAGCCCCAATCGCAATTGAGCACGCGAGTTGTGCTGGCTTCGGGCCAGTGATAGAACCAGTCCTCCACCACATTGCCGTCGCCGGGCCATTCCTGCACCCAATCATTGCCATCAATGATGCTAAGCCAGTCGCCGCTGGGGGTGCAGCCGCTTTCAATTCCCCGATACCCCAATCCCATACCCAGGCGATAGTTCAGAATGATGAAATTGGGATTGTAGGTGCGCAAGTGGTCGGCGTCGGCGCGGGTCATCTTTTGCGTGCCGACGTAGTGGGTGGCGGCGAATTGGAATTGTTCCTCGCTCATGTTCGCCAACTGATCGTTGAAGACGTGGATGCCGTTGGTGGTGTCGGGAAAGGGACGCACGGTCTGCGTCGGCGCGCCGCCGATCGTGATGGTATGAGTGTCGGCGAATGTGCCGCCGCAATTGGTCACCGTGACAGTAATGACGTAGGTGCCGGGTGTGGTCCATTGGTAAGACGCAACCGCAGTCCCCTGCCCACTAAGCGGCGCAGGCGACCAGGTATACACCACCGGCGGTGTCGCATTAGGCGGCGTGATGGTCGCCGTAAAGATGTATGTTGTCGAGCCGCCGGCCGATTGGATGGTGAAGTTGGCATCGCTGTCGTCGTGGATAGATGGCGTGACCACGCTGCTCACGCGCACGCGCGCGGTTGTCGCCGGAGTGTTGGGAATCGTCCAGTTGTAACTGCCGGTATTGGCGATGGAAGCGACGATGGTGTGGCTGGTAGCAAAGCCATCGGTAGAGTAGGACAGGCTGACGTTGGGGATGCTGCCGGTGGTCGTCCATTGGATGAGGTGTTGGCTGCCCACCTGCCAACTTTCGCCGCCGTTAGGCGCAGTCAGCGTCAAGGTCGGCTGCGCCGGGCCACCGGCTGGCTGTAAGAGCAGGCGATTGCCGCCCGGCGTGACGGCGAAATTTTGCACTGTGACGAGGCCATAAGCATCAGCGGCGACTGTGCCGCTGGCAACCAGGCCGTTGTCGCTGACGCGGCGATTTTCCCACGCATAGTTTGCGCCGGGCGTGATGTGAAAGGTCTGCAAACGGCGCGGGGTGACATCTACGGTTTGGTTGGAGCCGTCCGTCGTGCGCAGGCTGATGCGCCACTGGCCGGCTGTGTCTATCGGCGCGCCGTCCCAATTGTCCCACGAGGACGACCATTCCAGATTCAGGTTATAGGCGGCGTCGGCGCCGGGGGGCGGCGTAACACTGCTGCCGCTGGCGTTGGATAAGCCGGGGAGGCTCTCATTGCGCACCACGCTGAAATTGTAGAAAGGCGCGCCGAGGTCGGCGGTGACATTTGGTCCCATGCCGTTAAAGCCGATCCAGTCGTGGCCGGCCGCCACCGTCGCGCCGGAAAAGGCGCGCCGCCCCTGGTAAAAGGCCCCGTAGGCTGGCTGCCCCTGCGTGCTCCATTCGATGACGGTGTCATTCGCGCCGTGCGCCAGGCTGATGTGTGCCATATCGTCGCCGCGCCGGTTGACCAGATTAGCCTGGTGATTCTGCCAATCCCAAACGCCGGTTCCGTTATAGGCCGCCAGGTGACCGGCGTAGCGCCCCACATTCGAGATGGGCAGGTTGGCGGCAATCGTCCCCCACTTGGGCACAGTGTCATTGCGCCAATTCTCGCCGCCGCCGTCGCCCGAAGTGCTATAGTTCGTCATCGGCTCGCTGCTATAAGACGCGGCAAAGACATTTGGATAGCGCATCGCCAGGGCCAGCGCGCCGCTGCCGCCCATCGAGTGGCCGTAGACATAGATGCGGTTGGCGTCCAGGTGATAAGCGGCATAGTCAGGGTCGCGCAGCGTGTCATAGATGGAGCGCAGCAATCGCTCTTCGGTGTAATTGACAATCGGCCCACTGCCTGGCGGCGTGCTGGTTGGATCGCCAGAACGGTAGTCATAGGTGGCGCTAAAGCCATAGTACCACGATTGGCGCGGATCATCCCCCCAGATTTCGAGGGCGCAAAAGTAGGACGAGTGGTCGCCCAACTCGTACTCGGCGACGTAGCGGGAGCCATAGCCTTCGATATGCAGAATGATGGGCATCGAGGAAGGCAGCGAACCGCCGCATTGCTCGGGCGTGGGCAAACCCACAAAGTAATTATAAGCGTATTGCAAGCCGCCGTCGGGATGCGCGTAGGGCCGCTCGAAGGTGGGATTGAAGGTGGCGTAATCCATGAACTGGGTATAGACTCGCCCATTGCCGCTGGGCGATTGCCAGACCATCACCGGCGCCGGGTCGGCGACGGTTTCGGCGACGGCGGCGGCAAGCGAGTTGCCCGCGCCAAAATCGGTCAGGTTTTCCACGCCGCCCGCATCCACTGTGGTGACGGCATAATAATAATTGCCCGTTTGTTTGGTTGTCCAGACGAACAAGCCCACCGTGTCGGTCAATTGCGACCCAAGCGGAGTAATGACATAGTTGCGCAGGCCGGTAAACAGGCTGCCAGCCGGATCGCGGTCGCGGTCGGTGTAAAAGATGCTGGAGCCTTCGGGCAGCGGTCCCCATTTGGCCGTCAGACGGGTGGCCTGGGCAATGTTGCTTGCGTTGATCGGCGCGGTGTGGCGATAGACGTGGTAGCTTTCGCCGCTGACGCTCGTGTTTTCATTCCAGGTGAGGAAAGTTTGACCGCTGCGATGCAAGGCAGTCAGGCCGGTGGGTTGGGCAGCCAGCGGGGCAGAGGGATGATTAATTGTGAATTGTGCATAGTTAACGGGTAATAGGGATGTACCGCCACTCATCGGCCCGGTGATCGTCACGCCGGTCAACGGGACGGCGCACGCGGGGGGCGCAGGGGCGTAGTTGCGCAGGATCAGGGGCAGGTAAAGGAAGTGCGAGGGAGTCGGGTGGGCGGTAAGGGTGATGGTGTGGGTATCCACCGCGCTCCCGCCGCAGTTCTGCACCGTGACGGTGATGACCTTCGCGCCGACGGTCGGCCAGGTGTAACGCGCCGTCATAGTCCCTTGCCCGGAGGCGGGGGCGGGCGTCCAGGTGTAGCTGATAGGCGTGGAGGCGTTGGCGGGTGCGACGCCGGCGGTGAAGGTATACTGCGTGTCGGTGTAACCGCTCGTCGGGCCGCTGATGCTCACACCTGTCAGCGCGGTGCAGGGCGTTCCGCCGGATTTCCAGCGGTTGTAGATCACGTTGAGCAGCGGCACGAACTCGGCCGTGGCCTTTTGGTTGCCGGCGGCGGTGGGATGGCTGTCGCCGCTGGGGTAGGCCGAGAAGTTGTTGCTGACAGTCTGAGTGTGGGTGATCTGTGTCCCGTCCCAATAATGGTGATTGCCGATAGGACGTTGTGCGTAGTCGTTGGTATCCGGATTGCCGCCATTGCTGGTCAAGACATTGTAGAAGTCAAAGACGGCGACATTGTTGTGGTGATAAGTGTCCAACCAGTCGTTGACCAGCCAGTTGTTGAAGGCGCGCGCGTTGGTGGCTTGTGCGGCGGTCGTCTCGGCCTCTGCCAGCGGTGGCGCAGTGATGACGATGAACAGCTTGTCTTGCCTGGTAGCGAAGTATGTCAGTATTGTGTTGTAGACCGCCTTGGCGTTGGCGACGGTGAGCGAGTCATCGGGTTCGGGGAGCGGCGGGTCGTTGGGATTCCCTTCAAGGCCAGAGTTGGGGAAGCAGGATTTGAACATGATGATGGTGTTTTCGCCGCCGGGATCGGAGGCCAGGCGGGAGTAGGAGGAGTTCTGGTTGTACTCGGTGTAGAGCGCAGTGGTATAGGTGATCGCGTTGGGGCCAACGAACCACTCAGGCCAATTGGGAATATCCGTGCGGTCGCCGATGCTATCCGGCCCCCAGCCATAATTGGTGTCGCTGACGAAGTAATTATTGTCGCGCAAGGCGATACCTAATCCGCCATTGTCGTCCGCCAGCCAGTTTTCACCGCAGGAGTGATGGATGAAGATGAGCTTGACGGTAGTGGTGGGAGGAGCGGGGGAGAGAGAGGGAGAGGAAGGGATGGAAGAGGCAAGAGATGCTGGCGGTGAGGCCATTGCCAGGGTGAGCAATCCGATACCGCCGGCGATTGCGATCAACAGCGCAACCAGGTAAAACAAATTTCTCGGTTTCATAATTCACCTCCTGATAGGGATCCAAAGGATATCGAAACGGATTACAATTTACGTCCAGGTAAGTCCTTCCATGCCTGGATCGCGCTCAAGTCCAGGTCGTCTTTGGGAATGAACACCTCTGCCCCCACCTCTGCCGCTGCGACCTGGAACTGATCGGCGCGGTCGCGGTAGGCACTGATCAGGATCACGCGTAGATCAGGGAAGAGCGTCTTTAGACGGCGCGTGCCCTCTAATCCGTTAACACCCGGCAGCATCACGTCCACTACCGCCAGATCGGGCTGGACGACCCGCGCCAACGCTTCGGCCTCGGCGACCGTCCCCACCTCGCCGACAACGACCAGGCCGGCGCGGGTTAGCAATTGCCCCAGCACGCGGCGAAACGCGGGTTGGTCGTCTACGATGAGCACACGGATCATGGCCTGTTCCTCTACAGAACAGGATAGCACAGATTGATCGGCGTGTCATCGGAGCGGAGTACTGTTTTTGGAGAAGAACACCCGGTACTGGGGTACTGACTCTGATATATGACATTGGGACTGTGAGCAGGCTTTTAAACACGGATTTTACGGATGTACACGGATGAAATCAAGGTCAAAATCCGTGTGATCCGTGTCCCGACCCAATCAGCAGACGCCGACCGGGATCGGCGTCTGATAAGTCACCCGCACCGTCGTCCCCTGGCCGGGCGCCGATTCGATCATCAATCGCCCTCCGATCAGCGCAACTCGTTCCTGCATCCCCATCAGCCCGAAATGCTCCTGAGCGGTTAAGTCGTGAAGCACTTCTGGCAAGACAAAACCCCGTCCGTCATCTCGAACGGTCAACGTCAGGCGGTCCGCCTCCCATACCAGGGAGAGTGCAACCTGCCGCGCCGCAGCGTGGCGGGCGACGTTGGATAGCGACTCCTGCGCCACCCGATAGAGATTGACCGTCACCTCCCCCGGCAGGGCGCGCAAGGTGTGATCCGGCGGCAGGTCGAGCGTGATCGGTACGCCGCTCTGCTCCGACCACTCCTCGGCCAGGGCGCGCAACGCTGCCCCCAATCCCAATGTGTCCAGCATCGGCGGGCGTAGCTCGGCGCACACCTGCCGTAATTCTGCCAGCAAGCGACGCACCTCGGCGCGCATCGCCTGCAATTCCTCGCTTGCGGAAAGGGTTTCCTTTCCCGTCGCAGCCAGGAGCAGGCCCAGTTGCATATTCAGCCCCACCAGGAGCTGGATTGGGCCGTCGTGCAGGTCACGGGCCAGGCGGGCGCGTTCTTCCTCGCGGGAACGGAGCAGTCGGTGTTGCATCTCGCGGATCTCGCCCAGTTGACGGCGCAACGTCTCCACCAGGAGCACATTGTTCAGGGCCACTTCCGCTTGATCGGCGAGGGTTTTGAGGATGCGGCGATCTGGGGCGGTGAACTCCTCTCCATCGCGCCGGCCACTCACAGTCCACGCCGCGCAGCGCCGGCCCTCGAGGGAGAATGTGAAGCGCAAGTGCGGCTCCGCCGGCTGTGGGGGAAGCGTCTCGTCCGGCGCGCCGATCCACAGATGCGCGGCACGCAATTGCATCAATGCCGGAACCTGGCGCGTCAACACATCCTTCAAATGCGTCCAATCCAGGCTGCGGGCAAGCGCATCGCTGACCGTTTCTACCACGCCAGGGTAATCGTACCACCCGCCGTAGAACACGCGATCCACCAATCGCTGCACCCACCGCCGCGACCAGTCGAAGGTCAGCCCGACGAGCAGCGTCAATCCGGCGGCGATCATCGCCTGGGCCAGCCAATCGCCCGGCGCAAGGCGATAAATCAGCAAAAACGGTCCCAGATAGAGCAGCAGGATGCCCAGGGAAAGTAGAACGTAGACTAACGCGCGGTTGAGCAGGCGATCTATCCCGAACAGGTTGTGACGCACTGTGGCATACATGTAGCTCAACGGCGCGAAGACCAGAAACAGACCCATCGCCCATTTTGGCATGCGGTACATTGATCCGGCAATGGCTGGCAGGAGATAAAACAGTGTGGGCGGGAGCGCCGCCATCAGATTGCCGAAGACGATCAAACGCAGTCGCCGCCGGTCGTCAGGAACAGCCTTGCGCACATACACGTAGACCAGGATGCCGAGGGCAAACACGATTTCTAAAGTAGAGTACAACACGCCCAGCCGTACCCACAACGCCTGGGACGATAACACACCGACAAGCCCCGCAAACGCCAATCCATACAGCACCCCAAGTCCCCATCGTCTTTGACGCCGGGAGCCTAGCAGTACCGGAAAAGTCGTCACGTGATGCACCAGCAGCGGGGCCGCAATGTGGAAACAGGCGGTGCATAATACTATCGTCCAGGGAGGCGTGAGCCAATAGCCGGGCTGTGACAGCAACAACAGCGCCGCCACTGCAAAAACCTGGGCCAGCAGAAAGAGCAGGCGCACATCGGCGCGCGCAAATTGCCGCCACAGAAGCAGCACACCGACGCCCCAAAAAATCAATGCAACGACGATTGCACTGATCAGCGACAGCCAGTTGAGTTTTGCCAGGGGAAAGATCGGGAGTTCAAGGGTGAGGCGCTGGCCGTTCCGGTCAATCTCCACCATAGAGACGCCCACCCGTGGGACGAGCCACTCGGCGAACGGGACACCGTTTACAGAAACGATCACATCATCCGGCCACAACCCGGCCCAGTTGGCGTAGCTATTTTGCGGGACGGCATATACCCGCCCGGTTTGACCATCAAAACTGAAATCTAATGCCGGAGTACGCCATTGAAAATAAACGACATAGCCGGCCAGCAATGGAACAGCCAGCGCCAAAAGCGCGAAGAGGCCACGCAATAGCCATGCCGGGGAATCTTTCTCAGTGTGATTCATCCTTGCCTGCCGCCGGTGAGATCTGTGCCAATCCGTGCCGGATGGCGTACAGAGCAGCTTCGGTGCGGGAGGCGACGTTCAACTTGCTGTAGATAGTGCTGACGTGATTCTGTACGGTCCGCGTGGTCACCACGAGCGCCCGCGCGATGGCGGCGTTATCCAGCCCCTGGGCCAGCAGGCAGAGCACTTCTTGCTCGCGCGGGGTGAGCGGCGTAAGGGGAGAGTCCGGGGCCGGAATCACATCACCCACAGCCCGCTTGACGACCTGCCGGGCGACGACCGGGCTGAGCCAGCTCGCGCCCTGCGCGACAGCCCGCACAGCGTTCGCCAATGTCTCCAGCGTCTCGTCCTTGAGGACATAGCCGGTTGCGCCGTTTTCCAGCAGGCCGAAAACCGTGCGGCTATCGTCGTGGACCGTCATTACGAGGATGGCAACCGTTTCTCCCTGCGCGCGCAGCCGGCGGGTCACCTCCACGCCGCTGATGTCAGGCAGGTTGACGTCGAGCACCAGCACGTCGGGATGGTGCTGAGTTGTCAGGCGTAGCGCGTCAGCTCCGGTGGCCCCTTCGGCGAGAATCGTGATGTCTTCGGTGGCGTCCAGTATTGTCCGTATGCCGGCGCGCACAACCGGGTGATCGTCTACGACGACAACAGTAATCATTCCGCCACTCTAGACCTGTAATCCTTCACAGTGCATCATCTCTTTGCCGCTCATCGCCGGGTTCACGATGGTCACCGTGATGGGGATGTACGCATCAGCAGTAACTCACCATTCGCTCATTCGCTTAAACGCCTTCTCAAAACACTGCCTTGGCGCACGCACCAGGCCGGCCCCCACCATGCCCACGCCCGGCTCTTTGTGTGCAATGCCGGTATTGATGAACGGCAAAATGCCCGTCGCCATCACCTTGCGCACGTCAATCCCTAACGGCGTCCCCCGGAAGTTGAGCGCAGGCACGGTGAAGAATTCATGCTCACCCGCCGTGATCTGGTACATCTCCTGCGTCACCTGCAACGCCAGCGCTGACGTCCCGCCGACGAAGCGCACAATGGCCGGTGCCGCCGCCATCGCAAAGCCGCCGATGCCTGCCGTCTCGGTGATGGCGGAATCGCCGATATCGGGGTTGGCGTCTTTCTCCGAGAAGCCCGGCAACCACAGCCCTTGCACGACCGGTGCGGGCGCGGTGAACCATTGGTCTGGCATTCCCGCCACACGGATGCCGAAATCTGTCCCGTTGCGCGCCATCACCGTGACGATGGTGCTGCCCGCGATCCCCTCTGCCGGTTCGAGCATCGCCTTGACCGCCGCCATCGAAAGGTTGAGGAAAAAGTGGTCGTTGCCGTCAATAAACTTGAGCACTTCTGTGGCCACTTTTTTGGTTGCCGTCTCGATCAACGCCGGCGCAAGTTGGCGGATGAGCAGCGACGTGGCGGCGCGGTTACGATTGTGGCCCTCGTCGCCCATGTGAAGTGCTTGCGCGATGATGCTGCGCAGGTCAAGCGGGCCGGTGGCTTTGAGGGCGGCCTTGAGTGCGGGGTAGAGTGTCGTCTCCATCCACTTGAGGCGGGCGAGCACTTCGTCACCGTAGGCACCGTAGCGCAGCACGCGGCCCAGCCCCTCGTTTTGCGTGCTGTAGGTGGTATTCCCGAATGTCTCATTGCGCACGATGAACACCGGCATCGAGGGTGACACGATTCCTGCCATCGGCCCGACGGCGTGATAGTGGTGGCATGGCGCAAAAGTGAATTCGCCGGCAGCCGCCATCTCTGCGGCCTCTTCGTAGGAAGCCGCCCAGCCTTCGTAAACGGCGGCGCCGATGATCGCACCGCGCATCGGCCCGCACATACGCTCCCAGGTGATGGGTGGCCCGGCATGGAGAAGCATGCGTTCGCCCAGACCGGGAATCACCTCGCGCGCGACGCCCATCCCCACGAGCAAGGGCCGTCCGCTGCGGATGCGCGCCACGGCCTCGGCGTTGGCGGCGTCAATATCCACGCCGTCTTTGGTGTGGGTGATCTCCACATAGCCTTCCAGCGGCGGACGCCAATCTACGTGAACTACGTCTGTGCCTTGATCGCGCAGACTTTGCGCGAAACTTTCCAATCCAACATTTACTGCTTTGAGTGGTTGGCCGAACAGGTCTTGAATCGCCATAATTTTTTCCCTCGAAAATAATCAGTTTTGTAGGCAAACGGTTAGTTTGCCGCTACCGCAAGCTGACAGCTTGCGCTACAGTTCCTTCAACTCGAAAATAATCGGTTTTGTAGGGCAAACGGTTAGTTTGCCGCTGCCGCAAGCTGTCAGCTTGCGCTACAGTTCCTTCAACTCGAAAATAACCAGTTTTGTAGGGCAAACGGTTAGTTTGCCACTGCCGCAAGCTGACAGCTTGTGCTACAGTTCCTTCAACTCGAAAATAATCGGTTTTGTAGGCAAACTGTTAGTTTGCCGCTGCCGCAAGCTGACAGCTTGCGCTACAGTTCCTTCAACTCGGAAATAATCGGTTTTGTAGGGCAAACGGTTAGTTTGCCGCTGCCGCAAGCTGACAGCTTGCGCTACAGTTCCTTCAACTCGAAAATAATCAGTTTTGTAGGGCAAACGGTTAGTTTGCCGCTGCCGCAAGCTGACAGCTTGCGCTACAGTTCCTTCAACTCGAAAATAATCAGTTTTGTAGGGCAAACGGTTAGTTTGCCGCTGCCGCAAGCTGACAGCTTGCGCTACAGTTCCTTCAACTCGAAAATAATCAGTTTTGTAGGGCAAACGGTTAGTTTGCCGCTGCCGCAAGCTGACAGCTTGCGCTACAGTTCCTTCAACTCGAAAATAATCAGTTTTGTAGGGCAAACGGTTAGTTTGCCGCTGCCGCAAGCTGACAGCTCGCGCTACAGTTCCTTCAACTCGAAAATAACCAGTTTTGTAGGGCAAACTGTTAGTTTGCCGCTGCCGCAAGCTGACAGCTCGCGCTACAGTTCCTCAACTCGAAAATAATCGGTTTTGTAGGGCAAACGGTTAGTTTGCCGCTGCCGCAAGCTGACAGCTTGCGCTACAGTTCCTTCAACTCGGAAATAATCGGTTTTGTAGGGCAAACGGTTAGTTTGCCGCTGCCGCAAGCTGACAGCTTGCGCTATAGTTCCTTCAACTCGGAAATAATCAGTTTTGTAGGGCAAACGGTCAGTTTGCCACTGCCGCAAGCTGACAGCTCGCGCTACAGTTCCTTCAACTCGGAAATAATCGGTTTTGTAGGGCAAACTGTTAGTTTGCCGCTGCCGCAAGCTGACAGCTTGCGCTACAGTTCCTTCAACTCGGAAATAATCGGTTTTGTAGGGCAAACGGTTAGTTTGCCGCTGCCGCAAGCTGACAGCTTGCGCTACAGTTCCTTCAGCTCGAAAATAACCAGTTTTGTGGGGCAAACTGTTAGTTTGCTGCTGCCGCAAGCTGACAGCTTGCGCTACAGTTTATTCAACTCAAGATATAACCTGCCAGCCGCGTCGCTGTTGCGTTGGATTCGAGCACGATCACACCGGCCTCGCGCAATTTGGCTTCTTGCGCGCTGACGTTCTGCGGATCGCCTTCCGTGCCACACACCGAGGCGATGAACAGCACCTCACGCCCTTCGTCGGCAAGCTGCGCCTGCGCCTCACGGATAGCTTCGGCGGCGGCGCCGGCCGGGTCGGGATGGGCGCCGTAGCCGAGTACGATGTCCAGGAAAATGATGGCGGTCTCCGGGTCACGCGCTTCGTGGAGGATGCGGCGGTTGCGCAGCGTCGGATCGAGCATCGGGTGCAGCCGCCCGACGGTGAATTCGTCCTCGCCCAGGTCAACGGCGGTGTGGCCGATGCTCTTGTTCGCATCTGCCAGCTTGTGCTTTTTCTTCACCGGCGCGTTGGAAAGCACAACCCCTTTGCCCAACATCGCGTTCAGGATGAGTTGGCTCTCGTAGCAGAACGTGCCGCCGCTGAACAGGCCACGGAAGTAGTTCTGCTTCATCTGCAAGCGCGTGACAAGCTTTTTCGCCTGCTTTTTCAGTTCCTGGTGTCGCGCGTGCAAACGTTGCAGGACTGCCTCCGGCGATTCCCCGCGCGCGACGGCGGCGGCAAGGTGCGCGGCTTCTTCGAGTGTCTCCGCCGGGATGCCACCGGCTTCGCGGATGGCCTTCGGCTTGCCGCCCAGGAAACACACGACGGCGGGTTTGTTGCTGGCTTTTAGTTGCTTGAGCACCTTCTCGGCTACGGTGGGGGCAGGTGGCTTGGACACGAGGAGCAGCACTTCGGTCGCCGGGTCGGCCTGGAGCGCCTTTACCCCTTCGAGCATCATGATGCCGCCGACGGCCTCCGAAAGGTCGCGCCCGCCCGTGCCGATGCCCTGTGTGATGCCCACGCCCATCCGCGTGAGATAGCTGGTGACGGCCTGCAAGCCCGTGCCGGCGGCAGCCACAACGCCCACCGGGCCGGGGATGACGGCATCCGCAAAACCGAGCGCCACGCCGTTGATGATTGCCGTACCGGCATCTGGCCCCATCACCAACAATCCCTTCTCGCGCCCTAACGTCTTGAGCGCGATTTCGTCTTCCACACTGACGTTATCGCTGAAGAGGAAGACGTGCAATCCCCGTTCAAGCGCCTCGCGGGCGACACCGGCTGCGTACCGTCCGGCGACGGAGACCAGCGCGATGTTCGCGCCCGCGAGTTGTTGCGCAGCGGCGGAGACTGTCTTGGGGGATGGGGCCGCGCCACTGGCGGCTTTCGATGTCCTCGATGCCGCGAGCAGTTCGTTGATGCGCGAGGCTAAGTCCACGGTGGCTGTATCTGCCGCTCGTACAGCGATGATGAGGTCGTCGGCGAAGGCGGCTTCTGCTTCTGGCGTGAGCAAGCCTGCATCCTTGAGGATGCCTTTGTTGGCGGGTGTGCCCATCACCACGGCGGCGTCTTCCACACCGGGCAACTTCGAGAGTCCCTGGGCCACTTGTAGGAGGGTGATGGAGTCGTAATATTCACCGCTTTTGATAATCGTTTGGATCATCAGTGAGACCTCCTGAATTTTTTGTATGTCCGCTGTGTTTTCTGCGGTGCAAAACATGTCCGGTTGAATAGATGTTGTCTGACTGAACGACGCGTGAATGTTAGTGGAAGAAGTATTTTCATTGTATGGACAACGAGAGGATTTGTCAAGATTGTGAAAGTCATGCTTGACATAGGATAGATTCCCCCTATCATTTCATTGTGTGTGGTTTTGTGTTGGAATCATGTTCGATTTGAAAGGAGGTCGGGACATGAAGACAGGCAAGTGGGGCAGGCTTTTGTTGATTGCCGGCGTCATGCTGGCGTTGATGGGCCTCTGGTGGACGCCGACACGCGGTCTCGGCGTCCAGGCGCGGGCACTTGCTGCGCCGTCGGAGCCGTATTCCTGGAAGAATGTGGAGATTGTCGGCGGCGGATTTGTGCCGGGCATCATCTTCAATACTGCCGAGCCGGGGTTGGTCTACGCCCGCACCGACATCGGCGGGGCTTACCGTTTGGATACGACGACCAATCGCTGGATTCCCTTATTGGATTGGATTGATTGGGATCATTGGGGCTGGACCGGCGTGGATAGCCTGGCGACCGACCCTGTGGACCCGGATCGCGTGTATGCGTTTGTCGGCACCTACACGAACAGTTGGGATCCCGGCACCGCTGCCATTCTGCGCTCCACCGATCGCGGCGCAACCTGGGACATTACCGAACTGCCGTTCAAAGGCGGCGGCAACATGCCCGGACGCGCGATGGGCGAGCGCCTGGCGATTGATCCCAACAGCAACAACATCCTTTACCTGGGTACGCGCAGCGGCAACGGTCTGTGGCGCAGCACGGATTATGGCGTCACCTGGACGAAGGTGGATAGTTTCACGGCGGTGGGCAACTACGCGCCGGGCATAGGCGACTATGAAGGCGACCTGATCGGCGTGGTGTGGGTCGTCTTTGACAAAGCAAGCGGCACCGCCGGCGCGCCCACGCCGACCATCTATGTCGGCGTGGCGGATACGGAGACGCCCCTCTACCGCAGCACCGACGCCGGGCAGACCTGGGAACCGGTTCCCGATCAGCCGCAGCAGGGGTATTTGCCGTATCATGGCGTTTTGGCTTCCAACGGCGTGCTCTACATCACCTACAGCGACAATTGTGGCCCTTATGGCGGCGACGCAGGCGCAGTCTGGAAATACAATACCCAGACCGGCGGCTGGACCAACATCACCCCGCCACCGCCTGGGGGAGGCGAACCGTATGGCTATGGCGGCCTGACCGTGGATGCGTCTGACCCGAATATCGTGATGGTCTCGACGCAGGAGTCCTGGTGGCCCGACGACATCATTTTCCGCAGTACGGACGGCGGTGCCACCTGGAAGGCAATTTGGGAGATTCAGTGGGTTGGGTGGCCGCCGCCACGCACCAATCACTACGTCCAGGACATTTCGGGTGCGCCCTGGCTCAATTGGGGACGCGCCATGTATGCTAACCTGCCGGAACTGTCGCCCAAACTGGGCTGGATGATCGGCGACCTGGAAATTGACCCGTTCAACCCTGACCGGATGTTGTACGTGACCGGCGCGACGATCTACGGCAGCGACAATCTCACCGATTGGGACGAAAACAAAACGGTGACGATTACCGTCAAGGCGCAAGGCCTCGAAGAGACCGCCGTGAACGACCTGATCAGCCCGCCGACCGGGGCCACACGCCTGCTCAGCGCTCTGGGGGATCTCGGCGGCTTCCGTCACGACGACCTGACGGCCGTTCCGCCTGTGATGTTCACGAATCCCGTTTTTGGCTCCGGCACAAGCCTGGACTATGCCGAACTTAATCCCAAATTCATCGTGCGGGTGGGAGATGGCGATAACATCATCAACCTCAGCTACTCACAGGATGGCGGTCTCACATGGACGGCGGCGGTAACAGAGCCGGTGGGCCTTAACCGCGGCGGCAATGTTGCGGTAGCAGCGGACGGCAGCGCGATTGTCTGGTCTCCTGGGATGACGGTGGTGTACTCGATCAACAACGGCAATAGTTGGGCTTCCAGTACCGGTGTGCCGGCCGGCGCGACGGTTGAATCTGACCGCGTCAATCCGCAGGTTTTCTACGCCTACGCCGGCGGTAATTTCTACCGCAGCGCGGACGGCGGCGCGACTTTCACTGCCATCATCAACGCCGGCTGGCCGCCAACGGCCACGGTGAAATTCAAGGCCGTTCCCGGTATCGCGGGCGACATCTGGCTGGCGGGCGGCAATGAGGACACCATCTACGGCCTGTGGCACTCCACCGACGGCGGTGATAGCTTCACGAAGCTGGCGAATGTGGAAGAGGCGGATGTCGTCGGCTTTGGCGCGCCGGCGCCGGGCAAGACCTATGTGACGATCTACATCAGCGGGCAGATTGACGGTGTGCGCGGCATCTACCGCTCGAACGATATGGGCGCGAGCTGGGTGCGCATCAACGACGATCAGCATCAATACGCCTGGACGGGTGCGGCCATCACCGGCGATCCGCGCATTTACGGGCGGGTGTACATCAGCACCAACGGGCGCGGCATCCTCTACGGCGATCCGCAGGCAAGTCCGCCGCCGACTTACACGCTGACCATCAATGTTGTGGGGCAAGGGACCGTGAAACGCATCCCCGATCTCCCGGCATATTATGCCGGCGACATCGTGGAGCTTGTGGCGACGCCCGCGTCCGGCTGGCAATTCGACGGTTGGAGCGGCGCGACGTTGCTTCAAGACCCCACGCGCGTTGTGATCCATAGCAACACTGTGCTGACGGCGACATTCTCGCGGATCAATCATGCGCCGACGGCGCGTGCCGGGGTAGATCAGACGGTCAGGCCGGGCGCTCAAGTCACGCTGGATGGCAGTGCCTCATCCGACCCTGACGGTGATGCGTTGGTTTACCTGTGGCGGCAGGTCGGGGGCGCTGCGGTTACCTTCACACCGGAACTCAGCCGTACCACCTTCATAGCAACGCAGATGCCCACCGTGCTGACGTTCACTCTCACCGTCACCGATACGGCCGGCGCGAGCGATATGGACGAAGTCATCGTCACCGTAGACAAGCATCGCATTTACCTTCCTTTGGTCTTGCGGAACCATTGACATCGGGTGGGTGGAGTCTTAAGGTTCGGTAGTTAAGATAGGTTGACACCTATCTCACTTGTGCTACAATCGCGTCTGATTGCACATTAAATCAAAAGAGCATGCTCTTATCCAGAGAGGTGGAGGGACCGGCCCTGTGAAGCCTCGGCAACCAAGGTTAGTCGCATAGTCGCATAGTCGCATAGTCTTGTAGTCGGTTTGCCAGACTGTCTGACTAAGGACTACCAGACTAAAGACTACCAGACTAAAGACTACCAGACTAAAGACTGATTGACTACCCTATGGTGCCAATTCCGGCAGACCCCCGGTGGGGTTCTGGAAGATGAGAACAGTATTATATGCTGCGAAAAGCCTCTTCAGCCAGGATGCCCTGCTGAGGAGGCTTTTTTGTTGGTTGGGAGTGAAGAGTAAAGAGGCATAGTGCATCAGCTATGATGCATCACTCATTTCTCATTGCCCCTTACCAAAAACTAAGGAGTCCGCAATGCCTTATCACATTTCGACCCAAGCTGTACATGCAGGGGAGGAGAAGCGTAAGCCGTTCGGCGCGCTGACGACCCCTATCTATCAGACTTCGACGTATACGTTTGAGGATACGGCGGATGTGCTGGCTTTTATGGAGCGCAAAGCCGAGCGCAAGGCGGCGCGCGAGGCCGGCGGCGATCTGCCCTTGCGCGATGAATACGGTCGTTACAGCAATCCCACACAACTGGTCGTGGAGCGCAAACTGGCGGCCCTCGAAGGCGGCGAACGCGCCTTGCTCTTTGCCAGCGGGATGAACGCCATCACGACTACGTTCCTGGCATTGCTTGCGGCCGGTGACCACGTGATTGTGGTCGCCGATTGCTACCGCCGTACCCGTGAGTTCGCCGAAAAGTTCTTGCCGCGTTGGGGCGTCGAAACGACGCTTGTGCCGGTGGATGATCTTCAGGCTCTCACGGCAGCTATCCGTCCCAATACGCGCCTGATTTTCACCGAGACGCCGACCAATCCTTACCTGCGCATCGCCGATCTGCCACGGATTGCCGAAATTGCCCGTCCGCGCGGGATCATCACTGCCGTGGATAGCACTTTCGCCACGCCGATCAACATGCAGCCGCTGGCGTTTGGCATTGACCTGGTTCTGCACAGCGCGACGAAATACCTGGGAGGGCACAACGACATCCTGGCGGGTGTTGTTATCGGCGCGCACCGGCTGTTGGCGAAGATCGAAGACACCCGCGGCCTGCTCGGCGGCGTCGGCGGGCCGCACGATGCCTACTTGCTGCTGCGTGGCCTGAAAACACTGGAACTGCGCGTCCGCCGCCAGAACGAAAACGGGATGCGCGTAGCGCAGTTCCTCGAACAGCACCCGGCCATCGCCCGCGTCTACTATCCGGGCCTGCCAAGCCATCCCGATTACGCGACGGCGCAGCGGTTGATGACGGGCTTTGGCGGCGTGGTCAGTTTCGAGGTGGCGGGCGACAAGGAGACCACCAGCCATTTCGTGGATCGCTTACAGATGCCCTACATCGGCCCGACGTTGGGTGGGGTGGAGGGCATTGTCCAGCAACAGGCACTATTCGTCTCTCTTGATCCGGCAGAGCGTGCTGCCTCCGGCGTCGGTGATACGCTGGTACGCTACGCGCTGGGCATCGAAGATGCAGAGGACATCATCGCCGACCTGGCGCAAGCGCTGGAAAGGTAGACGGTAGACGGGGGACTTGCGGTGGCCAACCCCTGTATACTGTCTACTTGAACAAGGAGCATTGTTATGACGGTAATCGTGCACAAATTCGGTGGCACTTCCGTGGGGAGCGCGGAACGGTTTGCGGCGGTAACGGGGATTGTCGCGCAGGTAGAGCATCAACCGGTCGTAGTGGTCTCGGCCATGAGCGGCGTGACGAATCAGTTGATCGCCGGGGCGCGGGCGGCGGCGGAAGGGCGCGATACGGTCTACCGCGAGATCAAGGCCGAATTGCTGGCACGCCATTTGGACGTGGTGGATACCCTGCTTACCCGCAGCCGTGAGCGGCTGGAAGTCGGTGGTTTTGTCGAAGATCGCTTGCACGAGTTGGAGCGACTCTATCGCAGCATTGCCGTGCTGGGTGAAGTGACTGCACGTGGATTGGATGCCGTGGCGGCCTTTGGGGAATTGCTTTCGGCGCACATCCTCGCGGCGGCGCTGCGCGAGCGCGATTTGCGCGCCGAGGCCGTCAGCGCGACCGAAACGCTGGTCACCGATGACCATTTCGGCGCGGCCAGGCCGCTGATGGCGCAGACGCGCGCACGGTTGCAGGCGCGCGTCAAACCACTGCTGGAACGCGGCGTGATTCCCGTCATCACCGGTTACATCGGAGCGACGGAGTCCGGGGTGACGACGACACTCGGACGCGGTGGTAGTGACTTCAGCGCGGCGATTTTTGCCGCCGGCTTGGACGCCGACGAGGTGTGGATCTGGAGCGACGTGGACGGTATCTTGACCGCCGATCCGAATCTCGTGCCGCAGGCGCGTACCTTGCCGGAGCTATCGTACAGCGAGGCGGCGGACCTGGCGTATTACGGCGCGGATGTGCTGCATCCCAAGACGGTCGGGCCGATTGTGTCTGCCGGCATCCCCATGCGGCTGCGCAACAGCTTCAATCCGCAGCACCCCGGAACGCTGGTGGTCAAGTCGCCCCACGCCGACCGGCAACGCCTGCCTGCCATCATCTCCACCGACGGCCTGACGCTGATCGCCGTGGGTAGCCGCGATGACACCTGGAATCTGGCGTTGACGGCGCGGGCGCTGCAATGCCTCAGCGCGGCCGGTGTGGATGTGCCGATGTTCTCGCAGTCATTTTCGGAGCACACGCTCAACCTCGTGCTGCGCGAACAGGATCAGACCCACGCGCTCAAAGGACTCCAGAACGAATTCGGCGCCTTGTGGGGTGATAACTTTGTGCTCGATGTCAAAGAGAAAGTGGCGACCGTTTCTGTGGTCGGTGTGCCGGGGTGGAATACGCGGGGAATTGTCTCACATACCTTTGCGGCGCTCGGTGAGCACGGGACGCGCGTTATCGCCGTAGCGCAGGCTGCGACGGAGCACAATGTCTCCTTTTGCATCCCTGAGGATCAAATGGCCGACACCGTGCGCTTCTTGCACCGCGAGTTGGGATTGGAGTAGGGGGTGGGGATTAGGGAGTGGGGATTGGGAAATTAGGGATTAGGGGGGTTTCCCAGTCCCTAACTCCTCGTCCCCAATCCCTAATCTCCGGTCTTTAATCACACCCAAAGGGGCACAAAATCGAACTTCTCCACATCCACCAGCCCTTGATCGGTGAGTTTGAGTTTGGGGATGACCTCCAGGGCCAGGAAGCCGAGGTGCATAAAGGGGTCGTGGAGGGGTGAACCGAGTTCTTTAACACGTTCCAATAGCATATCCATCTGCGCGCGGACGACCTCGACCGGCTGATCGGACATCAACCCGGCGATGGGGAGCGGCACACTGGCGAGCACTGTGCCGTTGAGGACGGCGACGAGGCCGCCGCCCAGGTCTTTCACGGCGCGGACGGCGGCGCGCATTTCGGCATCGCTCACGCCCGCCACGGTGATGTTGTGGCAGTCGTGCCCCACACTGCCGGCAATCGCGCCGCGCTTGAGGCCCAACCCGTGTACGAAGCCCAGGCCGATCCTGCCTGTGCGGCTGTGGCGCTCGATGACGGCCAGCTTGAGCAGATCGCGTTCAATGTCGGCCACGGCTTCTTTTTCAACGGATTGAGCGGATTTAACGGGCATGGAATCCGTTTTATCCGTTAAATCCGTTGACATAATCCTGGCCTCAAAAATCCGTTCGTCGGTTACGATCTGATCGGGAATGACGCCAATAGCGCGGATGCGCGTTCCCTCCGCCGGGATGCGGAACGAGAGCGCGTCTATGTCCACGTGGATGCTGCCGCGCACGCGGCTTTCGTCCGCCGTGGGCAGTGGCCACTCGCCCACCGGTTGGCCGTCTTCCGCAACCAGTTTGCCGCCGGCAAAGACCTTGACTGCACAGAAGTCTTCCAGCGACGGCGTGACGACCAGATCGGCGCGGCGTCCCGGCGCGATGGCCCCGCGATCCTTCAGCCCGAAGGCTTCGGCGGCGTTGAGTGTCGCCATGCGCAGCGCGGTGAGGGGCGGCAATCCCGCCGCAATCGCCAGCCGCAGGTTGTGGTCCACGCTGCCTTCTTCGATGAGATCGGCGGGGTGGCGGTCGTCGGTGGCGAAGGCGAAGCGACGCGCGTTTTCCGGCGTGATGGCGGGGAGCAGGGCATGCAGGTTACGCGCAGCGGTGGCCTCGCGGACGAGCACGTACATCCCCAGGCGCGCTTTCTCGAGGGCCTCGTCCGCCGTCATGCTCTCGTGATCGGTAGACGGGCCGGCGGCAACATAGGCTTGCAACCACGGCCCGCCGACGCCGGGCGCGTGCCCGTCAATGTGCCCGTCGCCAAAGGCGAGGAGTTTCTCCAACGCGCCGGGCAGGCCGAGGACTGCGCCGGGCACGTTCATGAACTCCGCCAGCCCCAGCACGCGCGGCAGATTGCGCAGGGCCAACAGGTCGGCGGCGTTCAACGTCGCGCCCGCCGTGCCCATGGATGTCGCCGGTACGCAGGACGGCAGGTTGATGAAGATGGTAAGCGGCAGCCCTTCTGAGGCTTCGATCATATAGCGGATGCCGTCTGCCCCGGCGACGTTAGCGATCTCGTGGGGATCGGAGATGACGGTGGTGACACCGTGCGGCACGATGGCGCGGGCAAACTGCGCCGGTGCCGTCATCGAAGACTCGACGTGCACGTGGCTATCAATCAAGCCGGGGACAAGAGACTGGCCGTGTAGATCGAGCGTTGTTTTACCCGTGTAGCCCGTCCCCACGGCCGCGATGGTTTCCCCGGCAATGGCGACATCGGCGTCCAGCACCTCGCCGGTGAAGACGTTGACCACGCGGGCGTTGGTGAGCAGCACATCGGCGGGTTCGTCGCCCCGCGCGACGGCAAGGATATGCAGCAAAGTTTCGCGGTTCATTGTAGTCCTCCTAATAGTCCAGTAGTCGGATAGTCAGATAGTCAGATAGTCGGATAGTCAGATAGTCAGATAGTCAGATAGTCGGATAGTCAGATAGTCGGATAGTCAGATAGTCGGATAGTCGGATAGTCAGGATGATAATGGGATTATATATCGTGATGCGTGAAACGTGAAACGCGGCACAAAATTGGGTATAATCAGCCCGGCTGGTTTCAACCCAATGATTGGTTATGGGTAGTCCAGGTTAGCGTTTAACCTGTAACGAGTAACTTTCAACTTTACTGAGGAGGTTTTTTCAATGTCAACAACGTTTATGAGATCGCCGAAGTTTTTCTTTACGTCAGAATCGGTGACGGAAGGCCATCCCGACAAGATGTGTGATCAGATTTCCGACGCCGTTCTGGATGCGATCATCGCCGATGACCCCGATGCGCGCGTGGCATGCGAGGTTTCGACGACGACCGGCTTGATTCTGGTGGCCGGTGAAATCACCACCAGTACTTACGTGGACATCGCGCAACTGGCGCGCAGCGTGGTGTTGGGGATCGGCTACAACCGCGCCAAATTCGGTTTCGACGGCGAAACGTGCGGCGTGATCGTCAGCATCAAGGAACAATCCGCCGACATCGCGCTCGGTGTGGATAAGGCGCTCGAAGCCAAGACCGGCGAGATGAGCGACGCCGACATCGAAGCCATCGGCGCGGGCGACCAGGGTATGATGATCGGCTTTGCCTGCAACGAGACGCCGGAGCTGATGCCGCTGACCATTTCGCTGGCGCACAAGCTGTGCAAACGCCTTGCTCAGGTGCGCAAGGATGGCACCCTGCTCTATCTGCGGCCCGACGGCAAGAGCCAGGTGACGGTGGAATATGCCTACGGCAAGCCGAAGCGCGTGGACACCATCGTCGTGAGCACTCAGCACGCGCCGGAAGTCACCCAGGAGCAGATCCGCGCCGACGTGATCGAGCATGTCATCAACCATGTGGTGCCCGCCGAACTGCTCGACGAGGCCACGCGGATTTATGTGAACCCCACCGGGCGTTTCGTCATCGGCGGGCCGGCGGGCGACTCGGGGTTGACCGGGCGCAAGATCATCGTGGATACGTATGGCGGCGTGGCGCGGCACGGCGGCGGCGCGTTCTCCGGCAAAGACCCGACGAAGGTGGATCGCTCGGCGTCGTACATGGCGCGCTACATTGCCAAGAATCTGGTGGCGGCGGGCATTGCCGATCGGTTGGAGCTGCAAATTTCGTATGCCATCGGCGTGGCGCGTCCGCTCTCGCTGGCGGTGGAAACATTCGGCACCGCCAAAATTCCCGACGACAAGATCATCACTCTGATCAACGAACACTTTGACCTGCGGCCGGCGGCCATCATCCGCGACTTGAACCTGCGCCGTCCTATCTACCAGGCGACGGCAGCGTATGGGCACTTCGGACGCACCGATATTGACGCCCCGTGGGAGCAGACCGACAAAGCTGAACTGCTGCGCCGGGCGGCGGGTTTGGGCTAAAGTTTCCGAAGAAGATAAACACAGAGACACAAAGCTCCCAAAGAAAACTCCGGTTTTCTTTGAAAAGGAGTCTTTGTGTCTCTGTGTTGTTGACAGAATCACAAGAGGATGATACATTGTTTGTATGGTGTGATTTGTTCAGGAGGCAGATATGGGAAACGATAAAAAGATCCTTATCGTTGACGATGAATCATTCATCCGCATTTTGTTAAAGCAGACGTTGGAAGACCTGGAGGAGGCGGGCGTTGAAATCTTGATGGCAACCGACGGCGAGGAGGGGGTAGACCTGGCGTTGAGCCACCACCCCGACCTTGTCTTCTTGGATGTGATGATGCCCAAATTGAACGGTTACGATGTCTGCCGACGCATCAAAGAAGCCGACCGCAATATCTATGTCGTGTTACTGACGGCCAAAGGTCAAGCCATTGATAAAGAAAAAGGTCTCTCTGTTGGCGCGAATGAATACGTCACCAAGCCCTTTGATCCCGATTATGTTCTCGACAAAGCTGTTGAAGTTCTAGGAATTAACTTATTGACCTGAGATGACTTTGCTGGTATATCTCCGTAACTTGCGAAAACACCCCCTGGCCCTGCTCTGGTTGTTCGTGGGCGTGATCGGCATGGGCTACGTGATCGCATCGCTTTGGATGCAGACGCGCTTGCCTTCCGACGGGGTGTTATTGACGGAGTTCATGGCTTCCGGCTTGCGGGTGGCGACACGACTCGATCCGCAGACCCCCTTTGCGTATGGTGATGAGATCCTCACCGTGGATGGGCTGAGTGTTTGGGAATGGGGGGAGCGCCCCTGGCGTGGAGGAAGTGCGCCGAACTGGCGGGTGGGCCAGACTATCGTCTATGAGGTGCGGCGCAATGGAACCCTGCTGAGTTTGCCGGTCACATTACAACCTTTCCATACCGAGCGCATGCTGGTGTTACGCTTTGGGGTGTACGCCATGGCCTTGATTGGCCTGCTGGTGGGGGGGTATATGCTGTTGCACTACCCCGGTGACCCGGCCGTGCGCCTGTTTTTTATGATGGCCGTATGTCTGGCTTTGAACCTGCTATTGCATTTTCAGGTGATGACGCTTGTCAGACCTGGCGTGTTCGTCACCGAAATCCTCCTTAAATTCTTCACCCGGGCCTTGCTCTTCAGCGCCTTACACCATTTCCTGCTCATTTTCCCGATTTCCAAAATCACTTCGCCGACCATTAGAAAATGGCTGCCGCTGGTGCATATTGTCAACCCGGCTGTTTCTTTGCTGGTCGGTTTCGTTATTGAGTCTTCGCCTTTGCAACGGCTTATGCTGGCCTCGCAAATATCCTCCTGGATCGGCCTGGCGATGTTGCTCGGCGGTATGGTAAGCGTTATCCATACCGCTCTGACTGCCCGTCAGCCGATGGTGTTGGGGCAGATTCGTTGGGTGGTCTGGGGCGCAACCATCAGCATTCTGCCGTATTTACTCTTGACCGGTTTGCCGGAATTGCTCCTGGGCCATGCTTTGCTGACCATTGAAGTCACGGCGTTCTTTTTTGTAGCCCTGCCGATCGCGGTCGCCGTTGCCATAACCCGCTACCGGCTTTTTGATGTGGATGTACTGGTGCTTCAGGGATTTGTGCACCTTATTTTCGGGCTAACGCTGGGGGGCGCCTACCTTGTGCTCAAAGCCATCACGCGCTGGATCCTGGCGTTGGTGATCTCACCGGTGCACGAGACCCACGTAGTCTTCGTCGCCGCGGTGCTCACGACGACTGCGTTTTGGCTGTTGCGTGTGCCGGTAGCGCTTTATGCGAACCGTCTGTTTTATCGCAGTATGGCCGATACCCCACAAGTGCTCGAATGGGTGATCGAAAAACTGACCAGCGCCATCCACCTGGAAGCGTTGACGGCATTGTTGACCGAAGACCTGCCTCAAAAAATCGGTGTTGCGCAGGGCCTCTTGTGGGTGCTGAACGACGATGGCGATATTTTGGTGCCCTCAGCCGATAACACCGCTCCCGCCTTGCCGTTGGATGAGGGACCGCTTCCCTGGCTTCATCAAGGTGGCGACCCCATTGTGCGCTCTACGCCTCAAATCTGGGTATCCTCGGCCATTCTCGATCTCATGAACCGCCAAAACATCGAGTTGGCGCTGCTTTTGCAGGTTGGGGAGCGCATCGTCGGGTTGTGGGGACTGGGACCCCGTGAGGCGCACCTGTCTTATACGACGACGGAAGTGCGCTGGCTTCAGAAACTGACCCCGCAGATCGCCCTGGCCGTCGAAAACGCCCAGTTGCTGCAGCGGATGCAGGCCGGCCAACTGCAACTGGAAAAAGAAATCGAACGCCGCACCAGGATTATGGAGAATGACCGCAATCGCCTCAGCGCGATTCTCCAAAACATGGCAGACGCGCTGCTGGTCACCGATCCCTCAGGCCGCATCCAGCTTGTCAACCCGGCTTTTGAGCGGTTGGTGCGGCTCTCTTCTCGCTCGCTGATGGGACGCCGACTTGCCGATATTATGTCCCTTCCGGAGCTGGAGACGGTGATGACACAGTCATTGGCGAAGCCCGGCATGGTTCACACCGCCGACATGAAGCTGGTGGTTCCATCCCTTTCGACGCTCAACGATGTGACGATGATGGAGTTGATCTTGCGTGCCTCGGTCACTACACTGGGGGACGGGAGCGCGGTTATCTTTATCCTGCGCGACATCACCCACGAAGTTGCCGTGGATCACATGAAATCCGAGTTCGTCTCCGCCGTCTCTCACGAGCTGCGCACCCCTTTGACCTCGGTATTGGGATTTGCCAAACTTGTCGGACGCACTTTTGATCGTTCGATCCGACCGGTTTTGCCGGTGGATGATGAGGAAATTCGCCATGCGGTGGAACAGATAGACCACAACTTCAAGATTATGATGGCGGAAGGTGAACATCTGACCACCGTCCTCAACGATGTCTTGGACATCTCGGCGTTGGATGCGGGCACGCTTGTATGGAATGACCAACCGTGTAATCTGACGGTTCTGATTCAGGATGTGCTGGCGCATGTGCGCAGTGACCTGGAGTCAAAGGGCTTAAGGCTGACGTTGGAGGTGTCGTCTGACTCGTTGATGGTGCTGGCCGATCCCGTGCGCATCAAACAAGTCCTGTACAACTTGCTTTCCAACGCCGTCAAGTTCACCGAACGTGGGGGGATTACCGTGACGGCACGGCGTATTCCGGCGGGGATGACCGTCCAGGAATGGGATGCACCGGCGCAGGGCGCAGCGTTGGTCGCCGTTACCGATAGCGGCTCGGGCATAGCGCCGGAGGAACTGCGGCACCTCTTCCAACGTTTTTATCAGGGAGCCGATATGAGGCGGGGTAAACCCAAAGGCACGGGATTGGGGTTGGCGATTTCCCATGAGATCGTCATGCATTATAACGGTAAAATCTGGGCAGAATCCATCCTGGGAAGTGGCTCCACCTTTTCTTTCGTATTACCGCTGATGTGAATGTATTGTGTGTGGAGGGTGACAAGATGCAACAAATATCAATGCGCCGTTTGTTGAGCCGACGGGTGCTAGCCGAACACCTGGAACGTTTTGCCAGAACGGTGCCGGATGTGACGGTTGCCCTTGTGGATGTGGATGGCAGTACGGTGGTCGAAGCCCATGGTGCTTCCGACGCTACGCCCTCTCCATCCGTTTCTGGCCCCTGGGAGTCCATATTGCCCTTGACGGTCGGTGACATTGAACTCGGTGCCGTAGTGGCCCGGTGCGGGGAACGGGACAAGGCTGCTGTGGAGCCGGGGCTGCAATTCCTGCATCATAGCCTCACTTTGATTGCGGAGCGGGCGCTGGAAGGCCGCGCGCTGGCGCAGGAGACGCTGGAACGTTACCGCGAGATCAACCTGCTCTACAACATCGGGCGGACGATCAGCGCCTCGTTGGACCCCGACGAAATCCCCGACCTAATCATTGCCGAGGCTGCGCGCATCATTCAAGTCCAGGGCGGCATCATTTTGCTGCTTGATGAGGCCGGGCGTTTGACCATGCGGAGCAGCTTGGGCGATAAAGACTTCGGAGGTTTGTTGTATGAGGCATCACACGCCCTGTTATTGCAAGAGGCTTTGACCTCGAACGAGCCGTACATCTGGACGAGCGGCCAGTTGGACGCTTCCTTCCGGTCAATTGCCTCGATTCTGGAAGCACCTCTCAAGGGGCGGGAACAGGTTCTGGGATTCGTGCTGTTGGGACGCGGTGCCGGGCAGCCTGTTTTTACGGCAGATGATGAAAAATTGCTTGCTGCCCTGGCCTCGCAGGCGGCCATCGCTATGGAAAACGCGCGTCTGTTTGCCGATGTCAGAAATCAACGCGATGCCATCGCCGAGATGAAAAACTACATGGACAACATCTTTGCCAGCATCGCCAGTGGTGTGATCACGACCGATGTACAGGGTTCGATCACATTGATGAATCGCGCCGCCGAGCGTATCCTGGGAATTCCATCGGCTGCGGCTCTGGGACGTCCGTATGTCGAGGCGTTATCGGAACTGGGCGCTAAAATCGCGCCGCTGATGGCCATTGTCAAAAGCAAAGAGGAGTCGCTGGTGGAATATGAGATGACGCCGGTATTGCCCAAACGTGGCCCGGTCGTCCTGCGCTTGAACCTCAGCCCCTTGAAAGATAATCGGGAAACGACCAACGGCATCGCCATCGTCGTAGATGATTTGACCGAGCGGCGTCAGTTGGAGGCGCAGGCCCGGCGCATCCGTCAGACGTTTGAACAGTACGTGGTGCCGCATGTCGTCGAACAACTGCTCTCCGACCCCGAAAGTGTCCGTCTGGGAGGCGCGCGGCGTGAGGTGACGACGCTGTTTGCCGACATCCGTGGCTTTACCGCGTTTAGTGAGAAGCTCGAACCGGAAGTGACCGTAGAAGTATTGAACCGCTATCTAACGCTGGCCTCGGAAGCCATTCTCTCCGAAGAGGGCACGCTGGACAAATTCTTTGGCGATGGGGTGATGGCGCTTTTCAATGCGCCGTTATCGCAGGCCGATCATACATTGCGGGCTGTGAAATCTGCCCTGAAGATTCGTGAGGCGCTTCGTGAAATCCATGCCCAACTGCCGCCGGAGGATCGCCTGGCTTTTGGTATCGGCATCACCACCGGTCCGGCAGTCGTCGGCAGCATCGGGTCGCACGCCATCAAGAACTACACCGCCATCGGCGACTGCGTGAGTCTGGCCTTCCGCCTGCAGAGCCATGCCGCACCGCTGCAAATTCTCCTCAACACCACGGCTTATGATCGAGTCTGCTCGCACGTGCGGGTGCGGGAATTGGGCTATGTGCAGATGAAAGGGCACAGCGAACCGGACCTGGTCTTCGAGGTTTTGGGGTTGCGGTAGACTACAAGATGAATTCGGCGACGAGGGGGACGTGATCCGACGGTCGTTCCGCCTTGCGTGCCTCCACGTCAATCCACGCGCGAGTGGACCTGGCGGCGAGCGGCGCGGTAGCCCAGATATGATCAACGCGCCATCCGATCCCGCGCTCGATGGCGTTGCGGGTGCGGTAGTCGAAGTAGCTGAACTGCCCCGGTTCGTTGGGGTGGTGTTTGCGGAACACATCCACGAAGCCCCATTGTCGCACGTATTCCAGCGCCGCCTGCGCCTCGGGGTGGAAGTCCACGTGATAACGCAGCCCCTTCGGATCGTACACGTCAATGTCCTCCGGCGCGACGTTGAGATCGCCGACCCACACCAGCAGATCATTGGGCGTGTAATGGCGCTCGAAGAACGCCCGCAACCGCTTCAGCCAGCGCAACTTGTACTGAAAGTGCTCCGATTCCGGCTCGCGTCCCTGCGGAACGTAGGTATTCACGACCGCGATGCCGTGATAGACGGCACGCAACAATCGCGGTTCATCGGCTTCCTCACCGTCGTCTAGCCCGGCGGCGACGTCCTGTGGCGTTTCCCGGCTGATGATGGCGACCCCCGCGTAGGCTTTCTGCCCCCGGAAGATGACGTGATAGCCGGCCTCCATGATCGGCTGTGCCGGAAAATCTTGATCCTGCACCTTCGTCTCCTGGATGCAGAGCACATCCGGCGCCTCGCGGTCAAGCCAGGCGAGGATTTGTTCCAGCCGCGAGCGGATGGAATTAGCGTTGAACGTCGCAATTTTGAAGGTGCTCATTGCGCAGGTTCCCCCTCGATCTCGCGGATGGCCTCGACGGGGGTTTTGTTCCCATACATCACGCTGAGCAGGCCGGGCAGGTAAAAATCCATCGTGTGGACGGCCGGATACATCGCGTTTTTGATGAGTGCGGGGGTCAGAGTTTCCCCCTCGAAGTCAAGGCTGCTCTTGTAGCGGACTTCACCATCGCTGTAGTCCATCTCGAAGTTGCCGATGCGCAGGCCGTAATTGGCGCGGGTGATGTACTCGGCGACCAGCGGGCGCACATGTTCCGGCGCTTTGACGGGCGCGATCACGTAGAAAAGGAATTGTTCCAGGTCCACGCGAATTTGCGCATAGCAGCGCAGTTCCCCATTTTCACCGGCAAAGTAGACCCTGTGGATCGTCTTTTTTTCGAGCTGCTGCGGATACCAGCCGTCGTCTTTGAGAAACTGGCTGAGCGTGGCAAAGGCGCGCCACCCGTTGAGGTGTTCCAGTTCCTCTGGGGCCTGGGGATCGTCGTCATAACTGTTGGGCGCTGCGGCATCTATCATGCTTTTCTCCTTAATCAGTCCGGGAGTGACCAGAACTCGAACAACGACCCGACCGATTCTCCCTTGACGTTGCGGCGGATGACCTCACCGAAGATCGCGCCGACCGAGAGCACTTTCAGCCGCCGGGGACGCTGATTTTCCTTCAACGGCACGGTGTCGGTGACGATGATTTCGTCAATCTCCTCGATATCGTTGAGCCGCTCGACGGCGGGGCCGGTGAACAGGCCGTGCGTTCCGATCACGGTGAACTTGCGGACATTGCATGTCCTGAGATATTTGATCGTCTCGATGATCGTGCCTGCGGTGGCGATTTCGTCGTCCAACAGGATCACATCTTTGCCCCACACGTCACCCATCATACCGGTGATGGCGACGGAGTCATCGGTGAGCCGCTGTTTCTCGCCGGCGGCGACCGGCAATTTCAACGCGCGCGCGAGCTTGGTGGCGCGCTTGGCGTGCCCGATGTCGGGAGCGACGATCACGCTGTTGCTCAAGTCTTTCGTCCGCAGATGTTCAACAAAGACCGAGTGCGCCGTGAGATGGTCGGTAGGCACACGGAAAAAACCGTGAACTTGCGGCGAATGTAACGTCATCGTGATCACGTGGGTGGCGCCTGCCGTCACCAACAGGTCGGCGATCAGCCGCCCGGCGATGGAGATGCGCGGCGCGTCTTTCTTGTCGGAACGCGCATACGAGTAGTAAGGAATCACCGCATGGACGCCGGCAGCCCCGGCAGTACGGGCCACATCCAACATAAGCAGCAATTCCACCAGATTGTCGCTGCACGGCGGCGAGAGCGGCTGGACGATGAAAACCTGCTTCGAGCGCACGCTGACGCCCAGGTGCACGAAATAGTTGTCGTTAGAAAATTTGCGACTGATGGAAGGGCTGACTTCCAATCCCAGGTAATGGGCGATGTTGGAGGCCAGTTGTGGGTGCGCGAGGCCGCTGAAAACGAGTGTCCCCTCTAGCGTCGCCGCGACCGTGCGGTCTGGCAACGCCGATCTCTCCTGATTTCCGTATTCCTCTGTCAAATTCCACTCCTCCTGATTCCTCTTTGAATGTCGGGCTTCAGCGACTTCAGGCTGCCCGGTTCTGCGGTGGACCCCGCAGCATAACGTTGGCTCGCCTGAAAGGTATGTTGAGGATACCCTAACTCTATTTTAATCATACTCCGTATAGGGTCAAATGAAAAGAGTCGGATAGTCGGGTAGTTTGCTAGTCTTTGATGCGTATAGTCTGCGGTCAAAACGGCTAATCCGTTTCATCCGTTGGCAATAGATTCTCGATTTCAACTGGCTCAACCGGGTCTGCCAGCTCAAAGCCGAAGATGCGCCCGTAGAAATACAATTCGGCGTCCAGGGCACGTTTGATGTTCTCGGCGCGGCGGAAACCGTGTTGTTCGCCCTCGAAAGGCAGGTATGCCACGGGGATGCCTTTGGCGCGCAGCGCCGCCACCATCATCTCGGCTTGCGCCGGCGGCACGACTTTGTCGTCCAACCCCTGGAAAAAGATCACCGGGCACTTGAGGTTGGCGACGTGATGAATGGGCGAGCGCGCCACATACAGATCGCGGCGTTCCGGGTACGGTCCGATAAGCCGATCCAGATAGCGTGACTCGAATTTGTGCGTATCCGTCGCCAGGGCTTCGAGATCGCCGATGCCGTAGTGACTCGCGCCGGCGTGGAATACATCGTGGAACGTCAGGGCGCAGAGTGTGGTGTAGCCCCCCGCGCTGCCTCCGCGAATCGCCAGCCGCGCCGGATCCACCAGCCCTTGCGCTGCGAGATAGCGCGCGCCGTTGACGCAGTCGTCCACGTCCACCACGCCCCATTGGCCGTTGAGCCGTTCACGGTAGGCGCGTCCGTAACCGGTGCTGCCGCCGTAGTTCACATCGAGGACCGCAAAGCCGCGGCTGGTCCAGTACTGAATACTCAGGCTGAATGCACTGGATGTCGCACCCGTTGGCCCGCCGTGGCTGAGGACCAACAACGGCGGTTTCTCACCTACCGGTGCGACATAGTCCTTGTTGTGCGGCGGATAGAAGATGCCGTATGCCGTCAATCCGCCGGTTGTGGGGAATTCGATGGCCTGTGGCATGGCGAGATAGCCGGGATCAATCTCGATGGCGGTGGCACGCTTGAGAACGATGTGCGCTCCCGTTGTGAGGTCGAGCAGCACCAGTGAGGCCGGGTGGGTTGGGGATGCGCCGCGAAACAACACTTTCCCCGGCGCCGCCTGGATGTTGCCGAGGCTGGTGTAGGGCGTTTGCAGCGGGCGGAAGGCTTTACTGCGGGTATCCAGACTTGCCAGATGATCCATGCCGTCTTTTGTATACTTGCAGATTATGCGCCCGGCAGATTCAAAGGCGTAGGTAGAGAGGCCGAAGACCCACTGCGGCACTCCGAACTCGGCCTCCATAGGCACAAGCGGTTCTACGCCGTCTTGTTCCAGCCGATACAGGTTCCACCAGCCGGTACGGTCCGATACAAAGTAGAGCGTGCCGTCGGGCGACCATGCGGGTTGGAAGATGGACTCATGCTCACCTCCGGCGACCAGGGCGGGATTGGCCAGCGTGCCATCGGACTGCATCTCGGCAATCCACAGCTCCGTCCCATCCCACGGCATGTTGGGATGCCGCCAGGTGAGCCACGCGAGCGTGTGTCCATCAGGGCTGAGGCGCGGCGTGGCGTAGAAGTCATTGCCGGAGACTAGCACCTTCTGGTCGCCGCTGCCGTCGAGCGCAATGGCGGCGATGGTGTTCACCGCCTCACCATGTTCGGCGAGCGCTGCCTCACCGTGATCCTCGCGCACGCAGATCAGGCGATTGTGTGCCGGGTCAACGACGCAATCGGCGTAGCGCAGGGGCGCTTCCGGCGTGATCGCCTCCGGCGCCTGCCCCGGCGCAACGCGATACAACCGCTGATCGCTGAAATGGCTGAAAATCACGCTGCCGTGATTCGCCACGACGGCACCGCCGCCGTACTCGTGGACGCGGGTGCGCGCATTGAACGGCGCCGGGTTGACCTCGATGGTTGTGCCATCGGGCGTGCGTTTGACGATGACATAACGGCCGGCTTCGGCCGGGCGGCCTTCCAGCCAGTATATATCGTCGCCGTCAAACATGCCTTCGCCCAAACTGATGGATTGCGAGACGATCAAATCAGATGTAATCGGAGATTTCCATGCTCCGTAAGGGGCCTGTTGGATTGTCATAGGTGAACCTCCCGTTCAGATATAGAAATGAGTGTACCCCGTTCCGGGAATTTGTCTATCAGGTTTGACTTAGGATTCATTCGGGTTATAAATCACCCTATGACGGTTACACCTTTAACCTTGCAAGCCCGTGAGCGCGAGCTGAAAAAACGCTGGGCCTACCCCTATCGCTGGGGACGGGTGCAGAACGACCTGTTCGACGCCCAGACACGCTTTGTTTACGATGAACCGTCCTTCGAGCCGTTGTTGGCGGAGCTGAAGCGTCGCTTCGAAGCGGCGCCGGAGCGTGATGCGCTCTTCGATTACGCGCTCAACCGCTGGTACAATTTCTGGTCGGCGCGGGCGGTGGAAGAGATTCTCGCGGCGTTGGACGGTGTGACGCCGGCAGAGAATCGGCGCGACCGTCTGGTGGATTTCACGCTCTACGGTGTGCGCTTCGATCATAAAACCTCGGTGTTCCCCCGTGGCTTTGCTCACGACCTCACCTACGCGGTCAACCATCCGGCGGAGCTTATTGAGTGGCTGTACCGCGAGCAGAGCCGGGAACAGCGCCGGCATTACGCCAACCGCCTGTTCCTGGTCCTGTATGCGGCCGATGGCGCGCATTGGAAGCTCAAGGCCGAGTTGACATGGCTTGGCGGCATCCTGCGTGATTACGTGGCGACGTTCGACGTCGCGCGTCTGCACCGCTTCACATTCGTACCGGGACAGGAGACACTCTCCGATATTATCTGGGCGATTCGGTGCTGAAACTTATCCCAATAACGTGCCGCGCAGGATCATAATCCTGTGCAGCCATGACACGGCGGAGCGATCCACCGTAAGCATTGATCTGGCAGTGTTTTGATGGCCATCAACAATCTTAACGAAGACATCAATATCATTCTGGAACGCGACGGGCTGCTCGAATTGCTGGATGCCTGTCTGAAAAGCGACGATCTCGAGGCGATACGTGCGCAGGTCTCTGCCTTGCGCGCCCGGGTTGCGGCGTGGCGTCCCGGTCGCATGGGGGATGCTGCGCCAGACGCAGAAACGAACGTCGTTTTCCGTCGCAGTAGCTTGCTGGCCGATCTGGATCAAATCCTCGCCACCCATACATTGCAGCGTACCCACTATTACATCGCGCGTCTTCGCAAAGCCGCCGTCGAGGTCCGCACGGGCAAAATCAACGACATCAACCTCAACCGCTGGAAGGAGTACGACGAAATCATCACCGACAGCCTGTGGGTGATGGAGCGGCGCGACAATTCCGGCGCCCACAAAGCCTGGTACTGGGGCAATTTCATCCCGCAGATTCCGCACCAGATGATGCTGCGCTATACCCGACGAGGCGATTGGGTGCTGGATACCTTTGTCGGCAGCGGGACGACACTGTTGGAATGTCTGCGCTTGGGGCGCAACGGCATCGGCATAGAGCTGAACCCTGACATCGCAGCGCGCACCCGCGAGATCGTGGCGCAGGCGGAAAACCCGTACCACGTCGTCGCCGATGTGGTGGAGGGCGACAGCCGTACCGCGGACTATGCCCAGATGCTGGCCGCGCATGGGATCACGCAGGTACAGCTTATCCTGATGCATCCGCCATACCACGACATCATCCGCTTCAGCGACGACGCCCGCGACCTTTCAAATGCGGCGTCGGTAGATGCCTTTGTGACGCAGTTCGCGGAGGTTGTGCGGCGCGTCACGCCCTTCCTTGAACGCCACCGTTATCTTGTCATCGTGATCGGCGACAAATACGTGCAGGGCGAGTGGATTCCGCTCGGCTTCTACCTGATGCAGGCAGTGCAAGCGCAGGGATACACGCTTAAAAGTATCATTGTCAAGAACTTCGATGAGACGCGGGCCAAACGCGAGCAGAAGGAGCTATGGCGCTACCGCGCGCTTGTCGGCGGATTTTACATCTTCAAGCATGAGTATATACTCTTGTTTCAGCGATGATGTTTACATGATGCCAACGTACCGATGAATCAACCCCCACCGGGCCGTTTCTGAGGGATGGAGACAATGAAGACGATCTTGATTATGGAAGATGATCCCTATCAATCGCGGCTGATGCAGCGTTTGCTGGAGCGCGCCGACTATCATATCCTGGTTGAGTCGGATGGCGAAAGCGGGTTGCAGACGGCGATGACGGTCATGCCCGATCTCATTTTGCTGGATATGGGACTCCCCGATCTCGACGGTCAGACGGTCGCGGCGCTGCTCAAAGGCTCCGAGGCGTTGTCTAAAATCCCCGTGGTCGTGGTGACGGCGTGGCCCCAGGAGACGGCGGCGGCGATTGCCCGGGCGTATGGTTGCGATGGTTACATCTCCAAGCCGGTCAACGCGCGTGAATTTGCCGATCAGATTGCCAAATACTTTAAGCCGGATCCCCCCGCAGAGTAAATATATGCCGCGCAATTTGAAATGAACCGGATTTGCTTACCGCTTGGCGTGTCGCATGCTTTGAGAATGGCTGCGCTGGATCAGACGACCAGCGCAGCCATATCGTGACCGAAAAGTCCCAGACGATCCCCGGGCTTAAGCACCACATCCGCGTTTAAGTTGTGGATGTCGGCTTGCGCCTGCCGATAGCCGAGCCACGGCGCCATTGTGTTGCGTGTCGCAAAGAGCGTGCCGTTCAGGAAGATGTGGCAGACTTCTTCCTCGGCGATGTCGGCGCGCGCCAAAATGTCGTGGAGGGTTTCTCCGGCGTCGAGCGTGAACCGCAGCACATTTTCACGGTCGGCGCGGGGATTGGGCGCGTAGCGGCGCAGTTTCCCGTACAGGTGAATCTCGACCTGGGCTTCCATAAACTACGCCTCCTCGTTGAGCAGACGGCGTTCGCCTTCGAGGGCGCGCAGCGGCGCGATGTTCTGGGTGACTTCGATGGTGCCGCGATAAGCGCCTGTCGCGTCACGCAGCGCGAAGTAGCGGATGTGGACGAACATCCCGTGGAGCTGAATCCAGAATTCCGCCACATCACGCGCACCCGCACGGAAATCATCGAGGATGCGCTGGACGCGGTGAACGCTTTGCGGCGGATGGCAGTTCTGTACCTTGCGTCCGATGATCGCGGGTGAACGCGGGAAGATGCGTTCGCGGGTCTGTGAGAAGAAGCGGACCTCGTCGTGCTCGTCTACGAAGGTAATGTCCACCGGCAACGCGCTCAACATCATGCTGATTTGCTCTGCCGACAGCGCCCCGACGTTCAGGGGAATCAAGCCTTCTGGCACTTGCGGCGAGCTGGTCTGTGTTTCGGCCTCACGAGGGTCGAGGCGCGGTTGCCACTGACGACCTGCGGTCACGTAGGCATAGCCGATTTCCTCTTCCTGCGCGCGTATGGCAGCCCAATCCGCCTCACTCAGGCGCGCCATTGCGGCAGGGAACAGGATTTTGTGCTCCTTGTAGATCATATCGCGGATGGTCTGCTCCAGCGGCGTGAATGTTGCATCGAGTTGCACGGCGAAGGCGGCGGCATCCTCTCCCGGCCCGGCTTCGAGCAACGCCGCCAGCGCCTTCCAGCCGGCGCGCACGTCATCGTGGACGGCCCACATGACTGCCGACGGGCCGCTAAATCCGTAACGTTCCAGATGCGGGAAGAGGATGTATTCCTTGCGGCGGTAGTGTCGTTCGTATTCACGCAGCTTTTGAAGGCTCTCGCGGGCGGCGCTCAACGTGCCGGCGTTGGGGTTGGCTTTGACCGCGTCCAGAGCCGCGCGCAGATTGTCGAGTACGTGTCCTACGGCCAGGTTTTCCGCGCGGAAGGTGAACACGGGATGACCGGGGATCGTCTGCGGATCGGCCTGCGTGTCCAACGACTCGCGGAAGACGGCCACGTGGACATCGCACAGCGGCTTGATTTGCTCGGGATCCAGCCCCTCGGCGACGAGGGCCTGTTCGATGCGTGTGATCTCATCGCCACCGACGCCTGCCAGCAGGTCGGCGAACTGCGCTTTGACATCGTCCACACTTGCCCCGGCGTGCAGTTGTCGGATGATGTTCTTCAATGTCTCCTGGCGTTGTGTTTGATTGTTGATATATTCGCTCATTGTCATTTCCTCCATAGATCCCATTCTGAGTTCAGAACCTGAAATCCAAAATCTAAAATCTAAAATCTAAAATCCTCTCTCCCCCTCACGCGCCCCACACGATCTCAAACGCGCATGTGATTGCCCCAACCGGACAGGCAGCCTCACAGGCTGTGCAATAGGTGCAATCCAGCGGGCGGACGATGACCGGCCCTACCGCTTGCATCTCGACGGCTTGCGTGGGGCATTGCGCGACACACTGTCCGCAGTGTGTGCACAAGGCGAGGTCAATTTCCGGTAATGTCCACTGTTCCATAAAAAGACCGCCTTTCTGATGTTTGCCTTAAGCATATCAGAAAGGCGGTCGGCATGCTACGACAAAAGTCGCATTTATGGCTTAATTTTGTGCTTCGGCCTCCAATGCGGCGCGATCGAGCAAGATAATGCGTCCGCGATCCAGACGGATCAGGTTTTCATCGCTCAATGCCCGCAGCGAACGCCCGATCATATCGCGCACCGTGCCCAGGTGCGCCGCCATCTCGTCCTGCGTCCATTTGGATGTGACGGCGCTTTCGTCGGCCTGCTGCAAAAGGAAGCGCACCAGCCGCGTGCGCACCGGTCGCAGGGACAGGTCTTCCACCAGATCGGTGAGATGTGCCAGTCGCTCGGCGAAATCTTGTAAGATGGCGAGCGCCAGGTCAGGGCAGAGGCGCAGCGCGTGCAGGAAATCACCCGTGGACGCCGTATACACGGTGACATCGGTGCGCGCCACGACGCTGGCGTGGTTGGTTTGCTCGGATCGAAAGAGGGGCACCGTGTTGAACGTCTGTCCCGGCCCCAGGCGCGCTAAAACCTGCTGACGGCCCTGGGACGACATCCGATACACTTCGACATGCCCGGCGAGGATAAAGTAGACGGCCTCGCACGGCTCACCTTCGACCACGATCAACGTGCCGGCCGGATAGGCGCGCCGTGTGACGACATCGGCAAGGCAACGCAGCGTGGCCTCGGACAACCCCGCCAACAACCGAATGTCACGCAGGGCTTGGATTTTTGCGGCCTCGGGCACGGGCGTTACTTGTTGGTGACCATCTTGAGGTGCGTCAGGGCATTGATGATCAGGCGCGTAGCATCCTCAAGTTCCCACTTCCCCGTATTGATGACCAGGTGATAAAGTAAGGGATTGTCCCAATCAATGTCGTAGAAGCGTTCCAGGTAAGCCGCAGCGGCTTCATCTTTGCGCTTGACGAGTCCTTCGGCTTCATCCAGCGTGAGGTTCTCCAATTCTTTGACGCGCAACACGCGCGCGCCCAACGGCGCGACGACGCGCACGTGTAGCACCCCCGGCTGTCCTTGCAGAATGGCCTGGCCGCCCCGTCCGACGATCACCACATCATCGCGCTTGTGGGCTTCGAGGATGACATCCTTCACCAGATTGACACAGCGCGCCTCATCGAGCGTTTCAACCGACAAGGAGCGTCGCGGTTCATCGCTCACCCAGGCGTCGGCTGCCGAGCGGCGTCTGCCGAACAGACGATCCACGAATCCGCGAATCTTGTACATATCCTCGGAAAAATCTACAACTTCGTTCTCCGAAATGCCGGCCTCGGAAGCGACCCGCGCGATGAGGTTTTTGTCGAAGTAGCTGTAGCCCAGGGCTTCGCACACGCGCCGTGCGATGGCGTCTCCGCCGCTGCCATACTGTCGTGAAATCGTGATTACAGGCATTGCCAACCTCCTTTGAAATAGTCTCTGAAATAGTCTGATAGTCGTTAGTCAGATAGTCCTGCGAGCATTTTCATTGTCGGGGCTGTACCGCCGGTTTGGTTACGCTCCTTTGTACTAACATTCAACGGAACGTTGGAATGTTGAGTCGGCTTATCACAAATCCTATGCTATGCGAGTTAAAAATCCGTTGAAATCCGTTTAATCCGTTGACTAAAAAACCCGTTGACTGAAAATCACAGATGCTGATCTTGGGTGGGTGTACTTATACTATAGCAGATTTCGGGTCATTTTGCAACGAGGGCGAATCGTTAAATGCCCAATCCGGCTATAATATAGGATAAAAAGTGAGGTGGAGCATGAAAATCCGTTCGATCACCATTTTTGCCGATGCCCCTGTGCCATCAACGCGCGCATGGCTGCTGCCGTTGGGGGCATTTGCTCAGGCCGCCCGCCGGGCGTATGCAGATGCTGGTTTTGAGGTGCAGACGACGCGCCTGGCGCTCAATGTCTTCCCATCTCTGGAAGGGGGTGAGGCGCAAGCTCTGGTTGATTTTGCGGTTGCCGTGGAGGCTCTGGCCCGTGACTGCGGCTTTGAATACGTCGCCTTGGGGCCGGCCGACGCCGGGATGCTGCCGCATCTACCGGCTATTTTGGCGGCGACACAATCCGTGTTTGCAACTGCGCATCTTGTGAACCCTGCAACCGGCGCGCTGGATGGGACTGTGACCCGGATGGCGGCGCGGGTCATCCGGGAGGCCGCGTCCATCGAAAACGGCTTCGGCAACCTGCGCTTTGCGGCGTTGGCGAACGTTCCGCCCGGCGTCCCCTTTTTCCCGGCGGCCTATCATGACGGCGGCGCGCCGACCTTCGCTATAGCCACCGAGGCGGCGGACCTGGCCGTGACTGTGGGGCGGACGGCCAACGACCTGGCGGAAGCCCATCATCGGCTGCGCGCGGCTGTCGAGAGCGAGGCGCTGCGAATCGTGGCTGTTGCCGAAAGGCTGATGGCGACTCATAGCTTACGCTTCGGCGGGATTGATTTCTCGTTGGCGCCGTTTCCCACGCCGGCATGTAGCATCGGCGCGGCGCTGGAAGCGTTGACCGGACAGCCTCTCGGCGCAGCGGGAACGTTGGCCGCGGCGGCCACATTTGCCGACGCGCTTGGACAGGCACAGTTTCCCCACGTGGGTTTCTGCGGTTTGATGTTGCCGGTGTTGGAGGATGCCGTGCTGGCGCAACGTGCTGCCGAAGGTCGCTTGCGGGTCGGCGAGTTGCTTCAGTGGTCTGCTGTGTGCGGGACGGGATTGGATACAGTTCCCCTGCCGGGCGACGTGAGTGAGTCGGCGCTCACGCGCTTGCTCTTTGATGTGGCGGCGCTGGCCATGCGCCTGCACAAACCCCTCACGGCGCGGCTGATGCCGCTTCCCGGCAAGGTCGCGGGGGATGCCGTGCACTTCGATTTCGCCTATTTTGCCGATGGTGGCGTCTTGCCTCTGGAAGGCGCGGCGGGGGAAAGCGCGCTGGATCGGACGGACGCTTTGCGTCTACATGCGCGGTATCATTAGGGCTTTAACATAAAAATCCGCTTGAACATCGAAATGTTTCAACGCTATGTTCGTTCGACCGCTGGCGAACTGTCAGCTAATGCTGGATCAATGCCGGCAATCGCACCGTGAACGTGACGAGGCCGGCCTCGCCGGTTCCCATTGCCAGATGGCCCCCCAGTTCTTCACAGAAACGCTTGCTGGTGATGAAAGCGACGTCACTGCTTTCCTGTTCTCTGTTCCCCGGTCGGTGATCCGCATCCGCAAGGGCTTCATCCGGTCTCTTGACCGCGATGTCGAAGAAGAACCAATCCGTTTCCTGGGTTTTTTCACGACTCACGACGACAGAAATATCACCTTTTTGGGTAAGTCGGGAGGCATAGTAGAGCAGACCGAGGAGCACCCAACGCACTGTCGAAGCGTCTGCGTCCATCTCGCCGAGTTCGCCCGCACAGCGAATCTCAAGGGTGTTTTCGCGGCGGGCGAGAACGGGCTGGCTGACACGCAAAACATCTCCCATCAACTCGGCCATATCAAAGGGGGCTGTGTAAATGTTGGTCTTCGCGGCGTCGCTTTTGGCCGTGCGGAAAACCTCATCAATCATGTTGAGCAACTTCTGCCCGGCGTCGTAGATGGATGTCAGGTCTTGCTGCTGGAAGTCGGTGACCGGGCCGTCAATGCCTTTGAGAATGACGCGCGAGAAGCCGGTGATGGCATTGATCGGTGTCTTGAGGTCGTGCCCCATCATAGACATTACGCTCATATTGAGGGCTTTGGCGCGTTCGGCCTTCCCCATGTAAAAGCCGCTGCTTAACGCCCCAACCAGGCTGACAACGCGGGGATGGAGCATAGCAATTTGCTCGACCGTCAGGTCCGCCGTCAGTTCTCGCGCCAGCAGCGTATAGATTTGCAGCAATGCCTCAGGCTGTAAATTATCCGTGCTTTCGATTGCCTTGCCGATCTGGTGGGCCGGCTCGGCGGTGAAGGGGTCGGAAACCAGCAATTTGATCAGTTGGTCGGTAGCTTTCAAAAGACTGGCCTGAAGATCGGCGATCTCCCCCGCCGTTGGGCTGAGTTCGGTCATCAAGGTCATCCAGGCATGGGCGATGTCCTGGCGGCGGACATACAAGGTTTGATAGATTTGGGCTTGCTCTTCAGTATTCATGTTCTCTCCACACTAGCGGTTGTGCACACCGGATTCATTATAAGGTTTCATTATGTCTCCTATCATATCACGTTCTGCCAGTAATGTGAATAGCTCTTTTTTCCCCTCTCTTTGTTACTCAGGGCTTTATCATTCTCGTTGCAGCAACTTCATTTGGCTTCGAGCGGATTGCCATTTGGCTTTGAGCGGATCGCCATTTAGCTTCGAGCGGATTGCCATTTGGCTTTGAGCGGATTGCCATTTGGCTTCGAGCGGATCGCCATTTGGCTTCGAGCGGATCGCCATTTGGCTTTGAGCGGATTGCCAGATCCGCGTTTCTCAGCCTGAATGATAAGGCCCTGCTTTGTTACTTGTGTTTACTTTGAGATGGCTATATAATCTTATTGTAGTCGTTTTTATGGAAGGTGGTGCTATGACGTATGGAACAACGGTGAACGATCTCTTTGACCTGGCAATTGCTGCGGAGGAGACGGCAGCGGCATTTTACCGTGGACTGGTCAAGAAATTTGCCCATGAAAACGAGATTGCCAACTTCTGGCAGCGTTATGTGCTTGACGAAGTTGAGCATGGCCTGTGGCTGGAACGGCTGCGCAGCAATTTGTCTCCCCAACAGCTCGCCGAACCTGCTGACCCTGTCATGCTTGATAATGCACGGCGGGCCAGCAGCGTCTCGGTTGACAAATTCCTGGCCGACATTCATAATCTCGAAGAGGCTTATGAAGTGGTTAACGACCTTGAAAACTCCGAGACCAATGCAGTTTTTGAGTTTCTGATCTCCAATTTTCCGTATAATCGGGAAGTGTTGATGTTCCTGCGCACGCAATTGGCAGAACACACGAGCCGGGTGGTGAACGATTTCCCCCACCGTTTCCGCGACCCTGGCGTGCGGCGTCTGGTCGCGGCACAGGATTAGGAGGCAAACAAGTGCAGATTGAAATCGTAACTGGCGCGATTCAAACTCAGGCAGCTCAGGCCATCGTCGTGAATCTTTTTGAAGGAGTGACGCTCCCCGGCGGCGCGACGGGTGCGGTGGATGCGGCTCTCGATGGTCAAATCCGCGCTCTCATCGCCGATGGTGATTTTCGCGGCAAACTCAATGAGGTGGCGGTCCTCTATCCCCATGGCAAGATCCCCGCGCGCCGTGTGATTCTGGTGGGACTTGGCAAGCGCGAAAAGTTCGGCCTGGATGCCATTCGTCAGGCATCCGCGAGCGCCGCGAAGAAGGCCCGCGACGTGGGGGCGACGCATGTGCACACCATCATCCACGGGGCGGGGGTGGGGGGCGTGGCACCGGAACCGGCGGCCGCTGCCGTTGTCGAAGGGACACTGTTGGGGCTGTATCGCTTCCACGAGTTGAAAACGCAGTTGGAAGAGGTCCGCCCTGACCTGACGACACTCACGCTTGTCGAGTTGGACCCCGCACGCCGGACGACGCTTGAGGCCGGCGCGCGCACAGGCAAAATTGTGGCCGAGTCCACACTGCTGGCCCGCGACCTGATTAACCGTCCGGCGAACATCGTCACGCCGGCGTATATGGCCGAGACGGCGCAACGGATGGCCGCCGAGATCGGCCTGCGCTGTCAAGTTCTGGACAAAGCGACGTTGACGGCGCTGGGCATGAATGCCCTGCTCAGCGTCAATCGGGGTGGGGGCGAACCGGCGCAACTGGTGATCCTGGAGCACAACGCCGGCCGCGACGACCTTCCGACGGTTGTGCTGGTGGGCAAGGGCATCACTTTTGACTCTGGCGGCATTTCCCTGAAGCCCGGCGAGAACATGCATCACATGAAAGGCGATATGGGCGGAGCGGCGGCCGTGTTTGGCGCGTTGCGTGCGGCTGCGTTGCTCGATCTGCCCCTGCACGTTGTCGGTCTCACACCGCTGACCGAAAACATGCCCGACGCACACGCAACCAAGCCGGGCGATGTGGTCCGTTCTCTCAAAGGTTTGACCATCGAAATCCTCAACACCGATGCTGAAGGACGCCTCATTTTGGCGGATGCGCTTACCTACGCGCAGAATTTTGCGCCGCAGGCCATCTTTGACATTGCGACGTTGACCGGCGGAAGGGTGGTGGCATTGGGAGATCACGCGGCGGCGGTGATGGGCGATGAGTCGCTCATCGCGCGCCTGCGCGCTGCCGGCGAAACAACGTTTGAACGAGTCTGGCCACTGCCGCTCTTTGAGGAGTACGGCGAGCAGCTCAAGAGCACCGTGGCAGATGTCGCCAACATCGGCGGGCGTGCTGCCAGTAGTATCACGGCCGGCTATTTTCTCAGCAAGTTTGTGCCGGATGGTGTCCCCTGGGCGCACATTGACATCGCCGGGCTGGACCTTATTGAAAAGGACATGCCTTATATTCCGAAGGGGGCGACCGGTTTCGGGGTGCGGCTGCTCGTGGAAGTGCTGCGTGGCTGGAAATAGCCTGCCGCTTGAGGGGTTGGGAACAAAGAAAAAGCGTAGGGGAACTCCCTACGCTTTTTTTGTCTCTAAAGCGGATCGCGGTTTCGTGTTTACATCATTGGACGGTCACCTGCGTATAGACCGGGTAAGTGTTGCCGTCGAGGTCTTCGACGATGAACCCGACCAGATAATTGCCGGGCGCCGCGTCCAGTTGTTTCCAGGTGAACATCTGATTGCCGAACGTCAGCGTGTCGCCGGCCTGCCGGGAGACCTTTTCAACCTGCCCCTGGCCATTCAGATCAAGCCACTTCTCCAGGACGGTGAAAGTGTCACCGGTCTGGGGAGTGATCTCGCGGGGCGCGCCGTTGCCATTCTCACCGGTGAAACCGTACACGCGCTGGAGTACCCCGTTGACAAAGTAGAGACGCGCGTAGCGGGTTTCGCCGCTATCGGCGTAGGTATAGATGCCGTCAACGGTGTAGACGGCTTCCTCGAATGTGGCGCCGAAGCTCTGTGGTTCAAAGTGGGCCATCACCACATGACTGCCGTCGTTGATGGCGAAAACGATAGGCTCCCACTCGAATTCCATCGTGAACTCGCGGTCGCGGCTCCACACCGGATAGTAGACGCCGTCAATTTCGCGGGTCTCCTGGCTTTCCAGGTAATCCGAGTCAACCACCATGATGGAATTGGCCGCCCGGTCGTAATATCCCACAAACAAGTAGATGTAGCCGACGTTTTCCCCGCGAATGTCTATACTGAGCAGAGTCGGCTTGCCCGGCGCGGCGACGTTGCTCGACAGGGTGATCGGCGATACTTCGATGCCACCCGCGCCCGGCGGGTTGATCGTGGCGCTGCGGTCGGGAACGACGATGTTGGCGCTCGCCGGTTCAAAGGTGCGCCCGGTGTAATGGTAGGCCAGGAAATCGTCCCACAACGAGGTGCGTGCGAAATATCCGGCGACGGTGTTATACGATTGGTAGCCGGTGATGGGGGAAGCGTAGAGCTGTGAGTTGGGGAAGTAGATCGAGATGCCGGTAGCGCCGGGTTTTTGTGCGCCGTGCTTTTCGGCGATGACGGCGCGATCGAGGGCGGCGAGCACTTGCGCGGCTGCCTGACTGACCGCCTGGCTGCCGCTTTCACGGCGCAGCAGTTGGACGAAGTTGCCCAGGTCAATGTACGCCGGCGGGACGTTGTTCCCGAAGATGTTGGTGAACGATTGGGCGTAGCTGCGCGCTTGCGCGACGCCGCGTTGATTGGCGGATTGCAAGGCGAAGGCGAAGTTGTTGAGGCTGTTGACCAACGGCGGAATGGCCGACAGGTCTACCGCCGTGAGCGTCACACCTTGTTGAAACTGTTGTGTAAGCTGGGCCGCAGAGGGCATGCCGAAGAAGCCACCCATTGGGGCACTCTGTCGCAGGAGTTCGGCGCGCGCCTGCTCATCCACGATGCGTTGATCTTCCGCAATGTAACTTTTCACGATGAGCTGCCCCAGATCGGCACCCCCCATCGTGGGATAGGTTTCCAGCGCCTTCAGGAAGCTGGTATAGGCCCAGCCCAGGGATGGCTCGGTCTCTTGGGAGGCCACGGCATAGCGGGCGTGTTGCGCCAACATACCGAAGACTTCCAGATGGCCCATCAGGCAGGCGTCCATCCCGATCAATTCGAATTTCTCGATGCCGGTCTGGTTGCGGATGTCGGTCAATGCCTGATCCAGCTCGTGCAGGTAAAGCTGATTGCCGAGCGCCGATCCTAGAGGGATAGAGCGATCGCCGCCGGCCCGTGGATCGGGGTCGCTCCAGCCGCCGGGCCAGCCCATACCGTGGTCCGACAAGATCAGCACGTACTTTTCTGCCGGGTAATTGGCAACCGCCCAGGTGACGAAATCCACAAGCGCGTTGCCGTCGGCCATATTGACCTCGCCGAGATCGGCAACTTCCTGGGAACCGATCCGCTGCAAATCGTCATCCTGCGTGACATAAAATCGCTTCGTTGAAGTCCAATCGCCATCCCCATAATAGCCGCCGCGATAACGGTCCATTTGGGCGACGATGTGCACGTTGTCGCTGGAGCCGACACGCTCGGCCTCGTTCAGGTCAATGTAAATGTCCTGCTCCAGAATTTTGTCGTCGGCATCCTGGTAGAGCATGACCAGCCACGTTTTTCTTTCCCCTGAAGTTGTCGGGCGGACGGGAGTTTTCGGGGCCTGGGTGGTGGGTTTTGCCGGAGCAACGGTGGGCTTTGCAGGCGCAACGGTAGGGCGTTCAACGGATTCGGTCGGATAGTCGTAAGTGTAACCGCTCGGCTCGGGCAAGGTGAGGCCACCCATCATTTGGGAAACAAAGTAGATGAGGGCGCACACAATGCATAAGAGAACGGCGCCCCCAATGATCAATATCAAAAGCGAAGGTTTGCCGCCGCCGGGAAGCCGCAGGCCGGAGAGTGAGGGCGGCAAGGTGAAACCGCCTCCTCCACCGCTGGGGCGTGGAACGCCGCCACTGACCCCGGAAGGACGTGGGACGCCGGCTTCAGGGGGCGCAGCCGGGCTTTCGGGTCGCTGCCGTTGTGGCGCTGCGGCGCGCTCGCGTTCCCCGGAATCCTCCGGGCCGCCGCGCCGTCGCCGCTGCGCGCGGATGGTTTCGTGCTCGTTATCGTTGGTCATATTGTTGCCTCATTTTCTGTTTGTTGCCTCATTTTCTGTTTGTTGCCTCATTTTCTGTTTACTCTATTATAGGCGCGTTTCTTACTCTTTCAATAGCACGATCCATCCGTTGTCCAGGCGTATCTTCCCTTGCCGGCGCAACCCCGAAAGGGCACGGTTGACGCTCTCGCGGCTGGTCCCGATGAGGGCGGCAAGCTCCTGTTGGGTCATCGGCAGGGCGATCCGCACGCCATCGGCCACAGGACGCCCTGACCATTCGGCCAGGCGTTGCAGGCGCAGGAGCAACCGATCGGCTACCGTCATCGAGGCCAAACCCTCCGCTTCTTCCGTCATGTGCCGCAGCCGTGAGCTGAGCGCCCGCAGCAGGCTACGGGCCAGCGTGGCAGAGCGTGCCAGGCCATGCAGCAACACGTCCTGGTGCAGTTCCAGTGTCCATGTTGGTTCCAGGGTTTCCACGTTGGCTGAACGCGGCAGATTCTCGAACAATGCCATCTCACCGACAATCTCACCCGGCCCGAAGATGCTGACCGACAATTCGCGTCCGTCCTCGCCGATGACGAAGACCCGCACCTTGCCGCGGGTGATAATGTGACAGGTTGTCCCCGGCTCGCCCTGATGAAAAATCATCGCTCCCGCTTCATAAGTGCGCGGTTTAGCTTCGGCAGCCAGGAAGCGCAGTTCCTCATCGGTGAGGCCTTCAAATAAGGGGAGTGAATGGAGAAAGCTCACCCGCTCCGCGATCGAGTCTGTGCTTGTTGTCATCGGATTCGCCATCAATGGGTTATGCGCGTTGTATGCTCTTTGGGTGGTTGGATTGCCACAACTCCATTGTAATCTCATCTCGTTCATCTGCAACCTCCCCTGAGAATGTCAACGGATAAGACGGATTGACAAGGAAAAAATCGGTAGGTTTCACTTGCCCAGTAAGACGATCCGTAGAACTAAACCGACGCCGGCGGCCAGCAGCACACTCAACAACGTCTCGGCCCAGTGGCTGGTCAGTTGCACCAGCACACCTAAGCCGTTATCCTGGATGCGCACTGCCGTCAGGCGGCGCGGGAGCAGCACCAGTGGAATGAGGGCGATTTGGCCGCTGAGAACAAAGCTGGCAATGAGCACCCGTTCGATCATCGGTTCATACTTCTCACCGACGCCCAGATGGGGCGCCGCCTCTGCCCCCCATATCCCGCGCACGAGGAAGCGTAACAGCACCCATGCCGGCTGGAGGAGCAACAGGTAGCCGATGGCAATGGCTAACAGCTTCGGCATATCGCTGCGCCCGTTCAGCGGCGTTGCCGGCTGTAGGGTCACGACCAACGCGATGATGGCGATGTGGAGGGCCTGATCCATCAAGAGGAATACCAGGTCCCAGGTGGTGTTTTTGGCATGGATCAGGCGTGCTCTGAGAACGTCAATGAGCGTATGGCTCAAGCCGATCCACAGCGCATTGGGCCACCATCCGGGCGCAACGACCAATGTCACCGTCAAGGTCGTCAGGGTGACAATCCCGCCGTGCGCCACGACGCCCCAGATCGAGCGGGCTTTCCACCGCGCGACGGCGTCAAATTGGAAGAGATAATCGCCGAGTAAGTGCGCCAGAATCATGATCGTGAACATATCCCACCTCCGAAAGTAAACCGCTGCTCTTGCTTCTCTGTTTGCTTTTCTAGCCATAGTATAACCTGCGCCAGGACGTGCCGCAATGACGTTCGTCACACCCCCTACTCCTCCCCCCATTTGCACTCCACCGTAACGTTGCTAGAATTGAAGATGGTTGACTTCAGGATGCTATGTTTTGTGAAGGGAGGCATCGAAGATGAAAGAGGCGGAGCTTAAAACACAACTTACCCAATGCCAGAAGGCATTGGATATTGTTATGGCGATTGATCACATTCGGGATGCCGCATCTGGCCCGACGGCGATCTTCTCCGGGCTGGCCCATACGCTGTGCGATCAGTTTCAGGTTGACGTGTGCCTGTTGTACGTGGTGGATCGTGAGACGAACGACTTAGAGCTGAAGGTGGTGCAAGAGCGCGACCCTGCCTGGCGTGATGTCGCTGAGTCGCTCTCTGAGGTGCGTGTTCGCGAGGCCATGCTCAGCAGCGGTGTGAAACTGTGGGGGGCTGCGGATATTTTGCCGCCCGCTGTGACATCCGGGTTGCCGGAGACATTTCGCATAGCTGCAATCCCCATCTTCATGGATGAGAGACCGTTGGGCGCTGTGTTGATGGGACGCAGCGTTCCCGTTTTTGCCGATGAAGAAGTTCAGCTGATGTACATTGCCGAAAGTCAGATGGATTCGGCCATTGTTCAGGCTTATACGTACCATGACCTCGCGCAGCGTAACAAAGAATTGGAGACCATCTATCGCTTCGATCAGATTCGAGATCAATACCTGCCTTTTGATGAGATGTTGGACATCGTTTTGCAGGAATTGTGTCGCGTGATCGAAGCCGAGATGGGATTCGTGATGCTGTATGACAAAACCGGCAAACAGCTCGAAATGCGCGCCGTGACGCACGATGATTTGTTGCAAAAGGTGGCCTATTACGAGGCGATGACGCGGGTGGCGAATATTGCCATCCAGCGGGCACAGTTGACGTGCGCGGATAACGAGATGCCGCCGTGTACGATAATGACCGTCCCCCTCATCTTGCGCAATGAGATCATCGGCGTGTTCGGTGGGGTCAACCGCGATCCACAACACCGTTTCACCCGTGATCATCAGCGGTTGCTGAAGGCGATTGTGAGTCAGATGGACACGGCAATTTTCGAGAGCCTGGAGCAGCGGCGTTTGCGGCGCGTGTTGAGTCGCTCGGTTGATCCTCATGTCCTGGATCGGTTGCTGGAAAAACCCGATGTGGATATTCTTAAGGGCGAACGGGTGTTCCTTACCGTGCTCTACGGCGACCTGCGCGGTTCAACGCAGATGGCGTTGCATCTCGAACCGGAGACGCTGGTGGATTTCGTCAACGATTATCTGGGACGGATGACGCGGGTCATCCATGCTTATCAGGGAACGTTGGATAAATATGTTGGGGATGAGGTAATGGCGCTCTTCGGTGCACCACTGCCGCAGCCCGATCATGCACTGCGGGCTGTGCGTGTGGGATTGGAGATGCAAGTTGCCCACCAACGCTTGATGGCGGATTGGTCGGCGCGGGGGATCAAACCCGCAGCCTTGGGGATCGGCATTGCTAGCGGGGAAGTCATCATTGGGGAGTTCGGCTGTGAGCTGCGCACCGATTACACGGTCATCGGCAACACGGCCAATCTGGGTGCGCGGATCTGCTCGGTAGCCAAGCCGGGTGAGGTGTTGATCAGCCAGGAAACCTACGATTTGGTGAAAGACGCCGTTGAAGCCACACCGATTCATGGAATGCACTTCAAGGGCATAGATGAAGAAGTCACCGTTTATTCCGTGACCCGGGTGCTGGATTGAAGTGTTTTTGCCGGCTAATCTCGTTCCAGCGCGGTTTGGTAGCTCTTGCGCACGAAAGCCATAACCCGTCCTATGGCCTGCGGATCGGCAACGGTCACTTTCGTCCAACGTTCGATGACCCGCTCCCCGGCCTTGAACGGCTCGATTTGATGATCCTGCGCTAACATTTGTTTGTCGTTGCGTCGCAATTGTGTGATGACCACGCCACCCGTCACCAAAAAAGCGAATAGTCGCCCGTCGGCGACGTAGGCCGGGCAGCCAAACATGCGTTTGGGCGTCACCTTTGGCCAGGTCAGCACTTCTTTCTCAAAGGCGGCGCGCAACCCCCGCGCTTCCTCTTCACGATAGTACTCCATAATTTCTCCTGAAGTATAGCAAATCAGCGGATCAGCAAATCACCTATAGCCCTCAATCCTTCCCCCTGCCCCCTTGCCCCCTACTGCACTTTCTCCAGCAAATAACTGACTTCGCCGTTGTCGTAGCGTACCAGTGTGTGCGGCGGATCTACATCGTACCAGGCCGCCAGGGTGGTTTCCTCGTCATCCAGGGTATAGGTGACGGTGACTTTCCATGTGACGAAGTTGCCGGCGGGCGTCCACACCGGCTCACTGCCTGTCACGAGGATGAAAGCCTCGACGATGTGGATATGGCCATCGTCGCCGACCAGCGCCAGGGGGTGCGTGCTCCCGTAAGCAATCGCAAAAGGCAGCGCCGACAGTCGCCAGGGCCATTCGCCATCGAACAGCACGCCGGGCGGAAGTGACACCGTTTCGCTGCCGCTTTCGCTCTCGACCCGCAGTTGCCTGTCGGTAGCACTTACGGGGTGGGTCAGGGTTAGCGCGGTGCTGTCGGTCTCGCGCGTGCCCGTCAACGCCTGGAGTGCCAGGTCCGCCTTCTTCCAGACGACATGCTGGGTAGCCGTGAAAGCGTCACCCCTCAGCGAAATGCCCGGCAGTGTCGTAAGCGCAAAGCCTTCTGGCATCTTGAAAGGCATCTCGGCCTCGAATGGCTCTTGCTGCACCTGACAGCTAAGCGCGACGGTGTCCGGTTCGGGTGACAGGGTGCAAGCCGCTTTGCCTACCGTCTGGTTGATGCCACCGTTAAGGACATAGTTCCAGGATAAAGACGTGTCCCAGGCTGTCGGCGGTTTAAGCGTCAACGCCTCCTGTGCCAGGACTTTGGGAAAGCGTCCTTCGAGGATTTCCCAGACGGCCGCGAACCCGTAGATACCGAACATGACGACGAGGGAGAGCCTCCAGGCCCATTTCTGCCAGCCTGTAGGACCGGGAAGCGCGGGCTTGACCGGCGGGTGGGTCGTCCGCCAGAGTCCCCATAACGCCGTCAGGGCCATCGGCGTCATCAACAAGCCGAGGCATAACAACGCGATCACCACTCCCCCCGTCACCATTGCGGAAGAAAAGCTGGTGGTAATGAGCACGGTCGTCGCAATGCTGTTGTAGGCCGCGTGCAGCAGCATGCCGGGGAATAGGCTATTGCTGCGCCAGGCCACGAATCCCAGGGCGAAGGCCACAGGCAACAGAGCGAACACACCCTGGAATCGCAAATGATACATTGCAAAGATGATTCCCCCGACCGTCACGCCGATCCACGGGCTGCGCCGCTCGTAAGCACGCTGCACGTATCCGCGGAACATGATTTCCTCGCAGATTGGGGCGACAATGACAGTTGAGAGCACCAGCAAAAATGCTTCCGTCGCATTGCGTGGGAACATGGTTGGTGCAATGGGGGTGCTGTAGCCCAACAAAGCAGTTGTCGTCAGATTGAGGACGATGCCGCTGATCCACAATCCGAAAGCCAGGCCGGCGCTCAGGGCGAAAGGAAGCCAGCCGGGCCAACGCCAGCGCAGCGTTTCGCGGAGAGAGAGCTTTTCCAGGCGTTGGAAGAGCAGCGCGATCAGCGCCAGCAGACATTCAATGACGATGCCGGCGACATAACGTGTGTTGAATTTCCTGGTCGCATAACTGCCGCCGATGAGCACTAACAATCCCAACAACAGATAGAGATTGGCAATGAGCAGCGACGGCGTCTCACGGTTTTGCGGTGTGTTCTCCAAAGTCATCCTCTGTTGTCTGTAGCCGTGGCCGGTCTCCAGACCGTGCTACCCACAGTCCGCCGTTACCTTCGCTCCACGTGAAAGATCGGCGGTAGCGCGCGCTTGTGCGCCGAGATGGCGATCATCCGCCGCACGCGGGCCACGACGGCTTCGGGCGCGTCGGGCGTGCGTTCTTCGGCCAGCGCGGCGAGGATTGCGTCCAGCTCCGCGTAAGTGATGCCCAATTCGCCTTCATCCGTCTGTCCGGGCCACAGGCCGGCTGTGGGCGCGCGGGTGATGACCGGCTCCGGCACGCCGAGAACGCGCGCGAGTGCCCGCACTTCGTGCTTGTACAGCTCACCGAGCGGTTCGATGTCCACGCCGCCGTCGCCGTACTTGGTGAAATAGCCCACCATCATCTCCGGGCGGTTGCCCGTTCCGGCAACCAGATAATTGTGGGACTGCGCCATGTAGTACCAGGCCGTCATTCGCAGGCGCGGCTTGATGTTGGCGCGCGCCATATCGCTGCCGGGGGGCAGGGCTGCCATCAAAGCCTCGAACGCCGTGCTCAGGTCAACCGTGTGCAGCTCCAGGCGCAATGCCTGTGCCGTCATCCGGGCATACGTTTCGTCTTCCGGCAAGCTGTGACATGGCAACCACAAGGCCAGGACGTGTTCGACACCTACTGCGCGGGCTGCCAACGCTGCGGTAACGGCGGAATCCACCCCGCCGCTCAACCCGACAACGTAACCCTTTGCCCCGGCTTGCGCTGCGTACTCCCGCATCCATGTGGCGATTGCATTCGCCAGTGTTGTGTAATCCATAGTCCCTACCCCTCTTCTGAATATGCGAGTTAAAAAATCCTTTTCGTCCGTTGACAAATCTTATCTCGTTGCTATGCGGCTTGAATATAGGCTAAGGGGGCGAAAAGTCAACCGGCGACGTTTGACAACTGCTTTTCCCGTGCTATACTACGACCTGCGTGGGTCGTTAGCTCAGTCCGGCAGAGCAGGGGCCTTTTAAGCCCAGGGCCACAGGTTCGAATCCTGTACGACCCATTGAAAAAGCGGCCTGGTTGGAAGAGACCAGGCCGCTTTTTGTATACTTTGCACCTTGGGCTATACTATGGTTAGTGTGGTTACGCAAAAAGCTGTAGATAATGAACTGTGAGAGGTGCTAAATGACCACAAATTCAGAAACGATGATGCCTTCAATGCAACTTGCACAAATCTTTAGAAGCGTGAAACGGCTCACCGTAAGAGAGCAATTGACGTTGGTGAAACTGGTCCTGGAAAGTGTCTTGAATGCCAAACCTGACGCGCAAGATGAGTGGCCGGTCGGTTTCTTCGAGTCGACGGCAGGAGCTTGGGCTGGCGCGCCGTTGGTGCGGGAGCCGCAAGGCGACTATGAAGAGCGACCTGAGTTGTAGCCATGTATTTGCTTGATACGAACGCATGTATAGCCTATATCAATGACCGCAACTCAATTGTAGCGCGTCGTTTGATGCAACTAAAGCCCAGTGATGTGTTTGTCTGCCAGATTGTCAAGGCTGAGTTGTTCTATGGCGCTTATAAAAGTTCTCGACGTGAGCAAAATCTAGATTTGCTACACCGTTTCTTCGGTCAGTTTGCCAGCTTGCCTTTCGATGATTATGCGGCGGAGGCGTATGGTCGCATTCGTCATGAGTTGGCTAAATGCGGTACACCGGTCGGACCAAATGACCTCATCATCGCCGCTACAGCATTAGCGCACAAAGCCATTTTAGTCACGCACAATACACGCGAGTTTGACCGTGTGCCTGGATTACAGGTCGAGGATTGGGCATTATCCACACCATAGCTAATGCCACTCACATCCCATAAGCTCAGGTTCACAGGTTTGAATCCTGTACGACCCATTGGATAAGCGGTCTGGTTGGCAGCCACTAGGCCGCTTTTTGTGTTCAAGTGGCTGTCCTCTCTACCAATTGCCTCTTAACAAATCCCAATACTATAGTATTCTAATACTATAATACTATTGGAGAAGGATTATACCGTTCCGCCGTTGGAAGGGCTGTGGTGGGCCGACGATATGGATACCTTTATCAGCCGCGATAAGAGTACGTGGGATTGGACGATGATGATCATGCAACCGGAGTGGATCACGCCGGAGATGTTCGCGCAGGCCGTCGCCGAGGTGCAGAAGAGCAAGGCGCTGCCCGCATTGTCCAAAATGCGGCTGGAACGGTACGCCGAGGGCCTGTCGGTGCAAATCATGCACATCGGCTCGTATGATGACGAAGGTCCCACGCTCGCCCGGATGCATCACGAGTTCATCCCGCAAAACGGCTACGTGGAGGCCGGCAAGCACCACGAAATCTACCTGGGCGACCCGCGCAAAGTCGCACCGGAAAAGCTCAAGACGGTGCTGCGCCAACCGGTAGCGCGGCGATGAATGGAAGAGCAACAAAGTTCCTCTATAGAGACGGCAGACGCCGGAAGGGATTCCCTTCCGGCGTCTGTTGTAAAACACAGAACTCGGACGGTGGTCTACATCTTACCGTGGACGGCATCAAAGACTTCGTCCGGCAGGTCGTTGACGACGTTGTGCGGCGGGAGTGCCTCGTACTTCATGAACTCCGGCAGGCGGTCGTCGCGGTTCGTCAAGCCGGCGCCCAGGTTGAAAGCGCGCTCGCGCTTGAGGATTTCACCGCCCAGCGCCACGGCATCGTCAATTGTCATGTTCAGGCCGTACATCGCGTTCACCTCTTCGACCAGCCCCTCGAAGCCGCTGGCGATGTCGAGGATGGCGAAGGCAATGAAGAGGCAGTGCCCGGTGGAGTCGAGGAAGGCCGTCGTCATCTGGAAGGCGCGGCTCAGATCGGCCTTGGCCGGCTCGGAGGCCAGCGGATCTGACTTGCCGCCAACACCGGCGATTTCCGGCGCGATAGTATAACCGGAAGTGTGATCCGCGCCCATCGGCGTGGTGGCGTAGGTCACACCGATGCCCTTGACCGCGCGCGGTTCATAGGCCGGCATCCCCTGCCCCTTGACCGACGGAGAGCGCGGGTTGCCGAATGCCTTGGCGACGAATGCCGTGCCACCGCCCAGGATGCGGCCCATAGGTGTCCCCTTGCCCATCTCATGCAACAATTCGATCGCACCTTTGACATCGCCGAAGGGGAGGTAACCGGAATCCATAGCAACTGCAATGCAGTCGCCGGTTTCGATGGTATCCACACCGTAGGCATTGCACAGATAGACCATCTTGGCGATCCCATCCAGGTCATCAATGCCGCAGTTGGCACCCAAGGCCCAGTCGGATTCGTACTCGACGCAGGAGACGATCTCCGAGCCGTCTTCGGCGTAGTAGGTGTTGGAGCATTGGATGACGCAGCCGGGGCTGCAGGCGTGGTTGTAGAGTTCCTTGCCCAGGCGCTGCTTGTTGTTCTCGAAGATAGCTTCACCGGCGATCTTGGGTGCACCCTCAAAACGCCCGCTGCGGAAGTTGCGGGTGGGCAGGCCGCCGGCTTCGTTCAGGATATTGATCAGCACGGCAGTGCCGTAGGTGTTCAAGCCGCCCTTGGGCTTGGTGAGCGCGTGCTCGCCCAACGCCTCGCGCAGTTTGCGCGCCCCTTCTTTGAAGGCTTCAGGATTGGCGATCTCAACGCCCGGCGCACCTTCAGGGTCAACCACGATGAATTTGAGACCCTTGCTGCCCATCACCGCACCCAGGCCGCCGCGGCCGGAGTAGCGGGTGGGACGCTGCTTCATATCGTCGAAGACGATGCCGGAATTCGCGTAGCCATATTCACCGGCGACACCGATACCGGCGATGTGGACACGCTTGCCGAACTTTTCATATAGCTCCGGGAACACTTCATACAAGTCGCGCCCTACGTAATCACAAGCATGCGTGAACTCGACAGCGGGCTTTTCGCCATCCCAGAAGAGTTTGGCGACCCAATACTCTCCCTTGTCTTTGGGCATGCCTTCGACGATGATGGCCTTGACGCGCATCCGTGCTACGGCCGGTGACCAGGCTGCGCCAGCATTGGATTCCTTGATACCGCCGGTCAGCGGGGACTTGGCGCCGACCGAGACGCGCGCCGAGGTGGGGGCCGCCGTCCCGCTGACCATCCCCGGCGCGAAAACTAGCTTGTTGTTTGGACCGAGGGGATGGCAGGTTGGGTCTACTTCATCACAGATGATGGTGGAGGTCAGGCCACGCCCACCCAGGTTCTTGTACCGCTCGGGTACCTCTTCCAGTTTATAAGACTGATCGGTCATATTGATGCGTACAATCCACATAGCTCAACTCCTTTCGCAAAATTTTCTCCCCGGATATGTCAGCTCTATCCAGGAGGCGCAAACCCACCGCGGCTGACCGGGTTATCCTCTTTGATGTCAACGGCTGAAATGGCCTGGAAACACCGGGCAACAAAAAAGAGGCAATCCTCTCCATGTGGAGCCGGATTGCCTCCTTTGCAAACACGGCAGGCGCAGGAATTGCTTCCTGAACCCTGGGAATCGGCTTGAGTGATTCCACGCGCCCATCCGTCCCGAAGGGAGCGGTATGGGTCGGAGGCGGTATGTCAGGGAAAGCCAACGCTATGGACAATCACGTTTTCCCACTATAACCGTGCTTTTATTATGGTGCAGCCTTGAGCTTTTGTCAATCAGACAGACGACAAAAGTTTGTATGTCAAATGTCAGATAAAAAATCCACTCAATCGGCTTAATCTACTGAAAGAAAGGAGCTACTTTTGACGCGCCGGATGCCGTGAAAGGCAGATGAGCGGAGGCTTACGTTCAAAGATCGGCAGGAAGCGCTCGGCGCGGTCGCGCAGCCGCCGGATGTTGGGGCGCAACGCCCAGAGCGTCAGCGCCATAACCGGCAGGCCCAGAACGACGGCATTCACTATGTCGCCGCGCATCAGGAAGATGAGCGGCACGAGCAGGGCGATGGTGATCGAGGCGACCGAAGCGTGCCCCACCAGCAGGCCCACAGCGACCCCTGTGAGTCCCAGGATGGGCAGGCAGGGAGACCACAGCGCAGTCGCCAGGCCAACGGTGGTCGCGGTGCCTGCACCGCCACGAAAGCCGAGGTAGAGCGAGTAATTGTGCCCAACCACAGCCAAAACCCCCGCCACGGCCACTGCCACAGCGCTCACTTCCAGAGCTTGCGCCAGCCAGATCGCTGCTGCGCCTTTCAGCGCGTCGGTGACTGCGGTGAGCACGGCCGGGATGAATCCCGCCGTCCGCCAGACATTTGTGCCGCCGGTGCGCCCACTGCCGTGCTTGCGGACGTCAATGTGTTTGGCGATCCATCCCCAGATGATCCCCGATGGAATGGATCCGAGCAGATACGCGCCGGTCCAACTCAAAAGAGTCTTAACCCATACCATTGTGCAATTCCCCCCTCAGAATATCGGTTTCTCCTTAACCTCATACTTCATACTTCATACTTCATAATACTCTTCTTCTCACCACATCACCGGTACACGCTGGAGGCGATATTGGCGGTCGAAGTATTGGACGTAATGGCGTTGGTGTCCGAATTCGTACACTTGCCGGGTAATGTCCACATCTTTCTCGCAGTAGGTGAAGATGTCTTCCAGGCGTCCTTCTTTCCACCACTGCACTGCTTGCAACCCATCCGCGCTCTTGTTGATGCCCAATGTTGCGGCGGCCACACTGTCAAGGCTGACGCGGAACCCTAACTGCTTGTGCAATTCGGCCAGCATATCCAGCGTGGGCAGTCGGTTCAGGTCAACGCTGGTGTAGCGCTTCAGGACGGGGTAATCGAAGCCGTAGAGATTGAAACCGACGATCAGGTCGGCGGCCTGCAATTCGCCGACCAGCGCGGGGATGTCGGCCTCGGTGTAACGGTGGAAGGCCCGGTCGGTGGTGTTGTAGGTGACGGCAACAGAGACGCGCAGCCGCTCTGGATAACGGCCGCCGACTTCCTGGAAAGAATTCTGGGTCTCGATATCGAAAAAGACAGGCATAGTGGTTATAGGTCCTCTGCAAATCGTGAGCACGTTGGAACTTTTGTTGTGGCGCGAGAGCGCCCATTCACACCCCCAACCCCATGATCCGCAAGTTGGAAATCCGTTTCATCCGTTGACGACTTTCAGACGACAAAATACTATTATCTGCCGTTTACCCAAATGGTCAATAGAGCATGGCGCGGACTTCGTAGATGGGTTCGGGGTGTTGTTGCCCCTTAAAAAGCACCGGCGGCAATTCTTGCGTGTGGAACGCATCTTTCACCAATTGGTAGGTGCGATGACAGATCAGGATTTTCCCGGCGGGCGCGAGTTCCTGGAGCATGTGGGCCTTGTTGGGAATCTGGCCGACGACGGTGTAATTGACCAGATCGGGGGCACCGACGTTCCCCACAATCGCCTCACCGGTGGCAACGCCGATGCCAAAGCGCAGGCGCTGATGCAGCGGTATGAGTTCGTGGGTCTGATGCAGGCTTTGCTGGATGCGCCAGGCGGCACGCACCGCGCGTAAAGCGTAATCTTCTTGGGGAATTGGGGCGTTGAAGAAGGCCATGATCTCGTCTCCCATGAACTTGTCCAGCGTCCCTTCTTCGGAAAGGATGACGCCGGCGGCCTGCGTGAGGTGGCGGTTCAGGACGCTGACCAGGGCTTCGGGGGAGGCATTGGCGCTGAAAGCCATAAACTCGCGCAGGTCGGCAAAGAGCACGGCGACCGTCTGCCATTGTCCGCCGGGCTGGATGTTATGGGGGTTTTCGAGGATACGGTTGACGATAGCGGGTGAGACGTAGTGCTGGAAAAGCTCGCGCAACTCGCGTTTTTCGCGTTCGCGCCGCGTCTCGACTTCTGCGAGCAGGCGGAAGTTTTCGATGGCGATGGCAGCGTAATCCCCTAGCATGCGCAACAGGCGCCGATTGCCCGGATTGAGCGGTTTGCGGTTGCGTTTGTTGCTCACGGTGAGCGAACCGACAATCTTGCCCCCCCATTCCAGGGGCGCGTTAAGGATGAGGTCCAATGACTGGGTTTGAATGTCGGGGAGATTGGCCGGGGTGACGTACTCTTTATCCCAGTATTCCCGCGAGACGTTAGTGGTGGGATTGCCGGTTTCGGGGTCCAGCAGGATGAGTTGCCCATCCTGGGCGCCGGTCAGATACAGGGCGGCATCCACAATCCGCTCCAGCAGTTTGTCGCGTTCTTGCAGCGTTGTCACCGATTTGCTGACCCGATAGAGGGTGTCGAGTTGTCGCAAACGGTTGAGCAGCTCGCTGTTGGTGCGTTCGAGTTTCTCGAACAATGTGTCCCGTTCCTGCCGCAGGCGTGTCAGGGTCAGCACGCGCTCGATGGAAGCCAGTAAATCGTTCACCATGAAAGGCTTGGGGACGTAGTCAAGCACCCCCAGCCGGAACACCTCGACCGCGACGGATTCCGAGCCATGGGAGGTGACGAGGATGACGGGCAAAGTAATGTTTTGATCCTTGAGGGCCTGGAGTACCTGGATGCCGTTGAGCCGGGGCATATCGTAGTCCAGGAGGATCAGATCAGGATGGATTGTTTTGGCCAGCGTCAGGCCTTCTTCGCCGTCCAATGCCCCGGTCACTTTGTAGCCTGCGGGTTCCAACACGGCTTCTTTCAAAAAGGCCACAATTTCGACATTGTCATCAACAACCAGGATGTGTGGGGGTTGCGTCTGCGTATCGCTCATTATTTCATTCTTTGCCGTCGCTTTGACTGTATTTGATCTCGGAGAACCTCAGACCTCACCGCGATTATTGTACCTTATTTGTGACAAAAAACAAGGAAAGTTGAATGTGAACATGCCCGAATTTCTTACGTTGTGATGATACCGCCGCCGATGACTTCTTCATCCCGGTAGAGCACGAGTGATTGCCCGGGAGCGACGCCGCGTTGTGGTTGTGCAAAGTGGACCACGGCGCGTTGCGCATCAAGTAAGCGTACCGTGACATCTACACGTGGCGCGCGGTAGCGGATGCGCCCTTGTGCGCTGAAGGTTTCGGAAGACGGCGTATCGGCGGTGAAGGTCAAAGCGGTCAGTGTGCACGCTTCACGTGCCAGGCTCGCCGCCGGGCCGACGATCACGGCATTGTCCTGCGGGCGAAGTTGCAGCACGTAAAGCGGTTCGGGCGCGGCGATGCCCAATCCGCTGCGCTGCCCGATGGTGTAGTGGGCCAGGCCGTGGTGTTCGCCTAATCGTTTGCCGCTCTCGTCATAGATGGGACCGGGGTGGACGGCCTCGGGACGCAAGGCAGTCAGCAGTGCCCGATAGTCGCCCCCGCGCATAAAGCAGAGGTCCTGACTGTCTTCGGCTTCGGCACTCGGCAAGTTGTAATGGCGGGCCATGTCGCGCACGGTGGCTTTGTCTGCCACATCGCCCAACGGCAACAGCAGCCGGGTGAGATGTTGTTGGGTGAGGCGGTAGAGGGCATAGCTCTGGTCCTTCTGGCGGTTTTGCGCTTGCAACAGCCGTGCCGGCCCGGACTCCGGGCGGACGATGCGGGCGTAATGGCCTGTGGCGATCCACTGCGCGTCGAGATGCCCGGCGACTTCCAACAGCACGGCGAATTTGAGCGTGGGATTGCACAGCACGCATGGGTTGGGCGTTTGTCCCTGAGCATAGGCGGTGACAAAGGGTTCGACGACATCGCGGTAAAAGCGTGCTTCGACATCTGCGATGTGCAGTGGGATGCGGAGGGCGTTCGCGACGGCGGCTGCCGCGTCCAGAGACACTTCGGGTGCTTCCGTGGGCATGTGCCATGTCTTGAGGGCTACGCCGTGAACCGTATAGCCCTGTTCCTGCAACAACGCTGCGGCCACGGCGCTATCTACGCCGCCGCTCAGGCCGATGACGACGTGGTGGATGTTCATCAATGCACTCCCCCCTGCTGTTTTTTATCCCGCTTCGAGCGGATCGTCAGATCCGCGTTGGATCGCCAGATCCGCGTTTCCCCACCGCTTCGAGCGGATCGCCTGTTTCCTAACCGCTCCAAGCGGATCGCCAGCTCCGCGTTTCCCCACCGCTCCGAGCGGATCGCCAGCTCCGCGCTTCTCAACCGCTCCAAGCGGATCGTCAGATCCGCGTTGGATCGTCAGATCCGCGCTTCTCCACCGCTTCGAGCGGATCGCCAGATCCGCGTTGGATCGCCAGATTCGCGCTTCTCAACCGCTTTGAGCGGATCGCCAGCTCCGCGTTTCCCCACCGCGATCCGCGCTTCTCAACCGCTTCGAGCGGATCGCCAGATCCGCGTTGGATCGCCAGATCCGCGTTGGATCGCCAGATTCGCGTTGCTCATCACTGCGGCGAGAAACGGGGAACTGACGTTCCCCTCGGAGCAAGCATGATAAGGCCCTTGGGTATAGTGCAAGGCTTTATCATTCTCGTTACAGCAACTTTATCTGGCTTTGAGCGGATCGCCAGCTCCGCGCTTCTCAACCGCTCCAAGCGGATCGCCAGATCCGCGTTGGATCGTCAGATCCGCGCTTCTCAACCGCTTCGAGCGGATCGCCAGATCCGCGTTGGATCGTCAGATCCGCGTTGCTCATCACTGCATCGGCTAGAAACGGGGAACTGACGTTCCCCTTGGAGCAAGCATGATAAGGCCCTTGGGTATAGTGCAAGGCTTTATCATTCTCGTTCCAGTGACTTCATTTGGCTTCGAGCGGATCGTCAGATCCGCGTTTCCAGATTCGCGTTGCTCATCACTGCGGCTAGAAACGGGGAACTGACGTTCCTCTTGGAGCAAGCATGATAAGGCCCTGAACAACTCGTCAATGACTTGACTTTTCTATAAATCCCCCCTACAATAATACACGAAGTTGATGAATTTGTATTCCCAAAATCCAAGAAGAAAAAGGAGTTGTGCTATGGTTCAGATAAATCCCCAAGTTCCAACGGATGTAACGGATGATGATAAGCTGTGGGCCTTGTTGAGCTGGATTTTAGCTCCCATCGTTCCGATCGTTGTTCTGTTGCTTGAGGACAAGAAAACGCGCCCATTCATCAAGTACAATGCCATTCAGGCGTTGGTTCTCAGTGTGGTGGGCTATGTTGTCTCTTCTGTCTTGTCCTTCATCATCGTCGGTTGTTTCATCGGAGTCGCTGTTTTCATCTACGTAATTTACCTGGCGATTCAGGCTTATCAGGGCAAGTGGGTCACCGTCCCGGTTGTGACCGATTTCTGCAAGGGCCAGGGCTGGATCAGCTAAGCGTCCTTCCCCGTCATGAAAGCGGCTTCCTCATCCCCTGAGGAAGCCGCTTTTGACGTGTCTCAGACGCTATGTTATACTTAGGGACTGGGGACAGGAGACTTTATGGGGATGTTTGCCTGCAAACGTTGGTACATTGCACCGCCGGCCCCGCCGGCGTTTTTGCAACGTTTGTCGGATATTCCCCCTTTGGTTGCGCAACTGCTTTACAATCGCGGCATTACCACGCCGGTAGAGGCGGAAGCCTTTCTCCAGGGGGCGTTTTACTTCGATAATCCCTTCGCTATGAAGGATATTCCCGTGGCCGTGCGTTTGTTGCGTCAGGCCATCAAACGACGTACCCCCGTCGTGATCTACGGCGATTATGATGTGGATGGGGTGACCGCTTCGGCAATCCTGGTGCAAACGCTGGAATCTCTGGGCGCACAGGTCAAAGTTCACATCCCCAACCGGCTGGATGAGGGCTATGGTCTGAATGTCGAAGCGATTACGGAGTTGGCGCAACAGGGCGCGCGCGTGCTTATCACGGTAGATTGTGGAATCCGCTCCCTCAACGAGGTCGCCGTGGCACGCCAACTCGGCATGCAGGTGATCGTGACCGATCATCATCACCTCGGACCGGCGTTGCCGCAGGCAGACGCGGTCATCAATCCCCGCCGCCCCGATTGCCGCTATCCGTTCAAGGATCTGGCCGGGGTGGGGGTGGCCTACAAGCTCGCACAGGCGCTGCTGCGTGTGAACCGGAAGGTCCCCTTGCCGACCACGCAGTACGTCCTTGAGGAAACTGAATTGCTGGACCTGGTAGCCCTGGGCACCGTCGCGGACATGGTTTCATTGCTGGGTGAAAACCACATGCTGGTGTCGAAGGGACTGGTCAGTATCAACGCGGCGCGCCGTCCGGGACTGAGCGCGCTAATGATGCTTTCGGGGATTGCGCCGGGAACCGTGACGACCAAAGCCATCGGCTTTGGACTGGCGCCACGCCTCAATGCCGCCGGACGCCTGCGTGAGGCAATGACCTCTCTCGACCTTTTGCTGGCCCCGGATATGAAGCATGCCCTGCCGCTGGCTCAAGAATTGAACGCCTTGAACGAAGAGCGACGCAATTTGACCTTGAACGTGCAAGAACGCGCCCGTGAATTGGTGGTGGGACGCGGTGAGGTTCCGCCGTTGTTATTCGCGGCGTCGCCGGATTTCCCGCATGGCGTAGTGGGCCTGGTGGCCAGTCGGCTGTTGGAGGAGTTCTATCGTCCGGCGGTGGTCGTCTCGATTGAGGACGAGTGGAGCAAAGGCTCTGCGCGTTCGATCCCTGAGTTTCACATCACCGAAGCGCTGGACACGGTACGCGACTTGTTGCGGCATCACGGCGGGCACTCGGCGGCGGCCGGCTTCACCGTGGCGACGGAGTTGCTCCCCGAACTCGAGGCGCGGCTGATCGCGGTGGCCCGTGAGCAGTTGGACGGCCTGACCCTGTCGCCGACGCTCTATGTGGATGCCGAGGTGCCGCTTGCCAGCCTTTCCTGGGAGGTCTACGACGCGCTGCAACGGTTGGAGCCTTTCGGCTACGGCAACGCCGAGCCGCTGCTGGTGAGCCGGCGGGTGCAAGTCCTTGACGCGCGCACGGTTGGTGCGGAGGGACGTCATCTTAAATTGCGATTGGCCGACGAACGCGGCATCACGTGGGACGCCATCGCCTTCCGTCAGGGCGCATGGCTCGCACATCTTCCGCGCCAGATTGACCTGGCCTATCATCTGGAGGCCAATACCTGGAATGATCGGGTGAATCTGCAATTGAACGTGCAGGATATCCATGTTTCGGGAGTATGAGTAACGAGTAGAAATTTCTCATTAACCGTTTTCCCAAAGGAGTGTATCCCATGCGTATTCTCGTGACCGGCGTGGCCGGATTCATCGGCAGTAACCTCGCGGAAGCCTTATTGCAACGCGGCGATACCGTCGTGGGATTGGATAACTTCAACGACTACTACAGCCCGGCGCGGAAGCGGGCGAACGCGGCGTCGCTGGCGGCGTATCCGACGTTTACGCTTTGTGAAGCCGATCTGCGCGACGAAGACGCCGTCAAACGTATCCTCGCCGAAGGACGCTTTGACGCGGTGGCGCACCTGGGCGCGATGGCGAACGTGCGCTATTCCATCGAACGTGCGCCACTCTACACCGATGTGAACATTCGCGGCACGGTCAATGTCCTCGAAGGTATGCGCCTGGCCGGGACGCCGCACATCGTTTTTGCTTCCACGTCGTCGGTCTACGGCAAGACGACCCAGATTCCCTTCGTTGAAACCGATCCGTTAGGACAGCCGCTCGCCCCTTATCCTGCCAGCAAAATCGCCGGCGAGTTGATGGGCTACACCTACCACAATCTCTTCGGCATCTCCTTCACGGCGGTGCGTTTCTTCAGCGTTTACGGCCCGCGCGGACGACCTGACATGATGCCCTACATAATCACTGATAGCATTGTGCATGACAAGACTTTCAAACTGTACGATGCCGGTGAGATGTGGCGCGACTGGACTTACGTGGGGGACATTGTGAAAGGTGTGGTCGCCGCGTTGGAAACGCCCTTAGGCTACGAGCGTGTGAACCTGGGCCGCGGCGAACCGGTGCGCATGGCCGACTTCGTCGCGCTCGTTGAGCGTCTCGTGGGCAAGCCTGCGCGCATGGACACCCCGCCTGCCCCCGCCAGCGAGCCGCCCGTCACCTACGCCGACATCACCAAAGCGCGCACACTTCTCGGTTACGATCCGCATGTCTCCGTGGAGGAGGGGATGACGCGGTTTTGGGCGTGGTATAAAGCCGAGGTCCTGCAATGAGCGCGTGCATCTTCTGCAAAATCGCGCGCGGCGAGGCCAGGTCCTGGAAAGTGTACGAGGATGAGAGTGTCTATGCGTTTCTGGACATCAACCCCGTCAGTGCATATCATACTCTGGTGATCCCGAAAGCCCATTACGAGAATATTTTCGACGTCCCAGAACACGAATTTCTCCAGGTGATGGCTGTAGTGAAAAAGCTCGCGGTTTTGTATCGGGAGCGATTGGGGATCAACAACGTGCAGATCATCAACAATTCAGGGTGGGAAGCGCAACAGGATGTGTTTCATCTCCATTTTCATATTGTGCCCAGGAAGAGAGGGGATGGGCAGAATCTGGTCTGGCGAACGCATCCGGAGTGGCGGGAGAAGTTCGATGCGATGTTGGAACGGTTAAAGTAGGGGCGAGGCATCCCCGCAATGATCGTGCAGGGAGAGGTACGGTGGAATCCCTACAGGATTAGTCCGGCGAGGTTCGGCGGGGTGTGCCTTGCCCCTATGTGTGCATTTGGGGCGTATTAATGAGACGTTGATGGATACGATCATCATCACCGGTGAACATCTGACGATGGAGGATGTCGCCGCCGTCGCAGCGGGGGCGCGGGCGGCGCTTGCGCCTTACGCGGCGGAGGCGATGGCGCGTTCGTGGGCGGGCGTGCAGACGCTCCTGACGAACGGTGAGATCGCCTACGGCATCACGACAGGCTTTGGGGCGTTCAAAGGGCGCATTATCCCTCCCCACGAGGTGGCGGCGTTGCAGCGCAATCTGGTGCTGAGCCACGCAGCCGGCGTCGGCCCGGCGCTGGACGCGCAGACGGTGCGTGCCGTGATCGCGGTGCGCGCTAACACGCTGGCGATGGGCTATTCGGGCATTCGTCCGCAAACCGTGGAGTCGCTGCTGGCTTTGCTGAACGCGGGCATCGTGCCGCTGATCCCTGCGTATGGTTCGCTCGGCGCGAGCGGGGATTTGGCGCCGCTTGCGCATCTGGCCTGCGTCCTCATCGGCGAAGGCGAGGCGTTCTACGATGGCGAACGCCTGCCCGGCGCGGAGGCGCTGCGGCGTGCGGGCCTCACGCCGGTCGAACTCGGCGCGAAAGAGGGGCTGGCGCTCCTCAATGGGACGGCGCTCACCACGGCGATCGGCACGTTGGTGACGCTGCGCGCGGAGAATCTGGTGCGCGCCGCCGACATCGCGGGTGCGCTCTCGCTGGAGGCGTTGCGCGGTACGGTTGCCGCCTTCGATCCGCGCATCCATCTCGTCCGTCCCCATCCGCGTCAGGTGGACGATGCGGCTTATGTGCGGCGTTTGCTGGAAGGCAGCACGTTCGTCCGCCCGCACGACCCCCGCGACATTCAGGATGCCTACAGTCTGCGCTGCATCCCACAGGTCCACGGCGCGGTGCGCGATACGGTCGCCTACGCGCGTTGGGCGCTGGAGATCGAACTGAACGCTGTCACCGATAACCCGCTGATCTTTTTCGAGGCGGACGGTCGCCCGGTGGTGCTTTCCGGCGGGAACTTTCACGCAGAGCCGGTGGGATTGGCGCTGGATTATCTCAAGCTGGGACTGACGGATTTGGGCAACATCAGTGAACGGCGCACGGCGCGACTGGTGGATGAGGCATTGAGTCACGGGTTGCCGCCGTTCCTCACGCGCCACGGTGGGCTGGAGAGCGGCTTTATGATCGCGCAGTACACGGCGGCGGCGCTGGCTTCGGAAAACAAGGTATTGGCGCATCCTTCAACTGCGGATACAATTCCTACATCGGCCAACACCGAAGATCACGTCAGTATGGCGACGAACGCGGCGCATCACGCCCGCCGGGTTTTGGAGAATGTCGAGCGCATCATTGCCGTCGAGTTGCTGGCGGCGGCGCAGGGCATTGACTTTCGGCGCCAGCAATTGGGTGCGTCTGCCCGGCTGGGACAGGGCACGGCGGCGGCCTATGCGGCCATTCGCGCGCGTGTCCCCTTCCTCGAACACGACGCGCCGCTCTCTCCTCTCATCGAGGCGGTGCGGGATTTGGTGGCGAGTGGGGCGTTGGTGCAGGCGGTGGATGGCGAATTGTAGATTTGTTGATTGAAGATTCTGAGATTGAGGATTGCGAAATCCGGTTGATTTGCTCATTCGTTGATTCTTGATTTGCTGATTCTTATGATACGAGCACTTGTCACAGGAGCTACCGGTTGCGTGGGCGCGAACATCGTGGAGGCGTTGTTGAGGCGCGGGTACACGGTGCGGGCGCTGCGTCGTGCCACGTCGAAACTCGATGCGCTGGCGGGACTGGACCCCGAGTACGTCATCGGCGACGTGCTGGATGAGGCGTCGCTGCATGCGGCGATGGCCGGCTGTGAGCTGGTTTTTCACGCGGCGGCGGTTTCGCAGTATTGGCGCAACAAGCCGGAGGCGATTTACGCTGCGAATGTCGGCGGGACGCGCAATGTGTTGCGCGCGGCGCAGGCGCAGGGTGTGCGGCGCGTCGTCTTCACCAGTTCGGTCGCCGTTTTGGGCGTGCCTACGCGACGCGGACAGTGGCTGGATGAATCCGCAACATTCAATCTGCGGCCGGAGCAGTTCCACTACGGGCACAGCAAAGTGTTGGCCGAGGCGGAAGTACAGCGCGCCGTGGCCGATGGGCTGGATGTGGTCATCGTCAACCCCGTGTCGGTAATCGGGCAGCGTGACATCTACTTCGTGGGTGGCGAAATCTTGCGGACGGCGAAACGGGGGTGGCTTATCGCTGCGCCGCCGGGCGGGATGGGCGTTGTCTCGGCCAAAGCCGTCGGCGAGGGCCACGTGTTGGCCGCGGAGCGCGGGCGCACCGGCGAGCGATACATCCTCAACGGGGAAAACATCTCACACCGCGCGCTGATGGCGCTGGCGGCGGAGGCGACAGGTGGGCGCGCGCCGTGGATCACTATCCCTCACGTTTTGATGACGCCGTTTGCCGCGCTGGTTGATTTGCTGAACCGCATCCGCAACGCCACGCCACTGGTAGACGGCAGCCAATTGCATCTGAGTATGCGCGATATGTATTTCGACGGCGGCAAGGCGCAGCGTGAGCTGGACTTTGTCGGCGGTTCGGCGCGCGAAGCGATAGTCGAAGCCTGGAACTGGTATCATGAGCACGGCCTTTTGTAAGAGGAACGCGCCGATGTATCTTCCACTGTTTACCATCTGCCGTTTACTGTCTACTGTTTAGGCCCATGTATCTGAAATCTGACCGCGACTTATATCGCCGTCGGCGGCGGATTCCCTGGTTGCGCTTGTTGAGCCTGCTCGCGCTGATCGGTGCAGGAGTGTATGTTGTCAATACTATCCTCGGTAGTATGCAGAACAGCCCCGTGCGCGCGCCGAATACGCCTACACCTGTACCCACCGCCACACCATCGCCCGCGATCTACGTTGCTCAGGCCGAGGACGCTTATTGGGCCGGCGATATGGAAGCGGCAGTTACTGCTTATCAGCGTGCGCTAGACCTTGAACCGAATCAGTTTGACGTATACCTGGAACTCTCGCGGTTGCTGACGTTTCAGACGCAACCGGAGCGCGGCCTGGAAATGGCCCGCGAAGCGCTGCGGCGTCAGCCGGAAAATGCGCGTGCCTGGGCGTTGCTCGGTATGGCCTACGATTGGCTGGGATTGGTGCCGGACGCCATCGAGGCATGCGAAAAGGCCGTGTCTCTCGATCCGACACTGCCGGAAGCGTATGCCTATCTGGCCGAGGCTTATGTGGATACCGGCAACTGGTATGCGGCGAACGCGGCCATTGCTACGGCGATGGAACTGGACCCGCACAACGTGGATGTGTTGCGCAATCGCGGTTATGTCCTGGAGGGACAGGGCAACTACTACGGCGCCATCGAGGCATACCGCGAGGCGTTGAAGGTCCACAATATGGTGTATTTGCACATGGCGATTGGGCGCAACGCCAACGCGCTGGGCAACTGGACCCTGGCCGTGCAGGCATACACGGATGCCGTGAAAGCCGATCCCAATCACGTACCGGCGCTTGCGCGTTTGGGCCTGGTCTTGCTCCTTACCGGCGATTACGACAAGGCGAAAATCAACTTGAACAAGGCCATTCAGCTTGACCCCACATTTGGTGAGGCTTACGCCGCCATGGGGACGCTCTACTTCCAGCAGCGCAATTATGAAGATGCTATCGAGATGCTCAAACCTGCGATCCGCTACGGCGAAGCGCGAGCGCGCCGTCGGACGGTCTCTCTGATCATGACCCTGGAGGATACCAATGCCATCGGCACCGAACCGGCAGGGGCAGAGGTGGCGCGTGCGGTGTTCGTGCACCCCGGCGCGCTCGAGACGCCGCTGCGTGGGGCACTGGAAGGAGAATTCGGCGGCTCACAGGTGCGCGGGATGGTGCGTTTCGATGTCTTGAGTGGGCGTTATACCCTCGAAGCACAAGGGTTACCGCCCGCGCCGCCGGGCAAAGTTTACATCGGTTGGTTCAAGCCGTTGCAATGGCCGGAACGGCAGCCGGTGCGCACCGACGCGATTTTCCCGGCGCCGGATGGCCGCGTGCAGTTTTCAGGCGATGTGGGGCGCGTCAAAGGCCCGGCGATTGAGACTTACTACACCCTGGCGTTGTCGTATTACTTGCTCGACCAATGCAACGAGGCCATACCCTACATTGAAGCGGCACTGCGCCTCGATCCCGAAGACGCGAATGCACTGCAAACGTTGCGATTGTGTAAACAGTGAGCAGCGGATGGCGAGTTACGAATAGCGAATTACGAATAGCGAATTACGAATGGCGAATAGCAAATGGCGAGTGGCGAAGTATCTTTTGATGGTGTTGGGGGTGTTATTCCTCTATCGCCGACTGGTCGCCGGATGGGGGCTAGCCGGCGGCGATTTGCAAATGTATTTCTTCCCCTACTGGACCGCTGCGGCGCGTGCATTGCAGGCCGGGCGGTTGCCGCTGTGGAACCCTGATCTTTTCGCGGGCGCGCCGTTGCTGGCAAATTCCCAGGCCGGCGTATTTTATCCTCTCAACTGGCTGCTGTGGTGGATCGCCGGGCCATCATTGGAAGGGATGGCGCGCACCCTGCATTGGAGCGTATGGCTGCACCTGTGCCTGGCGGCGGTGAATGTCGCCATTCTGGCGCGGTGTCTGGGGATGTCTCCCTGGAGCGCGGCGCTCAGTGGCTTGCTGTACGCCGGAAGCGGCTACCTGGGCGTCCACGTGGAGCACCTCAACCAGTTACAGGGACTGGCGTGGCTGCCGTTGGTGTTTTTGCCGGCAAGGAGAAATGAGAAACGGGAAACGAGTGATGGGGAATCGAGAACCGAGAATCCAAAATCCGAAATCGAGAGTTTGTTTTCGCCGGTAAGTGCGGGGGCGCTGGCGCTGATTATCCTGGCAGGACATACCCAGATGGCGTTCATCGCGGCGGTGGGGTATGCGTTTTGGGTTGTGGGGTATGAGTTGCAAGTTGCAAATAGCAAGTTGCGAGTTAGCCCTCAACCATTCTCCCGTTTACTTTCTTCTATCTCCCGTCTACTTCTTCCCCTTACCCTTGCTGCCTTGATCGCTGCGGCGCAGCTCTTGCCGACCCTGGAACTGATGCATTTCTCGCCGCGCAGCGGTGGATTGCCCTGGCGTGAGGCCGTCTCCTTCTCCGTGCGTCCCTGGGAACTGCCGCGCGCGCTCTTGCCGCCGTACCTGTGGCCGCCGTTGCTCCCCGAAGCTGTCGCCTACATCGGCCTAGCGGGGATGGCGCTGGCGGGGTGGGGCGCCTGGCGTGCGTGGCGGCATCATCAGCAGGAAGGTCGCTTGTTGTTCTGGATGGGGGTACTGGGAGTGTTCCTGGCGCTGGGCGGTTACAATCCCCTGTACCTGGCCGCCGCGCGATTGGGTGTGCCCGGCATCGCGCATTTCCGTGCGCCCGCGCGCTTCCTGGCGTTGTATGTGCTCTCTGCTGCGTTGCTCGCGGGGATGGGCTTTGAAGCGTTGCAACGTGTTTTAAGCCCGCATCACTTGCGCGCAAGAGTTGGAGATCTGGCGATCCCCTCCAAGCCTTGTGAGGCAGGTAGAAATTCTCATTGGATTGTACTGCTCCGCCGCCTTGCGCCCCTGGCCGTGACCGGCATAGTTTTTTTTGAACTGTTGTGGGCCGCCGAACGGATGCCGCATGCCGATGCCACGGCTCTGCGCGCCTACACCGACTTGCGACCGGCGACGGCGCATCTTGTCGCAGCGGCGCGCGCGGACGCGACCCTGGAACAGCCGCCGGGACGTTTCCTCAGTCTCTCGCCTACATTATTTGAAATCGGTGATAAGGCGGAGATCGAGGCCATTTACGGCGCGACGCTTTCCCCGGAAGCCCTGTGGGCCTACGAAGTTGCCGTCAAACAGCGGGAGGTGCTGGCGCCCAACCTCCCAATGGCGTTTGCGGTTCCCGCCGTGGATGGCTACGACGGCGGCTTGCTTCCCCTGCGGCATTACGTCACTTTCTCGCGCCTTTTCTTGCCCGAAGGGACGTTGGACGGACGCCTCCGCGAGAACTTGACGACGATCCCCGAAGGCCGCTGGCTCTCCCTGCTCGGCGTGCGCTTCCTGATGACCGACAAGACGGGCGACGCCTGGGCGGATGACGTTTTCTACGATCGGCAGTTTCAGCCGCACCTGAGGGCCGATGAGTCGCTGACGCTGGCCTGGCTACCGGCGGATTTTGAGGCTGACACCCTGGGATGGCTATACAGCGGGAGGGGCGAAGTCCGCGTCACCACCGCGTCCGGCGTGACCCTGACGCTGGCTTTACCCTCACACACAGCCGACGCGGGTGCCTATCGCCTGCCTCTGGGGATGGTGACCACGTTGACCGGACTCAGCGTGCGTGCGGCGGAGGGCGGATTGACATTGACCGGCGCGAGTCTCATTGATGCGCGCACCGGCGCTTTTTACCCGCTGGTACTTTCTGAGGACTTTCGGCTGGTACATTCCGGCGATGTGAAAATCTACGAAAACCTGCATAGCCTGCCGCGCGCGTTCCTGGTACGTGAGGTGCGCTGTGCCGCCACAGAGGATGACGCCCTGGCGCTGATGCGCGATCCGACATTTGACCCGCGCCTGCAGGCCGTTATCATGGATTGCGCCGCTCCGGCACTGCAAATGACCGCTCCATCGCATCTGGCCGGGGACACGGCAACCGTTGTGCGTTATGCCGCTGACAAAATCGTGGTTGACGTTACTGTGACATCGCCGGCGCTGCTGGTTTTGACGGATGCCTGGTATCCGGGCTGGCAGGTTGAAGCGCGCTCCCTTGATATGAACCAGCCCACTTCACCCCTACAGAAAGACATCTTGCGGACCGACATCCTCTTTCGTGGCGTGATGGTCGAGCCGGGCGCGTGGCGCCTCACCTTCAGTTATCGCACGCCACGGTTATTTGTAGGCATCGCCTTGAGTCTTTTGGGAAGTGTAGTGTTGGCGGGGTATATGGGTTACAGATTGCAATTGCACTATTGTTCGAAAAAGGATATAATCAAGACATCAATGTTTCACTTCAGGCACTGAATAACCTGAACTGAAGTTAAAATGGTGAGACATGCTATACGTTTTTCAAACATTAACCAAACGTTTATCATATAGCTTCGTTACTGGACTCCTTTCATGTTATAATAAAACAGCAACAAACCTATGAGGTGGATATGGGCGCAAAAATTTTATATATCGAAGATAACCCCGGAAACCGCATGTTAGTGCGACGTATCCTTCTGGTTGAGGATTACGAAGTGCTCGAGGCGGAGGATGGCCCTAAGGGAATCGAGCTTGCCATCAGGGAGAAGCCCGACCTGATTTTGATGGACATGAACCTCCCCGATCTGGATGGTTATGAGCTAACCAAGCGTATGCGCGCCATTCCCGAACTGAGCGGAATTCCGATTATCGCCATGACGGCGAATGTCATGCAGGGAGATCGTGAGAAGACACTGGCCGCCGGATGCAATGGCTACATCCCCAAACCGATTGATGTGGATGAGCTGCCGCACCAGATCGCGCGGTTTCTCAAGGCCAGTGGCTACAAAGGCGGCTGACCGTTTGAAATTTCAGGAAGTCAACGATGAAGTGGAAACCGATCGTTCCATCCGAGGCCGTCATTTTGATTGTTGAGGACAACCTCAACAACTTTATCCTGATGACCCGCTTGTTAGCTTTTCTGGGCGTCAAAAAATGCGAGTGGAAGGCTTCGGGCTGGAAGGTGCTTGAGTTTGCGGAAACGTTGGGGAACGTTGACGTTGTGTTGATGGACATTGCTCTACCGGACACGGATGGCTATCAATCCCTGGCCTCTTTGCGTTCCCATCCACGTTTCCAGAATGTGCCGATTATCGCTGTGACGGCCGATATATCCGCAGAAAACATGGCACGCGCGCGCGAGGCGGGCTTCAATGGTTTTATCGGCAAACCGTTGGACCCGGATCGTTTTCCAGAGCAAGTGCGGCGCATTTTAGCCGGTGAGGAGGTATGGGAACGGGAGTAGTCGCAGGTCGTGAAGCTCCCCGCAGGCTGCGCTCAATTCCGACGACCGGGATGCGCGGTGGACTGGGACGAACCCTGTTGACTGCCTTTTTGATTTTGACAATTCTCCCCTTAGCTTTAATCGGAGGATATGCCGCACAAAACAACCGTCGCAATCTTCAGCAAGAAGTCAAGAGCAAATTACAGGCAGTTGCCACCTTAAAAGGCGAAGAACTACAACAGTGGTTTGTGCATATGCGTCAAGCGTTATTGACGCCGATCTCTTGGACGACTGACGCTTCTGCCGGTCAGCGCGAGGCCTGGTGGGAAAGCATCCATAAGCAGGAACCCGATTTGACAGGGGTAACGCGCCTTGACCAGAACGGGCAAGAACTCTGGACGCTGGGCACCTGTCGCAGTACCGCGCGGGTTGCCGGCTCACCTGATTTTGTGACAGAGCGGACCGCGTCTGCCACGGCCTCAGATCACAATGCGCATTTTCCTCTCGGACGGTTTGTGCTGTTGGGGGATACCGACGCATGGGTGCTGGTCTATGCTACCCAGGAGCACACAACGATTTTTTGCCTGCGTGAGTCGGCTTTGACCCGCATCATCCAGTATGATGCCCTGCTGGATAAAGCCCTGATCGGTGAAACGGGGAAAGTCTATCTGGTTTCTCAATCGCGGATCTGGCCGGGCGGCGCGGAAGCCGTCAGTGTGGGGAATGGCGTTTATGTGAACCATTTGAACGTTCCCGTCATCGGGGCGTACTACTATCTGGATGATTTTGACGTTGGCGTGCTGGTTGAGCAGGCACAATCCGAGACGTTGGAATCTACCGATCGCATCGCCGCCACGTTGATTGCTCTGGTGCTGGCGGTGGCGTTGGCGACGACCGCCATCGCGGCGATTGTGATCCGCCAGATCACCCGTCCCGTCATCCGGCTCACCGAATCCGCTGTGGCTATGGCGGAAGGTGACCTGGCCCAGCATCTCGAAGTGACTTCGCGCGATGAAATCGGCATCCTGACGTTTGTGTTTAACGAGATGGCCGCCGACCTTAAATCCCTTTACGAGGACCTGGAGGCCAAAGTGGCCGAGCGCACACAGCGTTTGCAGCAGGCCAACTACCTGATCCAGCGACGTGCCCTGCATCTCCAGGCCAGTCAGGAGGTTGCTCAGGCCATCACATCCGTGCGCGACCCGACCCTGTTGCTCAACCAGGTCGCGGATTTGATTCGTGAAAGTTTTGTGTATGCTTCTGTGGCAATCTATATTGTGGAACCCGGTGGAGGAGAAATACGTTTGCGCGCCCATAGTCCCGCTACCCGTCCTGATACCGTTGTAGACGTCGCCGATCAGGGGGCGTGGCCTGAGCATGTGTATGCCGGCGATGGCTCGATCATCGAGCGCGCCGCCCGCAAGCGCGTGTCGGTCGTTGAGCATCAACAAACGGATGAAACGGTGGAGTGGTACCGGCGTACCCTGAGTCGGGCAGCGATTCCTTTGCGGATGGAAGATCGTGTGCTGGGCGTGTTGGCCGTGTTGAGCACCGAACATGAAGGTATTCAGGAAGACGAACTTGAAGTTTTGGAGCTGCTGGCCGGGCAGGTGACGGTGGCGCTGGAGAACGCCAGAGCCTACGAACGAGAGCGCCTGGCGGCTCAGCGTCTTGAAGAAGCCGAGGCTTTCAAAGGACGGTTCCTGGCGAACATGTCCCACGAATTGCGCGAACCCCTGAATACAATCATCGGTTTCTCCCGCTTGATGATCAAAGGCATTGACGGACCGCTGACTTCCCAACAGACCCAGGATATGCAGCGCATCTATGATGACGCACAACGACTCTTGTTTTTGATCAACGACATCCTGGCGATTTCGCAGATTCAGGCCGGCATGATGGAATTACGACTGCAACCGGTGCGCCTGCAAGACCTGGTGGATGCCGTGATGCCCACCGCCAGCGCCCTCGTGCGCGGCAAAGACATCGAGCTTATCCAGGATATCCCCGCGGACCTGCCGGTACTGAATGTGGATCCGATACGCTTACGCCAGGTGCTTGTCCATCTCTTCAACAACGCGGCGAAATTTACCGAGCGCGGGCGGATTACGCTCAAAGCGTGGCATAACGAAAATCAAGTCTACGTGAGTGTGAGTGATACCGGGGTGGGCATTCCCCCTGAGGATTTCGAGCGGCTTTTTGTCCGCTTCGAGAAAGGTGCGGATAAAGAAGGCCGTTGGCAGGACGGTATTGGACTGGGTCTGGCGCTGAGCAAAGAGTTCGTGGAGATGCACGGGGGACAGATTTGGGTCAACAGTGAGGTCAATAAAGGCAGCACATTCACGTTCTCTTTGCCGTGCTACGTCGCCGACGGTGATGGGAGGGAAGTATGAATCGGGAGGACATCTCCATTCAGGAAGCTCCTGAAATCCTGGAAAAGTTGTTGCCGTGGCGACAGCGACTCTTTGAGCGCATTTTGCGCGTCATCGTGTTGGTTGCCTTGCCGATGCTGGTGGCCGGTGTGTACTACACCTATCTCACCCGCGAATTCGTGTTGCTGACGGTGGCGATTGTCGGCTACCTGACGGTGGCGCTGGTGGCTTTTGCGCCGCGTATCCCCTACACCCTGCGTGTCTGGGTGTTGCTCATTGCCTTGCTGGTGCTGGGGGCGGGCGATCTGTTGACCTATGGCTGGGGCGAGGATGGGCGGATTTATCTGTTGACGGCCATACTTTTTGCAACGATCTTTCTCGGTGGACGGCAAAGCTTTGCCGTCTTCGTTACTTCCACCCTCATTTTGGTTGCGTTTGTTGGACTGGTCAGTTTCCGCGTGATCGAGATCTCGCAGCACCCCGGCGCCATTTACACCCCCGACTTGTTGGTGAGCGGCCTGATCGTCTATCTCGTCTGCGCCACGGCGCTTTACATGGCCTTTTCTACCTTGTTCCCGCGCATTTTTGCCAGCCTGCAACGCAGCGCGCAAATCTCGGAAGAGTTGGAAGGGCGTCAGGCGGCCCTCGCCGAACGGATGAGCGCCCTGCAGGAAGCGAACCTGAGTATTCAACGCCGCGCCATGTACCTGGATGCGACCACGCGGGTGGTGCAGGCATTGATTGCGGTTTTTGATGTCGAGTCGTTGTTGGATCAGGCCGTGCAGTTGATCAGCCACCATTTTGAAGCTGCCTATGTGGCGATCTATACACCCGATGAAACCGACGCCTGGTTGGTCTTGCGAGCGGCTTCTTCGAGCGCCGGACGTCGCCTGGTACCGCAAGGGTATCGTCTCAAGCGCGACGAACAGAGTGTGATCGCGCGGGTTGCGGAGACGCAGCGCCCGCATATTGCCCGACCTACCAGTGACCTGCCGATGGACAAAGAACACTTTGTCACTAACCCCGATCCGACGACAACGCGCGCGGCGGCCATCTTACCCCTTCTGCTCTCCGGTGAGGTATTGGGGGTGCTGGATATCCACACTGCCGAGACCGATTTCGACCAAGACGACCTGCACATCCTGCAGGGATTGGCCTGGCAACTGGCCATCGCGCTGGACAACGCCCGCCGTCTGAGCGCTGCGGCTTCGATTTTGGAGACGGCCAATCCTTTCTATCGCCTGGCGGGGCAACTGAGCGCCACGCGGACCGCGACGGATGTTTATGCGGCGCTGTTGGGCATCGTTCAGGGGTTCAACCCTGCGCAGGCTTATGTGGTGCAGGCAGCCCGCGAAACGGACGCCCGGCACCTGGTTGCCGACCGGCGTGGCGATCAGCTCAACATGCAGTACGTTGACCGTGAGGCAGAAGACTTCAACGTTGCTTTGGCAATCGGCGAAGCCCTGCAAGCTCCATTGTTCATCGTTGACGTGACAACCGTCTCGGCACTGCCGCTCCCCGGTTTCCGCGATTTTTGCACCTATCTCCTGGAGCGTTCCGAGCAACGCAGCGTCGCGTTGATTCCCTTACGTGTGCAGGGGCGCTTTTGGGGCCTGTTGATGGTCACATACAGCACTGCCCATCAATTCACGCCTCTTGAAATGCAGCTCTATCGTGTCATCGGCGATTTGACGAGTGTGACCCTTGAGCGGATCGCGGTGGTGCAGGAGGCACAACGACAATTGGAGCAGGAACGCTGGTTGCGTGAATTCGGTGAGCGCGTGATCCGTACCCCCGATCTGGAGGCGATGTTGGTGCAGGCCGCACAGGCTCTCCAGGATATTGCCCGGGCAGATGGCGTGCGCGCCACACTGGTTACGCCGGCTGATGGAAAATGAACCCCAAAGGTTTGAAGAGATGAGCGAACAACAGGGCGTTTTGCAAGAAGAGGTTTCTTTTGTTGAAGTGCATGACTGGCAGCGGACGCTGGTTCATCAAGTGCTGCGGGTCGTGTTCCTGGCGGCCATTCCTGCATTGTTGTTCTCTTCATACTTTGTGTGGAGAGATGGCCGGGGCGGACTGATTCCCTTCTATGTGCTGGGTTTTGCGGCTGTGGGGATCATGCGCTTTTGGAAAAAAGCCCCCTATGTGTTGCAGGTTGCCACGCTCTTGCTGGTGCTGTATATGTTCGCCGTGCTTTCGCTGATGCGGGGCGGCTTGAGCAGCAATGCGACACTCTTCTTGCTGGGCCTTATTTTTGTCTCCGCGATCTTTCTGGGGAGACAGGCCGCGATCGGCAGCATCGTTGTCGCCGGCCTCACGATGGCGACTGCCGGCTGGCTTTATTCCACAGGACAGGCATTGGTCCCCTACGAGATGCAGTTGATTACTGCCAGGCCGGTGGCGTGGGCCACCTACACGTTTATCTTGTTGATGCTTGGCGTGTTTTTCGTGGCGGCGCAGACCTATATGCAACAATATCTGACAGAAGCGCTGACCCGTAGTCTGGTGATGGGCCGCAAACTCACATTAGACCGTGAACAGGCGCAACATGAGGCACAGCTCAGGCGCGAGCACGCCGAGCAGTTGCGCTGGGTGGTATCGCTCAGTCACACCCTCACCTCGATCCGGCAGCAGGAAGACCTGACCCGACGGGTGGTGCGCGAACTTGCGCGCACTTTCGACATCTACCAGGCGAACCTGTACCTGCTCGAACGCACCGGCGCGGTTTTGAACCTGACGGCCACCGCCGGCGCGCTTGGTGAAGCCTTGCCCCAGGCCGGGGGAGACATCGCTTTCAGCGCGCGCGTGGCGCCGGCGCGGGCAGCCCAAATCGGCAGGGAGCAGATGGCGCTGCTGCTCCCCGGGGAGTTGCCCCACTTCCCGGAGAGCCGTGTCGAGATCAGTCTGCCGCTGAGTATCCGTGGCGAGGTGATCGGCGTGCTGGATATTCACAGCCGGCGCTCTTCCTTCTCTGAGGAAGAATTGCAAATCTTCCGTATCGTTGCCGGGCAGGTGGCCGCCTCGCTGGATGTGCTGCGGCTGATCGAAGAATCGCGGGCGCGAGTGCAGGAGATGCAAATGCTGTATACCCAGTACGCCCTCACATCCTGGCGTGCGTTGCTCGAATCGCAGAAGGCACCCTCTTTTGTCGCCGGCAAAGTTCCAGAGGCGCAGATGACGGCGCTGGCGCAGGAAGCGATGGCCATGCAGCAACCGCGTTCGGCGTGGCTGGACGAGGCGGGGATGTATCTGTTGATCGTTCCCCTGGTGGCGAATGGCGTCACGGCGGGGTATCTGGCCTTCACCCGCACGGCGGAGAAAGGGGATTGGGATACTGAAACCCGTGAGCTTATCCGTATGGCCGTCGAACGTCTGGGTACGGCGATTGATAACACCCGCATGCTCCTGGAGGCACGCCAACAACTTCTCTACAACGAGCGCCTGGGGCGACTCGGCGATTTGATCTGGCAGACACCTGATCCCGAAACGATTATGGAGCAAAGCGTGCGGACGCTGGGCCGTTTCCTGGAAGCCAGCGAGGTGCAGTTGTATATGACGGCCACGCCGGGCGGCGGACGGCGGGGACGTGGAACGCAGCCTTTGATCCTCAATCCTGAGGAGAGAACAGCCGAAAATGGTTGAGCGGCGTAGCGTCGTGAATATGGGGGGACGTTGGGAATGAACCTGTCTCTTGAAAGTCAAACGTTACAACTGATTACCTGGATGTTAGCGCTGATCGAGATGATTATGACGCTGTACATCCTCATCCTCAACGCGCGCCACGTGATCAACCGCCATGTGAGCCTGCTGACCGCACTTTTGGCCGTGAACGGCCTTGCTATGGGCGCGCTCATCAGTGCGGATAGTTTTGAACAGGCTCTCTTCCCAACGCAATTTCTGGCTGCCACGGTCTACACGGCTTCCCCCGCAGCGTGGCTCGCGGCTGTGACGCTCTTGAAGCCGACCTGGGTGCAAAAGCGTTGGCTCTGGTGGCTGGGTTATATTGCCCTTGCTCTGCCGATTGTGGCGACCGTGGTGGACGTGTCGTTGGGGACGCACCTGTGGTATACCGGCCTGGACGCAAGTACCTATGACGGTGGTTATATTGCTCTCAACAATTATGTGTCCGCAACGCTGTATCTGCCGGCCATTGTCGTTTATGGCTTTATCCTCGGCCTGCTCCCGTTGGTTCCGGCCATCGGCGTGCTGCGCGATGAGGCCGCCACCGCAACCCGACGCGAGATCGCGCGCTGGATTATGGGTGGAACGTTGTCGGTGGCGGTGGTGCAGGTTGGCTTTCGCAGGTGGTTGCCGCCTGAATGGATGCTCATTTTTGTCACGACGGTCTATGTCGTTGTCTACATCTACGCTTTCTTCCGGCACATAGCCGTTGAACCACAGGTGCAACGTGGCAGTCTTCGAGGCCGCCTGACAGCACTCTTTTTGTCTATTACCCTGCCCGTTTTGTTGATCAGTGTTCTGTTGGTAAACGCTCAGGCGCGCTCATTGCTCAGGCGCAGCGAGACGAACCGCCTCGGCGCAATTGCGCATTTGATGCTCAATGTGGCAGACCTGGAGAAAAATCCTTCGGTTCAGGACCTCCAGCGCCGTTTGCGCCTGGCCATGGTGGAAGTCGGTCCTACCGGCGCGGTTTACCTGGTGGACAGCCGCGATCGTTATGTGCTTCATTCGAGCCTGGATTTTACCCTGGTAGGCGAGAATGAAGCCATGCGCGACGCCAGCCGCCAGCCGCCGGTTATGGCCCTGCGCCAGGGCCGCGCCGATCGGCTGATCATCTTCACCGATGCCGAAGGTGTTCGTTGGTGGGCCTATGCCACCGAATTGGTCGTTCTCAGGCAGGGCGTGGTCGTGCAGCAACAAGAGGCCGCCATCACCCAGGATATGCAAAATTTTCTGTGGTTTTCCTGGCTTGTCATCGGGCTTGGCGGTGTGGTGCTGCTTGTCTTGGGGACGCTGACGATTCACCGTGCCTTCTCTCCGATTGTCTCACTCACGCGAACGACGCAGGCGATTGCCGCCGGTGATTTAACCCGCACAGCAACTGTCGAGAGTGAAGATGAGATCGGCGCATTGGCGCGGGCTTTCAACGCGGTCACGGCGCGCCTGAACGAGTTGATCAGTAACCTCGAAGCACGGGTTGCCGAGCGCACAAAAGAAGTCGAGCGCCGCGCCGAATACCTGGCGATTACCGGAGGGGTGAGCCAGGCTGCGGCTTCCATCCTGGACGTGGACACACTGCTGGATCGGGTGGTGCACCTGATTTCGGAACGCTTTGAGTTTTACCATACCGGCATCTTTTTGTTGGATGAGGCGCGTGAGTGGGCGGTTTTACGCGCTGCCTCTTCGGAAGGGGGCCAGCGTATGCTGGCGCGGGGACACCGCCTGCGCGTCGGCGAGCAAGGCATTGTCGGTTACGTCTCCGGTTCAGGTCGTGCGCGTGTTGCCCTCGATGTGGATGAAGATGTGGTGTGGGTGAAAAACCCCGATCTGCCCGAGACGCGCTCCGAGATGGCTTTGCCCTTGATTGTAGGCCAGGAAGTGATCGGTGTGCTGGATGTCCAAAGCCAGGCCGCGGAGGCTTTCAGCTCTGAGGATGTCGCCACCCTGCACATTCTGGCCGACCAGATTGCGGTGGCGATTCGCAATGCGCAATTGTTTGAAGAGAGCCAGCGCGTCCTGCAGGAATTGCAGAAGTCGTATGGCGAAGAGGTGCGCGCCGGGTGGGCGTGGCGCCCGTCGCCGGTGGTGGGGTATCGCTACACGCCGTTGGAACTCACGCCGATTACTTCCGGGACGGCGCTGCCGCTGTTGGAGACGCAAACGCCCTACGTGGCGGCCGATAACACCTTGATTGTGCCCTTGCAGCTAGGGGGTGGAGAAACCTTCGGTGCGCTGCGCATGCGCCGCGATGTTGCGCAGCCCTGGGGCACTCAGGACATCGCCTTTGTGGAACGCGCCGCGCAGGACATTGCGCAGGCTCTGGAAGTGGCACGCCTGCTCGAAGAGAGCCGACGTAGCGCTGCCCGTGAAATGCAGGTGAACGAGATCGCCAGCCTTTTCTCGCGTGCGTTGGACGTGGATGTGGTGTTGCAGACCGCAGCCCGTGAGTTGGGACGTCTGTCCGGCGTCGCCGAAGTGGCCGTGCACCTCAACCTGCCGGAGTCCCTTGTGGAGCTGGAAGCCGAGAGCACGGTAGCTCCGACCGAGGGGCGTTAACGCTGATAGAGCCATTTGTCAACGGACATTGAACGGATTTTAGCGGATTGGGTAATTCAGGCGTGCTAACGTTCAAACGTTTCAACGTTCAACCGATGAAGGATGACAACTATGGATGGTGATGAACGCGCGAGGGGACTCCGACGCAAACCGCGACCGGCGCTGGGTCTCGTGACCCATCAGGTCGGCGGGGCGACGGCGTGGTGGCTTGGTGCGGCTGAAGTGGCGCGGCGTGCGGAGGTGGACCTGTTTATCTTCAACGCCGGTAATGTCGGGGCGGAAGGGGGCGCCGTCGAGGATTTGCCTTCCTCGGTCCACCATTTGGTCAGCGCCGAGCGGCTCGATGCTTTGGTGTTGGTACAGTGGTGGCCCACGCGCCAGATTTTCGACCGTTTTTACCGGCGTTACTACAGCCCTCTGCCGGCGGTCAATCTCCATCGGCACTATGAGGGCTTTCCCGGCATTTCCATAGACAATCGCGGCGGCATGGAGGCCGCGCTGCGCCATTTGATCGAAGCGCACGGCTATCGTCGTCTGGTCTTCATCGGCGGCTTGCCGGATAATCCTTCGGCTCAGGCGCGTTATGAGGCCTACCTTGAGGTGCTCAACGCTTATGACATTCCTTTTGATGAGAAGCTGGTGCTCCCCGGTGACTTCTCACCCCGGGCCGGCACTCAAGCCATCCACGTCCTGCTGGATGAGCGCGGCTTGCATCCCGGGCGCGATTTTGATGCCATCGTGGCCTCGAATGATTATATGGCGTTGGCGGCCCTGGAAGAATTGCAACGACGGGGGTTCGATATTCCTCTCGATGTCGCCGTGGTGGGCTTCGATGATGTGCTCGAAAGCGCCGTGAGTATGCCGCCACTGACTACGGTGCGCATGCCCAACGACGCTATGGGACGCCTTGCGGCAGAAAAGGCGTTGGCGTTGCTGCGGGGTGAAGCGGTCGCCGATGCTATGCTCCCCGGCGAACTGGTGGTGCGTCAATCGTGTGGTTGCTTTGTCTCCCCGCTGGCGGAGATAGGCGAAACTGCCGCTCTTCCGCCTGTGGTGTCCGAAGTCCCGCATGAGAACCGGCGCACGCTGACCCTGACTGCCTTACAGCGCGGTGTCGGTCCGGCGGCGCAATGCCTGCGCCCTGCCTGGGCCGAAGAATTGCTCGATGCGTTCGCTGCGGACATTGCCGGACCGCCTGCCTCTCACCGTTTCATAGAAGTCCTTTACGCGGTGTTGCAGCGTTGGTACAGACATGGTTATGATGTCATGAACCTGGGACGGACGCTGCTGTTCACCATCCGCCACTTTATGAGTTCGGATGTGGTCGGTGACCTGCCCCGACGCCGCGCCGAAGGCGTGTGGCAGCAGGCAATGGCCTTTATGACCGAAGTCGTCCATCAAATGCGGTTGCTCCATCCTGAGCAAGCCGGTTACAGTGATCAACTGCGGATGCTCGGTGAGCAGTTGATTGCCACTTTTGATATGGAGCGGTTGCTGGACCTGATCATGCGGGAGTTGCCGCGCTTACACATTCCCGCTTGCTATATCGCCCTTTATGAAGATGGCGCGTTGACACGCGAGCAGGCCCGGTTGGTGTTTGCCTGCAACGCACAGGGGCGCAATCCTCTGGGGGTTGAAGGACAGCGTTTTGAAGCGCGCCGACTGTTGCCGGACGAACTGATGGTTTCAGAACATCCAACGACAATGGTGGTCACGCCGCTTTATTTTCAGGAAATACCGCTCGGCTTTGCGCTTTTTGAAGTCGGTCCTGAACAGGGGGAAGTCTACGAGACGTTAAGTCGCCAGATCAGCAGCACGCTGATGGGGGCATTGTTGACGCAGCGGCAGATACAGGCGCAGCACGAGGCCGAGGCCGCGCGTCAACAGGCGCAGGCTACGTTGAACGACCTGCTGACCACCCGCGCCATCACCGATCGCGTGCGTCAGGCACCGAATACCGAGGCCATCCTGCGTGTGACACTGGAGTCGTTGGGCAAGGCGTTGGGTGCAACGATGGCAGTGGCGCGTCTGGGGACGCGCGAGCAACTGCTGGAAACCGGAACCAGCACGAAGTTGGACTAGGAGCAATTATGGTTCTTGAGATGCAAACACAAGACACACGCGACGTAGCGGCACGTCCCAAAATCGGGGTGCTGGTTGCAGAGACCCTCTCGTGGTGGTCGCAGTATTTGCTTTCCGGTGTGATCGAGGCCGCCGAAGCGTTCGATGTGGATTTATTTTGTTATGTTGGCGGGGGATTACAGGAGCCGGATCAGGCTGTTGATAATGGTCTCTATGAACTGGTCAGCACCGATCTGCTGGACGGTCTTATCGTCTCCGGCAATATCGCTCATGGAGTGACACAGGCAACGTTTGACGCTTTTCTGCGCCGTTTCGCGGATTCCATCCCCATCGTGACGGTGGTGGGGGTGAGCGAAGGCCTGTCGGCGGTGCTGGTGGACGGCTTTGGCGGTATGTACAAGGTAATCTCCCATCTCATCGAAGACCACGGGTATCGCCAGATTGCCTTTATCCGTGGCCCCGTCGGCCAAATTGATGCCGATGAGCGTTATCGTGCTTACGTGGAGGCGCTGGAGAAACACAATCTTCCTTTGAACCCGGATTGGGTTGTGGAAGGCAATTTCAGCTCGATGAGTGGTCAGAGCGCCATGCAGAAATTGTGGCCGCGGATCGCTGCCGTCCGCGCCTCGCAGACCCCGCCGCTGCCGTGGGCCATTGTCGCCGCCAATGATGATATGGCGCGCGGCGTTTTGAACGTGTTGTATGCCCAGGGGATCAATGTCCCCGACGAAGTGGCGGTCGTGGGGTTCGACGATTCTGACATCGTGCGTAACCTGGATGTGCCGTTGACCTCGGTGCGCCAGCCGATTGTGGCGATGGCCCGCCGTGCTCTGGAACTGCTGCTGCGGCAATTGCGCGGTGACACAACGGTGGTGCGGGAAGCCATGCCCGCCGAACCGGTCATCCGCCGTTCGTGTGGCTGCCTCCCCCCGGCCGTACGAGAAGAAGAGATGACATCGCTTGAGGAAAGAGGGGCAGATACGCCAGAATATATCCCCCCCTGTACCTGTGTGCCTGCGGCAGTATGGGAGGCTTTCCACGCCGCGTTGCAGGTACCGGCGACGCCGGAGAGCAGTGCAGACTTCTTGCGTGTCCTGGATCACGCGTTACGTCGGACGCAGGGTGAAGGTGGCCGGCTTGAGGATTGGCATCGTTCCATTTCGGAATTGCGTCACCACAGCTTGCCTTACCTCTTTGACCCTGCCATGCGGCAGAGAGCCGAGGACCTCCTACAGCAAGCGCGTGTCTTGGTGAGCGATGCCATCAGGCGGGCAGAGGCGTATGGACGCCAGCTATTTCAACAACGTCAAGCTCTGTTGACCCAGGTTGATGACACCTTGAGCACGACGTTGCATCTGCAAGAACTGCCGCCGGTGTTGGAGCGTTTGTTCCCGAATGTGGGCGTCCAGAGCTGCCTGGCGGCGCTGTACGATGGAGAAAATCCCAGGGCTGAGTTCTCGCGTTTCCTGTTCGCCTATGATAGTTCACGCGCCCCGCAAGTTGATTTCTATGCGGACGGTTTGCCGTTCAGGTCGTGGCTGCTGGCGCCCTGGGAACGGCTTGGCGAAGGTGGACGCAAAACGTATATTGTGGTGCCGCTTACCCTACAGGAGCACCGGCTGGGGTTCTTGTTGCTGTGGGCCGGGCAGGACTGGCAATTGTATGCCCGATTGGCGCAGCGCTTGAGTGATGTGATTTTCAGGAGCTTGCTGCTTCAAGAGCAGGAGCGCGCCCGCCGCGAAGCATTAGAAGCAGAACAGCGCGCCGAAGTGGCTTTGCGCGATGCCCTGGTTGCTCAGCGCCGTTACGTCCGCGGCGCATGGCAGGAGCGGGCGGAGCCGGTTGTGGGCTATTTCTATTCCCCCGAAACGCACGGCGTGACCGACAGCGCGTGGCTGCCGGAAATGACGGAAGCCGTCCGGCAGGGTGATGTGGTGGTGACGCGCGATCTTGACGGCGGACAAACCCTGGCCGTGCCGGTGGTGTTGTATGGGGAAGAGATCATCGGCGTTTTGGGATTTCGGACAACAGATGCCGCCCCCTGGACCGAGGATCATATCGCCTTGGCCCGCACCATTGCCACGGAAATGGCGCTGGCGCTGGAAACCCAACGCCTGCTGTCTGATGTGCAACGGCGCGCTTCACGGCTCATGGCGGCGGCGGAAATCTCGCGGGTGACGACTTCAATCCTCACGCTGGACGAATTGCTGCCACAGGCCGTGAACCTGATCCGCGAGCGGTTTGACCTGTATTACGCCGGTATCTTTTTGGTGGATGAAGGCCGCCGCTGGGCCATCTTGCGCGCCGGCACCGGTGAGGCCGGGCGCATCATGCTCAAACGTGGACACCGGCTGGAAGTCGGCGGCAATTCGATGATCGGCATGTGTGTGGCCCAGGGCGAAGCGCGTATCACGTTTGACACCCATCGGGAAACCGTCCGTCGTCCCAACCCCTTATTGCCCGACACCCGCTCGGAACTGGCGCTGCCGCTGTTCAGCCGCGGGCGCGTCATCGGTGCAATGACCATCCAGGATACCCGACCGGGGGCTTTCACCCAGGAAGACATCACCATCTTGCAGACGATGGCCGATCAACTCGGCAACGCTATAGAGAATGCCCGGCTCCTGCAGCAGATGGAGCAGAGTATGCACGAATTGGAGATGGCTTCGGGACGTCTGGCGCGCGAATCGTGGCGCAACTTCTTGGTGAACTACCGTCGTGCTTTCGGTTATCGCTACCGCCTGATTGATGTCGAGCCGGCAAGCGATCTCTCCCCTGAAGCCCAGGCCGCGCTCCAGCAACAAGCGCCGGTGGTGACGACCGTGGCCGCTGAGGCTGGCGAAGGGCGTCTACAAGGCGTGCTGAGCGTGCCAATTCGGGTGCGCAATGAAGTATTGGGGGTGCTTGACCTGCGATTTGAAGACCCGCAGGTGTCGCCGGAAGCCATCAGCCTGGTGGAGCAAATCGCAGCGCGGTTGGGGGCAGCTCTGGAAAGCGCCCGCCTGCTTGAGGAATCACGGCGCGCCGCTGCGCGTGAACAGCTTATGGCGCGGGTCGCCAGCAGTCTACGGGAGCGGTTGGAGATAGACGCCGTGTTGAAAAATGCGGCGCGCGAGTTGCGGACAGCTTTGGACCTATCGCGTGTGGCGGTGCGTCTGGCGCCGCGCGCCGTAGTCGAAGCATCTCAGAACCCGGATGGTGTCTCTGATCCCTAGTCCCTAATTCCTGATCGCTAAGGATAATGAAGCGATGACATTCAAGTTCGAGAACTGGCCTTTTGTTTACAAGATCATGGCGGTTATGACGGGCCTCGTATTGTTGGCCCTCCTGCTCACGCTGGGCGTCCATACCGGCGTGGTATATGCGCGTATGCGGGAACAGATCGGCACGCAATTTGCGGTGCTGGCAGAGGCCCGTATGGGATATGTGGTGGACACGCTTGCACAGCAGTTCACCCTATTGCGTGGCCTTGCCCTTGATCCCTCTGTAACAGAGGCGGTAGAAACGTCCAATGCTCGTTATGGCGAGGATACGGCGGCTATCGAAAACACCTTACTGGAATTGGATCGTCAGTGGCTGGGAGCGTCTGATGATAGCGAACTGGTGCAAGCCATTGTGAATCCCGACCAGAACCCCCTGGTGGCGCAGTTGCTTGCTTATGTGAAGACCTTTCCATCTCACGGTGAAATCTTTGTCACCGACCGGTATGGCGGATTGGTAGCCGCAAGCCGGCGGACTTCTGACTATTATCAGGCGGACGAAATATGGTGGCAGGCCGCGTTTGCCGGCGGAAAAGGTGCCCTGTACGTCGGCCAGCCGGCTTATGATGAGAGTATTGGAAGCGTTGCCATCCCCTTGGCCGTTCCCATCTATGCAGCGACGGAGCCGGTGGTGATCGGTATCTTGCGCTCAACCCTGGATATGGGGGTCATCAAGCAGGCCACAGAGCAATTGGAAGCTGGGGTGCCGTTTGTGACCATAACCGATGACAGGCGTGTCATCCTCGCCGACATAGACCCAATGCGTGTTGGCCAGAACGTTCCCACCTCATGGGAGATGTATAAACCCGGTCAGGCAGGAACGTGGTTTGAATCGCCGGGCAGTGCCGGCCAGAGACTGTTGATCGGGCGCGCTACGACGGCAGATGTGTTCATAGAGGATCGGGACATCATGGCGGCCATTCAAAAGTTGGGATGGCGATTGTTCATTTATCGTCCGCGCTCTGAAGCTTATGCGCCCCTGGTCCGTGTGATCTGGACCGGTGTAGGAGAGGGCATCGCGGTTTTGTTCTTGGCGGCGCTGGCGGCGTTTTCCGTCGCCCGCTCGCTGGCCAGGCCGATTATCTACACACTTACCGCGATGCAACATTGGCTGGGTGGGGATTTCACGCCGCGCGCCTGGATATACTGGCATGATGAGACCGGCAAGCTGGCCGAAGCGAGCAACACGTTGGCCGATAAGCTGCAGGAATTGGAGCGCACCATCGCCCAACGGGCCGCCGAACGTGAGCATGAGCAACGGCGGCGCGCCCGCGACTTGAACGTTGCTATGGCCGTCGGCGATCTCATTGCCGCGACGGCTGACCTTCAAGAACTGAATCATAAGGTTGTCGAGCTGCTCCGTGAGCGTTTCGGTTTGTACTATGTCGGCCTGTTCTTGCTTGACGAGACCGGTGAGTGGGCGGTCCTGCATGCCGGCACCGGCACTGTCGGTCAGATGCGACTGGCGCGTGAATATCGTGTGAAAGTCGGCACGGGCCTGGTGGGGCGCTGTGCTGTGGAACGCACCTACCGCCTTGTGCGTGAAGGGGGCCCTGACAGCGGACTGCTGGAAAAGTCGGATTTGCTGTATACACGCTCCGCTATCGCTTTACCCCTGCGTTCGCGTGGCCAGATATTCGGTGTTATCGAGGTGCACAGTTCACAGCTTGAGGCTTTTGATACCGAGAGTGTCCTTGTCTTGCAAACAATCGCCGATCAGATCGCCGTCGCCATTGACGGGTTGCGCCTGTTTGCCGAACGTCAGGAAGCGATGGAAAGCCTGCAACGTGCCTACGGCGAAGCCAGCCGTGAAGCCTGGATGGCTTTGCTGGCCGGCCGGACGGCCGCGCCGGAGGGGTATCAGGCAGAGACTCGGGGCCTTGTGGCGTTGCCGGCGGCGCCGCCTGAAGCCTGGAATGAAGATGCCCGGAAAGCATGGCTGGAGGGGCGCGCGGTTGTGGATGTAGGGGAGGACGGCGAGGCGGTTCTGGCGCTGCCCATTCGGCTGCGCGATGAAATCATCGGCGTTGTGGACGTGAGCAAACGCAAAGAGGCCGGTGAGTGGACCCGCGACGAGATCGCGCAACTGGAAGAACTGGTGCAACAACTGGGATTGACCCTGGAAAGCTCGCGCTTCTATCAGGAATCGCAGCGGGCGGCAGTGCGCGAGCAACTCCTGCGGGAAATCTCAGAGCGTGTACGTGTGGCCGTGGATGTGGATTCAGTGATGCGTATTGCGGCCAGGGAAATCGGTGAGGTGTTAAAGCGCCCCGTGTTCGTCTACCTGGCCGACGAGGCGCGATCCGGCAACGGCCATCTGTCAACGGAATCCCTAATCCCTAATTCCTGACTCGATGAAAGGCATGACGATGCTTGATAGTGAAAAAACGGCCCACCTGTCCCAGCCCGGTCGGTCAACCCGCCCTACGCTTGGACTATTCACCTACGGCCTGCTGGATACGATCAGCGAAGCAGTCTGGAAGGGAATCGAGGACGCTGCTCGTGAGCATGATGTCAACCTGGTCTGTTACTGCGGCGGCAGTGTGGACGATGCAACGGGCGTGAACCTCTCCGCTAACATCCTGTACGATTTCGTCAGCACGGAGCGGATTGATGGGTTGATTATCTGGGTGGCGGTGGTGCACTTCCTGGACCTCGAAGCTGCGCGGGCCTTTTATCGGCGCTATGCCGCTTATCCGGTGGTCAGTATCGGCTTCCAGGTAGAGGGCATCCCCACCGTCATCGTGGACAATTACGCCGGGATGTACAGTGCGGTCAACCATCTGGTAGAAGTCCATGGCTACTCCCGTATCGCCTTTATTCGCGGTCCTGAAGGTCACGAAGAGGCCGAGGAGCGTTATCGCGCCTATCAAGACGTTCTGGCGGCGCATGGCCTGGCTCTCGATCCAACGTTGATCACCCCGGGCAATAACCAGCGTCAGGATGGCGCCCGCGCCGTCGAAATCCTGTTTTCCGAGCGACGTTTGCGGCCCCAGGTGGATGTCGAGGCCGTGGTGGCCGCCAACGACAATATGGCGCTGGGCGCTTTGGACGCTTTGCAGGCGCGGGGAATTCGTGTCCCGGATGAAGTGGCGCTGGTCGGCTTCGATGATTTCGAAGAAGGCCGCTACACATTTCCGCCGTTGACCTCGGTGCCGTGGGAAGGCTATGCGCAGGGCCGGCAAGCCGTCGAAGTCTTGTTGGCCTTGCTGGCGCATGAGGAAGTCCCGTCCTTGACACGCGTGCCGACGGACGTGATCGTGCGGGAGTCGTGTGGCTGTGTGGTCCCCGACATCGTTCGGGCGGCGGAAGCACCCGACACGCGGTCTCCCCGTTCCCGTGCGGGTGCCAACATCGCCGCAGCGCGTCAGCAGGCTCTGGCGGAAGTGACATATCTCCTGCCGTCACTGCGGCTGGATAAAACGCAACTGGATGGATGGGTGGAAGCCTTCATCGCCGAGTTGGCCGCTCCGCCAACGCCGGGTTTTATACCGACCATGCAAACGTTGGTGCGCCAAACCATCGGTGCCGGTGGCGATGTCAACGCCTGGCACACGGCACTATCCGTGCTGCGCCGGCAGACCCTTCCTTACCTGCGTGAGGCCGCCCTGCGTTCCCGCGCGGAGAACCTCTGGCAGCAGGCCCGCACCCTGATCGGCCATGCGACATACCAGACCCAGGCGCGTCTGGCCTGGCTTGCGGCGAGCCAGGCCAGGGCAATGCGTTATGTTACCCAGGCGTTGCTGGATGCTTCTGAATTGCGTGAATTTGCCGCTATCTTGCCGCAGCAAATGGCGTCGCTGGGGCTGCCGGGATGTTCACTGGTGTTGTTTGAGACACCCGAAAAACTCACCAATGCCCGCCTGCTGGTCGCGCGAGACGGTGTACCTGGCCGGGAAGCCCCCATTTTCCCGGCGCGTTTGCTGTTGCCGGACGCGGCGTGGCACCAGGAAAACCGCTTCAGTCGGGTACTGGAGGTGTTGCAAACACGTGGGGTGCGGCTGGGGTATGTGCTTTTCGAGGTCGGGCCGCTGCGCGGCGACCTTTATGGCGCGTTGCGCGATCAAATCGGCTATGTCTTGCGTGGGCTGCTCCTGGTTGAAGAACTCCGCCGCGCGCAGACGGCACTCCAGAAGGCTTATGCTGAAGTGGAACAGCAAGTCGCCATCCGCACGGAAGAACTCCAGCACGAAATTGCTGCCCGCGAAACCTTGTATGAGCGCCGCGCGCATCAGGTGCTCACGAGCACGTTGATCTCCCAGGAAATCGCGGCGGCGCCAACGCTGGACGAACTGTATCGCCGTGTGGTGACGCTGATTAAGGAACGCTTCGAGTACGATCACGCCCAGATCTTCCGCTACGATCCGCAAGTGCATGCCTTGCGCCTGGTCGTTGGTTACGGTGAGGTGGGACAAAAAATGCTGGCGGAAGGACATCAGCTTGAACTCGGTGTGGGTGTGGTGGGGACGGCAGCGGAGACCGGTACGCCCATCCTGGCGACCGATGTGACGCAGGATCGAGACTGGCGCCCCAATCCCAATTTGCCGGGGACCCGAGGCGAGCTGGCGGTGCCCATCAAACTGCGCGACCAGGTGTTTGGCATCCTGGATGTGCAGAGCAACCGCGCCGGCGCGTTGACCCTGGATGATCAGTTGCTGTTGGAGCAATTGTGCGGGCAAATTGCCATCGCCATCGAAAACACCCGCCTGCGCGAGGAAATGGAGGAACGTCTGCAAATGTTGAATATGGTGCAGGAATCTCTGTCCCGCGAAGGGTGGGAAGTCTTGCGCGCGCAACATCGTGATCTTAAGGGATACGCCTATGATCGCGGCGTTGTATATCCCTTGACCCAAACGCCCGCGGCGAGCTATACCGTTCCGGTCGTCATGGCAGGCGGACAGGTTGTCGGGCGCGTGGGCGTTCAAGAAGACCCAACGCAGCCGCTTACACCGGAAGAACGCGCACTCCTGGCGACCATCTCCGAGCAGGTTGCGGAGGCCCTCGACAGAGCGCGCCTGTTTGAAGACACCCGGCGCAGCGCCGCGCGCGATCAGATCATCAGCGAATTGAGCGCGCAGATGCGGGCTTCGTTGGACATTGACGAGGTCCTTCAGACCGCCGTGCGCGAGATGGTCGGCACGCTGAATTTTGCCAAAGTTGAGGTGCGCCTGGGCGTTTCACCTGCGAATGTGTCGCCTGAGAACGGCACAAACATCCCGCCCGCCGGTGAGACGGAAACCCCTGCGGCGGAGGAGGGTAACGCATGAGCGATCAGACGATTTCCGAGCGTTACGTACAACGTGGGCACCTGCGTTCACGGCTGACCATCCTGACCTCGGTCACTGCCTTGCTCATTCTGCTCGTCCTGGTTGCCTTTATCCTCGTTCGTTCTTACGCGCTCATTGAATCTCAGACAGAAGAGAGGCTAGCGGCGACCAGCCATCAACTGGCGAACGGTGTACAACTGTGGCTCGATTACAATTTCAAGGCCCTGCAGCAGTTGGTGACACAACCGGAAATCCAGAGCATGGATCCTGCCAGGCAACAGCCGGTTCTCGCTGCTATGGGCGCGGTTTACGAACACATCTACCTGGTCAGCACCACCGACCTGAGCGGCCTTAACGTTGCGCGTAGTGATGGTGCGGCGCCGATGAATTACAGCGACCGCGCGTGGTTCCAGGAAATCCGCGACGGTGCCCCGTTTGCCTATCAGGTGGTGATCGGGCGCACGAGTGGAAAACCTGCGTTGATTCTCTCGATGCCGATTCTCGATAAAGCGGGAAACCTGGTCGGCGTGGGCATGCTGGCCGCCAACCTGGATCGGCTCTCTGAGGCGGTGGCCGTGACGCGCTTTGGGGAGACGGGCGTGACGTATGTTGTGGACGCGGAAGGACGCATCATCGCCCACCCCGACCCGGCATTTACGGCGCAAATCGTCACCATCCACGACTCGCCCGTGGTGCAGAAATTGCAGGAGGGACGAGAGCAACGGTTCAGCTTTGTGGATGCAGAGGGTCAACAATGGCATGCCCACGTGGATGTGTTGGATAACGGCTGGGGGATTGTGGCTCAGCAAACATCCGCAGAGTGGCGTCGTCCGCTGGTGCAGTTTGCCCGTACCGGCCTGTTCGTGTTGCTCGTGGGAGGGCTGCTGCTGGCCGGATTGACCTATATGTTCATCCGCCGGGCACTTGCGCCCATCGAAACGCTGACCGCCACAGCGACCGCGATTGCTCAGGGCGATTTGACCCGCACCGCGCCGGTGACAAGCGCGGATGAGGTGGGAACGCTGGCGCGTGCCTTCAACATGATGACCGCGCAATTGCGGGAGTCCATTGATACGTTGGAACAGCGGGTGGCCTCCCGCACCTTCGACCTGGAGCGTCACGCTGCTTATCTGGCGGCCTCGGCGGAAGTGAGCCGTGCGGCAGTATCTATCCTGGATCCCGATACCTTGATCCGCCAAGTCGTAGATTTGATCCGCGAGCGTTTCGACCTCTACTATGTCGGTTTGTTCCTGGTGGATGAGACAAAAACCTGGGCGGTGCTGCGTTCCGGCACGGGAGCGGCCGGTCAGGCGATGCTGGCGCGGCAACACCGTATCCGCATCGGCGAAGGCATGGTGGGGTGGAGCATCGCCAACGCCGAAATGCGTATCGCTTCGCACGCCGAGATGGATGACGTACGCCTGACCAATCCAGAACTGCCCGACACCCGCTCCGAAGCCGCTTTGCCGCTGCGCTCGCGCGGGCAGGTGTTGGGTGCACTGACGGTGCAGAGCACCCTTCCGGATGCCTTTGATCCCGACAGTGTGGCAGTTCTGCAAGTCATGGCCGACCAGGTGGCTGTAGCGCTTGACAACGCGCGGCTCTTGGCGCAGGCACAGGCGGCACTCGAAGCAGAACGCCGCGCCTATGGCCGCGCCTCGCGCCAGGAGTGGGAACGTTTGTCCCGCGCGCGCGCCGAATCGGGGTACGTTGGTATGCGCCAGGCAGAAGAGATCGCCTTGCTCACCGCGCAAGGTGAGTGGACCCCTGAAATGCGCGCCGCGCAGCGGACCCGCCAGAGTGTTGTCGGCCAGCAGAATGGCATGCCGACCCTTGCCGTCCCCATCTTTGTGCGTGATGAAGTTGTGGGCGTGCTTCACTTCAGCAAGAGCGAAGAAGCTGCCGGCCTGGTTCCTGGGGAATGGACCCGCGAAGAAATCAGCTTGCTCGAGGCACTTGCCGGGCAGTTGGGTCAGGCGTTGGACGGTGCCCGACTCTATCGTCAGACGTTGCTGCGCGCCGCCAGAGAGGGCGCGATCCGCGAAATTTCAGACCGCATGCAACGCGCTACGGATATGAGTGCGTTGATGCGCATCACCGCCGAAGCTCTCAATCAAGTCCTCGGTGGCTCACGTGTCTATGTCCGTATGGGGGCCGATATAACCGCCGCTGAACAGGCAGACGGAGGCGATCATGACGACGCAAAGTAAGCGCGCATCGAAGGCACCCGCAAGGGTGGAAACCCCTCAGAGACGCTTGACGCTGGGGTTATTCCTCGATAACTTGACGGGAAAATACCAGAACATGTTGCTCCAGGGCATGGATGACCTGGCCCGCGAGCGCGATTTCAACTTGCTGTGTTTTGTCGGGGGCGGGGTATGGCCGACCGGACAACCTGCCAATCCGAACAATGTCTTGTATGAGTTACTGGACAAGGAAAGCCTGGATGGCCTGGTGATCGCTGCGGGATCCGTCGGTACGGCTGTGGGACTGGACGATATGCAGGCATTTTGTGAACGCTTCTGTCCTCTTCCGCAGGCCAGCATTGCCATGTCCCTTGAGAAGGTCCCCAGTGTGTTGCTGGATAACTACACGGCCATGCGGGCTGTTGTACAGCACCTTGTTGAAGAGCACGGTTATCGGCGTCTTGCCTTCTTCCATAAGCAAGAGGGCCACCCGGAAAACGATGCCCGCTACCGGGCCTACGTGGATGTTTTGGCCGAACATGACATCGCCGTGGACCCCAATCTCATTATCCCCGGCGCCTATTACAACACTCCCGAAGCCGGCGTGCGCTTGTTGTTTGACGAACGGCGCTTGCGACCGCGCATTGACGTTGAGGCGCTGGTAGCTATTGATGACGGCACGGCTCTCGCGGTCCTGACCGCCCTGCAAGCGCGGGGAATCCGTGTGCCCGACGATGTGGCGCTCGTGGGATTCGATGACATCGAGGATAGCCGCTATGTGACGCCGCCCCTGACCACGGTGCGGCAGCCTTTGCAGATGCAGGTGCGCCGTGCGGCAGAACTGGTGCTGGCGCAACTTCAGGGCGAAACCGTTGAGCCTCAAGTGTTGCTGCCGGCCGAATTGGTGATCCGCCGTTCCTGCGGTTGTCTGGAAGCCACCGTCAGACATGCCCAGGTCGAGGCTTCCGAGTCCACACCGGTAGATCCGGCGGTGCCTTTCGAGGCGGCGTTGCTGGCGCGCCGGGAGGCCATGCTCGCCGATGTCGCGCGGGCCGTCTCCGGCCGTGACGATGCCGACCCGATGTATCAGCAGATTGTCCGGCAGGGTGAATGGTTTGTGGATGCCTTCATTACTGCGATAAAAGCCGCTGAAGCTGGTTCGCCATCGGAAATTTTCTTGTGGATCCTGGATGAAATTTTGCGGCAAACCATGATTGAACAGGGCGATGTGGCGGCCTGGCAGGACGGTCTCTCTACTCTGCGTCGCCATATCCTGCCCTGCGTCACTACCGATGCGCTCCGTTTGCAGGTTGAGAACCTGCTGCAACAGGCGCGTGTGATGGTCGGAGGCGCGGCGCAACAGGCCCAGGCTGCCCAACGGCTGGAAGCAAGCCGGCGTGACCAGACCCTGCGCGAAATCGGCCAGAATTTGATCACCGCAACCCGCACCGAAGCGCTACTGGATGTGTTAAGCTATGAACTGCCGCGCTTGGAGATCCCAGCCGTATACATCTCCCTATATGTCAATCGCCAGTCGCCTGAAGCCGGTTCGCGCCTGCTGTTTGCCTATGATCGCCTTCGTGAATTTGAGGACCGTTCCGGCCAACGCTTTTCCTCGTACCGGCTTGCACCGGAAAATCTCTTTCCCCCTGATCGCCGTTATAGCATGGTCATCTTCCCCTTCAGCGTTCCGGAGATGCAGTTGGGCCGTGCAGTCTTTGAGCTTGGACCGCTTGACGGGACGATCTACGTCGCCTTGTCCGGTCAAATCAGCAGTGCCCTGCAAGGAGTGTTCCTGACGCAGCAGATCGCCAACCGCGCCGTGCAATTGCAGACGGCGGCCGAGGTCGCATGCGCCACCAGTGGCGTGTTGGACCCGGACGCTTTGATCAAACAAGTGGTCACGCTGGTGCGCGAACGCTTTAATCTCTATTACGTCGGTTTGTTCCTTGTAGAACCCGATGCCGAGAATCCCGATCGGCAATGGGCGGTGTTGCGCGCCGGCACGGGCGATGCCGGTGCGCAGATGGTAGCGCAGGGCCATCGCTTGCTCGTCGGCGGTACCTCGATGATCGGCTGGTGTATTGCCAACCGTCAGGCGCGCATTGCCCTGGATGTGGACCGTGAAGTTGTGCGGCAGCCGCATCCCCTGTTGCCCGATACCTGCTCGGAACTGGCGCTCCCCTTGATCAGCCGGGGGGAAGTCATCGGCGCGTTGACCATTCAAAGCGCCGAGGAGGCTGCTTTCAGCCAGGAAGACATCACCGTGTTGCAGGCTATGGCCGATCAGCTTGCTAACGCCATCCAGAATGCCCGTTTGTACGAGGCTCTGGAACAGGAACAGTATCTGATGCGCACCCTGATGGACAACATCCCCGACCACATTTACTTCAAAGACCGGGAAAGCCGTTTTATCCGCGTGAGCCGTTCTCAGTCCAATCGTTTTGGTTTGCGTGATCCGGCGGAGGCAATCGGCAAAACGGACTTCGACTTTTTCACGGAGGACCACGCGCGCCCGGCCTTTGAGGACGAGCAACGCATCATCCGCACGGGTGAGCCGCTCCTCGAAATCGAGGAGCGTGAGACGTGGGCTGACCGACCCGATACCTGGGTTTCGACGACCAAAATGCCTATGCGTGACCGCGAGGGTAACATTATCGGTACTTTTGGCATTTCACGCGATATCACTGCGCGCAAGACAATGGAGCTACAGTTGGCTGCGGAACGCAATCTGTTGCGCACCCTTATTGACAGCCTGCCGGATTTCGTCTACATCAAGGATCGTCAAAGCCGCTTCCTCATCAACAATATTGCTCACCTGCGGGTGATGGGGGCGAAGACGCAGGAAGAAGTGGTGGGTAAGACCGATCTCGATGTGTTCCCCTACGATCTGGCGATCCGTTATTACACCGATGAGCAACGTTTGATGGAGACCGGTGAACCTCTGATTGAGCACGAGGAACCCCTGGTGGATCAATCCACAGGCGAAGAATTGTGGGTTTCCGCCACCAAAATCCCGCTGCGTGATGCAGAAGGGCAGATCATCGGCTTTGTGGGGGTGACGCGCGACATCACCGAACGCCGCCGCACCGAGAACTTGCTGCGCCGGCGCAATTTGCAGTTGCAGACTGTAGCCGAAATCGCGCGAACGGCCGGTGGGGTGTTGGATCTCGAGACATTAATGCAGCAGACTGTGGAATTGTTGCGCACGCAACTCGATCTATATTACGTGGGCCTGTTCCTTGTGGATGTGACAGCCCCGCCGGCCGAATTTGCCGGTGGTGGACGGCGTCGCTGGGCCGTGCTGCGCGCCGGCACCGGCGAAGCCGGCGCCCAGATGGTGGCACGCGGCCATCGCCTTGAAGTCGGTGGAACTTCGATGATCGGGCAATGTGTGGCGACGGGTAAGGCACGCATTGCCCTGGATGTGGGCGCCGAGGCGGTGCGCTTTGATAACCCCCTCCTGCCCGACACCCGTTCCGAGCTGGCTTTGCCGTTGATCAGCCGCGGAGAGGTCATCGGGGCGCTGACCATCCAGAGTCGCGAGCCGGCCGCATTTAGCGAGGAGGACATCACCGTGTTGCAGGCGTTGGCCGATCAGTTAGCCAACGCGATTGCGAACGTCCGCCTGTTCGAGCAGACCCAGAATGCCCTGCGCGACCTGGAAACGATTCAGCGTCGCTATCTGCGCGAAGCCTGGAGCGCCTATCGCGAAGTGGCGCCCCTCGCCGATTATGAAGTTGCCCGTCCCGGTGTCCCGCCGTTGCCGCCGACTGCCGTGCTACCCGAAGTGCGGGCCGTGGCCGCCGAGCAACGTGCCGTCGCCATCACGCGCGCGGACGAGCAGGGTAAAGCCTATGCCGCTCTGGTCGCGCCCATCACGCAGCGCGACGAGATCATCGGCGCGTTGGGGATTCACGACGAGGACGGCGGGCGTGAGTGGACTGAAGACGAGATCGCCCTGGTGGAGACGATTGCCGAGCGTATGGGCATCGTTGCCGAAACGCTGCGCCTGCTGGAAGAGACCCAGCGCACGGCCAGCCGCGAGCGGCTCACCCGGCAGATCACTGACCAGATTCGCAGCGCGCTCACTGTGGACGAAGCCGTTCAACGTGCGCTCAAACACCTGGGCGACGTTTTGAACGCGGAAATGTTGGCACGTTTGAAGACGGATGAGTTCTCCGTTTAATCCGTTAAGGCTTGTTAAGGTTATTGAAGGGGGCGGCATGAAGGGCCGGGCTACAGAAGTAGATCAATCGCAACAAGAAGAAACCCTATGGCGACAGCGCATCTTCGAGAAAGTCGCGCGTTTCTCGGCCATCGGCGCGGCCGGACTGATTGTGGCGTTTGTCGTGTTGTGGCTGTTTAGACCCAAGACGCCGCTGTTGCCCTTGCTTGTGGTGGCGGCGTTCTCCGTGTTGCTCAGTTTGCTCGCCTTATTCTTCAGTCGGCGCGGCAGGCTCCAGACGGCGGTGATTCTCTACATCATCGGGTTGACCTTGACGACATTCGTCAGTTTCGACTTCGCCGGTGGCGTCACCGGCCCGTTGCTGATGTTTCTGCTGCTTTTGCCGATTCTGGCCGGGCAGTTCGGCGGCATCACGGCTGTCCGCTGGAATGTCCTGATCATCATACTCTTCTGGATAGCGACGGTCGTTCTGGAGAGTTTGGGTGTGCTTACGCCGGTGGCTTTACCGGCCGACATCGCACGCTATTTATCTTATGCCACCTTTTTGACGATATTGCTGTTGATTGCTGTGATCGTCAACCTCTTTGTCAAACGTGGGCAGCAGAGCCTGGCCGTTGTCCGGGAACGTGAACGTGCCCTGGCCGAGTCCATCCGCCTGGCAGAGACGGCCGCGGAAGCCGAGCGCGCGGCGCGCGAGCACGCAACGCATGCGGCGTCGCATCTCCGTGAAACGGTGGCCGGTTACGCCGAGTATCTTGCACGGGTGGCCGCCGGCGATTATACGGCGCGGGTGGATGTGGGGGTGCTCGATGAGAATGTCGAAGGGGATACCGAGTTGCACGCTCTGGGGGAATACCTCAACGCGACGGTGGATGCCCTGCTTCAGGCGCTCCAGCGGGCACAAGAAACGCAGCGCCGTTACACGGAGCAAGCCTGGCAAGATGTCATTGCCGCGGGAAGGGTGCAGCCCGGCTTTGCCTATCGGCAAAATCAGATCATCCCGGAGGCCGAATGGCTGCCGCAGATGGTGCGTGCCGTGGACAGTGGTGCGCCGGTTGCCCAGGATGAGGGTGCCGCCGTGCCGCTGGTCATCAACCGCCAGGTGGTGGGGGCCATCGGTGGACGGCATCCCGATGGTCGCCCGTGGACTACTGAAGAATTGTCTTTGATCGAAGACGTGACGGGGCAGCTGGCCCAAACGATTGAGGGCTTGCGCTTGTTTGACGACGTGCAGCGGCGCGCCGCCCGTGAGCGGGTGTTGCGCGAGATCACGGCGCGTATTCGCAGCTCGACCGATCCGGAGATGGTGCTCAAGTCGCTGTTGCGTGAGGTGGGAAGCGTGTTGAACCGCCCCGCTTTCGTGCGCCTGGTCACACCCACGGGCGAGACGCCGGTTGACGCCGCCGAACGCCGATCAAGAGATGATGAGGAAGGCTAAACCATGAACCTGTTGGCAGCGCGGATCCAAGAATCCTTTGAACAACTGGCAGACCAGTATGCGGAGCGATTGCGTGCCTATCCAGATTATGCTGCCTTACCGCCGCAGTTACGCCGTGAGGCAGCACGGCGTCCTTTACAGTTTATGGTGGGTTGGCTAGAGGATGGCGACGATGCACAACTGCTCCAATTCATCCATACTGTTGCCACCCAGCGACTGGCGCAGGGCTTTGACATCAGCGTGATGTTGGATGCCATCAAAGTGTTGGGTGAGCTTCTCGATCCGTTGGCTACAGAAATGGAATCGGCGAAACGCGTATGGTATATGCTGTTGAAAGCGCAAGAGGCTGTCACCCATTTTGTGACCGATTTGTTGCGTCAGGACATTGCCAAACGCGAGCAAGCCGAAAAATCACTGCTGGAATGGCAACAACGCTATGAACTGGTTACCTCGGTCACTCGCCAGGTCGTCTACGAGTACGATGTTGCCAGCGGCGCCATTGTGTGGAGTGGGAACGTTGAGCATGTGTTGGGGTTCCAATTGTCCGAGATGGATGGCGGTGTGGAGCAGTGGGGCGAGCTGATTCATCCGGATGACCGTGATGAGGCTTTCGCCCTTCTGGATGCAGCGCAGGCCGCCTGTGGTCCCTATAACGTCATATATCGTTTTCGATGCCGCGACGGCAGTTATCTGTGGATGGAAGATAGCGGTTTGTTTATCCCCGATGCGAGCGGCAAGGCCGTGCGCATGATTGGGATGATGACGGACATCAGTGAGCGTAAGCGACTGGAACAGCAGCTTCGGGCTTTGTTGGAACGGCGTAGTTTCCAGGTGCAGACCAGTACTGAGATTGCGCAAGAGATTGCGGCGGCTCCGGCGCTCGATGAGCTATTCCGCCGGGTAGTGACACTGATCAAGGAGCGTTTCGGGTACTATCACGCCCAGATTTTCCGTTATGATCCCGCACAAGATGTGGTGGTGTTAGTAAATGGCTATGGTGAAACCGGTGCACAAATGTTGGCGGCGGGGCACAAACTGGCATTAGGGCAGGGGGTGGTGGGGACCGCGGCGGCTATGGGATGTTCTATCTTAGCGCCGGATGTGACACGCGACCCCGATTGGCATCCCAACCCCTATCTGCCGAATACTCAGGGTGAATTGGCGGTGCCGATCAAGCTACGCGATGAGGTTTTGGGCATCCTGGACGTGCAAAGTGAACGCGCCGACGCCCTCACCCAGGATGACCAGTTGTTACTTGAGGGGCTTTGTGGACAGATTGCCATCGCCATCGAACAAAAACGTACCGAGGAAGCTCTGGCCTACGAACAATACCTGTTTCAAACATTGCTCGATAACGTCCCGGCTTCTCTCTACTTTAAGGACCTTCAAAGCCGCTTTATCCGCGTCTCTAAAGCTACCCTCGCGGGCTTTGGCGTTGATGATCCTGCCGAAGTCCTCGGCAAAACCGATTTCGACTTTTTCACCGAAGAGCATGCGCGCCCGGCCTACGAGGATGAGCAAGAGATCATCCGTACCGGCAAGATCATCCACAAGGAAGAGTACGAGACCCGCATTGGCCGTCCGCATACCTGGACGCTGACCACGAAGATGCCCTTGCGCGACCGCAATGGCACCATTATCGGTACATTCGGCATTTCTGTTGATACCACCGAAGTCAAACTGGCCGAAATGCGCCTTGAAGCAGAGCGCAATCTGATGCGTTCCATCATTGATGCCACACCCGATTGGATTTTTGTTAAGGATCAGGAGCACCGCTATCAATTGGTCAATGCCAGCTACGCGCGCGCCCTGCACCTGCAACCGGACGACTTCATCGGCAAGACCGATCTCGAAGTGGGCTTTCCTGAGGACCTGGTCAAGGGCGACCCGGAAAAGGGGCTGCCCGGTTTCTGGCCCACAGAGCAGCAAGCGATGGAGGAAGATCATGTTGTCGCCAGTCCACGTATTCCGATCCCGCTGGACGGTGCTATCCGCATTTTTGACGACCTGCGGGTGCCTTTGCACGATGCGGAAGGCCGGGTCCGGGGGGTGGTGGGGATCAGCCGTGACGTGACCGAACAGGAACAGGTCAACATCAGGATGCGCGAAACGATGCAGGAGTTGGAGCGTCTGTATCGGACTGCGACGCGCGAGGGCTGGCAAACGCTGCGGGAGATGGGCCGTCTGGCTTCCGGTTATCGCTTTGACCGTGTCAACGTTGTGCCGGCCGACGATCTGTGGATGCCGCAGATTCAGCGGGCGTTGGAGGAAAACGCCCCCGTTTCCGAGGCGACGCAGGGGGTCACCGTGGCACCGGTGATACTGCGCGGCGAACCTATCGGCGTGTTGGGGGTGCAGACCGATCCGCAACAGCCGCTTTCACCGGATGAGTTAACCCTGCTGCAGGAGATCATCGAGCAGGGCGCGCTGGCGTTGGAAAATGCGCGTCTGTTCGAGGAAAGCCAACGTCGTGTCGTTCAGGAGCGTTTGATCGCCGAAGTATCGGGACGCTTCCGTGAAACTCTGGACATCGAAGTCGTGTTACGCACGGCGGCCGAGCAAATACGTCGTGCTTTGGACCTGGAAGACCTGATCGTGCGTTTAACCATGCCCCAGACGGCGCAACCGGCGGTGAAAAGTGAATAGGGGCAGGCACGGGTTTACGGTGTTCAATGCCGGAGGTAATGTGAAATGAGGATGCTACGTAAACTGGCAGGGATCATCCTGCTCTTATGCCTGATCGGGATGTCGCTTGTCGGAGTGGTGCAGGCACAGACCGTACCGCATCGCTATGTGCTCTACATCAACTCCTACCACCGCGGTTACAAATTCTCGGACGACATTACCACAGGCATCGAGAAGGCGCTGCGCGCCTACAGCAGCGATATTGAACTGCTGGTCGAGTATATGGACACCAAACGCTTCGAGAGCGCCGAGTATTTCGATGAACTGGCCCGCCTGTACCGGATCAAATATGGGAATCGCAAACTGGATTTGATCATCTCTTCTGATGATGCGGCGCTGAACTTCCTGTTCAAATATGCCGATGAACTTTTCCCAGGCGTGCCGGTGGTTTTCTGCGGCGCCAACTATTTCGACGTGAACCGTTTGGTCGGCCATGAGCGTTTTACCGGCGTCAGCGAGCTGGCCGATGTGCAGGGAACCCTTGACCTGGCACTCACCTTGCATCCGCAGACTCGTCAAATCGTGGTGGTCAACGACACCACGGTCACCGGGCAGCGGGTTCATGAACACATTGCGACGCTGGAGTCCCGCTATCCCAACGTCACCTTTGTCTATCTGGAAGACCTGCCCATGGCCGAAATTCAACAGCGTTTGAGCCAGCTTCCCTCGGATAGCCTGGTGTTGCTGACCATCTTTTCACGTGACGGCGCTGGCGAATTCTTTGAATACAATGTTTTCACGTCACTCGTTGCCGGGAGCAGCGCCGTGCCGGTTTACGGTACCTGGGATTTCAGTTTGGGATTCGGCATTGTCGGCGGTAAGTTGACCAGCGGTGCGACGGAGGGCGAGCGTGCGGTGCGCCTGGCCGTGCGCATTTTGAACGGCGAGCGTCCCCAGGATATCCCGGTGGTGCAGGAGCCGGAAGCGCAGTATATGTTCGATTACGTACAATTGCAGCGCTGGAACATCCCCGAAGCACGCTTGCCCGAAGGCAGCGTCATCATCAACAAACCATCCTCGTTCCTACAACAATATGCACAGTACATCGGGATTGTCGGCGTCAGCTTCACCGTTTTGATTGTGGCCGTGATCATGCTGGCGCTCAACGTGCGTCGTCGTCGCCGCATCGAAGTTCAGCTGACCCACAGCTTGAATGAATTGCAGGCGATTCGCACCTCGCTGGAGGAGCGCGTTCAGGAACGCACCGCGGCATTCCAGAAACGCACCAATCTGCTCGAATCCGCCGCCGAAATCTCACGGGCGACGACCGAGATCATTGACCTGGATCGGTTGTTGCCTTTCATCGTTAACTTTGTGCAGCAGCGTTTTGATTTGTACTACGTGGGTCTGTTCCTGGTGGACGAATCGGGGCAGTGGGCGGTGTTGCGTGCCGGCACAGGCGAGGCGGGACAGACGATGATGGCGCAAGGGTGGCGGCTGGAAGTCGGCGGAAAGTCTATGATTGGGCGTTGTGTCGCCACCGGCCAGGCCGATATTCAGTTGGATGTGGGGGAAGCCGCCGTGCGTTTCGACAATCCTTATCTGCCCGCGACCCGCTCCGAAATGGCCTTGCCATTGCGGGCGCGCGGCGAGGTGCTCGGTGCAATGACCATCCAGAGTGAAAAGGTGGCCGCCTTTGAGCCGGACGACATCCGCACCATGCAAACCATGGCCGACCAGGTGGCCGTGGCGATCAGCAACGCCCGGTTGTTTGAGCAGGCGCAGGCCAGCCTCGAAGCCGAACGGCGTGCCTATGGCGAGATAAGCCGCGAGGCCTGGCGGCAATTGTTGATGACAGTGTCTGGTCTGGATGTCCTGAGCGACCGCGTGGCCACCCGCCCGGCCGGCGATGTATGGCGACCCGAGATGGACGCCGCATGGCGTACCGGTGAGCTGGTACCCGGCGAAGGCGGCACCACACTGGCGATCCCTATCCGTGTGCGCGATCAGGTGATCGGCGTGGTGGATGGGCGCAAGCCCGATGGGAGCGTCTGGACGCAAGAGGAGCAAAGGTTGTTAAACACCCTGGTTGACCAGTTGGGCGTGGCGCTCGAAAGTGCCCGACTGTACAGGGATACCCAGCGTCGCGCGGCGCAGGAGCGATTGGTCGGTGAAGTGACGGCGCGGATTCGTGAGACGTTGAATATGGAAACCGTGTTGAAGACTGCCGTTGACGAGATTCGCCAGGCATTGCAACTGGAACGCCTGGTCGTGCGCCTGGGGGCACCGGATGATGACGCCGGGCAGGGTAATGAGAAAGGATAATGCAGATGTGGGACAAGGTGAAGCAGTTTCTTGCGGCCCCTGTGTTTGCCGATGATGAGGAGAAAACGCGCATCGCCGCCCTGCTCAACCCCATGCTGTTGAGCCTGTTTGTGGCGGATATTTTCGGCGCCCTGGCGACAGTCTTTGTCTTCGCCCAGAAACTGGGCAGCGGCATAGGCGTTGTGCTGATCTTCATCGCTGCCGTGGTCGCCAAATTGTGGCTGCAACGTGGCCGGGTGCGCGCGGCCGGCATTCTGTTTGTCGTCGGCGTAGGACTTCCCCTTCTCACCATCTTTCTGCTTTCCGATCAACGCAGTTTTTCGGGCATGACATTGCTGAGCCTTACCGTGGTTGCCGGTTTGATCCTGGGATGGCAGGCAGCCTGGATTGTGGCCGTATTGAGCAGTTTGCTTTCATTGGCGGCGCTCATTGCCGCCCGGCTGGGCTATGGCTTGCCGGTTGTTTTCCCCGCGCCTCAGACTTCCAACTGGGTGATGTTGACCATCGCGCTGGCGCTGGCTTTAGCCCCTTTGAACCTGGCGCTGCGTAGCCTGAATGAAGCGTTGACGCGGGCACGCATCCATGCCGCCGAAGCAGATGAACGCGGCCGGCGGCTGGAGTCGCTGGTGCACGAGCGCGATGCCGAGCTGAACCGCCGCGCCGCTTATCTGGGCGCGACGACCGCCATCGCTACCGAGCTGTCTTTTATCGAGTACGAAGCGCCGCAACTGCTCTCGCGGGTGGTGAACATCATTGCCGAACAGTTTGGCTTTTACCACGTCGGGCTTTTCCTGCTGGATGAGAAAGAAGGATGGGCGGAATTACGTGCTGCTTCCAGTCCCGGAGGCCAGCGTATGTTGGAGCGCGGCCATCGTCTGCGGGTGGGCGCCGAGGGGATCGTCGGCACCGTTGCCGGACGAGGAGAAGTGCGCGTGGCGCAGGACGTGGGCAGAGATGCGGTCTTTTTCAACAACCCCGATCTGCCCGAAACGCGCGCCGAAGCCGCCTTGCCCCTGCGCGTGCGTGGCTTGACCATCGGCGTACTGGATGTACAGAGCACCAACCCCTATGCCTTTAGCGCGGAAGATGTGAAGGTTTTGCAAGCCCTGGCCGATCAGGTGGCCATGGCGATTGACAGTGCCCGGCTCTTCCAAAAAGTGCAAGAGAGGCTGACTGCGGAACGCCGCACCTATGTTGAACAGACGCGCCAGATGTGGCAAGAGCTACTTCGCGCCCGTTCCCACCTGTCTTTTGCCAGCGATGCGAACGGCATCGCGCCGTTTATGGCCTGGGAGCCGCAGATGAAAGCTGCGGCGCAAACCGGCCAGCCCGTCGTCAGCGGAGATATGCCCAACGTGTTGGCGATTCCGCTGCGCGTGCGCGAACAGGTCATCGGTGTGATTGACGGGCGCAAACCCAATGGCGCGGCGTGGACGAATGAGGAAATCAACCTGCTAAAAACGCTGGCCGAGCAATTGAGTACGGCAATTGAAGGCGCGCAACTGTACGAAGACACCCAACGCCGTGCCGCCCGTGAGCAATTGGCGCGCGAGATCACCGATAAAATGCGCAGCACGGTCAGTTGGGATGAGCTGATGCAGACGGCAATCCAGGAAATGGCGGAGGCGGTGGGCGTCTCACGCTCGTTTGTCCACTGGATACCACCGCAAGGTACATCGTCAGAAGTGAGCTAATATGCGACAGTGTATGTACCCGCCGACTTCAGTGATAATGTACATGCCGACTCCAGTCGGTAATAGTCGGCAATAGTTGGCACACACGTAATCGAAATGATATGCCGAAGGAAGAATTGGGATGACGGAAAGCAAACAAGCGAACCGAATGGATCGAGAATCCAACGCCACCAGGAATAAGGAGCGTACCCTGCTGGAGCGACGCATGCTGCTGGCGGCCGGCGCCGCCGCCGTTGCGGGGAGCGTTTACCTGGTGATGGCCGTGGTTGTGCGCGCCTGGCAGTTGTGGGCTGTGATGTTACTGACCTGGCTTATCGCCTGCGCAAGTACAATTGTGTATCGCATGGCGCGGCGTGAGAAGACGGCGTTGGCGGCAAATGTCTGGATCATCGCGCTCACCGTGCTCCTGCCGGCCTATAGTCTGTTCTTGGAAAACGCCTTCTGGGCGCTTATACCGGCGGTGCTCACTTTCCCCATCTACATCGCGGCTCTGGCAGGGCCGGGCATGTCTAAACGCTGGATATGGATATGGAGCGTGCTGGGCGCCGGATTCATCTTGTTGATCGAACTGCTCCATCCTTTGCCTCGCTACACCCAAGATCAGTTGTGGACCTTGCGGCTGCTGCTTTTTGGGATGCTGGCGTTTGGCCTGTTCATCGCGGCCCTTGCCTTTGTGCGCACCTATCGCCATATTACCTCGATCCGCACGCGCTTGATCATCACTTCGGTGCTGGTGGTTTTGCTGGTTGCCGGGATGCTGAGTGTTGGTTCGGTGCTGGTGAGCGTCAACAACGTCCAACGTCAGACGTTTGAACAACTGCGCGCGTTTGTGGCGTTGAAGAAAACGTCCCTGACCCTATGGTTCGACGGTTTACAATCCAATCTCAACACGATCGTATCTGGGGATTACGAAGTGGATTATGTGCGCACATTGACGACCCCTTGGGCCGGTGGAGCGCAACTTTCCAGCGCCCAAAACGCGTTGCGCATGCGTTTCATAATCTTTGTGAGAGATAACCCGCAGTTTGATGAATTATTCCTGATGGGACTTGACGGAAAAGTGTTGATGTCATCCGACAGAGCCAGGATCGGCAAGCTGTACACCGACGTGGATTTCCTTAAGTGTGGTATGTGGAAATCCTGTGTCAGGGCGTGGCAGTCTGCCTCCATGCTTGATCTGCCGTTGATTGTCGTCGCCCGGCCGGTGTTGGATCGTTCCGGTCAGGTGATTGCAGTCCTGGCCGGGCGTATCAACATGGAACAATTGAGCCGGATCATAGCCGAACCACCTTTGGGAGAAACCGGCGAAACTTATCTGGTGGCTGCGAATCACAGAGTCGTCACACAACGCCGTTTCGGCGGCGAGGATTACGCTTATAGCTCCGGCATTGATCTGGCATTGTACCTGCAACAACCGGACCTGCGCACCGCTACTTACGCCGACTATCGTGGCGTTCGCGTGCTGGGGGTGTTCACCTGGCTGCCGGATCTCCAGATGGCCTTGCTTTCCGAAATCAACCGCGCGGAGGTTCTCCGCGGCATGCGGGCGACCATAATGATCAACACCGCACTGGCGCTGGTGGCGTTGCTGTTAGCCGGAACTGTTTCATATTTCTTTGCGGGTAACGTCTCCGCGCCGATTGTTGAACTGGCGCAGACGGCGACGCGGATCGCCGCCGGCGAATACGAACTGACGACACGGGTGCAGCGCAATGACGAGATCGGCGTGCTGGCGCAGGCGTTCAATAGCATGACCGGGCAGTTGCGCGAGTTGATCGCGAGCCTGGAACAGCGCATCGAAGCGCGCACGCGGGGCCTGGAAACTGTTGCGGAGGTGGCGCGGGCGACGACGTCGGTGCTTGATCCCAACCGCTTGTTGCCCGAGGTGGTGAACCTGGTCAAAGATCGCTTCGGATTTTACTATGTTGGCTTGTTCCTGGTGGACGCGGAGCGACGCTATGCCGTTTTGCGGGCCGGCACAGGAGAAGCCGGGCGACAAATGCTGGCCCAGGGCTGGCAATTGGCCGTGGGGATGGGGTCTATGATCGGACAGTGTGTCGCCACCGGCAAACCCCTGATCCGCCAAAAGGCCGGCGATGCCGTCGTGCGCTTCGAGAACCCCTTCCTGCCCGATACCCGTTCTGAGCTGGCGCTGCCCTTGCGCTATGGTGGGCGCACCATCGGCGCGATGACCGTGCAAAGTACGGCGGAAGCGGCTTTTGACGAAGCCTCCATCGTCATCCTGCAGAATATGGCCGATCAGGTTGCTGTGGCAGTGGAGAACGCCCGTCTCTTTGCCGAAACGCAGGCAGCGTTGCAGCGCGCCCAGGAAGTGCAGCGCCGCTATCAAGGGCAGGCGTGGCGCGATTACCTCAAGCGTCGTACTGCGCGCGGTTACGAGTTGCGTGGCGGCACTCTCTTGACGCTGGGTGACGAGCTTCCGCCCGGCGTGCAGCAGGTGCTCCAGAAACGTGCCGCCACGATGGACGAAAAGACGTTGCTGCTCCCCATCGTGCAGGGTGATCAGGTGATCGGCGTCTTGGGGTTTGAAAGTGAGGAAGGTCGCAAGACGTGGAGCACCGATGAGGTGACGCTGATCGAATCGCTTTCCGAGCAATTGCTGCTGGCGGCAGAAAACCAGCGTCTTCTCGACGAGACCCAGCGCCGCGCTGCACGCGAACGGTTGAGCCGCGAAGTCACGGCGGAAATGCGGCGCTCGCTGGATGTGACCACGGTGCTGCGGACGGCGATCCGTGAACTTCAGGAATCGTTGAATCTCACCGAGGCCGAAGTGTGGATCGAAACCGGGACGGATGCCGAAGGATAGAGAATAGAGGATAAAGATGTGGACGCGGATTAAACGCTACTTTACATTGCCGGTGTTTGCCGACGAAGAAAAAACGCGGGTCGCGCGGCTGCTCATTACCATTCTTATGGCCCTGGTGGGAATGAGCCTGGTGACCGATGTGGTACTGTTGTTCATATACGGCTGGCCAAAGACCTTGCAAGGTGCCATTCCTCACTTCGCCTTTGTGATCGTTGCTGCGATGGCGGTGAGCGTTTTTGCATTTGCCCGTAGAGGCTACGGCTATATGACGGCGTTTTCCATTGTGCTGTTGACCTTTATGTGGGTTGCCATCACGCAATGGGTCTGGACTGCCGAAGGGTTGAGCCTGGGGCATAGCATTTATATCTATGCTCTCATCATCGTCATGGCCGGCCTGTTGTTGGGAAGAGGGGGCGCCGTAGCCTATACGCTCTTGGGACTTGTGGGCGTTTTAGTGGCCTATTATCTCGACTATAGTGGCAGGATTCCCGGCGGGACACGGGTCCCGGCGTTCAGTCTGGTGATTGTTATAACCGTTTTGGTTCTGTTGGGAGTTTTCCTGGACTATGCGATGCAGAGCATGCGAAACGCCATCCATCGCGCGCAGCGGGCGGCCGAGGCGCAGGCCGTGGCAAACCGTGAGTTGGAAGCCATTCGTCTTTCGTTGGAACAGCGGGTGGCGGAACGTACCGAGACCCTGGAACGCCGCTCGATCCAGTTGCAGGCGGTTGCAGAGATAGGACGCGCCGCTGCGGCGATCCACGATCTGGATGAACTTCTGACCGAAATCCCCAAAATGATTGCCGAACGCCTGGATTTTTACCACGTGGGCGTTTTCTTATTGGACGAGGACGGCCTCGATGCTGTGCTCCGCGGCGCGAACAGCCCGGAGGGACAACAGATACTCGCACAGGGTTACTCGCTACCGGTCGGCTCGCCGGACATCATCGGTACGGTAACAGCATCGCGCGAGCTGCGTACCGTGGTGGCGACCGACGCGGATGTGGTGACGTTTGCCAGCTCGCTGCTCCTGCGCACGCGCGCGGAACTGGCGTTGCCGTTGATGGCCGGTGACCGGTTGTTGGGTGCGTTGGATTTGCATAGCGTGGATAGCGCAGCCTTCTCGTCGGAGACCATTTCGGTTATGCAGTTGCTGGCGGATCAGGTAGCGATTGCTGTCGAAAATGTCCAACTGCTTGCACAACGCGAGGCAGCGCTGGAAGCCGAACGCCGGGCTTACGGGCGCTTCAGCCGTGAAGCCTGGCAGCAGTTGTCGCGTGCTGTCGGCGCGCTGCGGTTTATTGCGGATAGACCGGGGGTGGTGCGCCCGGCCGAGGGTGAACCTTCACCGCTGATGCACCAGGCCCGCGAGGCCGGACGCTTGTTGACCATGCCCGATTCCACACTGATCGCGCCGATCCAGGTACGCGAAGGTGTGTCCATCGGTGCGCTGCGCCTGCAAAAACCCGACTGGAATGAAGATGAAATCACCTTGATTGAAACGCTGACCGAGCAGCTCGGCGCAGCACTTGAAAGCGCGCGGCTATATCAGGAAACCCAACGCCGTGAGGCGCGCGAGCGTGTCACCCGTGAGATCACCGAGGACTTGCGCCGTTCCGTGGATATCGAAGTGATTCTGCGTTCTGCTGTGACCAGCCTGGGCGAGGCGCTGGGTGTGCCGCGCGCCTACGTGCGCTTGATGCTGGAAGGTACCGACATCCCCGTTGCCGGAACAGACACCACGGAAGCACAGCCGTCGGATTTCACTGCTTCCGTTGAGTCTGTTGAATCTGCCGAGACGCAAGGAGCAGAAGACCATGAGTCATAAAGAATCAACCCGGGTTGACGGCGTGCCTGAAGCCACGAGTGTTCCGCGGCCGCCCGCTGCTTCCCAATCTCCGATCCCCGATCCCCAGTCCCTGCTCACGGAACTGCAAACATTGCGTGCGCGTTACGCTTTTCTACAACGTCTGCTGGACCTCAACCCCAATTTCGTCTTCGTGCGCGACCGCGAAGGGCGCTTTGTCTTCGCCAACAAAGCGCTGGCCGAAGCCTATGGCACCACCGTGGAAGAGATGCTCGGGAAGACGGACGCCGACTTCAACCCTAATCCTAAAGAGGTGGAATCCATCCGACGCAGTGACCTGGAAGTGATGGAGTCCCTGCGTGACCAGTTTATCCCCGACCGGGCCATCCTGCGCAACGGGCGCTGGGTGCAGACGACCAAGTTGCCGATTGTGGACGCCGATGGTGTGGCGCGGCATGTGCTCGGCATCTCCAGCGACATTACCGAGCGCATCCAGATGGAAGAAGCCATTCAGGCATCGCTGGAACGCCGGGGACGCCAGGTGCAGACCTCAACCGAAGTCGCCCAGGAAATCGCAGCGGCGCCGGCGTTGGATGAACTCTTCCGCCGGGTCGTCACTCTTGTCAAGGAACGCTTTGGCTACTACCATGTGCAAATTTTCCGTTATGACGCCGCCGCGCGGGTGATGCGTCTGGTGAGCGGCTATGGCCTCGTGGGACAGCGCATGCTGGACGCCGGCCACTACGTGCCGATGGGACGCGGCGTGGTCGGTACTGCTGCCGCGACCGGGCGGCCGATGCTGGCGCCTGATGTCACCCGTGACCCTGACTGGGTGCCCAACACCTTCCTGCCGGGGACGCGCGGCGAGCTGGCCGTCCCCATCAAGCTGCGTGACCAAATCCTGGGCATCCTCGACGTGCAGAGCAACATCACCGGCGCCTTGACGACCGAGGATCAACTCCTGCTGGAGGGTCTGTGCGGGCAGATTGCCATCGCCATACAAAGCACCCAACTGCTTGAAGAAGCCAACACCTTCCGGCAGGTCATTGAATCCTCAGGACAGGGCATCTGCATGGCGACGCTGGATGGGACGCTGACATACACCAATGCGGCGTATCGCGCCCTCGTCGGTGCAGAAGCGGGGCCTACGACACCGACGGGGCAATCGTTCTTCGATCACTATCCCGAGACGCTGCGGGCGCGCGTGCGTGAGGAAATCATCCCCGCACTCTTGGCGCAAGGCCAATGGCAGGGCGAACTGGAGATGCTCCTGGCTGACGGCACCACCATCCCCACCCTGGAAATCCTGACGCTGGTGCGCGACGAGCGGGGCAACCCGCGTTACCTGGCGCGTCAGATCACCGACATCAGCGCGCGCAAGGCAATGGAAGAAGCCCTGGCGATGGAGCGCCATCTGCTCCAGACGATGATGGACAGTGTGCCGGATCACATCTACTTCAAAGACCTGCAAAGCCGCTTCCTGCGCATCAGCACCGCCGACGCGCGCTGGCACAACCTGGACGACCCTTCCCAGGCCATTGGAAAGACAGACTTCGACTTCTTCAGCGCCGAGCATGCGGAGCAGGCTTACGCCGATGAGCAGCGGATCATCGCCACCGGCGAGCCGATGCTCAATGTGGAAGAGAAAGAAACGTGGCCGGATGGACACATCACCTGGGTTTCGACAAGCAAGATGCCATTGCGCGACCAGAAGGGCAACATCATCGGCACCTTCGGCATCTCCACCGACATCACGGCACGCAAGCTGGCCGAGATGGAGCGCGAGCAGATGTTGCGGGATATGGAACGGCAGGCTGAGCAATTGCGCAGCGCCGTGGACGATATGACCCTCGTTCAGGAGACGATGACGGCCTTGACGGCGGCGTCCACTTTCGAGGAAGCTGTCAACATTCTCCTCCCTGCGGTCGTCGCGGCAGTGAAGGCCGACCGGGTCAGCATGTTCATGATCAAGGGCGAGCAGATGATTCGTGTGAGCGTGTATCCTCCGGATGAGCACCAACGCGCACGGCTCGGTGAAGTCCTGTCCCTGGCGGATTATCCCTTGACCCGGCAGGCGATTGAAATACGTCGTCCCCTGATTGTCGCCGGCGACGATCCGCAGCTTCAAGACCATGCACGGCGTGCATTTGCCGAGGCCGGGATTGTCGCTCACGCTACGATTCCTATGATCGGGCGTGAGGGCGTCTTGGGCACGCTGTCGGTCAACCTGATCTCCAAACAGGCTTTCTCCGATCACGACATCCGTATGATGCAGACGTTGGTCAACCAGACGACGCTGGCCATTGAGAACATACGTCTGTTGGAACAGGCGCGCCTGCGCGCCGAGCGTGAGCGGCTGGTGCGCACGATCTCTGACCGGATACGACGTGGCACCAACCGCGACGTGATCCTGCGTGCGACGCTTCGAGAGCTATACCAGATGCTCGGTGCCTCTAAGGGTGTGCTCTGGCTAGGTGAACAAGAACATTAAGTGTAGAAAGGAAGTGTACGATGCCCTATAAACTGACAATGCCCGATGATGGTATTTTACGCATCAACTTCGATGGTGCCTTGGAAGATGATGAAATAGACCCGTTTATCAACGACTTCATGCGCTACCTGGAAGCAGCCACTCCCACGGCCCCGTTGCGCACGTTGACAATATCCAACCATACCGGGGCAAAACTGGCGCCGCGGGTGCGCAAGATGTTCGCTACCCTCAACACTGATCCGCGCCTGGGCAAATCGGCGACCATCGGTGTTGACCGTTACACGCGCGTGCTGGTAGGATTTGTGCTCAAAGCGACCGGGCGTGATAATATCCGCTTTTTCGATTCTGAAGAGCAAGCTTTGGCCTGGTTGAAATCTTAAAAAAACCTCCCAACGCGCTAACGTGTCAACGTTCAGACGGACCCCTCGAGGAGGGTGCTATGGCGCATCAGTTCGGGATGAGAAGTGACGGTATTTTGCAGTTGACGTTCATCGGCGATACCGATAGTCTGGGTGTGCGGGCGTTGATGGAAGATTTCACATTCTATCTGGAGCAGACTACGGTAGAGACCCCACTATTGATCCTGTGGGATGATAGCCGTGGCGGCAAGGCGGCTTCAGACGTGCGTAAACTCTATGCCGACCTCAATCGTGATCGGCGGATTGGCAAGGTCGCTATATGGGGGGCGCGTCCCTATGGCCGCATCTTGGGCGAGTTTGTCCTTAAATTCAGCGGGCGCGATAACATTCGCTTCTTTGACACCCAGGAGCAGGCACTCAATTGGTTGAAAGAATGATGTACACACCGGCATCAGCCGGTCAAACCTGTTCTATCTTGAAAACTGAAACATACCTGGTGTCGTGATCGCAAAAAGGATTTTGAATGACAAAGATCACCTTGGAAGACTATAAGCAACTGGTTGAAACACAGGGCCGTCGGCTGCTCGATGGAATTCGCGCTGTAGCGTCGGGAAACCTGGATGTGCCGCTCGAAGTCCCCGAAGGCGTGCCCGTGCTGACCGACCTGGCCGCCGCCATTGAGACGCTGCGTGATGATTTGCGGGAGAGACAGGCACTGCGCGAGCGGGTCCAGTTGATCGAGACGCAAAGCCGCGCCCTGCTGGACGTTGTGCAATCCGTGGCGCTGGGCGACCTTGACGTGACGGTCGAAATCCCTGAAGGCGTCGAAGAGCTTTCAGAACTGGCGGTCGGCATCGAAATGATGGTTGACGATATTCGCGCCATGCTGGACGAGCAGACACGCGCGCGCGCCGAGTTGGAATCCACCCAAAAACAATTGACTGCCGCCCTGGAAGAGATGCGTGCCATCCAACGTCGCTACATCCAGCGTGAGTGGAGCGAGTCTGAAATCGTCAAGGGTGGTTACTACTATGCTGAGGGTATGGAAGAGCCACAACCGCTGGCGGAGGAGATACCGCCTGAGTGGCTGACGGTGTTGAACGATGCGGCGGCGCGCGGCACTGCGGTTGCCGCACAAGATATGACCACAGGTCAGTTCCTTGCTCTGCCCATTTCCTGGATCGGCGAGACACTCGGCGTGCTTGGCTTTGTCCGTCCGGCCGCCCGCGCGTGGGATGCCGATGAGGTCGCCGCCGTAGAAGAGATTATTGAACAGGCTGGCTGGGCTTTGGAGAACCAGCGACTCTTCGACGAGACGCAGCGTGCGCGCGCCCTCCTTAGCAAGCAAATCCGCGAGCTGGACTGCTTGAACGACATCGGTCGTAAGATCGCCGAGTCGCCAGAAGTGCCGGAGTTGTTGCAGTGGACGGCGGAACGGTTGCCCCAGGCCATGCAGTATCCGGAGGTGTGTATCGCCACGATCGAATACGGCGGGCGGTTCTACGGTAACATCGAAGCGATTGACATGACGCGGCAGATGGTCAGCGGGCTGCGTATCGGCAATGCCCAGGTGGGGCGCGTGGTGGTGGCGTACACCGAGGAGCGTGCTTTCCTTGACGGCGAAAGTGCCCTGCTGGGCGATGTGACCCGCCGGCTTACCGGTTACATTGAGACCCGTCAGTTGTTCGAGCAAACTGAAGCGCGCGCCGCGCACGAGCAGGCGTTGTTTGAAATTGCCGGCGCAATCGGTGCAACGGAGGATATAGAGGGCCTTTTGGCGGCCCTCGCGCGGGTTGGCGCGCTGTTGCGCCGCCTGGCCCCGGTAGACGGGCTGACGCTCACCATGTACACCCCCGGCGAAACCACGGCGACGTTCTTCCCGGTGCCCCTGGAGGCCGATAGCGCCCCTTCTGATGTGACCGGGACAAAGCTGCCACTGGAAGGCTCGGCCTCCGGTTGGGTCATCACCAACGGCCAACCGTGGATAGACTCTGACTTGCGGCGCAGGAAGACGTTCCCGGAGGATGCAGACCTGGCGGCACAGGGGATGGTCTCGCGGATTATTGTGCCCTTGCGTTTCGGTGCGCAATTAGAAGGCACCCTCAACCTGACCAGTCGCCAACGAAACGCCTTCACCCAGGAACGTGTCGCCCTTCTTGAACAAGTCGCCAACCAGTTGGCGCAGGTCGTCGAGCGTATCCGCTTGTTGCAAAGCACCCGCGCGGCGCTGGCTGCCGAAGCGGAAACCCGCCGCAGTTACGAGCGCCGCGAATGGCAAACCTATCTGCAAGAAAACCGCCGCCTGCGTCAGAATACCTTTGTATACGACGCAGGGCGGGTGGTCCTCCAGCCCGATTTCTGGCGCCCGGAGATGCTCAAATCTTTGCGCGAGTCCAGACCGGTGACGACCCGCGATGTACAAACCGCGGACACCTCGGAAAAGCGCGTTGGCCTGGCCATACCCATCGAGATGCGTGGCCAGATCATCGGCGTCCTGGGCGTCGAGGACCCGGAGGGAACGTGGCGCGGCTCGGCGGATCAACTGGCGTTGCTTCAGGCCGTCGCGCAGCAATTGGGGCAGGCTTTGGAAAGCGCGCGTCTGCTCGAAGCCACCCAACGCCGCGCCGCGCGTGAGGAGCGCACGCGCCGCATCATTGACAACATCCGCGCAGCCTCTTCGATCGAAGAAGCGGTTAAGCGCGCCGTGCGTGAGATTGCGAGCGTGTTGAACGCTTCTGAACTGGTTGCACGCCTGGGCGCAGAAGAATTCCTGGCGCCGTCTGAGGAAGGAGAGACGTATGAGTAATATAACCTCGACACCTCCCACCAATTTACCGCCCGACGATCCGTTGGCCGAAGACCGGCTGCGGCGCCTCGGTCTCTTGCGCGCCGTAGCCCGGATTGTGCTTGTCTCTGCTGCTGTTTCTCTGCCGGCTTGTTTTGTGGCGTTGTTCCTGGTACCAGACTTCCCTGCCTGGCTGATCGTTCTTGACACGCTGACGCTGCTGCTGATGTTTTTTGTGCTCAGACAGCTCGCGCGTGGTCGCTTTGAACAGGCTTTGCCGCTCGGCATTGTAAGCCTGTCTGTGGTCATGTTTGCGGCGATGATTTTTGTCAACGGGACGCGAGGACCACTGGTTTTGCTTTCGCCGTTGGTCATGTTGATTGCCGGGGCCGTCGGTGGTCGCCGTTATGCACAGCCTACTGTCCTGTCCCATATCGGAGTATATGGAGTGTTGAACATCCTGGAAGCCCTGGGTGTGCTCAACCCCTATCAGATCCCGGAACTGGGATCCCGGTGGGTCTGGATCGCAATTTTCGTCATGGGGGCAGTCTTGATGGTGGCGATCAACCGCCAGTTTATCGCGTATCTTGGACTGGCGCTCTCTGCCTCACGGCGGCGCGAAGCATCGCTGACAGAACTGAACGTACAGGTACAGGCCGCGGCCGAGGCCGAGCGTACCGCACAAGCGGAGACGATTGAGGGTGCGCGTCAGCTTCAGGAAGCCGTGCGGGAATACGTGGCCTTTCTGGAACGCATTGCCGCCGGCGATTACGGCGCCGCGTTGGATATAGACGGCCTGTCTAGGCGACTCGATCTGCCTCAGGAACTGGTAAACCTGGGGCAATATCTGAAAGCGACGGTTGCCAGCCTGGTGACGGCATTGAACGAAGCCCAGAGCGCGCAGCGTATGTACCTGCGGCAGTCCTGGACGAGCCTGATGGAGGCCGGACGCATTCCGCGTGGCTTCCGCTATCACGCCGAAGCGGAAGAGACGCCGGATGTCGAGGTCGCCGAAGAAGCCTGGTTGCCACCGATGACACGGGCCGTGCGTTCCAAAGAGGTTGTTGTGGAGCCAGATGCCCTGGCGATTCCTATCGCTTCGGGGGCGCGCGCGCAATTGATCGGCGCGTTGGGGGTGCGTCGCGCTGCTCAGGAGGAATGGAGCGAGGATGAGCTGGCGTTGGTGACGACGGTGGCCGACCAACTGGCGCAAACTTTGGAGAATTTGCGCCTTCTGGATGAGACAACGCGGCGCGCGGCGCGTGAGCAGATGGCCGGCGAAATTACCGGGCGCATCCGCGAGGCCGTGGAGGTCGAGGCGGTGCTGCAACGCGCTTTGAGCGAGCTGGGGCGTGCCTTCGCCGCAGAGCGTGGAGCCGCTTATCTGACCTTGAGTGAACAAGAAGAGGTAAAGGTATGATCGGATTATGGGCAAAACAAAAGGCGGCGTTATACGCGGCATGGAACCGCTTTGTGGCCGTTGAGGCCCCCGACGAAGAAGATGCGCGCCTGGGGCGCCTGTTTTGCGGGATGATGGTCGTAACCTTCGGCCTGTTGCTGGGCCTGACCGTGCTCTTTGGGGTGGCGACAGCACGGGGCATGTTCTCTCCCACGTATATCGGCTGGATCGAGACGGCTTTCCCCATTTCTTTTATGCTCCTGGTCGCTTTTAGTTTCTGGCGTGTAAAGAAGGGCTACATCCGTTCAACGGCAAGTTTCTTTATATGGGCCAATTTTATCGGGGTGGCGTTGGCCGTGTTTTCTTTCGACGGTGTACATTCCCCCGGCTGGCTGCTCTTCTTCTGGCCAATAGCTATGGCCGGCATGTTCCTGCATCCGACGATGGGGATACGAATGTCCGTCGGTGTGATAATCTATTACGCACTGATGGCGTGGGGAATGAGCACGGGCACTTACACGCCGCCGGTACTTGTATCGGTGGATCTCTTTTATTACCTGTTCGGCGGCTTCGTTTTGCTGACTTTGTTCGGTGTGGCCGGCTTGCTGAACTATGTGAGTCTGCGCAGTTTACAGGATGTGCTGGTGCAGACGCGAACGGTGAGTCGGGAACTGCGCCAGACCCAACGCACCCTCGAGAAACGGGTTGTCGAGCGCACGGCGGAATTGGAGAAACGGGCCGGACAGCTCAGAATTATTGCCGAACTTAACCGCGCCATCGCCTCGATCACCGAAATCGAGCCTTTGCTGGATACCGCCGTGCAGTTGATTGCCCAACGCCTCGGCTATGACCATGTCGGCATCTTCCTCATTGATCCGCACAACGAGTGGGCTGTGTTGCGCGCGGCTTCATCGGAAGGTGGGCAGCGCATGCTGGCGCGCGGCCATCGTCTGCGTGTAGGGCAGCAGGGGATTGTGGGCTACGTCGCACAGACCGGCGTGCCACGGTTGGCCTTCAGTGTGGGTGAGGATGCCGTGTGGTTTAACAACCCTGACCTTCCCAATACCCAATCGGAGATCAGCCTGCCGTTGTTTAGCCGGGGGCAAACCGTTATCGGCGTGTTGGACATTCAGACCAACACACCGGCGGCCTTCACAGAAGAGGACGTGGAAGTATTGCGTATTCTGGCCGATGGCATTGCCGTCGCCGTGGTCAACACCCGTTCACTGATGGAGACAACTGCGACACTGGCGCGCCTGGAGCGTTACCAGGAACAAGATGCCCTGCGTGCATGGCGCCAGGCGTTGGCCCGTCGGCAGATGCGGGTGGGGTACGGCTTCGATTCAGGGTTTGTGTATCCGGTGGATGTCACTTTCACCACCGAGCTGGCGGACAGCCAGCTAACCGCTGTGACCACCCGGGTGACCGAAAGCGGACGGCATTTGTTATTGGCGCCGATTCGCATCCAGAACCGTAATGTGGGCGTGCTCTCTTTTGAGAAAAGTGTGCCCTGGGCCGATGATCAAATCCAATTGGCCCAATTTGTGGTAGAACAGTTGGCTCTGGCGTTGGATAACGCGCGCCTGCTCGAAGAGACGCGGTTGCGCGCCAATCAGGAGCGCGCTCGCAGCGACATCGTGGGCCGTATCCGCGCGATGACCAGTACGGATGCCATCCTGCGCAATGCTGCGCGTGAGTTGGGCCTGGCGCTGCAAGTCGAGCGCAGCCGGATTCAGTTGCTGCCACCCGGCGAAGGACGCACCGATAGGGCAGAGACATCAGTGAAACCTCAAGATGCACAGGCAGGTTAAGTCACGATGAAACTTAGACGTTTACCGGCATGGTTGATCCTGTTGGCCTTGTTGGTGGCTTGTCAGTCGGCGCCACAAGCGGTCGCACCGACACCGCCGCCGGCGACACCAGCGCCGGGCAAACTGCGGCTTTTCTGGGTAGACAGCTATACGGAAGCAGATATCTGGTCCCAGCAGGTACGCACCGGTTTTCTGGAAACTCTGGCGCGCAATGACTATTCAGTTATTGATGGGACGCTAGAAATGCAGGTTTTCTCTATGGACGTGCGTCGTGCAGTATCGTATGAGGACCTCACAGCCGCTGCCGCTCGCGTTGTTGAAATGATTCAGGATTTCCGGCCCGACATGGTCGTCGTTGCAGGCGATGAAGCTACACGTGCTGTGATCACGTCTTACCCGGATCGCACTATGCCTTTTGTCTTTTGTGGCTTTGTGGGGAACCCGGCTATGTATAACCTGTATTTGCCGAATGTCACCGGTGTCCCGGAAAATCTACACCCGGTCCAGACGGTCGCCCTGGCGTATGCGTTTATCAAGGGCGCCCACCAGTATATGGTGCTCGGTGATGCATCCCTGTCGGGACGGGCGCGCGCCCTGGCTGTGTATACGGAGCTGGGCAAAAGCGAATACGCGGCCACGATGGCAACGTTGGAAATGGTAGAGACTTGGGATGATTGGCAAGCACTCGTTTTAGAGGCAGGGCAGCAGGTGGATTTCATTGTTCTGGCGAGTTATCAGGGGATCGTGGATGCGACCGGCGCGCTTGTGGATGAACGTGAGGTGATGCGCTGGATGCTGCAAAACTCTCCGGTTCCGGTTTTTGCCCTCTCGAATCTCGCCATCCTCGACGGGGCTGTGGGAGGCCTGGTGGCGTATGGTTATGAGGATGGCGTTGCCGTTGGCGAACGGGTGTTGGCGCTGGCGCGTGGTGTCCCTCCGGCCGAGATTCCTATCAGCGGTCCGAGCCGTAATCTGCTGGCGATCAACCTGGCAGCGGTGCGACGTTGGAACCTGCGCATCCCGATCACATTCCCACTGGTAGCGCGCATTTATCGGACTTTACCTGCTGTGGAAGGAGGTTATTGATGTCACAGAAGGGCTTGAGCCTGCGTTGGCGTATGATTTTGCTGATCGCCGGTATTCCCTTACTGCTGTTGATCCCGGTCTTCATCTACTTGAGCCAGCAGTACCGCAATGCTTATCGGCAGGCTTATTTGGGAAAGGGTGACCTCATCACAATCCAGCTTCAGCAAACCCTGGATACGGTAGCGCCGTATGTGGAGACGTTCGAGGATGCCCCAGGATTAGCGGATCTGTTGCGCAAGATTGTCGAGGGTAGTCCAGAGTTTGAATTTGTAGCTCTGGTGGATCACACCGGCAAAGTGCTGGAACACTCTATGTCGGGTTTCAAGGGGAATGTCATCCCTGAACTGGCTAACCTGGATGCCGCCGAGCCGGTGCAGCGCCGCGTGTTGCCCGTCTTTGGGACGCTGTATCTCATTTCCCGTCCGGTGGCGATGCCCGGCGATGCAAGTCGTTACCTGTATATCGTGGTGGCGGAAAGCGCGGAAGTTGTTGACCCCTCGATGTCGGCTTTGTTGATCGTCGGCACGCTCAGCGCCTTAGGGTTGATCGCTTTGCTGTACTTTTCGACGCAAAACTTCATGCTGCGGCCACTCACCCAGCTGGCAGAAGGGGCACGGATTGTCGGTGGCGGCGATTTGACTTACACGATTCCCGTTGAACGGGATGATGAGATCGGTTACGTGGCGCGCTCGTTCAACGGCATGGCCGCCCGGTTGCGCGAGCTGGTGACAGGGCTGGAGCGGCGCATTACGGAACGCACGGAAGCTCTGGAGCGTAAGTCGGCGCAACTGGAAACCATCAGCCTGGTCAGTAAAGAGGCAGCGCAGGTGCGCAACGTTGACCTGCTCCTTGAGACCACTGCCACGGCGGTTTCCGACAGGTTTGGTTTCTATCACGTGGGGATCTTCATCCTTGACGACGCCAAGATGTGGGCCATTCTCCGCGCTGCCTCTTCGGAAGGCGGGCGGCGCATGCTGGCGCGTGGACACCGGCTGCGGGTTGGGCAGACGGGCATTGTTGGCTTTGTGGCCGGCTCCGGCAAACCACGCATCGTCTTCAACGTGGGTGAGGATGCCGTCTGGTTCAACAATCCCGATCTGCCGGAAACCCGCTCAGAGATGGCCTTGCCGCTCATCACCGAGAACGAAGTCATCGGTGTTCTGGATGTGCAGAGTACCGTTCCCCATGCGTTTACCGATGAGGACATCAACACTTTGCAGTTGTTGGCCGATCAGTTAGCGGTGGCTCTCAACAACGCGCGTGCCCTGGAACAGATGGAAAGCGCGCTGGCCGAAGTTCGCGCCTTGCAGATTGAATACAGCCGTCAAGGTTGGGCGCGTATCGCCGCTCAGGGACGCCCGCTGGCCTATGAATATGACCGGGTAGAGGTCAGCCCGGTGCCCATGTTGCCCGTGCCGCCCGATTTGCAGGAGGGACGGGTCACGCGCGCCAAACTGATGGATGGTGGCGTGCCGGTGATGATGGCATCCATGCGAACCGGCAACCGCGTATTGGGCTACCTGGGACTGGCCGATCCACAGCGCGCTTGGACTGAAGAAGAATTGGCGCTGGTCGAGAGTGTAGGTGAACAGGTGGCCCTTGCGTTGGAAAACGCGCGCCTCTTTGAGGAATCACAGCAGAGCCAGCGCCAGCAGACGCTCATCAGCAACGTCTTGCAGGTTGCCTCCAACCCCGATTTGAGCTTCGAGGAAGTGCTCACCGAGATTGCCCGGATTCTGGCGCAGGCATTGGGCATGGCGGCGGGGATTTACACCTTCCCGACGCCCGACTTCCCACGCATTCAACCGCACGCGGTCCTCGATCCCACCGGTGAGCGGCTGCCTCTCCCGGCCGAACCTCTGAGCTTGAACGATGAGTACTTTACCTTCTTCCGCGGTCTGCGCCATGCCGAACTGGGACCGTCCCGGCCGTTGCTGGGCGATGGCGAATTGCCGCCGGAGAGCCGCGAACGCCTGACGACGTATGATCTGAGTCGCGTGTTTTACGTTCCTCTGGGGAGCAGCGGTACACAACATGGTTTTATCACCCTGTTTCAACCACAGGGGGACATCTTGCCCCTTGACCCCGAAACCCGCGACCTTGTCCAACGCCTGGCAAATCAGATCGAGGTAGTGCTGGATAACCTGACCTTGACGGCGGAGACGCAACAACGTTCTGAGGAGCTGCGTTCGCTCTACAACATCTCGCTGGTTTTGAGCGAACTTCTCGAACCGGCGGACGTGCTCGCGGCCATTGTCGAACAAGGGACGGTGCTGCTTAAGGCGGACAGTGGGGCTTTCTTCACCTACGATGCCGAGGCGGACGTGTTGGTTTTGACGCTCGATTATCGCGGCGACATGGAAGATCGGATTGGCCTGTTGCTCCGCCGTGGGGAAGGCCTGGCCGGCAGAGCGTTGGCCGAGCAACAGACCTTGTATGTTGAAGATTACAACACCTGGGATCAAAGTGTCACGGCATTTAAGAATGACCGCTTCCATTCGATTATGGCCGTGCCGCTGGTGGGGCGTTTTGGCCCGCAGGGTGTGCTCATCCTGCGTTCGGTGGAGGTGGCCGATTTTGGCGAACGCGAAGTGCGTCTGGCGAACCTCTACGCGCAACAGGCGGCAGCCGCGCTGGATAACGCCCGGCTAAACAAAGACGCGCAACGCCGTGCCGAGGAATTCTCACTGCTCTCGCAGGCCGGCATTGACCTGCTCCCCATCCGCGATCTATCCAAACTGTTGGAGCGCGCTGCCGACTGGACCCGCCGGGTCTTCAATGTGCCGCGCGCCGTGATCTATCTGCAAGAACCGGAAACCGGACGTTACCTGCACGGCCTCAGTGTGGATAACGCCGGCCACTCATGGGAGTCGCCGGAAGAGATGTCGCCATCCCCCGGCGGTCTGACCGAAACGATCGTCACCTCGCGCCAAAGCGTGCTGGTGCGGGACACCCGTGAACACCCCAGCCCTAGCAGTCAGCGCATGGCCGAGGTGGGATTGCTTTCGCGGATGGGTGTGCCGCTGCGCGTCGGCGACGATGTCCTGGGCGCATTACTTGTCGCCGGTAGCGAGGTCAATCAGTTCAGCACGCGCGAATTGAACATGCTCGAATTTATGGCGACACAGGTGTCTTCGGCCATCCAAAATGCCTTGCAATTTGGGCGCACCGAAGCCGCGTTGAGTGTGGTACGGCGGCAGGCGCGCTATCAGGCCAACGTTTCGCAATCCGCTGCGCTGCTCACCGAGCGCGGCACCGAGGCCATACCGGATGTGCTACGATTGCTGGGTGAGGCTTCCGGCGCCGCCGGTGTGTTCTATCTGGCCTACTCTGCCCACGAAGACGCCACTGAAGGGTTCGCTAGAGATTTGGACACGGCGGCCGACTCGCACTGGCAGGTACAGGCCCTGTGGACGGCGACGACGCTGCCCCCCGCCCTGCTTGCGCGGGTGCGGTCGTATTCCATCGCGTTGGAGCACGCGCAGCCCTGGGCCGATCAGCTCATTAACCGTCCCTACCTGGTGCTCCAGCCGGAGTCGCTCTCCGAAGCGGAGCGCGAGTCGCTGCGAACGCTTGGCTTTAACACATTGTTGCTGCTTACCGTGCGCGGCGAGGCTCTCTATCCCAACATCATCCTGCTGGGGCGCGCCGACGCCGGGGCCGTCTGGCAGGAGGAGGAGATCGTGCCTCTGCAAACCGCCGCCGCCACGCTCTCCAACACCATCGCGCGTGAGCGCGTTTTCCAGGAAGTGCAGGCATCGCGCACCGAGACAGAGGCTCTGTATCGCGGCAGCGCCGAACTGAACCTGGCGCAATCCTATGACGGCATCCTGGAAGTGCTGCGCGCGCATACCGTCCTGGGGCAAGGGGCGCACCATATCACCCTGCAACTCTTTGACCGTCCGTGGACGGACGAGCACGAGCCGCAATATGCCGAGGTGGTGGCACATTGGACGACGACAGACAGGAGCGCGCTGCGAGATCGTTACTGGATAGGCGATTTCCCACTCGCACGCGAGTTATTGGCAAACCCCGGCCTCACGCTGATTGACGATATTGAGCACCATCAGGGGCTTACGCGACGGAACCGCGCTTTGTTGGCGCGTGCCCTGGGCGCACGCAGCATGATCTTCGTCCCCCTCGTCGCCAGCGGACAGAAGATCGGCTTCCTGCACGCGCTGTATCCGCAGTCGGTGGCTTTCTCCGAACAGGAACGCCGCCGCCTGGAAAGCCTGACGCAGCAGGCGGCCATTGCGGCGCAGAACCGCCTGCAACTGCTCACCATCGAGGCGCGCGTCAATCGCGAGCGCATGATCCGCGAAATTACAGAACATATCCAGGCCGCGCCGGATGTGCAGGGCGTGTTGCAGGCCGCCGTGCGTGAACTTGGGCGCGCCTTCGGTACGTCGCGCAATCGCGTCCAATTCCGCCCGCCCTCTGAGACGGCCACATCTCGAACTGATGAGGACGCGCGTTAAGAATTTGGAGACCAATGTACACTGAAGCCATCCTTCTTCGTTAGCAGGTTGAGCCAAAAAGGCTATGGCCGGCCTTTGACTGCGCCATCGGGCGAGACCGACCTGAGCGGTAAAAGCAAATCTGCTGACCTTTGAGAGAGGTTACGTGAGATGACGATGCTAGAGACAGATAAGCAAATCGGGGACATCCTTGCGGGGCTTTTTGACCTGATCACGTTCATGCCTTTGAACGAGGCGACGCTGCACGTGATCGTCGGCCGGGAGCCATTGCGCGTGGATGTCTATACCACGGTCGAGGTGGCGGGTGAACGCCGGACCCAGATGACGTCCGCGACTTCGCTCGATGACGTTGCGCCGTTGCTGGAGGACCCGCAGCAGATCATCGTCTACGGCGATCCTGGCGATCCGCTGGCGACCATACCCCCTGCCATGCGCGCGCACATGACAGAGATGGGACAGCGTTGGGCGCTGGCCACCGGCTTGACGGCGCGCGGCGAACTGCTCGGTGTCCTCACCCTCGGCAGCCCTGCCCCCCAGCCGTCTGTCATCGAATCTACCCTGCACAATGCTGTGCGTACCCTGGCCGGGCATGTGAGTGTGGTGCTGGATAACCTCTTGACCGTCGAGCAAACGCGCCAGCGTGCCGAGCAACTGGAAACACTGACCGTGATCGAGTCCGCGCTTTCGGAGACCAACACCGAGGCCGAAATCCTGGACGTATTTATCCTGGCGCTGCGCGAAACTGCGACGCTTACGGCCTGGCTGGTGTACAGCGAAACCGATGCTGCCGGGGAGCCTGCGGCGCGCATTATGGCCGTGTGGCGCGATGGGGAAATTCGGACGGACGATTCTCTTCTCAACCAGCCTCTCACGCTGCGTGATTTTCCCCTCGCCCGCTTGTGGATGGGTGAGCTGAATCAGCCTTTCTACACCTTTGATCTGCGCCATGATTCCCAGATGGACGCGAAAGCGCGCGCCTGGGCCATCGAACGCGGTTTTGCCATACTTATGGTGTTTCCGTTGTTGAGCGGCGGACAGCTTTTGGGTGTCATTGTGCTTAACTGGGGTGAACCCTGTGTTCTCTCCGATGCTGAACAATTTCTTTTGCGGCGTCTGGTGCGTCCGACGGCGGCACTGCTCTCGCGGCGGCAGGCGTATCTGGCGGAAGAGGCGGCGCGCGCCGAAAACGAGCGCCGTGCGTTGCAATTCCAGACCGCAGCCGAGGTCGCGCATGCTGCTTCGTCCATCATTGACCTTGATCAGTTGTTGCCGCAGGCCGCCGAGTTATTACGCCAGCGTTTTGACCTTTACTACGTTGGCATCTTTCTGTTGGATGAAACGGGGCAGTGGGTAGCGCTGCGTGCCGGTACGGGTGAGGCCGGACGCATCATGCTGGAACGCAAGCACGGTTTCATTGTCGGGGGAAGCTCCATGATCGGGCGTTGTGTGGCCGAGGCGAAACCGCAGATTCCGGAACGTGTCGAAGCCGCCGTGCGTTACGTCAATCCCCTCTTGCCGCTGACAACGGCCGAAATTGCGCTGCCGCTCGTCAGCCGCAATCAGATGATCGGTGCCATGTCCATTCAATCCAGCAAAGTGCGCGCCTTTTCCGACACGGACATCACTATCTTGCAAACCGTCGCCGATCAGTTGGCTAACGCGATTCAGAACGCCCGTTTGTTCGAGCAGCTCAATACCTCGCTGACCGAGAGCGAAATGCAGACCGAAGTGAGCCTGGCAATCAATGAAGCGCAATCGGTCGAGGAGATCGTGCGGGCGGTGGCGCAGGTTGCCGAGTTCATCGGCATGGAGGGCGTTTCACTGCGCTACTTCACGCGCTGGAATGAGGAAGGGCTGCCCGTCATCCAGGATATTTACAACCAGTTGCCCCGTGAAGCGGGGGGAGAGTACCGGTTCAAGGATAATGTGGAGGTCAACCCGGAGCTTTTGGAATGGATCTTGACCGACACGCGCCGGATTTTTGTCTCTAAAGACCTGGTCACGGATACGGAGTTGCCCGAGTCTCTGCGCTCCAATCTGTTATCCCAGGGGTACAACAGCGTCATCGGCACGGCGCTGGGCACGCGGAACCGGCTGCTCGGCTTCATAATCCTGTATCACTCCAAACCGGTGGAAGAAATCCCCGCGCGTTACATCCAGGCCTTTGTGCGTACGCTGATTGACCAGGTTTCGACGGGACTGGATCGCTACACGCTGCTCCGTGAAAGCGAACGCCGCGCCGCGCGTATGGAAACGGCTTCGGGAATTGCGCGCTATGCCACTTCGATTCTGGATCAGGAGACGCTGCTTTCCGAGGTGGCGCAACTGATCCATGAGCGGTTCAACCTCTATCACGTGGGGATCTATATGGTGGATGACTCCGGGCAGTGGGCGGTGTTGCGCGCGGCGACCGGTGACGTGGGCCGCACGCGCCTGACGCAGGGGCAACGTCTGGCGGTGGGAAGTGGTTCCCTGGTCGGACAGTGCGTGGCGGCCGCCGCCCCGCAGGCAGTCCTGACCATGGATGAAGCGACGCGGCGGCTTATGGCAGATGCCACATCTGACACGCGCACGATGATCGCGCTGCCGCTGATCAGTCAGAATGTCGTCATCGGTGCGATTGCCATGCACGCTGTAGAAACGGCAGTCTATTCCAAAGAAGACCTCACGATCTTCCAGACGATGGCCGACCAGTTGGCGACGGCCATCGGCAATGCGCGCCTTTTTGCCCAATCTCAAGCCAGCCTCGAAGAGTTGCAGCGCGTCCAGCGACGCTATGCTTTGGATACCTGGGAAGGGTACCTCCAGAAGCAGGATATGATCGGCTATGTCTATGATTTGAACGAAGTTTCACCCTTGCCCGTTGAACAGGCCGACGTGCCGGCGGAATACTGGAGTGGGCAGCTTTTCATGCGCAGTAGCGAAGAGACCGGCGATGGGGCGGTGCTCGTCGCCCCCCTTGAAGTGCGCAACGAGCCGGTGGGTTTCCTGAGCTTTGAAGAGCCAGACCGGCCGCGAACGTGGACCGAAGATAATGTGGCCGTCATCGAGGCCGTCCGCGAACAGCTCTCCCTGGCTCTGGAGAACCGTCTGTTGATTGACCAATCGCAGAATGCCCTGCGCGAAGCCCGGCAGCGTGAGCGCGAGGTGCGCTTCTTGCAGGAGGTCGCCGCGTTCCTGAATGCGACGGAGAACATCGTGGCGGCGCAGGCCGAATTGCGCGAGCGCTTGCAAGCCTTCATCCCCGTGGATTCACTGTCCATTGTGGGGTATGATGACCATCGGGTGTTGCACTTCCTGGGCGACCAGTCCGGGAACGTGTTGCCGGACACAGAGTGGGCCGGCGTGGATTTGGGACGCGAAACGGGCTACGCCTGGGCCGCCGAAAAAGGTGAGCCGTTGGTGAACGACGACCTGCGCCAGAACGTGCGTTTCTGGGAAGACACCCACCTTTTGGCGGCGGGGATGGTGTCGCGTGCAGTCATCCCCTTGCGCCTGGGTGTGCGTACCCTGGGGACGTTGAACCTGGAAAGCCGTCAAAGTGGCGCGTTCGCGCGCCCGGAATTGATGCCCGTCCTCTTGCAGGTGACGGCGCAGGTCGCCTCGGCAATGGAGCGCGCGAACCTTCTCCAACGCGCCCAGGAGAGCGCCGGCGAGTCGCGCACCCTCTACGAAGCCACCAGCGCGTTGGCGCAGGCCACCAGTTACGAAACCGTTCTGCGCGCCATTGTCGGGCACACCATTGTGGCAGAGTCGGCCGTCGCCGAGATTGCGATGTTTGTTGTGGACCCGGAGACCGGCGCCGAACAGACGCTGTTGGAAGTCGTGAGTGTGTGGAGCAACACGCCATCCTTGAAGACACTGGAGGTGGGGCAACGGATGACGGTTGCGGAATTCCCGGCGCGGCAACTTCTCGCGTCCGGGCAACAGGTCTACATCTGCGAAGACTTCAATACGGCGGTGAATGTGGACCCGGCCATCCGCGACTTCTATCTTAATCAAGGTGTGCGGGCGTTGGTGATCGGGCGGCTCGCGGCGGTCGGCGGCACCGGCGGCGGGGAGATCGGCCTGCTGCAAATGCGTTTCGCGGAACCCTATCATCCTTCGGCGCAGGATGTGCGCCTCTACAACAACATCGCCGACCAGGCCGCCGTCGTGCTCTCTAACCAGAAACTGCTGCAACTCTCTGAGGCGCGTACCAGGCAGTTGACCGCCGCCGTGGACTTTGCGAACCTTGCTACGGCCCTCTCGGAACGTGAGGACCTGTTGAAGGAGTCGGTGGACTTCTTCAAGACACGCTTTGGCTTTTATTACGTGGGGATCTGGATGCTTGATGCCGAAGCGGAATGGGCCATCTTGCAGGCCGGGACAGGCGAGGTCGCCCAGAAATTGTTGCGTATGGGCACGCGCATGCGCGTCGCTCCCGACACGATGATCGGTTGGTGTATCCTCAACGACCGCCCGCGCATTGCTCAGGATGTGACGCGCGAGCCGCTGTATTTTGAGAACCCCCTGTTGCCAGATGTGCGCTCATCCATCGCCCTGCCGCTCAAGAGCCGTGGTCAGGTCAACGGTGCGCTGACTATCGAAAGCGACCGGCGGTTTGCGTTCACCCCCGAAATCGTCTCGACGCTGGAACTGATGGCGACGCAACTGGCGAACATGATCGAAAGCGCCGACCTGTACGAACGCTCGCAAAGCTCGCTGGCTGAAACGCGCATGTTGTATCGCATCGCTCAGCAGATCACCGACGCGCTCACCGTCGAAAATGTCTTCAAGGCCGCCGTTGAAGGTATCGCGCAACGCCCGGAGCCAGATTGGATTGTCGCCGCGCAACTTGAGCCGCGCCAGTCGCCAACCCACCTGCGGATCGTGTGGTCGTGGACCCGCGGTGGTACACCCGTGCCCTTTGAATCCTATCCGCTGGCGCAGATTCCACGCCTGGCGACCATCCTGCGTGACGATGAAACGTTCGTCACGCCCGATGTGACCCAGGACCCCCAGGTTGACGAGTTCTTCCGCACTACATTTGGGCAGTTGGGACTGCGCGCCATGGCTGCTTTTCAGTTACGCATCTACGGCGTGCAATACGGCGCGATTATGATCCACAATCGCAAGGCACGCGAATTCTCGACGACCGAGTTGCGCTTTTACGAAAACGTGGCGCGTCAGGCATTCGTGGCCCTGCAAAACATCAGCCTGGTCGAAGAGACGCGCGAACAGGCCGAACGCCGCGACATCCTCAACGAGGTGTTGCGCACGGCTTCCAGTTCGCTGGACCGACTCTCGTTGATGCGCGATGTCGGTCGGGTTATCGCCACCCGTCTCAGCCGACCCGTTCTGATGTGGAACTGGGACAATCAGACCCTCTCCCTCGTCTCTGCGCATGAAGCCGGTGGCAAACTGGTCGCCAGCGGCGAATCGGCCCCGCCCCTGGCGCGCGTGGATGCCCCGTTGTTGTATCAGGTCGTGGAGCGGATGGCTACACTGCCCCTGGACTTCGAGGATGCGCGCACGGCGATGCTGAGGCGCGTGTTCTCCTACTTTGAACATCCGCTTGTCGAGGGATACGCCGTTCCCTTGCGGGTGCGTGGGACGGTTTTCGGCATTTTGATCCTGGGTCGCCAGGAAGAACATGCCCCCATCGGTGAAGAGCTTAAAGATTTCATCCGCACGGCAGCCGTCAACATCAGCGTTGCCTTGCAGACGGCCGTGCTGTATCAGGAAGCGCAGGAAACCGCCGTCAAACTCCAGGAAGTGGACAAACTCAAGAACCAGTTTATGGCGAACATGTCCCACGAGTTGCGCACGCCGCTGAACTCCATCATCGGCTTCTCGCGGGTGATCCTCAAAGGCATTGACGGTCCGTTGAACGAGATGCAGAAGACAGACCTGACGGCGATTTACGAGAGCGGGCGCAACCTCCTGGAACTGATCAACGACATTCTGGATATCTCCAAGATTGATGCCGGCAAGATGGAACTGGTCTTCGAGCCGACCGACTTGCAGGACGTTATCCGAGGTGTGGTGAGCACCATCTCCGGGCAACTGAAAGACAGCCCGGTCGAGCTGCTCACCGATATTCCCCCCGACCTGCCGACCGTTCTGGCCGACTCCCGGCGTATCCGCCAGGTCCTCACGAACCTGGTCGGCAATGCGGTGAAGTTCACCGAGCGAGGTTACATCAAGATTTCTGCCTCGTATGACGATTACCAGGTAACGATGAGCGTGGAAGATACCGGCATCGGCATCCCGGCGGATCGTTTCCACGCCGTTTTTGAGAAATTCGAACAGGTGGACTCTTCCTCTACACGGCGCTACGGCGGCACCGGCCTGGGGTTGCCCCTCAGCCGCGAGTTCGTCAGACTGCACGGCGGGGACATGGATTTTGAGAGTACGCTGGGAAAAGGCTCGCGCTTCTTCTTCTGGATCCCCATCGGTGGGCCGTCGGCCAAGCGTGAAGACAAAGCCGCCACGACTGAGGTGCGCACAATCCTCACCATTGACGACGATGAAGGCGTCATCACACTCTTCCAGCGTTATCTGGAAAAGCAGGGGTATAAGGTCGCCGGCATGACGAGCAGCGAAGGTGTCGTCGAAACCGCCAAACGTCTGAAGCCTTATGCGATCACCCTGGATGTGATTATGCCCGGCAAGGACGGCTGGCAGATCATCCAGGAGTTGCGCGCTGATCCCGAAACCCGCGACATCCCGATCATCGTCTGCTCCATTATGGGCGAAGCGGACAAGGGGTTGAGCATGGGCGTCGCCGATTACCTGGTCAAACCGATCTCCGAGCAAGACCTGCTTGATGCGCTTCGCCACCTGGAGCGCCCCGGCGCAACCGGGCATGTGCTGGTGGTGGATGACAATGCGGATGACCGGAAACTGCTGCGACGCATCCTTGAAGATGCCGGCTACCGGGTCGAGGAGGCCACGGGCGGCGCAGAAGCGATTGACCTTATCCACACCACACTGCCCAACTTGCTTATACTGGACTTAATGATGCCGGATGTGGATGGGTTCGCGGTGCTGGAAAACATCAAGATGACGCCGGAGACCCGCGATATTCCGGTGATTGTAGTGACGGCCAAAGAGTTAAGTCCGTCTGAACGCGAACGCCTGCAAAAGCGCGTCCAGGCCCTGTTGCAGAAAGGCTTGTTCGATCAAAATCAATTGCTCAGCGATGTGGTTTCTGCTCTTGATCGTCTGAAGCAAAAACGGCCTTGAGCTTGACAGTTTATTTCTCAGGTGTACAATGCCGTGCGTTGATCGGAAACATTCTCCCATTCAATAACATTTATCACAGGAGGTTTAACTATGGCTTATGTAATTACGGATCTGTGTGAGCGCGCCGGCGCCTGTGTTGATGTGTGCCCTACGGACTCGATCCATGCGGTTGAGGGCGACGCCGATTGGCCCACCTACTACATCAACCCCGATACCTGCATTAGCTGTGGCGCGTGCGCCGCGGAGTGTCCCAACGAGGCCATCTTCGATGAGGCCGATCCTGAGGCGGCGAATTTCGTGAAGAAAAACGCCGATTTCTACACCAAAGGACCCGGTAAAGACCTGATCTAAGCCTTAACGGCAGGTGTGACTTTTCAGCCCGATTGAAATCGCCCTCTTCGGGTGCTTGGTGTCGGGTATTGGCCTGCCCGGTCAGCATAAAAAAGCGTGAAACGCGAACTGCGTTTCACGCTTTTTGTCAGGTGCACCTATATAATGTAAATCGGGCTTGAGAATATCCAGCCTACCTTGCGTCCGTGGAACCGGCGATACACTTCGACGCGGTGGATGCCCGGTTCTGCCGACGTGTAACGCAATTGTGTTCCCCGGACCAACAGGATGCGCTTGCCGTCGCGCAGCAGGTGAATCTCACCCGGCGCGGGCAGGTCAACTTCGATATTGATAGCCCCCAGACGGCGCAGTTCTTCCCCCATGGTGGCCCGTGCCGCGCCGCTGTGCGCGATGAAGCGAAATCCATAGGTGGGGTGGGGCAGATCGTACCCCACCCAGGTACGCCCGGCCCGCAAGGCTTCGTAGATGAGTGCTTTGTCTGCCTCTACTTCACCGGATAACGCGCCGCGCGTCAAAATGTGGGTGTTGACGCAGCGGAAGAGATACGCATAGGATAGCCCCGGATGTCCGACCAGCTGCCACTTGGACGATGGTCCGTGCGCATTGGCGCCCCCAAACGCCCCAAGCCGTTGGCCGTTGCGCAACAGCTCGTCCCATAGCCGTAGCGTGGCCCGGTACGGTCCACGTATCCCCCATGCCGGAAAACGTGCATAGATCGCAGCCACCGGCCGGCTCCACAGCAGACTTTTGAACTCCGACATGTAATCCCAGATTTCAAGCCCGGCCACACCCTGGACGGGCCAATCCACCCAGGGCATGGCCCGCCAATCCGCTTTCAAAGGGCTGGCGCGATCAAGGGGATGCGCCAGGTAGCAAAATCCGCCCCGCGTTTGGATGGTGCGGATGAGAGTCTGCACGTTGCCGAAAGAGTACGGCGACATCTCTTGTTCCGCCCCGTAGACGAGCAAATGATTGCTGGAGAAACGGCGACAGACATTGTGGATTTCTTCCCCGACCAGCAACAGCGTACTCCCATAATACGCATCGAGGTCGGTCGCATAGATATTGTGATCCGTCACGATGACGAAGTTGAGGTTCGCTGCGGCTGCGGCCGCGGCGATCTCCCGATGGGTGGCCGCGCCATCCGAATACACCGAATGGACGTGTGGGTTGCCGACGTATTCACGGTAGGTTTCCATAGCTTGAAATCTTAGCGGGATTGGGAAATTTGTCAAAGTTGGCGCGTTAGCGCGTTGGCACGTTATCACGTTCGTATGAGAGTTTGATTTGAAAATTATATTGCTGATAATTTGCACCTTCTGGCGAACGTGTTTATAATAAAAGTACAACTTAAGTCCATGCTGTGACTGATACGAAAGGCAGGCGGCTATGAGCGAGCAGGGTAGGGATTTAGCCACCATCTTTGAAGCAATCGCCGATGGCCTGGACATCCAGGGAGAGAACTATCATCGAATTCTGGCGTACCGGCGCGCCGCGGACAGTTTGCGGGCACTGGGCGAACCGTTGGAACAAATCTGGCGGGAGGGCCGCCTGGGTACCATTGCCGGCATCGGCGACATCCTGGCTGCGAAGATTGACGAGTACATGCGCACCGGCGAAGTGCGGGCGTACACAAAACTTCAAGATCAAATCCCGCTGGGGCTGTTGACCATCCTGCAAATCCCAGGGATGGGGCCGCGACGTACCCGCCTGGTGTGGCAGGAATTGGGGATTACCTCGGTGGAGGAACTGGAGAGTGCGGCCAGCGCCGGACAGTTACATCACATCAAGGGCATCGGTCCGGCGACGGAACAAAAAGTCCTGGAGGGCATCCGTGCCTGGAAGCGCCAGCGCAGCGAACGCATCCCCCTGGGAGTTGCCTGGCCCCTGGTGAACGAAATCCTCGGCGCGCTACGCGACGTTCCCGGCGTCCAGGCTGCCGAGCCGGTAGGTAGCCTGCGCCGGATGCGCGAAACACTCGGCGACCTGGACTTGTTGGCGGCTGCGGAATCCTCGGAGGCGGCGATGATCTGCTTCCGCACCCTCCCGATGGCGGATGAGGTGTTGATCGCCGGAACGACCAAATCCGCCATCCGCACCACCGAGGGCATACAGGTTGACCTGCGTGTTGTTCCGCCGGAGCGATGGGGATCGGCGCTGTATTACTTCACGGGCAGTCAGGCGCATCACCTCCGTATGCGTGCCCTGGGGCGTGAACGAGGGCTGTCGCTCGGCGAGTATGGCTTTCGGCGTCTTGTGGATCAGACGGGCGATGAAGAGGTCTGCGTGCCCGGCGCACCGGAAGTCGTTTGCGCCGACGAGGCGTGCGTGTATGCGACCCTGGGATTGCCGTGGATTCCCCCGGAACTGCGCGAGGACCGTGGTGAGATCGCCGCGGCACTGGAAGGCCGTCTGCCGCATCTGGTGACGCGCGGTGACCTGCTGGGCGACTTCCAATGTCGCACGACTTTCTCGGATGGCGATAGCAGCCTGCTGGAAATGGCGCAGGCTGCCCGTGCCGCTGGCCTGCGCTATATCGTAGTGAGCGACCACACCGGGCGCGACGGTGTGCAGCCCGAGGCAATCCCGCACATACTGGCAGAGGTCGCGCAGGTCAATCGGCTGTTTGCGGGAGAGTTTCGCGTCATCGCGGGCATCGAGGTCAACATTCAGCCTGACGGTTCGCTGGACTGGCCGGATGAAGCGTTGGCGCGTATGGAATTCGTGATTGCGTCCTGTCACACTGATTTTGGCCTGTCGTCGGCGCGTATGACCGAACGGTTGCTCGCGGCAATGCGCAACCCCTATGTGGATTTGATCGGTCATCCTCGCGGGCGCTGGCTTGGAAAACGCGAAGCCGCCGCTCTGGATATGGATGCGGTTTTGGCAGGGGCGCTGGAATACGGCGTGGCGCTGGAAATCAACGCCTGGCCACAGCGGCTTGACTTGAATGATGTGGACGTGCGGCAGGCAGTGACGTGTGGTGTGCCTCTGGCAATCAGCACTTCGGCCCACGACCCGGACGGGCTGGCGGTGCTGGAATTCGGTGTCGCTATGGCGCGGCGCGGATGGGTCGAACCGCGCCATCTGCTGAACACGCGCCCGGCCGATGAGATCCTGGACTGGCGCCGACAGCGTTTGCGTCGGCGTGGGGTGGAGGTGTAAATGCCGCTGCGCTTCATCGCCGTCACCCTGGACAGAACCGACCTTCACGCGGCCCGCTTCACCCTTGACGGCGTACACGAAGCGCGGGTGGTGTTGCGTGTGGATCCTTATGATGACGCCGACACCGGCCTGCGCCGTATACGTTCCGCCATACGCCAGGTATGGCCGCTGCAAGATCGCATTACGGCGGTAGGGCTATCGCTGCCCGGCCTGATGGATTACAAGCGCGGTGAATTGCGTTCTCTGCCCGGATTTTCCGGTTGGGTGGATATGCCCCTGCGCGATCACCTTGTCGAGACGTTCGGCGTGCCGGTATTTGTTGCGAAGGCTGCCGATGCCGCGGCATTGGGCGAACAGCGTTTTGGGGTGGGGCGAGGCGTCACCGACCTCGTTTACCTGGCGCTCCGTGAAAATCTGGAATGTGGGACGATCTATCAGAACCGCCTGCTGACCGGTGGCAACGGCTTGGGTGGCGAGCTTGGCTACCTCATCGCTGCACTCCCCGGTGGTTCTCCTTCTGAGATGCTTCCTATCGGCATGCAGCTTTCTCATCAAGCACTTCTCCGCCGCGTGCATGAACGCCTGACCGCGGGTAGTCCTTCGTTGCTGGCGGAAGGGTCTGGCGGTACCGCTGCGCCGTTGACCGTTGAAGCGGTATGTGCCGCCGCTCAGCAAGGGGATGCGTTGGCGCGGGCCGTCCTGGAGGAGACTGCCGGCTATCTGGGAGCGATGTTGATTACCTTGATGCCCATCTTCGACCCTACATTGTTTGTGCTCGACGGCATGGCGCGCCTGGCAGGTGAAACACTGCTTGCGCCGCTGCGCCAGACCATCGCTACCCACGCGCCGGCCGTTTACCGCGAACGCACGCGCATTGTTCTGGCGCAACTGGGAAATGATGTTAGACTGTGGGGCGCATTGGCACTGTGTCTCGCCGAACTTGAGTTATAGTTGTGGATGTTTTAAGGAACGACGATGTCACGTTTGTTGGTTATCTTGAGTGTGGCTTTACTGGCAGCGGTGATGGCCGTGGGGTGGGTCCTGGGACCGGGTATGGATCAACGTCTGGTGCCCGGTGTGTGGATTTGGAACGTCCCGCTTGGCGGCATGGCCCTCTCTGATGCCCAGGCGTACCTGGCGGCCGCGCTGCCCTTGCGGCAGCCCAACATCCTGATTGTGGGGCCGGAGGGACAGCGATGGTCCCTCTCGCCGGCGGATTTAGGGATGTCGGTGGATACCCAGGCGACCCTGGCTCAGGCCTACGCCGTGGGACACGAAACGAAAGGCAGCCGCAAGTTCTCCGAGCGTTTGCAGATTATGCTGGAAGGGGTTATGTTGCCGCCTGTGTTGGCCTGGAATGAACAACAGACCCTGGCAGTCTTGCAGACCATCGCGGCTGAATTGGAGCGTTCCCCACAGGATGCGCGGGTGTATCTCGAAGGAACAAACCTGCGCCTGGAGCCGGGCCTCGAAGGACGCCGGATGGACATTTCGGCGACCTTGCAGGTGCTGCTGCCGCGTCTTTACGCCCTGGAGTCGGTGGAGATCGTGCCGCCGCTTGTCAAAGTCACCCCGCAGATCACCGATGACAAAGCCGCGCAGGCATTGGATATGGCCCACAACGTCCTCGCGGAACCGCTGATCCTGGTGGTGCCCGATCCTCACGAAGGCGACCCCGGCCCGTGGACGATGACGCCGGACGTGATGGCGAGCATGTTGCGGCTTACCATTGGCGTGGAGGGCGTGAGTGTGGGACTGGATGAGGCGGCGCTGGCGCAGTTCCTCGCTCCGCTGGCAATGGCGTTGGCCCGTGAACCGGTCAATGCCACTTTCCGCTTTGATCCTGATACGATCACCCTCATCCCCGAATCGCCCAGCGTGATGGGGCGGCAGATGGATGTCACCGCGTCGCTCCAACGTATCAATGCGCGGTTGCGAGAAGGCCAGCATATTGTACCGCTGGTGGTGATCGAGACACCGCCCGCTTATCCCGATACCGTGACCGCCGCCGATCTGGGAATCCGCGAGGTGGTGGCGGTCGGCGAGTCCTATTTCACCGGCTCATCTTCGGCCCGCGACAAAAACATCCGCCTCGGTGCTTCCAAATTCGATGGCATCATCATCCTGCCGGGGCAGACGTTTTCCTTCAACGAGTACCTGGGCGACGTATCCCCGGAAGCCGGCTACGATGAATCTTATGTCATCATCGGCAACCGCACGGTCCTGGGGGTGGGTGGGGGCATCTGTCAGGTGGCGACGACGGCTTTCCGCGCTGCCTACTTCGGCGGTTACCCCATCGTTGAACGTTGGCCGCACGCTTATCGGGTGGGATATTATGAGTTGGGCGGCTATGGCCCCGGTTTCGATGCGACGGTCTATTCGCCGTTGGTGGATTTTCGCTTCACCAATGATACCTCCTATCACATCCTGATCCATACCGAAGTGGACACGGCGCGCTCGCGGCTGCGGTTTGTCTTCTACAGCACCAAAACCGGGCGCACGGTCGAGCAAATCGGGCCGACGTGGGGCGCGCCCATTCCCTCCACGAAGGCTGTTTATCAATACGACCCCACTTTGCCCGCCGGGACTGTTGTTCAGGATGAGCGTCCGCACGATGGTTTGAAGGCCACGCTGGGGCGCATCGTGCGCGACGCCGACGGCAAGGTGCTTTATGAGGACACGTTTGTCAGCAATTTCATCCCCTGGCCGGCGCGTTACCGCTATGGGCCGGGGTACACCCCCCCCGAAGGCGCGGAGATCGTCACCCCCACACCGTAATCCTCATAGAACTTACGCCATTGTGTCCTTTTTTCACCGCAGAGGCCGCTGAGGACGCCGGAAATAGCAAAATCTCGGCGATCTTCTGACACAATAAAAAAAACCCGCTGATAGAAGCGGGTTTTTTGTCGGTGGTTAACCCGTGGTTAATCCGTGGTTGTCCGTGGTTAATCCGTGGTTACGGACGCCATTAAGCTGCGGCATCCGTTGCGGGTTGCTTCACCCAGGCGCGCAGTTCAAACGTAACCTTCTGGAAATAACTGTTGGGCGGGTAATTGCTCCCCTGGGCGTATTCCAGCTCGAGGACACGCGCCTTGACGCGCAGTGCCGTGGTTTCCAGAACCACTTCCATGCCGGGATTGATTTCATCCAGGACATCCCCTTCCCGTTTGGGTTGTAGCTTCTCGAACAGGCCGGGGTCCTTGAAAGCATACTCGCTGGCCAGGATGGTGGTGACGGTGCGGATGTCGCTTTTGTCAAAGAGCCAGGTCTCAAATGCCGTGACCTTCTTGGGATCGCCCGCGCCGAGCGTCTCCGAGATGCCGATGCCGCACTCTCCGAAGAATTCAGGGCCGATCTCGATGCTGAACGAGGGATCGAAATAGTCGTCACCGAGGACGTAGGTGTACGTTTTTACTGAAGACGGCTCAACTTCGCCCACACCGATGGCCGGCGCTGCCACGCCTGGCACCGTCCCGCCCGGTGCCGTCACCACGGTCGGCTCAGGTACCGGCTGTGCCGCTTTTTGCTTGCGTCCGGCGAACAGGAACCACAGCGCCGCCGCGACCAGGGTGATGATCAACAGAGCGGCCAGCAGGCGGATGAGCGTGTTGAGCACGCCGCCGGCGGCCTTTTTCGCGGCTGCTTCTTCGGCTTCCCAGGTGCTGATCATCATCGGCAGGTCTTGTTGCAAGCGCTTGAGGACGGTGACTTTATCGCCGAGGTTAAATTTGCCGGCCTCGGCATACTTTACAGCAGCATCCAGGTCTTTCTTCAGGACTTCGGGGTTGGCACGCCACGGAATGGTGCGGTCTTTGGGCAGATCCAGCCCCATCCCCAGCTTTTCCCGCACGGCGCGGATGTCGTTGGTACGCGCGTAGTCTTCGGCTACCGAGGCCAGGTAAACCGAGCGGAAATCCTCCCGCAGTTTGCCGGGATTGGCATTCTCCCATTGCACCGGAAAGACGCCCCAGCCGAGCACCAGGCCGATTGCCACACCGAGGGCCAGGGAGATCAGGAGCTTATACTTATCCCAGATGGGCTGAAATTTGACCATAACCTGCGCAAAAATTGTGAAAGCCTTAGCCAGCAATGTGTCAAACATAGGTTACTCCTTTAAGTAAGATGCAACCGCTGCGCATTACAAATGATTCATAAACTATGATAGTCAAAATCCCATAAAGTGCAACTCCAAAATATCACAATCATCATATCACGGAATGAAAAGAAGTGCAACTTGCTATCAAAATCTGACCCGGTACTGTGCACTTTATGATATAATGAGCTTTACTGTCTTGTGCCGGTCATTTTATGCGACCGTGTATGGGGATTATACAGAGTCTTGTCGGCCTGCCAGATCAAGCGAACGTTCTTATCTACATCACCAATCGCTCAATCTGCTGACTCAGATAGAGGTGTTATGTTTCTCGATCATCCGCTGGTGAAGACGCTACGCAGGTTGCGCGGCAATGCGCGCGCATGTGTGTATACCGAACCGTTGTGGGGCATCCCGTTCAACCTCTATTCGCCCTATGCCTCGGTGTATATGCTGGCGCTGGGGTTGAACGATGTGCAGATCGGCCTGTTGACCAGTATCGGCCTGGTCTTGCAGGTCTTCTGGGCGCTGATGAGCGGCCCGATCACCGATAAACTCGGTCGCAAACGCACCACATTCATCTTCGACATCATCTCGTGGAGCATCCCATGTCTGATCTGGGCCGTCGCGCAGAACTTCACTTATTTTCTCCTCGGTGCTATCGTCAACGCCGTGTGGCGTGTCACCGCCAACTCGTGGCAGTGTTTGTTGGTCGAGGATACCGATGAGCACTTGCTTGTAGACATCTATTCCTGGATTTACATCGCCGGGTTGCTCGCGGCATTTGTCTCGCCCTTGACAGGTTTGCTGATTGACAAATATAGCCTCATCCCCACCTTGCGGGGCCTGTACTTGCTCTCATTTGTGATGATGACGACCAAATTTATCGTCTTGAACGCCCTGGCGACGGAAACCGAACAAGGGCGGGTGCGTATGGAGGAGACCCGCCACCAGCCGTTGTTCGCCGTGGTGGGTGAATCGAAGGGCGTGTTCAGGCAAATCTTGCGCACGCCCGTGACGTTGTTTACGGCGAGCTTGATGATCATCATGGGGATTACCAACACGGTACGCGGCACGTTTTGGGCGATCCTGGTCACCGAAAAGCTCATGTTCCCCGCCGCGCAACTGGCCTGGTACGCTTTCGCGCGTTCGGTGACCATGCTGGTGTTCTTCTTTACCGTTATGCCGCGCCTGGGAACAAAAGACATCCATAAGTTGATGGCTGTCGGCTTCCTGGGACTGACCGCCAGTCAGGTTTTACTCTTGCTGGTGCCTCCTGGAAATACGTGGTTGCTGCTGCTCACGACCATCGTGGAGGCGTGCAGTGTGCCGTTGGCCTCGACCTTGCTCGATAAACTGGTGGTCCTTGCCGTAGATGCAAGAGAGCGCGCCCGGATTATGGGACTGCTCGCGGTACTCGTTATCGTCGTCACCTCTCCCTTTGGCTGGATCGCCGGCCAATTGTCCGAGGTCAACCGCAGTTTGCCGTTTATCCTTAACATCGTACTCTTTGGCGCGGGCACCTTGCTGATCGTTTTCGAGAAAGTGCTATTGAAGGGGCGCACATTCACGCATTAGCTTCATAGGCTATTATGTCTAAAAAATGTAGGGGTCTTTTCTCCAAACCGTGGTATAATCTCCTTTTGCTTTGTCACAAGCCCGAACTCTTGCTCCGCTCTGAATCCGTTACATCCGTTAAATCCGTTGACACAAAGGAGGTATGATGCCACGTATTGGGATTGATTTTGGCACCACGAACTCGTCGGTTGCGTATTATGACGGTAAGCGGTTGCACCCTATCGAACTTGATCCCACAAACGAAAACCCTCACGTGCTGCCTTCGCTCATCTACATGGACCGCGAGTATCACACACGGCTTGGCTCGGCGGCTGCCAACGAGTACCTGGCGCGTGAGACGGGCCGGCGCATCGTGTGGGAGCGCAAGGAGATCCACCCTATCGAAATCATCGTCGGCGGTTCCGGCTCTAGCCCCATCCGCTACTGGCACGACTTGTACATTGATACCGATGTTGGGGCAAACGGGCGGCTTTTACAATCGGTTAAAACTGCGCTGCGCGACCCGCGCTATGAGGGCACGGACATCTTTGATCGTTATTTCACCATTGATGAACTGATCGCCATCATCTTGCGTGCGATGAAAGCGCGCGCCGAGGCGCAACTGGGTGAACCTTGCGACAGTGTCGTACTGGGCCGGCCGGTGCGCTTTTGCGATTCCGCCGCCGGCACACAACGCGCCGAAGAAATCCTCTATAAAGCGGCGCTCTTTGCCGGCTTCCGCGACATTGCTTTCCAGATGGAGCCGATTGCGGCGGCGCACCTTTATCATATCACGGCGACGAAACGGGAAATCGCGCTGATTTTCGACTTCGGCGGTGGCACGCTCGATCTGACGATCGCCGAAGTGGGCGGCAGGCAGCCCCCAACCGTGATCGCTACACGCGGTGTCCTCGTCGGCGGTGATGATCTCGACCGGCGCATTATGATCTCACTGCTCAAGTACTTCGGACAGGGTGTGCATGTGGATGGCGGCATGGATTTTCCGGCGGATTATCTGGATTTGTTGCATACCTGGCAGACTATGCCGGAACTCTCACGCCCCACTCCCCTGGAACGCATCCGCAAATTCCAGAAAACCGCCGATAACCCGCAGGCCATGCGCGCGTTGGAGACACTGGTCACACAGAACATCGGGTTCGACCTTTTCCGGCGCATCGAGCAGACGAAGAAGGCTCTCACCGACAATCTGATGGCGCGGCTGGACTACGACTACGAGCATATCGCCATCCACGAGCGAATCCTGCGCCGCGCGTTCGAGGAGCTGATCGAGCAGGAAGTGGCAACTGTGGCGCGCGAGCTACAACAGGTCGTGGCCGATGCAGGGATGCGGCTGGAGCAGGTGGATGTGGTTCTGCGCACCGGCGGCACGTCGCTTGTGCCGGCGTTCGTGAACCTGCTTGAAAGTCTCTTCGGCCCCGCTAAAATCCGCGAGATGGATCCGCTGACCTCGGTGGTGGGGGGAATGGCGGTGGTGGCGCAGCAGGAATTGGGCACCCGTCCGCAGTACACCTACCGCTACGAGAACCCCTTCGCCTACATCAAAGCCACAAGTGGACGGGATTATCAGTCCATGGTCCTGCGCGCCTATCAACCCTGCTACACCGACCGTGACTACATCATGACTACCGTACCGCTGGCGCTGACCGGTCTCTACGCCGTGAAGCCCGCCGATCTGGACTACGACTCCGAGGCGGATAAGCTGTTGCGCTTCAAACTCACCCGTCCCAGCAAAGTCTACGTCATCTACCAGGCCAAAGCGCGTCAATTACCCAGGTGGTTACAGGGCTTTACCCACGAGGAGAACTTGCAAGTGGACATTCAGACGCCTGGGGGAACGTATCCGTTTTGCGTCTACAGCCGTGACTTCCCTGCGGGCGCCTTTGCGCTTGGCGGCGCCCATGCCAAAGGCTATAACGGCATTGTGTTCCTGAATTATCTCGTCGCGGCCCGACCCCACTAGAATCACGAACCGGGGTGATTCCTAACGTCTGCCAGGCGCGCTTATCCATACAAGCATCGCCGGTAGGAGCACCAACCCGATCAGGATCAACCACGGTGCCAGGTCTTTGATGACGATCAGCGCCGCGCTCCATGTCGCGGATACGGCATTGCCGGACTGTTTGTTCTGTTCCAACCAGACACGCCATGCGCGTTCGAGCGCAGACCAGTCGCTTCCCAGCACTTGTTTTGCCCCGGCGGCATAATCTACACCGTCCGCATACGTCTGAATCAACGTGCGGACTTTCGTCCAGCCGTAGGTCTCCCGCAGATATTGCACAAAGCTCTGGCTCTGCGCATAGGAAAGCAGCGCGCGCTGGTAATCTTCCGGGAAAGGATGGTTCAAGGTCTCCAGGGGGATGAGCGTCCCGTCCTTCACAGCCTGTTGCAGCGTCAGGGTGTAGGCGGGATCGGGGCTATACTCAAAGGAGGAGGCCAATCCCTCAACGAGCCATGTCGGCAGCGCGGCATAGCCTTGCGGGCCGGTAAAGTCGTAGAGCACCTTATGCGCCAGCTCGTGAGGGATGTCGCGCTTCATTTTGACGGTGGCCTCGGCCGAGGGAGAAATCGCCAACAGCACCACGCCGATCTCCGGGTAGGCCTGTCCGCCTACCCACTCCCGTCCCGTCAGCCGCAATGCCGACTGCAAATCGGGCAGTGAGGGATAGATGTAGAGGATCACGGGACCGGTTGAAGGGACTTCGAGCGTCTTTTGGACATCGGCGAGCGCCGCCTGGGCGATGTCCAGCGCGTTGAGCATTAACGCTTTGTCGCCGGCAACCCAATGCACGGTGACGTCGCCATCTTGCAACGTTTGCCACAAAAAGCGGTTGTCTTCATAGAGAAAACGGGTTTTAGGGGTGTTTTGGGTGTTCCCCTGAGCGTCTTGGTATTCCCACCAGTAGCTGATGGTAGTGAAAGGTGGAAAGGGCTGCTCGCGTAGATCGCGTTCGTATTGTCCCATCCCCTGGACGATGGGGGTGGGGTAAATCTGCGTGTAAGTGCCGACTCTGAGGTACAGCGTGGCAGTATCGGGCGCATTGGCGGGTGGAAACGTCATGGTGAAGGTTGCTGCCTGTCCGAAGGTGTAAGTATGGGTGACGGAGACCTCGGACTGCGCGTGCAGCGGCATGACCGTGGATACCAGCAACGCCAGAAGCCCGGCCAGAGCCAGAAGTTTGAGACATCCCTTCTTATGCGGCATACCGCTCAGTCCCACAAATCTTCCTCCTCATCATCCTCTTCTTCACCTGTGAGGTAAAGGGTCAGGAACTCACTCTCCTCATCCACTTCAATGTCATCCTCGTCATCGAAATCGTCCTCATCCAGGTCGTCTTCACCAAAGCCAAACCTGAGTCTGGCATCGAGGTCGCCATCTTCCTCGGCCCAGCTTCCCTCGCTTGCGCCCTCGAATTCGGTGGGGGGACCGAAGAAAGTCGAGAGGTCGCCGTGGAAGAAATCCAGCTCCTCAAGCGCGTCTTGGGCCGCTTGCCGCAAGGCGGGATTTTCGGAGTGGATATGTTGTTCCAGGGTACGCTGTGCCTGTTTCCCCCCGATCTGCCCCAAGGCCCACAGAGCCATTTGCTGGATATTGGGGTTGACATCCTCCACCAGCTCGATCAATGCCGGGACGGCCTCCGACAGACTTAACTCACCGCAGGCGCGTGTCGCTTCGTAGCGCATTTCCGGCAGGGGATTGAAAAGCTCCTGGTAGGCGATTTTGGCCCAGCGTTTATCGGCGCTGCGCCCCATCGCCAGGACGGCGCTGACGCGCATACGGGCTTCGGGATGGGCGTAGGCGTCTGCGATCATCTCCGGCACGCCGGCAATGCCGGTATAGCCGAGCGCTTCGATGGCGCGACGGCGCACATCCAGGTCTTCGTTGGGGTTGTTGTACGCAGCGGTCAAGGCGGCGCACGCAGTGTCAAAGGGCCGCGGGCGGATCTTATTCAGCTCGCCGAGCAATACGAAGTGGGCCAGCGTTTGGGCCGCTGCCGCGCGCACCGTTGCCACGGCGTCATGCTCCAGAATCTCGATAAGTTGTGGCACCAGGCGCACGTCTTCATCTTCAAAGAGACCCAGGATGGCCGCAGTGCGCACTTCGGCATCTTGATCGTGCATTGCCAGGCGGAAAATGGCCGAGAAGTCCAGTTCAAAATCGGCTTCGGCCAATGTGCTCCAGGTCTGTACCAGTTCGCGGCGCACCGCGACGGGCAGATCGGGCCAGGCTGCTGCGAACCGCTGCATATCTTTTTCCAGCAGCCCCGAAAACTGTTTCAGGTCCCTGGCTTCCGGCATCTCCTGAAGCTCCTCCAGAAGACGCCACAGGCTGTCGGTTATTTTCTTTTCGCTCATCGTTCTATAACTAATCTGCTCAATCTATTGACAAAAAATTCTCGCATACCCGCCGCGCTCGACCGGTCACCGGTTAAGGCAGAGGAAGCGGCGCGACGATGTCCAGAATGGCGATGAAGATGAAGATAACAACCAGGATGAACAGGGCAATCGTGTGGATGCGTTCCTCGATCGCCGGTGTGAGCGGCTTGTGCCGCACTTTCTCCACAACCGAGAACAAAATGCGCCCACCATCCAATGCCGGAATGGGCAGCAGGTTAAAAATCCCCAGGCTGACGCTGATGAGGATTACAAAGTTGAGGAAGGGATAGACTGCGCTGGCCGCAATGCTCTCTTCGACCGACTGTTGGGCGATCTGACTGATGCCGATGATGCCCACCGGCCGTGCCTGTTCGATGGGAATCAACCCACGGATGATGTAGACCGGTAGCATGAGTGACACACCGATAACATTTCCGACATATCTGGAGCCATAAATAAGCGCCTGCCCCAAAGGATAACGTTTGAGATCGCCGGGGTTTTCCAGTCCCTTGACGACGATACCCATCGCGCCCTGTCCCTCTGGCGGATTCACGCGCGGTACAAGGGAAACGGTGAGCGTCTGGCCTTCGCGTTCCAGCGTCAGCTCGGTGGGTTGCCCCAGCGTTTTTTGTGTCAACCGGGACACATCGCCCGTCCCCTCCACCTTCTCACCGTTGACGGCCACAATGACGTCGTTGACCTGCAAACGCGCTTCGGCGGCAGGGGATGCCGGCATGATTTGATCAATCACCACCCGCGCCGTCGGGATGCCTGTGAAAAAGACCAGCGTCGCCAGAACCCAGGCTATGAGCAGGTTCATCAGCGGCCCACCCAGGTAGACGAGAATCCGCTTTTCAGGTGGTTTGGCGTACAGGCTATGGGCATAGGCATCGGCCTTTTCAGCCAGTTTTTCAGGCGATTCTTCTTCATCATCATCGGGGTTCTTGTTCTCTTCGGCAAAGGCTTGCTCGCCTTCAAGCCGCACGAATCCGCCCAACGGCACCCAGTTGAGGGTAAATTCCGTTTCCCGCCAGCGAAAGAGCCGGGCAATGCGCGGGGGAAAGCCGATACCAAACTCCCTGGCCCAAATACCCGTCAGTTTTGCCATAATCAGATGACCGAATTCATGGACGATGATCAGGGGGATCAATCCTACAATAAACCCGCCGATCATGCCCAATCCGTCTTTTATACCATTCCAAATCTCCATATTTTTCTCCTTACACCATTGTTCATGGTGATTATACTCGAAGCACCCTTTACTGTCCAGAGCCATTTGTTTTCTTCCCCTACCACGCTATACTTCTTCAAGGTATAACGTCCCAACGGAGGTCTGAATGTTCCATCGGCGCAGAGGGTGGGTGGCCAGTTTGTTGTTGTGTGTATGCCTCCTGGCGCGCTCACTTCCGGCTGCCGCGCAGACGGGGGAGCGGCTCGTGCTGGCGTTTTACTATGCCTGGTTCGATATGCTTACCTGGGAAAAGGCGCTGCCCGACGAGCCGCTGCAACGTTATCACTCCGCCGATGTGTACGCCATTCAACGGCACGTGCGCGAGGCACAACAGGCCGGCATTGATGCGCTCGTGCAAGCCTGGTATGGCCCTGAAATGACGAACAATCAAACCGAGGCCAATTTCCGTGTCCTGCTGGACCAAGCGCAAATCCAGGGGATTCGGGCTGCCGTGTCGGTGGATATGGGTGGGCCTTTCCTGCAAGGCCAGGATGAGGTCATCACGGCGCTGCGGGTGCTGTGGGAAGATCACGCACAACATCCCGCTTATTTGCGGGTGGATGGCCATCCCGTGGTTTTCTTTTGGGAACAAGATCGTTTCCCGGTCGCCGACTGGCAAGCCATCCGTGCCCAGGTAGACCCGACCCACACGATGCTGTGGATCGCCGAAGGGACGCAACTGGAATACCTGCAAGTGTTCGATGGCCTCTATCTCTACAGTGTGGCCTGGTCGGCGACACCGGCCGCGGTGCTGGAACGCTGGGGAAATGCCGTCCACCAGTGGAATGCGCAGCACAACACCTTCCGTTATTGGGTGGCGACAGTCATGCCCGGCTACAACGATCTGGCGACCGGACGCGCCGATGCGTTCATCCGCGAACGCAATGCCGGCGCTTACTACCGGGCCTGTTGGGATGGGGCCATCAGTAGCACCGCCGACTGGGTAGTCATCACCAGCTTCAACGAATGGCTGGAGGGTACGCACATCGAATCATCCGTCAACTATGGGGATTTCTACATAAACCTGACCGCCGAACTGGCGGCCGTGTATCGTGCTGCGTCCTTCGAGGCTGCTCCCACCCCAACGCCGGAACCACCCACCGCGACGCCCGAACCACCTACGCCGGAACCCGCCACCTTCACGCCAACCGCTACGCCTATCCCCGACACGCCTACGCCGACATCCACCCCTTATCTCACGCCGACGGCGACCCTCACGCCAACCGCCACACCTTTCCGCCTGGCGACACCCACGCCGCGTCCGACATTGCCTGCGGCCTCCCCCACACCCTTTCCCCGCGTGATGCCGACTGTTTCTCCCAGCGTTCAGGCGACATTGCTCCCCACACGGACTTTGATGCCGGTAGAAGGCGTTCCCCCAAAAACGTGCGTCCTCGCGCCTACCGGATTGCTCCTCGGTGGCTGCGTGCTCATTCGCCGGCGACGACACGCCGCCACACAAAACCCCGCAGTTTGAGCTGCGGGGTCTGAAATGCAACCATGGGTTTTTGGGGGACTATCCGAAAATCAACTCCTCTAATCTTTTGATGTCTTTCTCTCTGACATCAGGAAATCGCAGTCCCCCCTTTACCTGCGCACCGGTTTCTTTGAATTCGTACCCACTCATACTGAGCATGACATCGCGGCTGCCTGTGAGTGCCTGGAAAAATCCCCAAAACGGGCTTTTGGAGAAATTGGTGTCCAGCACTTGAATCTTGCCACCTTTGAGATAAATCACGTCGGCGAAACCAGGCCGTTCAGGATGCGGTGTAATGAGGATAAAGCGTTTATTGGTCACGATGAACTGCCATTGATGATAGAGCAGCCAGGCTTGTGCGGATTCAAAGAGGCACAGTAAGGCAAAAATAACACAAATCGCTGCAACGAGCTGCCATCTTTCAGATTGGCTAAGCGTTGTGATCCCTAAAGCGATAAGCGATGGCACAAGGATCAGTGTGCCGAAAGCCCCCAACAGCTTGGGGACTTCGGCCCGATAGGATGCCATCTGGATGACCTGCTTGATTTCTTCTCCCTCAAGGTAATGCGGCTGAGGGAAAAAAGTTTCCAGGAAAGGTCGAAAGAGCTTCTCTAAGAATCCCCAGATTTTTTGAACGGCAACCGGTGTCCTACTTTTCTCTTGTATCGCTTGAGGCGTCGTCACAGTTCCCCGGCCCACGCAATCGCTATGTGATTTTTACGGGATGATAAGCTGCTGCCCAGGATAGATAGTATCGCTCGTCAGGTTGTTGCGTTGCTTAAGGCGTTGTAAGTCCACCCCGTAATAACGACTGATGCGATATAGCGTTTCTCCCGATTGAACTGTGTGGATGCGTTCACTGCCGGTAGGGAGAAGGCTTTGGGCCGGAACGGTCACCGGCGTCGCTATCGGGCTGGCGGCAGGGGTGGGGGTAGGGCCAACCGGCACTGCGGTTACAACAACGCCCGGATTGGTCACGATCTGGTTGAACAGGTCCACACTGACATCCTGCAACTGCTTGGCCGTAGCCGACTGCCGGGTATCATTGATCAACCGTACAGCCCACCAGGGGAGAAAACGTGAGGTTATCCACAATACAATCAAAAGGGTGAGGATCACACCGGCAAAGTACGTGAGTAGCTTTCCCAGATTATTGGCCATTAAGTCGCGCTTGAAGATCAGCCAGAATGCCCACACAATGGCTACGAAGATAAGAAAAAGTACGACTATCGCTCCTGCATTCATGATTGACTCCTTTCCCGAAGTTGAGATTTTATAAGTGTTACGCGGTATGGTGTTTTATCCTGTAGCCCTGCCCTAAAAAACCAACCGCGTAACGACTGATTTTAATCGGTGGGCGGGCACATATCCGCCGGTATAAAACTCAGTGCATCTACAAAACCTGCATTGACTTTATCATAAACCGCATAATGGACCCCGGGCTTGTAACTTCCGGCGCCGCTAACCGCACCGATGGCCACGCCGGTCGTCACTGCCCCTTCGGCTGCCGTATACGAGCGCAGCCCGATAATCCAAACGATCCATTCGTCGTTCTCGATCTGAATCGTCAGATTGCCGTTCCCATCTGTGTAGCGGATCAACTGACCCGGCATCGGCGCGACCACGAGCGAGGCTTTGTCGGGAATCAAATCTATCCCCGGAAACAACCCGCACATCAACTCACCGCGCTTCGTCGGCGCCACGAACAGCGGGCTGCCGGCTGGTCGCAGGGCCATATCGCCATCTGTGTGTGGTGCAATGAAACAGTCCTGAACAACCGGTGCGCGACAGGTTGCCGGTGTCGTCAAGGCCGCTGCGGTGCTCTCGATGCCCGGGGGGATGGCACTGTCCTCCCTTTTGTGGAGACCCTCCTGCAGCGTCCAGATTTTATCGAGTAGCTCTTGAAGCAGCATGGCCGGCGCCAGCAATATCGGCGCCGCTATCGGTTCGCTCCGCTGTGCCAATTGTGCCTGAATTGCAAGATGCACCGGCCAGGCGCCCAGCGCTGTCAGGCGATGTTGTCGCCCTTGAACGTCCGTCAACACCATATTCTGGTGCAGCGCATCGTAGCCGTTCATCACGTAGGCCGAGGCATCAGGATTCATCCGGCTTCGCGGCCCTGCGTTGTAGTACAGATAGCATTTTTTAATGAGCTTCGGATCTGTCGTGGTGTAGGTGATCTCGGGACAATACGTTTTGAAAACGTGAGTCCCCAGTTGCAGTTGCCGAATGATCTCCCAGGGAGTCTGCGGCCCCGGCGGAAAACAAGGTAATTCTCCCGTCGAGACCGCCGTGTACAGCCCCATAATGCCCTCGCAGTTATTGGGGTTTTCTTCTCCGAGGCTGTTCTCTTTGTACCACAAGACCAGTGGAACAACCGGCGGAACATTCTCCCGATACGCGATCAACTGCGCCACGCTGGCCCAACGTTCGATTTGCGCTTGTTGCGTCAGGGTCAATTCGTAACGTGCGTTCCAGATGGACTGGCTACCCAAGCTGATGGTAATGGGTAAGCTGAGAAATAAGAGCGTATCGGTCATGCCGGTGAGTAACGCGCGCGCCATAACGCGCACCTGGATTTTGAGGAACGGCACGACGTATACGCGCATCCATTCGACTAACCAACCGGGCAGAAGACCTGTTACCCACTCCATATCTAACTATAATTATATCTACTATAATCGTTTTTACAAATTTTGGCAAGTGCGGGCAAAATAACTTCCCATTTTTAAGAAACTCCGGTTGCCTCTTCTTGCACTCTGTAGTATAGTACTCCTCACATTTGTCGTTTTGAGGAGGAGCTATGTTCAAAAGTCATACGTGCGGTGAGTTGCGCGCTGCGCATGTCGGCCAAGAGGTGACGCTGGCCGGGTGGGTCAATTTGCGCCGTGATTTCGGCGGCATCATTTTCATCGTCCTGCGCGACCGGGAGGGCTTGACCCAGGTGGTTGTGGATGCCCAGACTGCACCTGCCGCGCGTGCCGTCGCTGCGGATGTGCGCAACGAGTACGTGATTCAGGTGCGTGGGGTGGTGCGCCCGCGTCCTGCCGACCAGATGAACCCGGAATGGCCGACCGGCGCGATTGAGGTGGAGGCCCATGAAGTCAACATCCTCAACACCGCTCAAACGCCGCCGTTCTACATTTACGACGAATCTCCTGTTGATGAGGCGTTGCGTCTGCGCTACCGCTATCTCGATCTGCGCCGCAAGCGCATGCAGCGCAATCTCATCCTGCGCCACAAAGTCGTGCGCTTCATCCGCGAGTATCTGTCTGACCACGGCTTTATCGAGGTTGAAACGCCCATGCTGTTCAAATCCACGCCGGAAGGGGCGCGCGACTATTTGGTCCCCAGCCGTATTCACCCCGGCAAATTCTACGCGCTGCCGCAATCTCCCCAGCAGCTCAAGCAATTGCTGATGGTAGCCGGCTTCGAGCGTTATTATCAGATCGCACGTTGTTTCCGCGATGAGGATTTGCGCGGCGACCGTCAGCCGGAATTCACGCAGCTCGACCTGGAAATGTCCTTCGTGCACCGCGATGACGTGCTTGACATGGTCGAAGGGCTGTTCACGGCACTGGTGCCGGCGGTCACGCCGGAGAAGCGTGTCCTCTCGCCTTTCCCGCGTCTCACGTATGCCGAAGCGCTCGCGCGTTATGGAACCGACAAACCGGATTTGCGCTTCGGTATGGAACTGGTGGACTTGAGCGACGCCCTGGCCGAGAGCGGTTTTGGCGTCTTTAGCGGCGCGCTGCAAGCCGGCGGGAAGATCAAGGCCATTGTCGCGCCGGGTTGTGCTGATTATTCCCGTAGCCAGCTCGATGAGCTGACCGAAATCGTCAAAGCCCAGGGCGCAAAGGGCCTGGTGACGTTGGCCTTCCGCGGCGACGGCGTGAAAGGGCCGGCGGTCAAATTCCTCACCGAGAGCGAACTGACGGCCATTGCTGCGCGCACCGGTGCACAGGCCGGCGACCTGGTCTGTATCGTCGCGGCTGCACCGGCCGTGGTGGCGGCGTCGCTTTCGGCGTTGCGTCTGACTTTCCGCGATCGCCTGTCTCTGGTTGACCCGAACCTTATCGCATTCGGTTGGGTGCTCGATTTCCCCATGTTCGAGTGGAACGCCGAGGAGCAGCGGTGGGATGCCGCCCATCATCCCTTCACCATGCCGCGCCCCAACACCTACGAGGCGATGATGGCCGATCCGCTCGCCGTGCTCTCCGACGCTTATGATCTGATCTGCAACGGCTACGAAGTGGCCTCGGGCAGCATCCGCGTGCATGACCCGAAGATTCAGATGGATATTTTCCGCGTGCTGGGCTATCCTGAGGACGAGGCGCGCGCCAAATTCGGGCACATGATGGAAGCCTTCTCCTACGGCGCCCCTCCTCACGGGGGGATGGCACCCGGCATTGATCGCCTGGTGATGTTGTTGGCCGGCGAAGCTAACATCCGTGAGGTGATTGCCTTCCCAAAGACTGCGCAGGCCACCGACCTGATGGCCGATGCCCCCTCACCGGTTTCGGAGCGGCAGTTGAAGGAACTGCACATTCGGCTTGAGCTTTAATATCGCATATAGCCTTTATCCCTAATTCCCAGTTCCTGGTCACTGTTTTCAAGGGAGCAGGTTAAGCCATGACATTGCTATTTCAAAGCCCCTGTTTTGAATTTTGGTGGGAATCTCAGCAGGGGGTATTTCGCCTGCAAAGTCCGGGGCGAGCGTTGCGGTGTGTCGCCGGAATCGAAGTCGTGCAACGCGGGCGCGTTCGCACCCTGGCAACCGATAAACTCCCCGCGGGCCGGGTGGTGACGGAGTGCACCGACGATGTGCATGGTCAGGCTATGGAAGCCACACTCAGCTACCAGGAAGTTCAAGGGTTAGCGTTGAGTTTATACGTCCGGGTTTATCCCACGCGACCTTTTGTCCTTCTTAAAATCGCGGTGACCAACGTGGGGCCTGAGCCGACATGGGTCCGCCGTTTCTTCATCAGCACCACGCCGGATGGCTTTCAGGCTACCGAATCCCCCACTGGCTTCTATGTCAATGGCTGGCAGTCCTGGTCTACCTCTGGATTTGTGCCCCTTCACAAACATGATTTTGTCCCTCTACCGCCGGTGCGCTGGCTGCAAGGACCGATGATCCACAATGCGCTGACGCCCTGGATCAGACAGGCGGGCCGTCTATGGAGCGAGACCGTAGGCGCAGTGATTACGCCGCGCGAGGCACTGGTGGCCGGCGCAGCCTCACTCGCAGATCAGTTCGTTCAGGTATACGCGAACATTCGACCGGCTCATAACGCGCTGACCGTGCAATCTCAGGCTGATGATGTCCCCCTTGAAGTCGGCGAAGGATTGACCTCCGAATGGTTTTATCTGGAATGGGTGCCGTTGCCCACTTCTGACCCGTTTGCTCAATATGCCTATGCGGTAATTCGGCAGATGCAACTGCCCACACCGCGCCCCGCGCCAACAGGATGGTGTTCGTGGTATATGTACGGCAATCGGGTGGATGAAGAGGACATCATCCACAATATGGCGGCGGCGGCTTTGCTGGCAGATGAAATGCCCCTGCAGGTGATCCAGTTGGATGAAGGATACCAGGCACAATGGGGAGATTGGACATCGCGCAATGCCCGCTTCCCGCACGCCTTTACGTGGTTGACAGAACGGATTCGCGGTTCCGGCTTCACACCGGGGCTGTGGTTGGGGCCGTTGACTGTTCATCCCAGGTCTCGCCTGGCTACTGAGCATCCTGATTGGCTGTTGCGCACTCGACAAGGAAGGCCCGTTTCGCCCGGACTCATTTCAGGATTCATGGCCCAGGCTCTGGACCCCACACATCCCGAGGTGCAGGCCCACATCCACGATCTGGTGGCGCAGGCTGTGCATGAATGGGGCTTCCCCTATCTCAAGCTGGACTTTATGTATGCGGGAGCCTTGCCCGGAAAACGTTACAATGCGCGTATCACGCGGAATCAGGCCCTGCGTCAGATTTTCCGGGTGATCCGTGAGGCTGCGGGTGACGACGCTTACCTCGTCGGCTGTGGTGCACCTTTGCAATCGGCGCTGGGCCTCGTAGACGCGATGCGCATCGGCCCGGATACGGCGCCGGCATGGGACCCGCTCTACGGCAACGTGGGACGTTTTATGAAGCACAACCCCTCTCTGCCGGGCCTGCGTAACAGTTTGCGTAATGTCGCCACGCGCGCCTGGATTCACAGCCGCTGGTGGACCAACGACCCCGATACCCTGATGGTGCGCCATACACAAACTCAGTTGACCGGTGACGAAGTCCTGGCGCAGGTGACGCTGATTGGACTTTCGGGAGGGCTGTTGCTGCTTTCGGATGATCTGGAGAGCTTGCCACCGGAACGCCGCGCGCTGTTTTCCGCATTGTTGCCCCCTCTGCTGGAGGGGATGGACGTGCTAGACCTTTTCCAGAAGGAGATGCCGGAGGAGGTGAGCGTCCCGATCGCCCGTCCCTGGGGACACTGGCGGCTGGTGGGCTTGTTTAATTGGACTCAGAAGCCGATCGAACGTACCTTACCGGCCGAATTGTCGCTGGATAAACGTAAACCCTATCACCTTTTTGACTTCTGGGAGCGCCGCTATTTGCGCATCGAGCCGGGCGCATTGCCGCCGGTTTTTCATCTGCCGCCCCATGGCGCAGCGTTGTTGGGGATTCGTCCGGTGATAAGTGGCGTGCACCTGGTAGCGACGACCTTTCATATTTCCCAGGGCGCCGAGATTACCGAATGGCATGCGGAGACCAACACCCTGACCTTAACGCTTGACATCAAACGCCTTGCGCGTGGTGAAGTCTGGCTGGCGCTGCCCGCACGTCCCAAAACGGTACTCCTGAACGACAAACCGCTGTCCGTTGATGCCGTGCGCGCCGTCGCGTCGGGCGTATGGGCCGTGACGTGCTACATCAACCACAGTGGTACCTTGCAGATTGGGTGGGGCGCCGGCTGAATATCGGGGCTTCAAACGGGCACTTTCTCTCCCCCATTTGATAGCGACGTGCGCAACCGCGCCGCAATCTGTTGCAGCTCCGGTGACGTGAGCAGTGCCGGCGAGCGCGGGCGCGGCAGCGTGACGTTGACAATATCCACCACATGCCCCGGCCGTGCACTGAGGACGACAACGCGGTCCGCAAGCAAAGCCGCCTCCTCAACGCTGTGCGTCACCATCAGCACGGTACGTTTGTCCCTCTCCCAGATGCGCAACAGTTCTGCCGCCATGCGTTCGCGGGTTAAGGCATCGAGTGCGCCGAATGGCTCGTCGAGTAACAAGACCTCCGGGTTCTGCGCCAGGGCACGGGCAATTGCCGTTCGTTGCGCCATTCCACCAGAGAGGTGAATCGGGTATTCCTTCTCGAAACCGGAAAGCCCTACGAGCGCAAGCAAAGCCTGGGTGCGCGCCTTGATGACGTGTGCAGGCAATTCCTCCATTTCCAACGGCAGCGCGATATTATCTTGCACGGTGCGCCAGGGCAGCAGTGTGGGTTGCTGGAAAACCAGGCCCACGCGCTTTTGAGGCCCATGCTGCGATTGGCCTTCCAGCAAGACCTCGCCGCGCGTGGGTTGGAGCAAACCCGCAACAATGCGCAGGAGCGTGGATTTGCCGCACCCCGAAGGCCCGATCAGGCAGACAAATTCACCCCTGGAAACGTCGAATGAGACATCTTCCAGCGCACTTAAATCACCCTGATAGCCCCGGAAGCTGGCGGAAAGACGGATAATCTGCAAAAAAGAGTCGGTCACATCAAGTACCGTTTGAACTGGAAGGTTAACATTTGAACGTTGCCACGTTATTTGACAAACTTATTCGTAAACAAAGTCTCGATCGGCACGGTCTGTTCGAGCAACCCGCTCTCGGCCATCACCTTTTGGGCTTCTTCCCACGCCGCTGCCTCGAAGCGCCCCAGATGCGCGGCGCGCCAGAATTCAATACTGGTGTCCAACACCCCACGTTGCGCTGCTGCGTTCTCCTCCAGTCCTTCGACGTATTTAGCGCAGACGGCAAACGCTGCGTCGGGATCGTCGAGCACATCCTGTAGCCCGGTCAGAAAGGCGGTCACGAACGCCTGTACTTCTTTGGGATGTTCTCTGACCATTGTATCATTGCTCACGATGACCGCCGAGACGAGATCGGCATAGTCCGACACATACAGCGCGTTAAACGGCGTACCTTCGCGCGCCAGCACCACCGGCTCATTGTTGGCATAGACGACCGCCGCGTCCACCGTGCCTGCCGTCAGTGCGGCGAGCTGTGTATAGCCGATGGTCTGCAACTTGATGTCCGCTTCGCTCAAACCGCCGGCCTTCAATAGCGCGCGCAAGCCGATGTACGATGCGCCGAAGGTCTCCGGGATGCCGATCCGCAGCCCGCGCAGGTCTGCCGGAGAACGCAAGGGCGTGTTTCCCAGCGCAATGATGGCGACCGGAAACTTCTGGTACCACGCCGCCACGGCCACCACCGGCAACCCGCGACTGCGCGCCTGGATGACCTGATCGCCGCTGGCTATGGCAAAGGGAATCTCGCCGGCCGCGACCAATTGGATGCCGTCGGTCTCCCAGCGGTAATCGAACGTCACATCGAAGCCGGCTTTCTCAAAGTATCCACGCTCCTTGCCGACATAGAATGGGCTGAACTGCACATTGGCGACGTAGCCCATCGGCAAATTGATCGGCGTCAGCGCGGACGGCGCCGCCTTTCCGGCACACCCACTTAAAAGAACAAATACCATGACAAAACTCAACCAGCGTATGTATTTCATTGCTCCCCTCCGGATAGTTTTTAGTTCGATAGTCGAATGGTTTCCAGGTCAAGGCTGTTCCTCTTCGCTGTACGTCGCGGTGGTATCCTGCACACTCCAACGCAGCGCGCGACGTTCGATAAAACTGAGTAGCCCATAGACCGTCAAGGCAATCCCCATCAGCGTAAAGATGGCAACGAACATCATCGGCAAATCGTAGAGATTCTGACCTTGCTTGACCAGATAGCCCAGCCCCTGTGTGGAAGCCACAAATTCACCGACAACGGCCCCCATTCCGGCGAGCGTCCCACCGACCTTTAGCCCGGCCAGAAACGCCGGCAATGTGGCGGGAACCTCTAATTTGAGAATGACTTTGTGACGTGGCGCTTCCAACATGCGAAACAAGTCCCGCAGGCGCGGATCAATGCTTTTCAATCCGGTAACCACGTTGACCAAAATGGGGAAGAAGACGACCAATGCGCAGACAACCACCTTCGAGGCCAATCCCGACCCAAACCAGACTGTCAACAGGGGTGCGAGCGCCACGATCGGCACTGCCTGTGAGGTCACAATCACCGGTTCCAGCACATAAGCGATCATCCGGCTGTGTACGACGCCGTACCCCAACACTATCGCCAGCGTCGTGCCCGCGAGCAGTCCCAGTCCCATCTCCAACAGCGTCACACCGGCATTGTGCAGTAACACACCGTTGCCGATGAGCTTCCAGAAACGGGCCAGCACCTCCTGCGGCGTTGGCAACAAGAATCGCCGTGGCGTGTCGGCCATCCACAGCACTGCCGTTTGCCAGGCAAGGAAAACCAGCCCCACCGAAAGCAGATAGAAAGGCAAATTCCGGAACGGCGTCTGGCGGTATGTTCCGTTTGATGTACGCATGCCTGAAGACGTCATAGACCCTCTCAAAAATCGTTTGAGCGTTGGCACATTGGAACGTCGGCGCGTTGGTTAGAGCGTTGCCACCCCATGCGCCAATCCTATGCTGCCCGAGTTGAAAATCCGTTCAATCCGCTGACAAAAAAACATGCCCCGAAGATGACCTTCGGGGCATGTTCACACCATCTACTATCTGTATTTTCCTTCTCCCATCCGGACTATACCGTCGGCTCCGGGTTTACACCGGATCAACAGCCTGGATTTGCCAGACCGCTCGCGGGCTTCGACACATTGCCTCTCGGCAACTTTCGTTTACCGCCGGTAGGGAATTGGGCTTTGTGGTCGTTGCCACAACTTTGCCCTCACCCTGCCCCGAAGGAACCTATTCACTGACTGCCCTCAGTATACCACATTTTTGTTATTTCGGTGTTTCCCGCGCAGTCCGAGCACGACACCGATAACGGCCAGCGATGCGCCGCCGCATACGCCGGGTGCACCACCCTTTGAGGATGAGGCAGGGCTTGAGGTCGGCGTTGAAGGCGAGGCCGTGGGAGAAACCGCAGTCGGTGTTGAAGATGGAGACGCAGGAGAACCCGTAGCCGTCGGCGTTGTTTCCGGGCGCGGCACAATCTCCGTCTCTGTGCCCAGACGGAAATGATACGCTTTCCCATCCTCCGCGACGAAAAAGACCTCCTGGCCAACCGCGAAGTACGCGCTTAACGTCGGCTGCGCCGTGGTCAATTGCCAGTACACTTCGGACATAAACGGCACCTCCAACGGCGTCATCTTGTCGGGGACGTAGGCCGTGTCGGTACAGACATCTTTCTGACACAGAAACGTTTTGTCGCCGACGTAACGGATGCTCCCCACAGCTTCCGTTCCATGCCCGGTTGCGCCCGGCGTCAACGCGCCGGCGGTGGGCTGCGCTTCGGCATTGCCTAGCCCGGCACGCATTTCGGCATCCTCGACGGCCTTTTCGCCGGAGACCTCCTTCGGTGCTGTAGCCAACTGCTGCGCAAATTCGTCCGCGGCGCGGTCACGGCCTTCTGTACTCAACACCTCATTGGGTTCTTCCACCAGGAATGAAGTGTAAGGTGTGATGATCCCATACCGTAAACTCAAACTGACAACCGCGTCAATCCACTCCTTATTCTCACCGTGCAGGCGGATCTGCGTGAGCAAGTAGCCGATCTTACGCGCGGCCCATAGCCTGGGGATAAAAGCATGCTCTCCAGGGGCCTGAAAATCCGCGCTATACGTATATACAGTGGGTTGCCCTTCCACTTCACCCCGCAGTTGAATGGATTGGCGTCCACTTCCGCGATAGCGACCGACCACGATCAATTGCGTACCGGCATACAGATCGGGCAACGGGGTGGGGTAGATGTCATAAGTTTGCAGATCGCCGAAATCCAGCGTCACGTTGGTTAACAAAGGACTTTGGATGCGCCTGTAGAACGCCGACACACTCTCATCAATACGCGCTTCAGGTTTGACATACGCCGGAATACCCTTGTGCGCCTGTGCCAGTTGATCGAGAAACAGCGTGTTGACATCATAGCCGACACCAAAGGGGAAAATGCGCACCGTCTCCGGTGCTTCCTGGGCCAGCGTGCGCAAAAGCGTCTCGTCATCTACAATACCCTCGGTGGCCAGACCATCGGTCAAAAAGACGATCACCGTAGGTCGCTCGTGCTGCGCCTGCCCCAACGCCTCCGCCAGCCCCAGATAGATATTCGTGCCGCCGAGCGCCTCAAGGCGGTACACCCAATCAATGGCGCTTCCGGCCTCCTGAGCAGCTTGCAACGTTGGAGCATACGCGCGCACCCCACTGCTGAACGCGATCACATTGAAACGATCCTCAGGGTTCAAATGCTTGAGGATATAGGCCAGCGCATCCTGAGCCTGTTGGAGTTTCTCACCATCCATAGACCCTGAGGTATCTAATACCAGGAAAACATCCTTTGGCAGAATACGCTGTACCTCGTCGGCGAGTGCCGGTGTCAACATAAGCAGGAAGAACCCGTCCTCATCTCCACTTTTGCAGGTGAGCAAATTGATGCCGATATCATCACTGCTGGTGCCCACATACAACTCAAAATCGCGGTCCGGGAGAATGTGACCGGCCTCATAACTGATGGTGGCGCGGTGCGTCCCCTCACGGGTGATCACCACCTCATCCTGATGACTTGGGGAATAGATCGCACGCAAAGGCGTTTTTGAACTCAAATTCACGGAAATACTCACCTGTTCCAACGGCAGGGCAGAAAATCGCTCGGTGTTGAGAGGATACCGGTAAGCCATCAGGTTCTCGGTCAGCGGCAAAATCTGCGTATACTCCAGTTGGATACGGCGTTCCTCGCCCGCGGGAATTGGGAAAATGCGCGCGCGGACCGCGTCGCGTCCCACATATTCCAGCAAAGCCGGATCACGTCGGCGGCGCACATAATCCTCATAAATCTCCCGTGCCTTATCGGCCGGTAAAACCTCTCCCTCGACCGGCTGCCCATCCACCCACATCACAAAGCGTTGCACGACGGCGCCCGGTGGCAAAGGAAACACATAGATCCCCTCGGCGGGAACCTTCCCGTCGTTGCGAAAAACCTGATCCACCTTTGTCGTAGCCACCTGATCCTCGATCGTGACCGTCACTCGATGATAGCGGATCGTCAACCACGGCCCCCAATCCGGCGGTGGCACGATGGGAGGATCAATGATAATGATCCCATCGGCTAACACCGGGGTTATCGTGAACAACATAGCCAACAGTGCCAGTAAAACTGCAAGTCGTCGCTTCATAGTCTCATCCCTCCCTGGGAAATCGCGATTATCTCAGGACTTACGCAAACCGGCAGAACCTTACTGCAGAGCATGCAAAGGCTGCTGAGATTCTGCTATTTCTCGGCGTCCTCTGCGGTGAAAAATGGACACAATCGCGTAAGTTCTAATCTTTAAGACGCTTGCGGGGAGAGCGAAGTTCCGACTTGACAAGAAAGAGAGCCGTGGTAGAATCCCGCCCTGTTCGAGAGACAAATCTGGCAATTTGAATAATTCACGGCCAGAACATCTTGACAAAAATACGAAGTTGTAATATACTGTAAGTTACAAAGTGATACAATCAACCGAACGGGCAAGACTGAGCGCAAAGCGTTCAAGTTGCCGGGGCCGATGCTGAAGGGAAGGCATCGGCTTTCGTGTCGGAGGACCTTAACAATTGCAGAGTGACAGGAAAGACGGAAGCGGGACACAGTCAACGAGAGAAAGAAGGACCCTGTAGGGAACTACGGGGATACTGATGGAGAGTTTGAT
>Ga0208197_1000036_pt1 | contig 169362 bp, 118 predicted proteins | sample AD_JPNNA4_MetaG_FD_184444 | JGI IMG/M metagenome (GOLD analysis project Ga0208197, IMG submission 184444) | Active sludge microbial communities of municipal wastewater-treating anaerobic digesters from Japan - AD_JPNNA4_MetaG (SPAdes) (version 2) | ecosystem: Engineered > Bioreactor >...
GCGGCGTGACGATTGCCTTTGCGATGGAGTGTTTCGAGAACGGTCTGCTGACGCTGGAAGATACCGGCGGCATTGACCTGCGCTTCGGCAACGGCGACGCCCTGGTGCAGATGGTCGAGTTGATCGGTAAGCGCGAAGGCATCGGCGATCTGCTGGCCGAGGGCAGCCTGCGCGCGGCGGAGAAGATCGGTGGTGGGTCGCTGCACTACGCGATGCAAGCCAAGGGGCAGGAGTACCCGATGCACGAGCCGCGCTTCAAGCGAGGGCTGGCTATTGGCTACGCTATCTCACCGACGGGGGCCGATCACTGCCACGCGCTGCACGACGTCGGGACGGTCAACGCCGGGCCGGATGGTTTCCTGGCGAACGAGGGATTGCGCGCGCTCGGTCTCCTGGAACCGATCCCGCTGGAAGACATTGGGCCAGCTAAAGTCCGCGCGACGCTCTACAACATGGTGCGCTCGGTCGCCGGGAATTGCGCTTGTCTGTGCCTCTTCATCCCGTGGAGCACCGACGAGCAGGTGCGGCTGCTGCGCGCAGCGACCGGCTGGGATATGAGCGTCCACGAGCTGTACAAAGTGGGCGAACGCGCGCTCACGCTGGCGCGGCTCTTCAACGCCCGCGAGGGCTTCGGCCCAGAGGACGACCGGCTCGCATCGCGCAGTTACGGGCCGACGACGAGTGGCGCACTGGCGGAAGGGGGCATTGATCCGGCGGCGCTGGAAGCCGCGATGCACACATACTACGGGATGATAGGGTGGGATCGGGAAACAGGGGTGCCCACCCGCGAGAAACTAGAGGAACTGGATGTTGCCTGGGCAGAGGCGTATCTGCCTTAGTGAGGCGTCACCCTTGCGAAGGTGTGCGAACTGCGTTCGCCTAAACTTTCGCAAGGGTGTCCAAAAATTGTTTGTTGTCGCACGGCAACCAAACGGTGAAGGCGCTGCCGTGGCCCAATTGACTATCTAATGTGATCTGACCGTGGTGCAGGTTGACGATGCCCTGACTGATGGCTAATCCCAATCCCGTGCCTGAAGCTTTACTTGTATGAGCCGCTGCGCCGCGATAGAAACGTTGGAAAAGGTGACGTTGTTCTTCTGGAGCGATGCCAGGGCCGGTATCCCGCACGGTGAATGTTACCCAGGGGGCGGCGTCACGGATTATGGCGGCGGTGCTCAACCACACGTGACCGCCCGGCGGTGTATAGTTCAGCGCGTTGGTCAACAGATTGGTGGCGACCTGTTCAAGCAACTTGGGATCCGCGGAAATTTCAGGTAAATCCGCAGTCGTATCCAGGTGCAAATGCAGCCCTCTCTCGGTAAACAATCTATCACGATCCACAGCCAGGGTCAACAACAGCCCGTTCAGATTGACATTCTGCAACTGCGGGGTGGTTTTACCGAGGTCTAGCCGTGAGAGATCGAGCAGGCTCTCGATCAATACCTGTAGCCGCTCGACTTCTCTGGCGACGCTGTCAAGATAACGCTGTTGATTTTCTGTCTTGCCACGGCTGATCAGTTCCAGGTAAAGCAGGATACTGGTCAATGGGGTGCGCAGTTCGTGGCTGACGCTGCTGAGGAATTGCGACTTAGCCTCGTCGGCGGCCTGGGCCTGTTTGAGGGCCACACTCAGTTCGGCGGTGCGTTGGGCGACGGTGGCTTCAAGCGTGTCGGCATGGAGGCGCAGCTCCCGTTGCAGGCTGAGTGTTTCCAGGGCTTGCCCGGTCGCTGCTGCGGCGTTGACGATCAGGGCCATGTCGCGGTCGCTGTAAGTGCGGCAGGTGCTCGTCTCCAATCCCAAAACGCTCATCACCTTGCCGCGCACAACCACGGGGGCTAAAAGCAGCGCGGCGGTTTCGCGGGCGCGCATTTTCGCACACCATTCTCCCAGTCGTGCATCAGCTTGCGCGTCTGCGATAAAGAGCGGCGATTGTTGTTGTAAGACCTCGGCCAGGGCTGGTTGTGTCAGGTCGGTGCTATCCCCTAGAGCACTGAGCCGTTCAAAGCGGCGATACTCGGCGACGATGGTGGTGGTCGTATGGTCGGGTTCGATGAGCGTGGCGGTCGCGTGGGGCAGGGTCAACGCCAGCGCCAGTTCGGTACAGAGTACGCGCAGGATTTCGACGGGGTCGAGTGTGGTGTTGGCGGCGCTGATGATGTGATTCAGCGCCGTTAGTTCACGATTCTGGAGGCGCAAATCCGCGGTCTGACGGGCCACCGTGGCTTCCAATGAACGATTGAGCTGTTCGAGTTCCTGCTGATAGCGGTCCCGCTCGGCGATCAGGTTGGCTCTATCCAGCACGCGGTCAATGATGACGGCGATTTCATCCATGTCGTGGACGGGTTTGGTGACGTAGTCCCATGCGCCGCACCGCATCGCTTCGATGACGTCGCGCAATATGCCTGTCCCAGAAACGACGATCACAGGTAATTGGGGCTGTTCGGCCTTGAGCGTGGCGACGACTTCCAAACCGTCAACGCGCGGCATCCGCAGATCTACTAAAACGGCATCAAAGTCTTGGGCGCGGGCAGTCGTCAGTCCTTCTGCGCCATCGCCAGCGGTGGCAGTTTCGTAACCACACTCGCTCAGATAATCCGCCAAAGCGCGGCGGATGAGTACTTCGTCGTCAATGACAAGGATGCGTTTCTGGTTCATGGGTTCGTCCTTGAGGTTCCTAAATCCAGTAATTTTTCAATCCGCTCGACGAAGATACTCATGTCCGGCAGGGGTTTACGGATAACGTCCGATTCTGTTAAGCCAATGTTTTCCAAAGCCGGTGAGAGAACAAATTGCGGCGATCCGGTGTAGACAAGATAGCGCGATTGTGGGTTAATGCGGTTCAGAGCCAGCAGCGTCTCCACGCCGCTTATACCTGGCATACGGATATCTACGATACACACATCAAATGCTTGTTCTTGCTGCAAGCGGATTGCCGCCTCGCCCCCTTCAGCCATAACCACCGTGTACCCCATTTCCTCTAAAAAGTCAGCCAGGGATATGCGCGTCAAAGGCTCGTCATCCACAATTAACACGCGAATACAGCTCATTATTTGTCAAACTCCCTCGAAAATTGCCCCATCGTCTTTCATCCAGTCGTCTTTCGGTATTGCTTGTCATTATAATCCAAATCCTGTGGCATGTAACCTGGAGAGGATCCATGCCAAACAAGATTTGCGTTCCCATTTCCCCATGATACACTGTTCTAAAATAATATCACATCAATAACTGCGTTTTGGGACAAGAAGGTAGGAAAGATGGATTCGCGGACCAGAATTCTACTTGTCGAAGATGAACCTGCACATATTGCGTTAATCCAACGCGCGTTTGAACCCCGTTCAGCAGAAATCGTCCTGACTGTCGTTAATACCTTGAAAGCAGCACGCGCCCACTTTTCCGCCGGGGCAATGGAGTTGGTGATTGTGGATTGGTTGTTGCCTGATGGTCGCGGGACGGATGTGCTGCCTGGTGACGAGACTGCCCCCCCATTCCCCGTGATTGTGATGACCAGCCACGGCAATGAGCAGATTGCTGTGGAGGCGATGAAGGCCGGGGCGTTGGATTACGTGGTCAAATCGGCGGAGACGCTGGCGGATATGCCCCATATCGCCGAGCGTGCGTTGCGCGAGTGGCGGCATATCGTCGAACGTCGCCAGGCCGAGCAGGAGATTGCGCGTTTGCAGCATTTGTTGCAAAAAATCACCGACTCCATGCCTTCGGCGCTGATCACGCTGGATACGCACGGGCGCGTTCTGACATGGAATCCGGCTGCCGAAAGCCTGACCCGCTGCCACGGCGAGGCGCTGCACGGTTGTGTTCTCTGGGAAAAATGTCCGGAGCTGGGTCGTTACCGTCCCCTGGTTGCCGAGGTCTTGCGTACCCAAGAGGTGGCGCACCGGCATCGTGAGATGATCCGCATCGCAGAGGAGACGTTCTACTTTGATGTCCATATTTTCCCTCTGCTGGCCGACACGATTACTGGCGTTGTCTTGCACATTGACGATGCGACCCAACGTGTACACATCGAAGAGACGATGTTGCAGGCGACGAAGATGGCAAGCATTGGCGGTTTAGCGGCAGGGATGGCGCACGAAATCAACAATCCGCTAGGGGCGATGATGCAGTCAGCGCAAATGCTGCAAATGGCGCTTGACACGCAGAATCCGCGTAGCCGGGCGCGCATAGAAGCCGCGGGCATTGATCCGGCGCGCCTGGATGATTACCTGCAGGAGCGCAAATTGATGGATTATGCGCAAGGTATCCGCGACATGGGCGAACGCGCGGCTAAAATTGTCTCTGATCTGCTTAGTTTCTCGCGGAAGGGAACCTCCAATCCGGCTCCACGTGATATGAATGCGCTCGTCATGCAAACGTTGGATCTGGCAGCGACCGACTATGATTTGAAGAAACAGTATGACTTCCGTGATATTGAGATCGTTTACGATCTTACCCCCGATTTGCCGCCAGTTACGTGCGACGGCCAACAAATTCAACAGGTGGTGCTCAACCTGGTGCGCAACGCCGCACAAGCGATGGCGGATAAGTCTGCCAGCGGAGCGCCGGGTTATCGTGCGCGCCTCACCATTCACACATCGCGGGCCGATTCGCGTCATGTGCGCGTAGAAATCGAAGATAATGGGCCGGGCATCCCCGAAGCAGTCCAGCAGCGGCTTTTTGAGCCTTTTTTCACCACCAAAGACGTTGGCGAAGGAACCGGGCTGGGACTCTGGTTGTGCTGGTCCATCATCGTTGAACGCCATGGCGGACGTATCTGGACGGAGCAGCCGCAAAAGGAAGGCACACGCTTTATATTCGAATTGCCCCTCAATGCGTGACCTCCTGACGATAGACTGTTGAATAAGGCTTGGGGCTTTGTCACCGATTCCAAAGGAGTGTGACCGAATCTGTAGCACAGCTCTGATAATGAAAATTTCACCGCAGAGCACGCGAAGAGCGCAGAGATTTCTAATTTTTTCTCTGTGAACTCTGTGTCCTCTGTGGCTATTTGCAGAGGAGTAGGATATGAAAGCGCAATCCATACCAGTGGTGGTCATTGCCGGCATCTCGTTCTATGTAGGTCTTTATCACCTTTTGATCTATGTGCGACGGAAACAGCACCGCGAGGACCTGATCTTTGCGCTGCTGTGTCTGGCGACGGGGTGCTACGATGTGTTTTGCGCCGGGTTATACAACGCCAGCTCAGCCGTCGAGGGTGCGCCGTGGCAACGGCTGCAATTTATCGCATTGGCCTGCTTGACCTCGGCGTTTCTATGGTTTGTGTCTGAGTATGTCGGACAAAAACCAGGCCCCATCACCTATGCCTTTTCCACATTTTATCTGCTTGCCGTGGTTATCCAGAGTGTAGATCGCAGCCCGTTGACCTGGTTGCTGGATCAGCCAGCCGTCAAAACCATCGTTTTGCCTTTTGGACGCCAGGTCACCTATTACGAGGCGACCCTGGGACCGTTTACGGTGGTTCAGGGGATTATGGGAATGGTAGTCTCTACCTATATCCTCTGGCTCAGCTATCGCTATTACCGGCAGGGGTATCGGCGCGAAGCCTCTCCCTTGCTTCTGGCGCTAGGGTTCATGTACGCGACGGCTATCAATGACACACTGGTGAGTCAAGGGATATATCAGTTTATCTACGGCATCGAGTATGGCTACCTGGCCATGATTTTGCTGATGGCCTATTCGCTGTCAAGCACTGTCGTTGAGGCTGCTATGGCGAAGGAATCGCTGCGGGTGAGCGAAGAGCGTTTTCGTTCGCTCGTTGAGACGACCAGCGATTGGGTATGGGAGACTGACGCGAACGGCGTGTATACGTATGCCAGCCCCAAGAGCCGCGATTTGTTGGGGTATGCGCCGGAAGAAATACTCGGTACAACCCCCTTCGACTTGATGTTCCCCGAAGAAAAGGAGCACGTCAGCGCGGCGTTCCGTGCCGCGGTGGACAACCACAAAACCTTTGAGCGGCTGGAAAATACTGCGCGGCACAAAGACGGACATCTGGTGGTGTTAGAGACGAACGGCGTACCGTTCTATGATGCCAATGGCAAACTGGTTGGTTATCGGGGCATTGACCGTGACATCACGCGACGCAAACAGGCAGAAGCAGCGCTTTTACAGAGTGAAGAGCGTTACAGGGCGCTATCGGAACTGAGCCTCGATTTTGCGGCTGCCTTCCGGCCTGGACCTGACGGTGAGCTGGTGAACGAATGGAACTTCGGGAACCTTATGCATATTACGGGTTACACATCCGACGAACTGATTGCGTTGGGCGGTATGGCCGGAATCACTCATCCAGACGATTTTTCGCTTCTCGAACAGGGGACACAGGCGCTTATCGCGGGACAGACCTATATGCATGAGTATCGCATCATCACTAAGGGCGGCCAGGTGCGTTGGTTGCGTGGCTATGGCTATACTGTGAAGGATGCCCAAGGTTGCCCCATACACTTTTACCGTGCAGCGCAGGATATCACTGAACGCAAGCAAGCAGAGGAATCACTGCGCGAAAGCGAGGAAAAATTCCGCTCTATTGTTGAAAACGCGCTGGTGGGTATTTTTATGGTGGATGACGCTTATCGGTTTGTTTATATCAATGATGAGCTATGTCGCATCTTGCAGCATTCACGAGAGGAACTTGCGGGCATGGACTTTCGCCAGGTCCTCTCGGATGAGAGCCGCGCCTTTGTGGCCAATTATTATGTCCGCCGGCAGAGCGGAGAGCAACTGCCACCCCGTTATGAATTGAGCGTTATTCGCCGCGATGGACAGGTGCGCCATGCTGAAATGAGCGTGGCTGTCGTCAGAGATGCCGCCGGCAGGTCGCGCACGATGGGACAATTGGTGGACATCACCGAGCGCAAGCAGGCTGAGCGTGAACGCGAGGTGCTGATTGCGGAGTTGGAAGCTAAAAACGCCGAACTAGAACGCTTCACCTATACTGTTTCGCATGATCTGAAAAGTCCTCTTATCACCATTGGCGGTTTTGTCGGTTTTCTGGAAAAAGACACTCTATCGGGCGATACAGAACGCATCAAGGCCGATATAGCCCGTATCAACGAGGCGCTTGCCCGGATGCAGCGTCTGCTCGATGAATTGCTCGAACTCTCACGCATTGGCCGGATCATGAACCCGCCGGAAGCGGTGTCGTTTGCAGCCATTGTCCACGAGGCTGTCGAGTCGGTGCGTGGACGCATTGAGGCGCGCGGCGTGGAGGTGGACATTGCGCCTGACCTGCCCACCGTCTACGGCGACCGGGTGCGATTGGTGGAGGTTGTGCAGAACCTGGTGGACAACGCCTGCAAGTTCATGGGCGAGCAGCCCCACCCGCGGATTGAAATCGGTGTGCGACAGAGTGAAACGGAACCGGTGTTTTATGTGCGTGATAATGGGATCGGTATTGAACCACAATATCACACCAAAGTCTTTGGCCTGTTCGACAAGCTTGATCCGCACAGCGACGGAACCGGCGTCGGGCTGGCGTTAGTTAAGCGCATCATCGAGACGCACGGCGGGAAAATCTGGGTTGAATCAGAAGGGGTGGGGCGCGGTAGCGCCTTTTGTTTTACCCTGGCAAGCGCCACTTGAATGGACTGGGATACAGAATATGCTGATCAGACCTTTATTACAACGGACACGCGCAGCGAAGCGTACGCTGTGCGCTGACGAAGCCTGGCTGCGCACCGTTTACGATGGCGTCAATGATGCGATTTTCGTTCACGATTCCGATACCGGCCTCATTCTCGACACCAATCAAAAAGCCTGCGAGATGTATGGCTACAGCCGGGACGAACTCATGTCGCTACACATCACTGACCTGAGCCAGGGAGAGGCCCCTTTTGGTGAGCAGGATGCCGGCGCCTGGATACAAAAGGCCAAAACCGCAGGCCCGCAAATCTTTGAATGGCAGGCTAAACACCAGGATGGACACTTATTTTGGGTCGAGGTCAACTTGCGGGAGGCCAGCGTCAATGGACAAAGCCGTGTTCTCGCCGCTGTGCGCGATATTTCACAGCGCAAGCTGGCCGAAGCGTCGCTGGCGCGCTGGGCTGTGGAATTGCGTGATCTGTATGCAGCCTCGTTGGACATCAATGCGCAGACCGATATGAGCAAGTTGCTGCCGAAGGTCGTTGAGCGGGCCACGGCGCTCACCGGCATCAAGCAGGGTGGACTCTATCTTTTGCGGCCTGACCAGACGCTCGAACTGGTCGTCGCACGTGACCTGTCGCCTGAGTACCTGGGGGTACGATTACAACTCGGCGAAGGACTGGCCGGGCGTGTCGCCCAAAATGGTATGCCGTTGATGGTGGAGGATTATCAGCAGTGGGATGGACGGGCCGTGGTGTTCGATAAAGCGAACGTGCGCCGGATCTTGAGTGTGCCGCTCAAAACCAGAAATCGCATCATCGGCGTTTTGAATCTCTTCGACACCGAGCATACCGGTCTTTTCACCGACGACGAAGTTCGATTGCTCAGTTTGTTCACCGACCAGGCTGCGGTCGCTGTTGACAACGCGCAGTTGTATGAGGAAGCGCAACAGCGTGCTGAACAACTGGCGACGATGAACGAGATCGGCCATGCCATCTCGACTTTGCAAGACCTTGACAGCGTGCTCAAAATCATCTATCGCCAGGTGCAACGTGTCGTGCCGGTGGATTCGTTTTACATCTGCCTTCACGACCCCGAAAGCGATCAGCTCTCCTTCCCGATTGTGTACGACATGGGTATCCGTTACAGAGAGGCGTCCACCCCGCGCACGCCTGGTATGTGGATTGATCATGTGATGAAAACCGGGCTGCCCTTCATGCTGCATCGCACCGCCGCAGAGCTATTGACCCCGGTCGAAGACCGGCTAAGCGTAGGCGACCCAAGCCGCAAGTCAGCTTCCATTCTCATTGTGCCGCTCTGGCAAAGGGAGCGTGTGGCGGGCGTGATGTCGGTTCAGAGCTACACGCTGAATGTCTACAACGACCACCATGCCGAGATTCTCGTCGGCATCGGCATTCAAGCCATGATTGCTATCGAGAACGCCAAACTATTTACGGCTGCCCGGCAAGAACTTGCGGAGCGCGAACGGGCTGAACAAGCCTTGCGCGTTAGTGAAGCCCGCTTCCGCGCTTTGATCGAAAATGCCAGCGATATGATCCTCATTCTTACCGCCGAAGGCATTGTCAAATATGCCAGCCCCTCGATCCAGCGCATTATGGGCTATACGCCCGAAGCGTTGACCGGGCAGAATATCCTTACCTTGTTGCATCCGCTGGATGCGGCGCAGATGGCGGCTGCATGGTCCACTGTTCTGCCCCGGTCGGCGGTTCAGGCCGACATGCTGCGCGTGCGTATCCGTCATGCTGATGGTACGTGGCACATTCACGAAGGGGTCGGGCGCAATCTACTGCACGATCCGGCGGTTGCCAGTTTTGTGATCAACGCGCGCGATGTGACAGAGCGCGTTCAACAAGAGAGCGAGCGTGAAAAACTGATCGCTGAACTGGAGGCTAAAAACACCGAGCTGGAACATTTCACCTATACCATCTCCCACGACCTGAAAAGCCCGCTGATCACCATCGGCGGCTTTGTCGGCTTTTTGCAAAAAGATGCTCTGGCGGGTCTTATGGAGCGGGTGAAAGTGGATGTGGTCTACATCAACGACGCGCTTGCCAAGATGCAGCAGTTACTCGACGAACTTCTGGAACTCGCGCGCGTGGGGAGACGTTTATACCCGCCGGAAGAGGTGCTCTTCGAGGAACTCGCTCAAGAGGCGGTGGCATTGGTGCGCGGGCGCATTGAGGCGCGCGGTGTGGAGGTGGAGATCGTCCCTGGCCTGTTCACTCTTTACGGCGACCGGGCGCGGTTGGTGAAAGTGGTGCAGCACCTGGTGGACAATGCTTGTAAGTTTATGGGTACCCAGCCTCAACCGCGCATCGAGATCGGTGCGCGGCAGGGTGAAACGGGTCTGGTGTTCTATGTGCGCGACAACGGCATCGGCGTCGAGGCCCAGTATCGGGATCAGGTTTTTGGTTTGTTTGACAAGCTTGATCCTACCAGCGAGGGGACCGGCATTGGCCTGGCGCTGGCCAAACGAATCATCGAAACGCACGGCGGGAAAATCTGGGTTGAATCCGAAGGTCCAGGATGCGGTAGCACATTCTGTTTTACCTTGCCATCCGCACATTGAGTATGTGCTCATAACGCTCTGCGCCGATCCAGTTCATTGTCCAACCGAGACGAAACATATCTGACAGGAAAAATGTTATTGCTTTTAGTGGAAGGATAGTATGCAAATCGAAACTTATTTGGCGCCGGCAGTTTTGGCAAACAAGAACAGCATCGCCTATACGATACGCATCATCAGCGTCATCCTTATGCTTGCGGCGGTATTAGCCGGCGTCGTCACGGCGTTTGACCACAATTGGGCAGCAGTGCGAGCGTTGGGGATTCTGATTCTACCACTTCTTATTACTTTCTGGCTGTCTAGCAAAGGACAAGCCGTCACCGCTATTTTCGTTCTGGCCGTGAGTTTGCTCGTTTTAGCTACCATTCTTTCCACCCTGGGTCAGGGCATTCATGATGTGACCAATTTCGTCTATCCCGGTATCCTGCTCGTTTCCAGCCTGGTATTGAACAAACGCGCCTTTTTGGTGCTGGTGGTGTTGACTTTACTCGCCATCGCCTGGCTGGTTTTGGGCGCGATGTTTGGTCTGTTTGTGCCACGCACGCCTGATGTTGGCGCTCTGTCGGATTTACTGGTTGTCTCGGTCATCCTTATTGCGACTGCGTCTTGCGTCTACTTGTTGAGCAATAACCTGCAACAGAGCCTTTCACAAGTGAACAAGCAAATGCTAGAGCGTCAGCAAGTCGAGCATGCCCTCCGCGAATCACAGACACTGTTGCGATTGATCTTTGATCATGTCTTTGATGGCATTAGTGTATACGAAGAGTACCCGGAACGCGGCGACCGCCGGTTGATTGATTGTAACGCTCGCTATGCTGAAATCGCCGGGCGCAGTAAAGAGGAGTTGCTGGCAATGGGTAATACATTGCCCGTCCAAAAAGATGTGAGCGGTTTGACGAGTCGCTCAGAATTTCTCCAACGCTTGAATCAGGGGGTGTATATGGGCCAGTTCTCATGGCTCCGTCCTGATGGTCGGGATAACATTGTTGAATATGCTGCGGTCCCTCTCCACACCGCTGATCGTTTCCTGGTTATCGGCGTTGATCACGACATCACGGCGCAGGTGCGGGCAACCCAAGAGCGTGAGGCGATGATCAAGGCCTTGGAAGCCAAGAACAGCGAGTTGGAGCGTTTTACCTATACCGTGTCGCACGATCTGAAAAGCCCTCTCATCACGATCAACGGCTTTGTCGGTTTTTTGGTGCAAGATGCCATGGCCGGCAACGTAGCGCGCGTCAAGGAGGATGCAGCCTATATCAACGCCGCTGTCGCCAAGATGCAACATCTACTGAGTGAATTGCTGGAACTCTCGCGCATTGGACGTTTGATGAACCCACCGGCAGAAACATCCTTTCAAAGTATTGTCCAGGAGGCAGTCGAATTGGTGCATGGGCGCATTGTGGAACGTGGCGTAGAAGTTGAGATCGTTCCTGGGTTGCCCACTGTCTACGGCGACCGGGCGCGGCTGGTGGAAGTGGTGCAAAACCTGCTGGACAACGCCTGCAAGTTCATGGGCGACCAGTCGCAACCGCGCATCGAGATTGGCATACGCCAGACTGGCAAAGAGCCGGTGTTCTACGTGCGCGATAACGGTATTGGCATCGAACCGCAGTATCAAGACCAGGTCTTTGAATTGTTCAACAAACTCAATTCTACCAGCGAGGGAACCGGCGTTGGTCTGGCGCTGGCCAAACGAATCATCGAAACGCACGGCGGGAAAATCTGGGTTGAATCCGCAGGTCCAGGATGCGGCAGCACATTCTGTTTTACCTTGCCAGGGACAAACCGAGAAACATAGAACTGCCTCTGTCTTCAGGAGATCAAATCTATGTCGAATATCTTGCACACAAACCGAGACTACCTTAGTGCGCGCCATGCGCGTTTGACCATCGGTATGCTTTTTGAGAACATGCCCAACGAGCAGCAGGAATATCTGTCGCAAATTTTGGCTGGAGTCAGGTCTGTAGCCCAAGATCAAGACGTGAACCTGTTATGTTTTGCCGGGGGACATTTGTACCACACCCTGTACACCCAATTCGACACCCAACGCAATATCCTCTACGAATTGATCAGCGCAGATACCGTCAGTGGGCTGCTTGTCCTGGGCACGATCAACACTTACGCCCCACTGTCCAAGACGGCCGAATTCTACCGGCGTTACAGTCACTTGCCCCTTGTTCACATCGGCTTGCCCCTGGAGGATGTCCCCACGGTCGTAGCTACCGAAGCAGCCGGTCTCTACGATGCCGTGGTACATCTTATGCGCGACCATCATTATCGCCGGATTGCCTTCATCAATAGTCCTGAAAATCGTCCAACCGCCAGACCGCGTTACCAGGCTTACGTGCAGGCTTTAACGGATTATGGCCTTGTGGTTGACCCCGATCTCATCGTTGCCGGCGATTGGACCGTTCGCGCAGGCGGCGAAGCGGTTGCGCTGTTGCTCGATCAGCGCAAAGCCGATGTGCAAGCCATCGTGGCCTCAAACGACAATATGGCGTTGGGCGCTTTAGCGGCGCTGCAAGCGCGCGGGATCCACGTGCCCTATGACATCGCCCTGATCGGTTTCGACGACACGCGCATGGCCCAAATGGCTATACCGTCGTTGACAACGGTGCGTCAGCCGATGTATGAGTTAGGCGTACAGGCCTTGACGTTACTGTTAGCAAAAATTGCTGGGGAGATAGTGCCGTCAACAGTACAACTTCCCGCCAAACTGATTATTCGCCAATCCTGCGGCTGTCCCGACCCGGCGGTGGCGAAGATTGCGGTATGCGCCCCTCCCGAACAGACTCAACCCGCCGACCGGGTTGTTCCCACACCGCATGAGCAACTTGTCGCCGCCGCAGTACCGCTCCTCGGCGCAACGCAGAATGTTGCAAGCTGGATTGAGAATCTGCTCAATGCTTTTGTGGCAGATTCGGAACATGGATCGCCCGGTCTCTTTATCTCCACGTTGGATAAAACGTTGCGGCAGGTGAGCCAAAATGGGGGAGACATCGCTCAATGGCAGGACTTCATCACGCTTTTGCAGCGCCTGTATCCCGCTATGTTGAGCATCCCTGCCCTGTGCCAGGGAGAAACGCTGTGCCATCAAGCGCGCGTGTTTATCGGTGAGATGGCGCGGAAAGAGCTGGCGCAGCGGCAACTGCAAGCAGATCAGCAGAACATTGTCCTTAGATTGTTCGGTCAGGCGCTCGTCACAACGTTTGATGTTGAAACCCTGGTCCATATTGTGGGCGAGCGCATAACACAATTAGGTATACCAAGTTGTTACATCGCCCTGTACGAGAACCCTCAACCTTATACCTATCCCCAACCGGTGCCGGAATGGGCGCACTTGATCCTGGCCTGCCGCGGGACAGAGATCCAGTGTACAGTAGCGCCAGATCAGACCAGCAAAGATGGGTGGCGTTTCCGTTCGGTGCAGTTGCTGCCGGCAGGAATGTTGCCGCAAGACCGGCGCTATAGCATCGTGGTCGAACCGTTGTACTTTCAAAATGACCAGATCGGTTTTGCCCTTCTGGAAATGGGACCGCATGAAGGGGTGGTGTATGAGATTGTGCGTGAGCAGATCAGCAGCGCGCTCAAAGGTGCGTTACTCTTTCAGGAGCAAAAACGTACGGAAGCCGCCCTTGAACAGGCCTATGCTGCGGTAGAACAACAAGTCCAGGAGCGCACTGTCGAACTGGAGCAAGAAATCGCCGAACGGAAACAAGCAGAGAAAATGCAGGAAACACTCATCGCTGAACTGGAGGCCAAGAACACCGAACTGGAACGTTTCACCTATACCGTCTCGCATGATCTGAAAAGCCCGCTGATTACCATCGGTGGCTTTGTCGGCTTTTTGGAAAAGGATGCCCTGGCTGGCGATGCAGAACGCATACAGGCTGATATGGCTTACATCAACGATGCTGTCAGCAAGATGCAGCGACTTCTCGGTGAATTGTTGGAGCTGTCACGCATCGGGCGGCAGATGAACGCGCCGGAGACAATCCCCTTTGCCGAGATTGCCCGCGAGGCCATCGCCGTAGTGCATGGACGCCTCGCGTCGCGCGGTGTAGAAGTCGAGATTGCGCCTGACCTCCCCGCCGTCTACGGCGACCGGGCGCGGCTGGTGGAGGTGGTGCAAAATCTGGTGGACAACGCCTGTAAGTTTATGGGCGATCAACCCTACCCGCGCATCGAGATTGGCGTGCGGTGGAAAGAGGATGAGCCAGTCTTTTTTGTGCGTGACAATGGTATGGGCATCGAACCTCAGTATCAAAGCAAAGTCTTTGATCTGTTTGAAAAGCTCGATTCGCAAAGCGAGGGGACCGGCGTCGGGCTGGCATTGGTCAAACGCATTGTCGAAACCCACGGCGGAAGGATTTGGGTCGAATCGGCAGGTGTGGGGCAGGGGAGTACGTTTTGTTTCACCCTGTCTGGCAGAACGTTCGATGCGCACGACAACGAGCGGCGTAGTCGTCCGCCAAAAGGATAGCCTATGCTGGTCTACGTCGTGATCTCCGGGCTTGCCTTGCTTTGCTATAGCGGTTTACTGGCGCTGGTTGCGCGCTATGGCTGGCACGGCAATCGCTCTCGCGAGCTGTTCTTGCTCTATCTCCTGGATATGGTGTTTCTGCAAGTGAGTTATTTGTTGCTCTCTCTGGCCGACAGCGCACAGGCGGCCTTAGTGTGGTACACCTTTAACATCCTGTTATCGGCTGGACAGGCCGTCATTTATTTCTTTTTTGCTACTACTTTTCTCGGCCTCAAAGCGCCGCGTAAAGGCATTCAGGCCGTTATCTTCGTCTGGCTCTTGGCTGTCATGGCGGCGGCGTTTCTTTTCCCAGGTTTTATGTTTACGCACATTTATCGCCACGCGGTTACAGGGCTGTTTATCCCAGAGCTAACGCTGTGGGGAGTCCTGTTGCTGTTGCCCATAACGGTCTTTTGGGGTTTGACCGTGTTTTCTCTGGCGAAGAACTACCGCAGTGCTCGTTCGCCCCTTCAGCGGGTGCGCATCCAATATGTGTTGCTTTCCATTTTAGTTGTGTGGGCCGGTTTGTTCGCCAATGCCGCGCCGGCTCTACGTCCTTATCCTGTTGACGTCGTCGCCAATATCGTCGGCGCGTTCTTGATCGCCTACGCCATTCTGCGGTATCAGCTCTTGGATATGAGTATCGTTATTCGCCGGAACCTTTCCTACGTGGTCTCTATCCTCTTCATCGGCACAGGATATTTTACGACACTCTTGGTCTCTACCCGCTTCTTCCAACACCTGACCGTGTGGCAGCTCTTACTGATTTCCTTTGCCACGGCGATCGTGGGCGTCATTCTGACCCGTCCGCTGGTGGAACGCATCCAATTCTGGATTGACGCGGTCTTTTTCCGGGAACGATACGGCGGCGCTTTGATGATTCAGCGCCTGAGTCGCACGGCGACCTCAGTGCTCGATCTCGAACAATTGGCCGGGATGATCCTGGATGACCTCAACCAAACGTTGCACGTCCACTGGGTCGCCTTTTTCCTGGAACAAGAGGATGTGTTCCGGCTGCTCGTTCAGCGCGGAACGGCCACGGCTGCCGACCTGGACTTACGTCACGATCATCCCCTTGTAAGCTGGCTAAACGCCCACCCCACCATACTGACAGCAGACCTGCTGGACGCGCTGTTGGCGCAGGACGGCTTCCCGCAACCGCATATTGAGGAGCTAAAGCGCGTTGACGCCGCTATGTTCGTCCCGCTCATGGCCAGGGACAGGCTGGTGGGTATTTTGGGGATCAGTGCCAAACTCTCCGGGCATGGCTTTTCCCAAGACGATGAGCTGATGCTGAGCACATTGGCGAACCAGGTTGCTATCGCTGTGGACAACGCGCGGCTCTACGCCGTGGCCCAACGCGAACTGGCCGAGCGCAAGCGCGCCGAAGTCGAGCGCGAAAAACTGATTGCCGCATTGCAGGCCAAGAACGCCGAGTTGGAACGCTTCACCTACACCGTGTCGCACGATCTGAAAAGCCCGCTCATCACGATCAAAGGTTTCCTCGGCTTTTTGGAGCAGGATATCGCCGCTGCCAACGCGGAACGGATCAAAGCGGACATTGCCTTTATCACCGGCGCCGCCGACAAGATGCACCAACTGCTCGTTGAGCTGCTGGAACTCTCGCGCATTGGGCGGATAGTTAACCCGCCGCAGCCGGTAGCGATGAGCGAATTGGCGGCTGAAGCCGCTGCCCTCGTCGCCGGGCAACTGACCGAACGTCGCGTCCGGGTTGTTATCATGCCAGATATGCCAACCGTGATTGGCGACCGACCCCGCCTGCGCGAAGTTTTCCAGAATTTGTTGTCCAATGCCGCCCAATATATGGGCGACCAGCCTGCGCCGCTGGTCGAGGTGGGGTGTGCCAGGATGACGGCCAACCTGTGTTTTACGTCCGCGACAACGGCATTGGCATCGCCCCGCCCTATCACGAAAAAATCTTCGAGCTTTTTGAGAAACTTGATCCGCAGACCGAAGGTACGGGGATTGGATTGAGTATCGTCAAACGCGTCGTTGAAACGCACGGCGGCAAGGTCTGGGTGGAGTCGGAAGGGGCGGGTACAGGCAGCGTTTTCTGCTTTACTTTGCCTGGGGATAAGGTTGCGTGATGGAAAGGAGGTCAAAAATGACCCGGTCAATAACACAAACCAGACTGAGGGTAGTCTTGGCGCTGTCATTCATCGCCACGCTGTTTATGCTGCTGGCCTGCCAGGGCAAGCAGCCGCCATCCCCCACCTATAAAGTGGGAATCTTGCAATACGTTGACCTGTTAGCTGACATCGAAGATGGCTTCAAAGCCGGTATGGCTGAGTGGGGCTATGTTGAGGGCGAGAACATTGTCTACCTGACGCGCAACGCCCACGGCGCGATAGATGACCTCGACCGGTTGGCCCAGGAGTTGCTGGCTGAACACGTTGACCTCATCGTGAGCATCACCACGCCAGCCTCGTTGGCCGCGATGCGGGCCAGCGCGGGAACAGATACCCCTATCGTCTTTATCCTGGTTAGCGACCCCGTGCGGGCCGGATTGGTCGCCTCGCTCAAACAACCTGGCGGGCGCATCACCGGCATCCGCGATGGCGGCACCGCCACGACCGGCAAACGCCTGGAACTGCTCACGATGATGATGCCCGGTATCCAAAGGGTGTTGGTGGTCTACTCGCACGAGGAATCCTTGCTGCCGGCGCGTGACGAGTTACGCCAGGCTGCGGCCAAGTTGGGCTTGACGCTGGTCGAAAAACAAGTCTACACCACGGAAGAGGCAATTGCCGTGTTTCGCGCCGTCCAACCCGGCGAGGTGGATGCCATCTTTGTCCCTTCCGATGGCATCATCTTGGATGCGATGGACGAGATTACGGCGCTCGCCACCCGCGCGCACTTGCCCTACATCTTGCCCGGCAAAGCGCCTGGCGCGCTGGCCTTTCATGGCGAAAATGTGTATCAATCCGGGCGACAGGCCGCCTCGCTGGCGAGCAAAATTTTGCAGGGCGGCGACCCGGCCACGCTGCCGGTCGAACTCTCCAAAGAATTCTACCTGGCGATTGACCTGCGCATTGCCGATGCAATGGGGCTGACGCTCTCGGAGGAAATCCTTGTTGTGGCCGACGAAGTGACGAAATAAAAGAGGTACACTATGCGAGCGAGTGCGACAATACAAGATACACGTTCACAGCGGCGCTATATCCCGCTGGCGACCCGGCTTTTTATCTTGTTCAGCGTCGCCGCGGTCTTGCCGCTGACAGTGTCCGGAGTCTTTGGCCTGACCAGCAACTACAACGCGCAACGCCGCCAGGTGGAAGCCTTACAACAGGAGAGCGCGGCCAACATCGCTAACCGCATTGACGCTTATCTGGAGCAGATCGAAGCCGAAATGGAGCTGACCGTTGGCAAATGGACCGCACAAACAGAAGCGTCGCTCCCGCTGCTCTTGCGAGCGTTGTTGACCTTTAACCGCGGCTTTGAGACCCTGACCCTGGTGGATTGGACCGGTCAGGAGATCGCCAAAGTATCAAGGTATACCCTGTTCACGGCACAAGACCTGGGCAACCGGGCCGCCGCGCCTGATTTCGTGGTCGTCAGCCAGGGGCAACGCTATCTGGGGCCGGTTTCACTCTCGCAGTTTGAGGAACCCTTGGTCACGCTGGCGATTCCGGTCAAAGACGTGCGCCAGGATGTGGTGGGCGCGCTCGTCGCCGAGGTCAACCTCAAGTTTATGTGGGATGTTATCGCCCAGGTGAAGATCGGCACAGGCGGCTACGCTTACGTGGTGGATCGTGAAGGGCGGTTGATCGCCCATCGGGATGCTTCTGAAGTCCTGCAAGGTCAAACGTTGCGCCACTTGGCGGGCGTTCGCGCTGCCTTGCAAGGCCAGGCGACCACCAGTTGGTACGCTGGCCTGGAAAAGGCCAACGTTATCGGCAGCTACTGCCCGCTGCGGCGGGCCGACTGGTTCGTGTTGGTCGAATCGCCGCACCAGGAGGCTTTGGCGAATGTCTACCAAACCGGCATCCTGAACCTGGTCGCCTTAGCGGCCACGCTCGGACTGGCGTTTCTCCTGGGCGGTTATATGGTACGTAGCATCGTGCGCCCGATGAAGCGGCTGCAAGAAGGGGTGCGTCTCATCGGCGGGGGCGATCTGGCCTATCACATTGACCTGGCCTCGCGCGACGAAATGGGAGATCTGGCCGATGCCTTTAACGGCATGGCTGCACAATTGCAGCAGACGCTCCAGGGATTGGAGCAGCATGTGACCGAACTCAAGCAGGCCGAAGCAGAGCGCGAAAAACTGATCGCCAACCTGGAAGCGCAAAACGCCGAGTTGGAGCGTTTTGCCTATACCCTCTCCCACGATCTGAAAACCCCGCTCATCACGATAGGTGGCTTCATCGGCTTTCTCGAAAAAGATACGTTGAACGGCGACGTGGAACAGGTGCAGCGCGATATGACCCATATTCAGAAAGCCGTCGCCAGGATGCAGCAATTGCTCGACGAGTTGTTGGAACTGTCGCGCATTGGGCGGCGGGTTAACCCGCCGCAACGCATTTCCCTCAGTGAACTGGCGCATCAGGCTGCCGCCAACCTCGCCGCTCAACTCACCGCGCGGGGGGTGCAGGTGGATATCGCGCCGGAACTCCCGACCGTCATCGGCGATCCTCCCCGTCTGCGTGAGGTCTTCGAGAACCTGCTGGGCAATGCCGCCAAATTTATGGGCGAGCAACCCCATCCGCAGGTCGAAGTCGGCGCGCGCCAGACAGCAAACGAGACGATCTTCTATGTGCGCGACAACGGCATCGGCATCGAGCCGCAGTATCACGACAAAGTCTTTGGCCTGTTTGAGAAGCTGAACCCACAAAGCGAGGGCACGGGCGTGGGATTGGCCATCGTCAAGCGCATCATCGAGCTGCACGGCGGGCGCATTTGGGTCGAATCGGCCGGCGCCGGTCACGGGAGCACGTTTTGCTTCACGCTAAGCACGCCAGCGCCAGTTGGACAGGATTTACAGGATGCTCGTCCTGTAAATCCTGTCAGAAATCATCACGTATAGGAGCAACGACATGGTGATGCAGAAAACAAACGCGGGCCGCTTTACCCGCCGGAGAGCAACGTCGGGCAAACTAACCATACCCTTGCCCTCCGCCATTCAACTATGGAAGCAGCAATTGGCGAACGGCATCGCGCGCGCTTCACTGGCGGTTTCCATTCTCGCCCTGATCAGCGGCTTCTATTATGCCTATTCCATCCAGGCCGTATGGTTGATTCCTCTCTACATCATCCTGGTTGCACTGCTGGGGTTGGTGACGTTGTTACCCAAAGCTTCCTATACGCTGCGCGCTCTAGGCCCGCTGGTGTTGATTTATCTGATGGCCTGTCTGGATATGTTTGAGGCCGGGCGCACCGGCAGCGCGCGCGTCCTGTTGATCGCCCTCCCCGTGTTGAGCTTGCTCTTCTTCGACCTGCGCGCAGGTGTGCTGACCTTGGGGGTTTCGCTGTTGACGTTGGCCGTTTTCGGCTGGCTCTACACGACCGGGCAGCTCTCAGTTGGGCTGGGAGTGGCTAACTCGACCAATCCGACCATCTGGGTCAGCAACACGGCGCTTTTCACCTTGACCACGGTGTTGTTGATGGTTTCCGCCCATTACCTGATTACCCGCCTCATCAACGCGCTGAGCAAACTTGAGGTCAACGTCAAAGAGAACGAGAAGTTGCTCTCGTTGCAGCAGGCCGTGTTTGATGCGACCGTTGATGGCATTTTGGCGGTTGATCCTACCGGCAAGGTCACCACCTATAACCGTAGATTTGCCGAGATGTGGAACATCCCGGAGGAGATCATTGCTTCACGGAGTAACATACCCATCCTCGCTTTTGTCCGCGAACAGGTGGAAAACCCCGCCGCGTTTATGGCGCGGGTCGAGGAGTTGTATGCACATCCCTACGCGGAAGGCGATGATGTCTTGACACTCAGGGACGGGAGAATCTTTGCGCGTCACTCTACACCGCAGCGACTTGGGGATGAAATCGTCGGCAGAGTATGGGTTCTCCGCGATGTCACCGCGGAAAGGCAGGCTGCCGAGACGCTCAAGCAGTCTCAGCGCAACTTTGACCTCTTTTTCAACACCCTAGATGACCTGCTCTTTGTCCTCGACGTTCAAGGGAATATCATCCACGTCAATCAGACGGTGTGCCGTAAACTGGGCTATACGGAAGCTGAACTGATCGGCCAACCGGTGCTCGTCGTACACCCGCCAGAACGTCAAGCGGAGGCAGCGTGCATTGTCGCCGCGATGCTGACCGGAGAAGCCGAGTTTTGCCCGGTTCCGGTGATCACCAAAGACGGGCGGCAGATTCCGGTGGAAACGCGCGTCATCACGGGCGAATGGGATGGCCGGCCCGCACTGTTCGGTGTGACGCGGGACATCTCACAACTCAAGCTCTCCGAAGAAGCGCTGGCGCGCGAGCGCAACCTGTTGCGCACGGTCGTGGATACGCTGCCTGATATCATCTTTGCCAAAGACCGGAATGGGCGTAAAATCCTCTCCAACCGCAACGATCAATGGATGCTGGGCGCTTCTGCGGAAGCCGAGGTGGTGGGCAAAACGGATTGGGATGTTTACTCCGCAGACTTGGCTGCACGGTATACCGCTGAGGACCAGCCCGTATTGGATGAAGGGCGTATGTTCGAGAGTGAAGGCTCATTCGTTGATCCGCTGGGGCAACGCCATTGGGTCCTGGGTTCCAAACGACCATTCAGAGACCACACCGGGGAAATTGCAGGATTGGTGGGCATCTATCACGACATCACCCAACTTAAACAGGCTGCCGCCGAGCGTGAAGCTCTCATCACCGACCTGGAAGCCAAGAACGCTGAGCTGGAGCGCTTTACCTACACCGTCTCGCACGACCTCAAAAGCCCGCTGATTACGATCAAGGGCTTTCTGGGTTTCCTGGAACAGGACACGCTCAAAGGGCGCGTTGAGCAGGTCAAGCACGACATTGATATGATCGCCAACGCCGCCGACAAGATGCAGCAATTGCTCGACGAACTGCTGGAGCTTTCGCGCATCGGGCGACTGGTCAACCCGCCGCAGACCGTCTCGCTGACCGAATTAGCCCACGAGGCCGCTGGATTGGTGGCGGGACAGCTCACGGCGCGCGGGGTACAGGTGGACATTGCGCCCAATCTGCCGACCGTCACCGGCGACCGGCCCCGCCTGCGCGAGGTCTTGGAGAACCTGTTGAGCAATGCCGCCAAGTTTATGGGCGACCAACCTCATCCGCATATCGAAGTTGGGGTGCGCTATGCCGAGACGCCGCCTGTAGTCTACGTGCGCGACAACGGCATCGGCATCGCACCGCAATATCATGAGAAGGTCTTTGGCCTCTTTGAGAAGCTTGATGCGGTCTCGGAAGGCACCGGGATTGGCTTGGCGATTGTCAAACGCATCGTCGAGACGCACGGCGGCCAAATTTGGGTGGAATCGGAAGGGGCTGGACGGGGGAGCGCCTTCTGTTTCACACTGCCACAGTCCAATCAGGCGTAAAACGTAAGATGTGAAGGAGAGAACCATCTATGATAGGTGAACCACTCATCGTTCTACTGGTCGAGGATAATCCGGCCCATGCCGAGATGGTGATCCGCAGTTTCCAAGAGCACAGAGTTGCCAATAAAATTTACCACGTGCTGGATGGCGAAGCGGCCCTCGACTTTCTGTACCATCGCGGTCCATTCTCTATGCCGGATGTCAGCCCGCGGCCTCATATCATTCTGCTCGATTTGCGCCTGCCCAAAATCGGCGGCTTACAGGTATTGCAGGAGATCAAAAAAGACGAAGATCTCTTGAGTATCCCGGTGATCATTCTCACCACGTCAGAGGCGGAGCGCGACCTGACGATGGCGTATGAAAATCACACCAACAGCTATCTGGTCAAGCCTATTGACTTTGCCAAGTTCTCGCAGTTGATCAACGATCTGGGACTCTACTGGTTGGCCTGGAATCGCCAACCCTGGTGACCATCACAGATACATCGCGTCCATATACACCGTTGTGAAGCTGGGATGCACGGTTAGCTCCACGTAGCGGACGCGCGCGCCGATCTGCTCGGCCAGACGGCGTTGCGCGGCAGAAATCAACATCTGGCGCGCGCCGGTTCCGGCAGCATTTCCCACCTGCTTGAAACGCTCCAGCGGCAGCGGCGGAAACATCCCAATGCGGATCGCGCTTTCCAGATCGAGGTACGTGCCAAACGCCCCCGCCACGATGAATGTGTCAATGTCCTGCGCCGTCAAACCGGCTTCCAGCAGCAGCACTTCCACCCCGGCGCGAATCGCGCCTTTCGCCAACTGAATCTCGTTCACGTCCCGGCGGGTGATGAGCAAATCGTGCCCGTTGCCGGTCTCGGCCGCCGGGGCCAGCAAAAACGCCCCGCCGCCCTCCCAGGGGACGATGCGTGGGTGATCCATCTGGAAGCGCCCCGTGCGCTTGACGATCCCGGCGGCGCGCAATTCTGCCACCGCGTCGAGGATGCCCGAACCGCAGATGCCCACTGCAGGTTTGCCGCCGATGGTCTGGATGCGCACCTCATCGCCCGCAATCTGCACGTATTCGACCGAACCGGGCGCGGCACGCATCCCGGCGTGGATGTGCGCCCCTTCGAACGCCGGCCCGGAAGCGCAGGAGCAACTCAACAGGCGTCCCTCTACCGCCAGGCTGATCTCGGTGTTGGTGCCGATGTCGAGCGCGATGGTGGGCTTCTGCGCCCGCCACGCATCCGTCGCCAGCAGCATCGAGACGTGATCCGCCCCGACGTACCCGGCGATGTTCGGCGGCAGGTACACCTTCGCGCCAGAGGCCAGTTCCAGCCCCAGGTGACACGCGCAGATGCTTAGCGCCTCGCTGACCGCCGCGATGTAGGGCGATTCGCCCAATTGCTGCACCGGCAGCCCGGCGAAGAAATGGTGAATGGCCGTGTTCCCCACCACCACGGCCTCGACAACCTGATCGCGCGCGGCGTGGGCTTCCTTGCACAGCCGCCCCAACAGCTCGTTCAGGCTTTCCATCAGCCGCGCTTGCAGCACGCGCCGTCCATCCGCATGTTGGTTGGCGTAAGCGATCCGGCTGACCACGTCCTCGCCATAGGCGATTTGCGGGTTCATCACTCCCGCCTTCGCCAGCGTGCGCCCGGTCGCCAGATCGAGCAAATACGCCGCCATCTTCGTCGTGCCGATGTCCACCGCGAGACCGAGCAGCGCCTGCTCGGGGTGCAGCACGCCGACGGCTTCCGCGCCGTGATTCCGCCGTCGCAAGGCCAACCGCACGGCCCAGTCTTGCGCGCGCAACTTCACCGAGAGGTCGCGCAGCACCGGTTGGCCGAAGAAGGGCCGGGGCACGCCTTGCTCTGCCAGCGCGTCGGTCAGGCGGACGGTGTCGGCCCGCAGGTCGTGCAACGTCGAAGCGGCGACGGTCACATCTACCGGCGTCACCACGGGATCCACCGCGACTTCGCTTTCCTGGCCTTCGACCTGCAGGCGCTGCGGGGTGCTCAACGATGCTGGCGGAATGTCAATTTTAACATCGCCGAGCGGGCGCGCCTGGCAGGCCAGGCGGTGGCCCGCCGCCAGCTCTGTCGCGCTGAATGTGCGTTCTTCTACGGCTGTGGGCGGCGTGAGTTCGCCGCTGACCAGCCGGACGCGGCATTTGCCGCACGCGCCTACGCCGCCGCACACCGCGATGATCTCTACACCGGCGCGTTGCGCAGCGTCGAGCAGCGTCATGCCGGGGGCGATAGCCGCCCGGCGACCAACCGGCTCCAAATCAACTTTGATCTGGGTCGTCATATTTTGTTCCGCAAGCTGTTGTGTTTTCTTCACGCTCTCGCCTCTCGTGGCGGTGTGGGCGATCAACCTGCCACACCTTCAGATGTCAGAGGCTAAGAGTAACACCTATTCGCTTCGCGTCAACTGTGGCCTTGATGGCGTTTCGGATATGGAAACGTCACCCGTTTTTAACCTTTTAGACACGTAATTTTAACCATAATAGAAGTGGAAGCGGGAACCTGGTCGTTTGTTAGGACGTCATGGAGGCATAAAGACTGGCGAGAGTGATCTTTTGTCGCTCTCTTGCTACAAATGTTTTGTTCACGCTTGATAAGGAGGAACATACAATGTTAAAGCGAATCAGTTTGATGACACTCTTGTTGTTTGTGCTGACGCTGGCTATCCCTGTGGGCGCACAGGGACCCAGCCCGCAGCACTCCGATCCGACGTGGCAGGCCACCTACTGGAATAATATGGATCTATCCGGCGCGCCGGTTTTGCAACGCGCCGAGGCCAATATCTTCTACGAATGGTGGACGAACTCGCCTGCGCCGGGCGTCAACGCCGACAACTTCTCCGTCCGGTGGACGCGCTACATTGATGTGACGGCGGGCGCGTACCAGTTTACCGTCACCGCCGATGATGGCATCCGCGTCTGGGTGGACAGCGACTTGATCCTCGATCAATGGTACGAGCATCCAGCTATAACTTTCACCGTGGAAAAGTATCTCGGCGCGGGGCATCACCTGATCAAAGTGGAGTACTTTGAGAAGGGCGGTATTGCTACGGCCAAAGTGCAATGGCAGCTCAAGGATCAGCCGCCGGCGATTACGCAGTGGCGCGGCGAATACTTCAACAACATCACCCTGGGCGGAACGCCGGTGTTGGTGCGCAACGATGCGGCGATCAATTTCAACTGGGGGACGGGTTCGCCGGCGCCCGGCGTTGTGAACGCGGACCGCTTTTCGGTGCGCTGGACACAGACGCTCAACTTCACCGCCGCGATGTACCGCTTCACGCTCACGGTGGATGATGGCGCGCGGCTGTGGGTGAACGGCCATCTGCTGATTGACGCCTGGATAGATCAAGCGCCGCGCACGTATACCGGTGATCTCTATCTACCGGCCGGTTCCGCGACCATTGAGCTGCAATACTACGAGAACACCGAGGGCGCCGTGGCGCAGCTCTCATGGAGCGGCGGTGGAACGTCGCCGCCCCCGCCTCCGCCTTCTGGCGTGGTGATCGTGGATGACCGCGATGCCAGCTTCGTCAAGGGCGGCCCGGCGAGCGGCTGGCGCTATGAAAACGAGGGCTATAGCAACAACTTGACCTGGACGACGAACAACTACAACGCCAGCGCCAACTACAACTGGGGACGCTGGTTCCCCAAGCTGGCGGCGCGTTCCTACGAAGTCTTCGTCTATATCCCGGACCGCTTCACCACCACTGGACAGGCGCGCTACTGGATCAACCACGCCGATGGCTACACGCTGCGCATTGTCAATCAATCAGCTTACAGCAACCAGTGGGTGTCGCTAGGGACCTATCGCTTCCGCGGCACCAGCGATGACTACGTCTCGCTGGCGGATGTCACCTTCGAGGCCACGCGCTCCCGGCTTGTTGCCTGGGACGCGGTGAAGTGGGAACCACGCTAATACTTTGCGTGAAGTGGAAACCGCGCTAATACTTTGCGTGAAGTGGGAACCGCGCTAATACTTTTCGCTCCGCGCCCCCGTCCCGGGGGTGCCGGAGTGCAAGCCTCGCATTTTTGCTTCCTGCCCCCGTCCCCGGGGGCAGGAAGCGAGTGACAACTTGCCCCTCCGCGCCGCTGTGAGGACAAGCTTTTGTTGCGAATAATAGAAAGCCTTGCTATAATATGTATTATAAAGGTCTTAAAATTCTTCGTTACGGATGGTAAGGAGTACAACGATGAAACGCTTTTATAGCTTATTCTGTGTGATCCTCGTTATCAGCCTGCTCGTGGGAGCGTCGCCGGCGTTGGCGGCGGAGACGCGCTATACCGTCCAACCCGGCGACACGCTGTACAGCATCTCGCGGCGTTACGGTGTGAACGTGGGGACGCTGGCCTCAGCCAACGGGTTGACGCTGAATTCGTGGCTCTATGTGGGCCAGCAATTGGTTATTCCGGGCGTGTCCGCTGCGCCGGCGCCCGCTCCGGCTACAGGCAATGTCTACGTCGTACAACCCGGCGACACGCTGCTGACCATCGCTATGCGCCACAATATCAGCGCCAGCACACTTGCCGCCGCCAACAACCTGACGTGGAATTCGTGGGTCTATGTCGGGCAGCGATTGACCATCCCCGGTGCGACGCCGGGAACGCCCCCCGCCGCTGACCCGCCGGCAGCCGAAGCGCCGCCGGCAACCGCCTCTGGCGGCGTCTACGTGGTGCAGGCTGGTGATAATCTCTATCGTATTGCGTTGCGGCACAACATCACGACGGCCGCACTCAAGGCCGCTAACGGATTGTACTCCGACATCGTCTACGTGGGGCAGCGCCTGACGATCCCCGCGCCAGGCGCGACGCCAGCCGCACCGCCTGTTGCTGCGCCTGCGCCGGGACACGGCGCAGCGGGCGAGAAATGGATTGACGTGAACCTCTCGACGCAGACCATCACTGCTTATCAGGGACAAACTGCGGTTTATTCGGCGCGTGTTTCGACGGGGTTGTGGGGGACACCCACGGTCGTCGGCACATACGCTATTTACGCCAAATATCTCTCCGCGCCGATGTCTGGTCCGGGCTATTATTTGCCCAATGTTCCACACACAATGTACTTCTATCGGGGCTATGCGATTCACGGCGCCTATTGGCACAATAACTTTGGCACGCCGATGAGCCACGGCTGCGTCAACCTTTCGCTGCCGGATGCGGAGTGGTTCTACAATTGGGCGCCAATGGGGACGAAGGTGGTGACGCACTACTGAATCTGATGCTGTGGGTCGCCAGCGCAAAGCCGGTCGGATTGATCTGGTCAAACGGTTGGATGTAGGGGTAGGGGGCAGGATATATTTGCACCTGCCTCGTTTTTTTATTGACATTCTGTTATCATCTGTGCTATAATTACAGAAAATTGGTAGCGGTTCCAATCCTATAAAAGGAGGTGTTTATCGAATCAATCCTGTGATGTTTTCGTTTCAAAACCCCCCATGTAGTAGAATTTCAATTCCACATTTAAGAGGAAGGAGAATTTTGATGAAACGCTACACTGTTACACTCGTTAGCATTGTGATGATTCTGAGTATACTGCTGGCTGCCTGTGGCCCAACGGCAACTCCTGAAAAGATCATCGAGACCGTCGTGGTCAAAGAGACCGTCGAGGTCCAGAAAGAGGTCGTGAAGACCGTCGAGAAGACCGTCGAGAAAGTTGTCGAGAAGACCGTTGAGGTCATGGTGACCCCTGAGGCCGAAGAAGGCACGCTACCCCGCAAAGAAACCCTGTACTACAACGGTCTGCAATGGGGTCCTGTGGTTGGCACGAACCCTTATGGCAGCAGCAACAATATGGCGTTTATAGCTCAGGGCGATAGCGCGCGCGTGCTCATCTTTGAGACGCCTTATCTGTACAACATGCTTGATGGCAAGCAGTATCCCCTGCTGGCGGATGGTCCCTGGTCATGGAACGCTGATATGACCGAGATCACCTTCAAAATCAAGAAGGCCGCCAAGTGGAGCGATGGCACCCCGGTGACGGCCGAGGATGTCGCCTATACCTGGGCCACCCATGTCAAGTACAATACCGGTACCGGCGCCGGCAACACGGCCTACATCGAGGATATCGTGGCCAAGGATCCTCAGACTGTGGTAGTCAAGGCCAAGCTGGATGCGAACGGCAAAACGGTCAATCCATTGCAAGTCGTAGCTTATGTGAGCAGCAACTACGTCATCCAGAAAGCCTGGACCCAGAAGCTGGAAGAGCGCACTGGCGGCGATCCCACCAAGTTGATGGCGGATACCGCGGAAGACGTGGTTTACTCCGGTCCCTATCACCTGTTCTTCAAGGACGATACGAAGGTTGTCCTCATTCGCGACGACAACTACTGGGGGCAAGATAAGTCTATGTGGGGCAAGCTGCCTGCGCCGAAGTACATCGCGCACACGATCTTCAAGGACAACGCCGCCGGTTCGGTGGCTTTGGCCAAGGGTGAAGTAGACGTCAGCCAGCAGTTCAACGCCAACATTCAACTGCTATGGCTCAACTACGGTCTGCCCATTTCCACCTACCTGCCCGAAGCGCCCTACGGCATCGGCGCCAGCCTCCCCACCGCCTTCTACAACCTGAAGTCCTACGGTTTGGACCAGCTCGCGGTCCGCAAAGCGATTGCCATTGCGGTGGACTATCCTACCATCATTGCCAACGCGATGACCAACCAATCGGCCACTTTCGATCAGGTTCCGCGCTCGCTCATGAACCCGACCGCCGGCGAGCAAGCCCTGTATGATCACGATGCTGTCAAGGACCTGCAATGGGCCGGCAACGACATCGAAGGCGCTAAGAAACTGCTTGACGACGCCGGGATCAAGGACACCGATGGCGACGGTTGGCGCGAGTACAACGGTAAGAAGCTCAGCTATGTCGCCACCTGCCCCAACGGGTGGTCTGACTGGCAGGCCGCGATTGAAGTGGTCGCTGCCGCCGGTAAGAAGATCGGCATTGACATCACGACCAACTATCCTGAATGGTCCGTGTATCAGACCGTCGTCACCAAATCGGATGCTCCGCTGCCCGAAGGCTACGACATCTTCATGATGTGGAGCGGCGGCGCTGGTCCCACCCAGCCGTGGGGACGTATCCGCGGTCTGATGAGCTCTGAGTGGGTGGGAATGGCGAGCAACTGGAGCGGCAACTGGGGTCAGTATGTCAATCCTGACGCCGACGCCTTGATCCAGGCGATCCCTGCTGAAACCGACCCCGCCAAGCTGAAGGCAATGTACACGGAATTGGTCAAGATTTACCTGACCGATATCCCCTCCTTCACGCTGATGTACCGCCCGCAGGTCTTCCACGCGGTGAACGAGACGGTGTGGACGAACTTCCCGCACCAGGATGACGGCACCAACCCGCCCGTCCCGCCGATGATCTGCAGCGACGGTTGGGGTGTTGCGTGTCTCTACAATCTCACGCTTGTTAATCCGTAAAACCGTAGTGTAACAAAAACAGCCATGTTCCACCAATTCCAGAACATGGCTGTTTCTTAACACAATGGCTGTCCGGGCGCGACGCACTGCCAAAGTGCGTTGCGCCCACCCTATACTGACTGATCAGCCACGGAGGTGTTGCGTTGAAAGGATATCAGAAGTATTTCCTCAACAAGTTGGGTTGGTTCCTCGTCACGTTAGTTTTTGCCTTCATCTTGAATTTTACTTTGCCCCGCCTGATGCCCGGCGACCCTGTGGCCGCCATCGTTTCCAGGATGGCTCAAGGGATGAGCGATGCAACCGGCGTCCGGGCGATATATCAGCAGTATACGGAATTGTTTGGCACCAACAAACCGATGGTCGAGCAGTTCTTCATCTATGTGCGCAATGTCTTGCGGGGCGATTTTGGTTACTCGATCAGTATGTATCCCCGCACGGTGGCCAACGCGATCAAATCTTCTATCGGCTGGACAATAGCGTTACAATTCCCGGCCATCATCACCGGCTGGTTGATTGGGAATACGCTGGGCGCGTTGGCGGCTTACCTCAAGAAGGGATTTGACAAAGTCCTCATGCCCGTCAGTATTTTCGCGAGCAATTTCCCGGCATTTGGTATGGCCGTCATTCTGATGGTCATCTTTGGTGTGACACTGGAATGGTTTCCCACCTCAGGCGGCTATGGATTTGATCTGATTCCTCGATTTGACTGGAAATTCATCTGGTCTGTGATTACCCATTACCAACTGCCATTCTGGTCTATCGTTTTAGTGTCCATCGGCGGCCAGGCGATTGGGATGCGCTCTATGGCGATCTATGAGCTGAATGCCGACTACGTCAAGTACGCTCGTTTTATGGGCATCAAAGACCGCAAAATCATCGGGTATGTGTTCAGAAATGCCATGCTGCCGCAGATCACCGGTTTGGCGATGGCCATCGGCACTATGGCTGGCGGCGCGCTGGTGGCGGAGATCGTTTTCAGTTATCCGGGGATTGGTTACACGCTTCTGAACGGCGTTATGGGACAGGATTACCCGCTGATCTCGGCTTCGACCTTGATGATTACGATCATGGTGTTGATCGCCAACTTCACCATCGAGATCCTTTACGGCGTTATTGACCCGCGCATTAAAGCGGTGCAGGCAGATTAAGGGAGGGCGGGGCTATGAAACATACCATTCGTCAAGTCTTCCACTCCGGTAAGTTTATTTTTGGTTTTTCCATTCTTGTGGCCATTCTGTTGGTCGTGATCATTTATCCCCTGGTCATCCCCGATCCTCCCTTGGCGATCATCGCGCAAGGCACATTCTTTGAACCGGGCATCTATGTGAATGTTTATGACACGATGACGGCTCCCAAATATATCCTCAATTTGGAGGGAGCGGCTGCCAAGCGTATTGCCAGCCGGTTGAGCAAAGATGATCGCACGGCGATGCGGGATTGGTTGGTGGCAAGTGGAATCCCTGAAGATGAGATTGATATTGACGATACCGCGCTGCTCCTGGATTTGTGGGAGACGCATTTTGACCCCAAAGTGAATATCCCTGGGATGACCAATGCCAAGCGCAATTACTATATCCGGCTCAATACCTCACTCGATGGACTTTTGGCCACAGAGGGGGCAATTCTCGCCGTTAAAAACGCGGAAACGGGCGCGCTTGAGGAGAAAGGCGTTATTGAGCAATCTCAATACGTAAATGCCAGCAAGGTGGCGAATGTGCGACTTCTGCCACTCGGCACCGATAATTTCGGTCGAGATGTACTGACGGAATTGGTGGCGGCGGCCCGCGTCTCGTTACAGATCGGTTTTATCGCCGGTACCATCGCTACCTTGATCGGTTTGACGCTGGGATTGCTGGCAGGGTATATCGGCGGGCTGGTAGATGACCTCATCATGTTCTTCACCAACCTCTTTACGGTCATTCCGGGCCTGGTGCTGTTAATCCTGATTTCGTTCAGCATCGGGCAGGAAAAACGCGGCGCTACCACCATCGCTGTCGTGATCGGGTTTACCTCCTGGTACTGGACGACCAGGGCCGTGCGCGCGCAGGTGATTTCGCTGCGCAACCGCGACCACGTCAACCTTTCGAAGCTATCCGGCCATTCCATCGTTCACATCATCCTCAACGATATCTTGCCGTACATCGCTTCCTACGTGGTGATGGCCATGATTCTACAGATTTCTTCCGCTATCCTGGCGGAGGCCAGCTTATCCATCCTGGGGTTGGGGCCACGCACCACGGAGGTGCCAACGTTGGGGTTGATGATGAACTGGGCCATGATCTACTATGCGCATACCCTGGGGAAGTGGTGGGCGTACATACCGGTACTCGTCACCATCGCACTGATTACCTTCTCGATGAATTTGATGAATACCGGCCTCGACCAGGTATTCAATCCGGCGCTAAGGGACTAGGTGATTGCTATGCCAACAACACTGTTAGAGGTCAGGGAACTCACGACACGCTATATCACCCGCTTTGGGGAAAGTGTTTATGCAGTTGATCATGTTTCACTCAAGGTCGAGGAAGGAAAGTCATTGGGCATTGCCGGAGAATCTGGCTGTGGCAAGTCAACCCTCGCGCTCAGCCTGATGGGCTATTACTTCGCGCCGCTGCACTATATGAGCGGCCAGATCATCATTGATGGGCGCAATATCTCTGGCATGGATCCTGATGATGTCCGCAAATCGGTACTGGGTAAAGAGATCGCCTATATCCCCCAGGCCGCGATGAACGCGCTCAACCCCACCCAGAAAGTCATCAACTTCATCGAGGATGTGATTAGAGTTCATGATTATGGCGCCACCAAGCAACAGATATATGAGCGCGCTAGAACCTTGTTTGAACGAGTTGGGCTGCCGGAGAGCGTCCTGCACAAATATCCTGTGGAACTGTCGGGCGGCATGAAACAGCGCACGGTGATTGCGATATCGGTGTTGCTGTCGCCCAAGGTGTTGATTGCGGACGAACCCTCTTCTGCGCTCGACGTCACATCACAAAAGATGGTCATCAAGATGATCAAGCAGTTGTTGCACGACGGCCTGGTGGGTTCGTTGATCTTCATCACGCACGAACTTCCACTGCTGTACAACGTGACGGATGACATTATGGTCATGTACGCCGGGCAGATCGTGGAGAAGGCCACCGCCCGCGAAGCCGTGTTTGACCCGCTCCATCCCTATTCTAAAGGTCTCATGGGTTCCATCATCGTGCCGGAAGAGGGGTTGCGCGAGGTCAAACTGACGGCTATCCCCGGCGTACCGCCGAATCTGAAAAAACCACCGTTGGGCTGCCGGTTCGCCGAACGTTGCAAATACGTGCAGCCAGAATGTATTGTGAATGCTGTGGGCCTGCGCAATCTTGAGGGCGGCCGCGCTTACCGCTGTATCTTTTCGGAAGCAGAACTGAGAGAGGCTTACAAAAATGGCTGAGAGAAAAGTATGCCTGAGCGGAACAGGACTTACCAAGATCTATGGTTTTGGCCGCACCAGAACGCTCGCCGTTGACCATGTGGATTTCAGTTTCTATGAAGGCGAAGTCGTCTCGATCGTGGGCGAATCGGGCAGCGGCAAGACCACGCTGGCGAAGATGCTGTTGGGATTGACCAGCACGACCGAAGGGGACATCTACTTCCAGGGACAGAAGCGCGACATCAGTACGCAGAAGAAGAGATTGGAATACTGGCGCAACATTCAGGCGATCTTTCAAGACCCGTTCTCTTCTTATAACATCTTCAACAAAATTGATGCCGTGCTCCTGGACTGCATTAACATGCGCGGCGGACGGCAATTCCCATACTCCAAAAAAGTTGAGATGATGACCCAGGCGTGCAGCTTCGTCAACTTGAAGTTCGAAGAGTTGACCAACAAGTACCCCTTTGAACTCTCCGGTGGGCAGATGCAGCGTCTGATGATCGCCCGCGTTTTTCTGTTGATGCCCAAAATTCTGATCGCTGATGAGCCAACTTCGATGATTGACGCCTGTTCGCGCGCCACCATCCTGGATATGCTGATGCAATTGCGCGACGAAATCGGGATGACAATTATTTTCATCACCCACGATCTTGGTCTGGCGTATTATGTTTCTGACAGCGTCTACATCATGGAGCACGGGAAATTTGTCGAGAGCGGCTCTGCCGATGAGGTAATCTTGCGTCCCAAACAAGCCTATACCAAACGCCTGATCAATGATGTCCCCAAGATTTACGAAGAGTGGGACCTTTCGACGGTGTGATCCTAGAGTTGTGACTTGATCCGTGCTAGTCCGCGAGTACTGACAGGTTTCGCGGACTTTTTGTGTTTGCGGTGTACCGATGTAGTATGGTGAAAGACAAATTCGTATCTCTATCTTTAGAAAAGGAGTTTTCTATGTCTGACATTGAGTCCATCATTCAACACATGACCCTGGAAGAAAAAGCAGCCCTCTGCACCGGGGCCGGCCCCTGGAGCACCACGGCCATCCCGCGCCTGGGCGTCCCTGAGTTGGTCGTTTCCGACGGCCCCCACGGCGTGCGCCGCCCGATAGATGCGAGCAAGATCGGCTCGCTCAGCCATCCGGCCACCTGCTTCCCCACCGCTTCAAGCCTGGCCTGCACCTGGGACGTTGCCTTGCTGCGCGACATGGGCGCGGCTCTGGCCGAAGAAGCCAATGCGCTGGACGTAGGCGTGCTGCTCGGCCCGGGCAACAATATGAAGCGCACCCCGCTGTGTGGCCGCAACTTCGAATACTTCTCCGAAGATCCGTTCCTGGCCGGAGAGCTGGCCGCCAGCTTGATCGAGGGCCTTCAGAGCGGGGGCGTGGGCGCCTCGCTCAAACACTTCGCGGCCAACAACCAGGAATATCAGCGTTTCTCAATCAACGCGGAAATAGATGTGCGCACCCTGCGCGAAATCTACCTGGCCGGCTTTGAGCGAGCCGTCAAAAAGGGCAAACCCTGGACGGTGATGTGCGCGTACAACCGACTCAACGGGACTTTCTGCTCCGAACACCACGAACTGCTGGTGGATATTTTGAAAGACGAGTGGGGCTTTGAGGGACTGGTGGTGTCGGATTGGGGCGCGGTTCACGACCGGGTGGCGGCGCTGCGGGGCGGCCTCGATCTTGAAATGCCCGGCCCCAAGCCGAGCCGTGTGCAGGCGGTGATCCAGGCGGTGCAGGATGGCGCGCTGGATGAGGCCGTGCTGGACGAGTCGGTCCGGCGTATTCTTAAGATCGTGTTCAAAGCGGCAGAGACGCCGAAGGGCGGTACATTTGACCAACAGGCGCATGATGCCCTGGCCCGTAAAGTCGCCGCCGAAGGGATGGTGCTGCTCAAAAACAACGGCATCTTGCCGCTCAAGCCAGGTCTCAAGCGCATCGCCGTGATCGGGCGCGCCGCCGAGACGCCGCATTACCAGGGCGGCGGCAGCTCGCATATCAATCCTACCCGGGTCGCCATGCCGCTCAAGGAGCTTCAACAGCAAGCCGGAAGCGCCGAACTGTTCTACGCCGCGGGTTACCCCGCCGATGACCAATTCCGCCAGGATTTGCTTGACCAGGCCGTGAGCGTTGCCCGCGACGCGGAGGTGGCGCTGCTCTACATCGCGCTGCCCACCTACAAGGACTCCGAAGGCTATGATCGCGCCGACCTTGACTTGACCGCGCAGCAAGTCGCATTGATTCAGGCTGTCAGCGCCGCGCAGCCCAACACCGTGGTCATCCTGAATAACGGTTCGGCGGTGGTTATGAGCGAGTGGATCGCCGGGGTCAGCGCCGTGCTCGAGGCCTGGACGATGGGGCAGGCCGGCGGGGCCGCTATTGCCGATGTGCTCTTCGGCAAGGTGAACCCTAGCGGCAAGCTGGCGGAGACTTTCCCGCTCAAACTGGCTGACACGCCGGCCTATCTGAATTATCCGGGCGAAGGCGGCAAAGTACGTTACGGCGAGGGCCTGTTCATCGGCTATCGCTATTATGAGGCGAAGCAAACCCCCGTGCAGTTTCCCTTCGGCTACGGCGGCAGCTATACGACCTTCGCTTACAGCAATGCGACCGTCTCCGCCGCCGCTTTCAAAGACACCGACGGCCTGACTGTGACGGTGGATATCACCAACACGGGAACTGTCGCCGGAAAAGAAGTCGTGCAGGTCTACATCCACGATCACAAATCTGCTCTGGTCCGCCCGTACAAGGAACTGAAGGGCTTCGCCAAAATCGAACTTCAACCGGGCAAAACCAAGACCGTGACCATCGCGCTTGATGACCGCGCCTTCGCCTACTATCACCCCGGCTACGGGCAATGGATCACTGAGGATGGCGAGTTTGATATTCTGATCGGTGCGTCTTCGGCGGACATTCGCTGCCAGCAAACCGTCACGTTGCACTCTACCCGGAAACTGCCCTCGCTGCTCAACCCGGAATCCACCATTCGAGAATGGCTGGACGATCCGCGCGGAAAAATTGTCTTTGGCCCCATGTTCCAGCAGATGATGGAGGGGTTTGGTCGCGCCCTGGGCGAGGCGACAGACGGCAACGAGATGATTGGCATGGATGCGACGAGTATGTTGATGGATATGCCTTTGTTGAGTATCCTCCACTTCCAGGATGCCGCCCTGTCCGCTCCGCCAGAGGCGATTGTCCATGGACTGCTTCAGCGTGTTCATCAACTCGCTGAATAGAATATGTAGCGCAAGCTAACAGCTTGCGCTACATTCTGTGACTGGCGTGGTATGGCGCAGATCACAAAACCTGCTTGGGTTATCGGTTTACTCTTGTTGCTGACGGCTTGCGCGATGGGCGGCGCTGGGGCATTGCCCACTTACGCGCCAACGCTTGCGCCGCCCACCACGAGCCGTGTCACCGTGCCGCCAACAGCCACGCGCGCAGCTTCTCCTACGCCGGCCCTCACGTTCACCTTCACGCCTACGCCGCTCGTGACGCCCCCGCCCGACGGCATCCCGCAAGTGACGATGTCCATCGCGCTCAACTATACCGATAAGCGGATGACAGTGGAACAGCAGGTTGTCTTTGCCAATGACAGCCCCGACGCCTGGGAAGAAGTCGTCTTTGCCGTGCCGCCAGCCTACCAACGCGGCGTCTTCACGCTGCGTACCGCTACGGTGACGACGACGTGGGAAAGCCAGCGTGCGACGACGTTCTTCTCGAATACGATGCTCCACGTGTTGTCGCCGGTCTCCGTGTCGCCGGGGGAGGCGCTCGCCGTCGCGCTCGCGTATGAGATCGCTATCCCGCCCGTGGACCTGAATACCTGGCTGCCGCTCGGCAACCTGGGCGCGGGCGAGCGGCTGATCCAGGCCGGCGATTGGCATCCTACGCTGGCGCCGTACCGGCCCGGCCAAGGCTGGCTGACATGGGAGTATGTCTTGGTCGGCGACCCCAACATCTACGGCATCGCCGACTACGATGTGACCCTGCGCGCCGATCCCGCTGTGGTCATCGCCGCGCCGGGTTTCGTTACGTACAAAGGGCAGGTGCGACGCTTCCGGCTGGAACGGGCGCGCGCGTTCGCCTTCCTCGCCAGCCCTGAATACCGGACAATCCGCGGAACTGCCGGCGCGACGCCGGTGCGGGTCTACTATCTGCCGGAATATGGCGAAGCGGCGCAAGCCGTGCTCAAAACGGCGCAGCAGGCTATCCCACTGTACGCAGAACTCTACGGCGATTATCCCTACACCGGTCTGGTCATCGCCCAGAATGCTTATTATGGCGCGATGGAGTATTCTGGCCTGATAAGCATGAGCGCCAACGCCTACGCAGCCTACAAAGACACGCCTGTCGCCAGCCTGTTGAATCTGACCGCGCACGAAATCGCGCATCAATGGTGGTACGGCGCGGTCGGCAACGATCAGGTTCACGAACCCTGGCTGGATGAGTCCTTCGCCAAGTACAGTGAGCTGCTCTTCTACGAGCGTTACTACCCGGATTTCGTAGATTGGTGGTGGAAACATCACATCCACAACCGCAATAACGGCGGGCCGCTGGATGCCACGATTTACGCTTTTGACGACACGCCGTCTTACATCAATCAGGTCTACGCCCAGGGCGCGTCCTTTTTGGGCGACCTGCGCGCGCTGATGGGCGACCGCGATTTCTTCGCCTTCGTCAAAGCCTACCGCGCGGCTAATGACGGGCGTATCGCCACCCGCGACGACTTCTTCGCCGCCGTCCGCGCTCACACTGATGCGGACCTGGCCCCGTTGCTTGAAGTTTACTTCGCCGAAAATGGGAAGTAAATCGGTCTAACTATGGAACTTCTTGTTGATCTCCGGCGTCATAATGATTGTGAGGATGAACTCCCACATATTCTAAGAATGACGGAGGAAAACAATGTTTAACAAGAAGGTTCGTGCAGGTTTATTGGTGTTGGCCGCAGTAGGGATGATCGCCTTGCTGCTAGGATGCGGCGCGCAGGTGCAGGCTGGCGGCGGTGGAACGCTGCGCAGCGCGACATACACGGCTGCCGGGGATAATGCCTATACCATCAACGTCAGCGGCTCAGGGCTGGCGAGCAGCACCCCGGATATTGTTGACGTCCAACTGGGCGTGGAAGCTGTCACCGATGAGGCCGCGCCGGCCATCAGTGAGAGCACGACAAAGATGCAAGCTGTGCTCGCTGCGGTGAAGGCGCTCGGCGTCGAGGATAAAGACATCCAGACGGTGAACTACAGCATGTGGGTCGAGCAGATCTACAACCCGGAGACCGGCATCCCAACCGGGCAGGTGCGCTACCACGTCACCAACCAGATCAGCGTGCGGTTGCGCGATCTCACGCAGGCTGGCAAGTTGCTGGAAAGCGCGTTGGCCGCCGGAGCGAACAACGTCGGCAGCATCACCTTCGGCGTGAGCGACTCCACCGAACTGCAGAAGCAGGCGCGCGCCCTCGCCGTCCAGAACGCACGCGCGAAGGCCGATGAGCTGGCGGCCGGGTTGGGCGTCCGTGTGGGCAAGGTGCGCTCGGTGAGCGAGTACGTCTCCAGCCCCATCCCGGTCGCGGCTTATGCGAAGGATATGGGGATGGGCGGCGGCGGGGAAGTGCCTATCGCCAGCGGCGCCTACAACGTCACCGTGGAAGTGCAGGTTATCTTCGACATCATTCAGTAACTTGACTGTCGTATAGCTTCAACCTACTCCAGAAAACCGCCGCGCTTGAGCGCGGCGGTTTTTGATTTGCCACCTTCGGTATGGGCGGTTATAATCAAAGAGAAAATATGATGGGAATGAAGGTATATCATGGTAATAGAGCAGCAAAAAAAACGCGCGCCGCGTAATCGAACCATTACCTTAACTGCATCTGAACAGCAATTTTATCGTGCGCGTTTGTTGCGGCTGCAAGGCTCAGTTACCTTGCCGGAAATCGTAAACCGTACCGTATGTCAAAATGTGTTTGAAGTCCTGGATTGGTTGCCGGCTAACTCGGTTGACCTTCTTTTTGCTGATCCTCCTTATAACTTGACGAAAACTTTTAACGAATATGCGTTCACAGAGAAATCGTTGTCTGAGTACGAGCAATGGCTGGAATCCTGGCTAGGAAAACTCATCAGGGTCTTAAAACCTACTGCTTCCGTATATATTTGTGGCGATTGGCGTTCTTCAACAGCTATCCATCGCGTCGCGGAACGGTGGTTCACCATACGCAACCGTATCACATGGGAACGCGAAAAAGGGCGCGGCGCAAAGCGTAACTGGAAGAACTGCTCAGAAGATATATGGTTTTGTACAGTATCGGACGATTACACATTTAACGTGGAAGCGGTCAAACTCAAACGGCAGGTTATCGCGCCTTATACAGACGTGCTGGGACAGCCTAAAGACTGGGATGAAACTGACAATGGTAGATACCGTTTGACGCATCCTTCAAATATCTGGACAGACTTGACTGTGCCTTTTTGGTCTATGGGGGAAAATACGGATCATCCTACCCAAAAACCGGAAAAGATGCTTGCTAAAATCATTCTCGCCAGCTCAAATGAAGGTGATGTTGTTCTTGATCCTTTTGTGGGTTCCGGTACAACATCGGTTGTGGCGAAAAAACTAAAGCGGCGGTACATCGGCATAGAAATTGATGAGTTCTATTGCTGTCTTGCCGAGCGGCGATTAGATTTAGCTGACCAAGATCGAAGTATCCAGGGGTATGCCGAAAACGTTTTCTGGGAGAGAAATAGCTTGGCAGATCAAAAGAAGCAGGAGCGGCAAATAGCCTACGCCACCGAACTACAACCTGCGTTGTTCATGGATACAAAGAATTAGGAGAGTTAAGTGAAAAGCCAAATATTCTACACCGATGCCTACAAAATTATTGAAACAGGTGTGCAAAGCTTGCTTAACTCCCACGAAACTTTTTTGTCACCAAGTACAGCTTCAAGTACACGCGCTGTAGGTGACGCTGTTGAGAGCATCCTGGGAGATTCTTTCAACACACTCCTTGGCAATCTGTGCAAAGATTACTCCTCAACTTTCGCTAGACGCGCAATGGCCGATCTAGCTTTTACAGATGTTGACGATTTCTACTATGTCGTAGATGTCAAAACGCATCGCACTGATACGAAGTTCAACATGCCCAACTTGACCTCCGTTGAGAGACTGGCTCGATTTTATCAGGATGATTCCAATTATTTCGTGTTGTTGATTGTCAGTTATCATTTAGAAGCTACGCAAGTTGTCATCACCGATGTTCGATTTGTCCCTATTGAATTCCTGGGATGGGATTGCCTTACGATTGGAGCGTTAGGATGGGGACAAATCCAGATCGCAAATTCAAACTACGTCACCGTCAACCCGCATTACTCGCGCAAGAAGTGGATGCTTGAATTGTGCGATGTTCTATTCGAGTTTTACCCCAGAGAAATCCTCAAGATCAATGATCGAATTGAGTATTTTAGACGAGTTCAAGAATTCTGGCTTTCCAAGCCAAACGAATAATCAGATCATATTGCCTTAACGCAAATGCTATGACGACACGTTACATTGACGGCTCTCACGGCGAGGGCGGAGGGCAAATCCTGCGCTCGGCTTTGACGTTGGCGGCCATCACCGGCGATGCGGTGCGCCTGGAAAACATCCGCGCCAACCGTGAAAAGCCCGGTCTGCGCCCGCAGCACCTCACGGCGGTGCGCGCCGCCGCCATCATCTGCAATGCGCACCTGGAAGGCGCAGAGATCAACAGCCAGACGCTCATCTTCGCCCCGCAAACGTCTGTGCAGGCCGGCGACTATGTCTTCGATGTGAACGACGTGATGAGCAGCGGCTCCGCTGGCGCGATGACGCTGGTGTTGCAGACGGTGTTGCTGCCGTTGGCGCTCGCCGATGGCCCCTCGCGGCTGATCCTGCGCGGCGGCACGGCTGTCCCAATGAGTCCGCCGGCCCCTTACCTGGAGTATGTATTTCTCCCCACCCTGTTCGAGATGGGCGTGCAGGCGCGGCTGGCGCATCGTCTGTGGGGTTTCTATCCCCAGGGCGGCGGCGAGTTGGATGTGGAAATCGCGGGGCGCGCGGCGCTGCGCCCATTGGATTTGACCGAACGCGGCGCGCCGGAGGGTGTGGATGGCATGGCGTGCGTGGCTAAGCTGCCGTCGCACATCCCGCAGCGGATGAGCGACCGGGCGCGCGCGTTGCTCACGCAGGCCGGATTGCCGCGCGTGTCCATCGAGCCGCAGCACGTCACCTCGCCGGGCATCGGCGCGGGCCTCTTTTTGACGGTGCAGTACGCGCAGTCGCGGGCCGGGTTCAGCGCGTTGGGGCGACAAGGACTGCCCTCAGAAAAGGTCGCCGAAATGGCGTGCCGCGAGTTGCTGGATCATCATCGCACCGGCGCAGCGGCTGATCCGCACCTGGGCGACCAACTGGTGCTCCCGTTTGTGCTGGCGAACGGCGTCTCGCGGGCGACGGTCTCGCGTGTCACACAGCACTTGCTCACCAACGTCTGGGTTGCGGCGTACTTCGATCTGCCTCCGGCGCGCGTCATCGGCGAGGAAGGTCAGCCGGGTACGTTGATCGTCGGAGAATAACCTGCACTGTGTGGTTGGTTCTTTTTCGTCAGCAGATTAAGCAGATGAAGCAGATTTTTTATGTTGGCATACAGAGAATCTGCTCAATCGGCTAAATCTATTCCGAAAATAGCTCGCATTTTCATGCTGGGTGGAGAGTGTAGCTCATGATGTCTGCTGACCAAATATAAATTCTGTCGGGAGTATGCATGTTAGAATTGGTGATGTTGGGCACGGCGGCTTCAGCGCCTTCGATTCAACGCGGATTGCCCTCGCAGGTCGTGCTGTGGCGGGATGAGCGGTTTCTGGTGGATTGCGGCGAGGGGACGCAGCGGCAGATTTTGCGCAGTGGGATCGGCTTCCGCCGTTTGCAGCGGGTGCTGCTCACCCACGGGCATCTCGATCACATTTTGGGCCTGGGCGGGCTGATTTCCACCTTCGCGCGCTGGGAGGCCGTGGATAAGCTGGAGATTTACGGTGGACGCTGGACGCTGGATCGTGTGGAGGACCTCATTTTCCGCGTGGTACTGCGCGGCGCGCGCCCGCCCGTGCCGATTGACCTGATTGACATCCGCCCCGGACCGGTGCTCGAAAACGAGGACTTTGAGGTTGTTGCGTTCCCTGTCGTCCATCGTGGGCCGGGCTGCTTCGGCTACCTCTTCCGCGAAAAGCCGCGCCGTCCCTTTCTGCCGGAGAAGGCAGAGGCGCTTGGCGTCCCGGCCGGCCCGATCCGCCGCGATCTGGTCAACGGCAAAGCGGTCACGTTGGCGGATGGGCGCGTCATCCGCCCCGACGACGTGCTAGGCGAAGACCGGCCCGGCGTTTCCCTGGCGCTCGTTGGCGACATCGGGCAGATTGATGGCCTGGGTGAGGCTGTGCGCGGCGTGGATGTGCTGTTGTGCGAAGCCACGTACCTCGAACGGGACGCCGAGATGGCCCGCCGTTTCGGACATCTGACGGCGGCGCAAGCGGCGTGGCTGGCGCGGGAGGCTGGCGCGCACAAGTTAGTGCTCAACCATCTCTCGCAGCGCTACCGCATCCGCGAAATCCTGGACGAGACCCGGCCAATTTTCGAGGATGTTGTCGTCGCCCGTGATTTTGACCGGTTCACTATCACCCGCGAAAAAATCACGCTGACTAACGAAGAGTTGCAGGACGACGAGGCACTGGCCGAGACGCCGGATGCGCCTGACATCACTGTGGATTGAGGGTAACTATTCAGCCGTCATCCTTCGGCAAGCTCAGGACAGGTCTCCGAACGTAGCGGAACGAGTGCAACGAGTGGAGCGAAGTAGCTTGCCCTGAGCTTGTCGAAGGTGCTTGCCCTGAACGCAGTGAAGGGAGGAATCTCTGCTTTTGCAGCACCAAGACCCTTCGACTCCGTTTCACTCCGCTCAGGGTGACGGGCGCTGTGTAGACAGGCTGAATAGTTACGATTGAGGTAAAAAATGCTTCCGTCCCCGTCTCGGCGACGGGCTGCGCCGCAGAATTGCCGGGTCTTGGCTGCTGTGGCCGGTTCCCTGACCGCCACTGCGCGAATCGGCTTGACAAGCCGTTTTATTTCTTTAATATGTGAGTATGATTTCGCCGTTCGAACTATCCGACCGGCGTTTATCAGGCTATTAGACTGTCTCAGGAGGTGCATAGAGAAGAAATCTCGTTTCAAGTCCCAATGTTCGTTTAACATTCATTTTTTAGCTATTTGAAGGAGGATGTGTACTATGAAACGGAATCTTTGGACAGTGATGGCGTTGTTGCTCGTCGTGGCGATGCTGTTGCCCGCTTGCGGCGGCGCGGGTGGAACCTCGAAAACCGGCAAGCCCTTCAAGGTGGCCTTCGTCTACATCGGGCCTCCCGGCGATCTAGGGTGGACCTACGAGCACGACCGTGGCCGCAAGATGCTTGAAGAGAAGTTCGGCGACAAAATCGAAACGACCTACATCGAAAATGTTGAAGAAGGCCCGGATGCCTCGCGCGTGATCCGCCAGTATGCCCAGGAAGGCTATGATATGATCTTCGCCACATCTTTCGGGTATATGGATTATATGTACGAAGTGGCGCAGGAATTCCCCAATGTGAAATTTGAGCACTGCTCCGGGTACAAGATGCTCGACAATATGAGCGTCTACTTCGGACGGATTTATCAGGCGCGTTATCTCTCCGGCATTGTCGCCGGTAAGATGACGAAGAACGGTAACATCGGCTATGTTGCGGCGTTCCCCATCCCCGAAGTGGTGCGCGGCATCAATGCCTTCACCCTGGGCGTACGCTCGGTCAACCCCGATGCGAAAGTGACCGTCGTGTGGACCAACACCTGGTATGACCCGGTGAAGGAACGCGAGGCCGCTGTGGCGCTGCTGGATGCCGGTGCGGACATCATCGCGCAGCACCAGGACACCACCGAGCCGCAGAAGGCTGCCCAGGAACGCGGCGCGCTGAGCATCGGCTACGACTCTGACATGCGCGCGTTCGTCGGCGACACAGTACTCACCAGCCCGGTGTGGAACTGGGGTAAGTACTACATCGCCACCGTGCAGGATGCGATGGACGGCAAGTGGAAGTCCCACTCCTATTGGGAGGGCCTGAACGAGGATGTCGTGCGCCTGGCTGACTTCAGCCCCAAGGTGCCGCAGGATGTCCGTAACCTTGTTGAGGATGCCAAGAAGGAGATCATCAAGAACGATCAAATCTTCTGCGGTCCCATCAAGGATCAGGCGGGCAACGAAGTAGTCGCCGCCGGTCAATGCCTGACCGATGAGCAAAAGCTGAGCATTCAGTTCTTTGTCGAGGGCGTCGTTGGGACGATTCCGGCCCAATAGCTCTGTTCGTTGTGAAGTGTGAAACGTAAAACGTAAAACGTGAAACGTAAAACGTAAAACGTAAGTTTGTTCCGATTACGTTTTACGTTTTACGTTTTTCCTTTGAGGTGCTATGAACGCAGAATCATCCCCAACACCTATTCTGGAGATGCGCGGGATCACCAAGCACTTTCCCGGCGTCCTGGCGAACGACCACGCCGACCTGGAATTGTACTCAGGTGAGGTGTTGGCGCTGCTTGGCGAGAACGGGGCCGGCAAAAGCACGCTGATGAACATCCTGGTCGGCCTGTACCGGCCTGACGAGGGTGACATCTATGTGCGTGGGCAGCGCGTGGAGATTCACTCCCCACGCGACGCTGCCGCGCTCGGCATCGGCATGGTGCATCAGAACTTTATGCTCGTGCCGACGATGACTGTCGCTGAGAACATCATCCTGGGGATGAGCGATTTGCCCTTTGTGCCCCGCATAGACGAGATTTCACGGCGGATTCGTGAAATCTCGCAACGCTACAACCTCGAAGTTGACCCCGATGCCTACATCTGGCAGTTGAGCGTGGGTGAGCAGCAACGGGTGGAAATCCTCAAGCTGCTGTATCGCGGCGCGGAAATCCTGATTCTGGACGAGCCAACCGCCGTTCTGACGCCGCAGGAATCCCACGAGCTGGGCCGGATCATCAAGCGGATGACCGACGAGGGCAAATCCGCCATCTTCATCACCCACAAGATGGAAGAGGTGATGGAGTTTTCGCAGTGGGTGCGGGTGATGCAGGCGGGCAAGGTCGTTGCCGTCAAAAAGACGGCGGAGACGAACCCGCAGGAGTTGGCGCGGCTGATGGTGGGGCGTGATGTGTTATTCCGCCTGGAAAAGAACGCCTGCGCCCTGGGCGATGTCATGCTGGAGCTGCGCGACGTCCACGCCGATAACGACAAGGGACTCCCGGCGCTGCGCGGCGTGTCGTTCTCGATCTGCTGCGGCGAAATCCTGGGGATCGCTGGGGTCGCCGGCAACGGGCAGCGTGAGTTGGCCGAAGTCGTCACCGGCCTGCGCAAGGTCACGCGTGGCGCGGTGTTCGTCAACGGCGAAGAGCGCACGAACAAGCCGCCGCTGGAGATGATCCGCTCCGGCGTCAGCCACATCCCCGCCGACCGTATCGGGATGGGCGCGGTGGGCGATATGGCCGTCGCTGATAACATCGCGATGAAAGGCTATCGCCAACCGCCGCTGACGAAGTACGGGATTCTGCATCCGCGCCGCATCCTGGAACTGGCGCGACGGATGATCGAAGCGTTCCGCATTGCCACCCCCACGCCGCAGACGCACATCAAATTCCTCTCCGGCGGCAACATCCAGAAAGTCATCCTGGCGCGTGAGATTGACGCTTGCGCGGGCTTGCTGGTCGCCGCTTATCCCTCGCGCGGGCTGGACGTGGGCGCGACTGAAGCCGTGCGCCGTCGCCTGTTGGAACAGCGTGACGCGGGGCGGGCGGTGCTGCTGGTCTCCGAGGATTTGGAGGAGCTGCTGACGATTGCAGACCGCATCGCCGTGCTGTTCGAGGGGCGCGTGATGGGCATTGTCTCTGCGGACACTGCCGACATCGAAACCCTGGGGCTGATGATGGCCGGCGCACAAGAGATTGGAGATTGAGATAGAGAGTGGAGATAGAGAGATTGGCTGATCGCTGACGGCTGATAGTTGAGGGCTTTATGCGCATTGTCTTTGAAAAACGTGAATCTGTTTCCCGCCGCGCGACGGTGCTTGTGCCTGTCGTCTCATTCGTCGTGTCACTGGTCTTTGGGGCGATTCTGCTGGCCGTTTCGGGCGCCAATCCCTTCGTCTCCCTTCGTCACCTACGCAGCGATGGTGAAGGGCGCGTTCGGCTCGTGGTACGGCATCACCGAGACATTGGTCAAGGCCATCCCTTTGATGTTGACGGGGCTGGCAGTCTCGCTGGCCTTTCGGATGCGCTATTGGAACATTGGCGCCGAAGGCCAACTGACGCTCGGCGGGGTGGCGGCGGCGGGCGTGGCGCTGTTCTGGTCGCAGGGGTTGCCCGGCTGGACGGTGCTGCCGCTGGCGATTCTGGCGGGCGTCATCGCGGGGGCGCTGTGGTCCGGCATCCCGGCGCTGCTTAAAGCCTACCTCAAAGTGGATGAAACATTGACCACATTGATGCTCAACTACGTCGCCATCCTCTATTCCGAGCACCTGTTCTACATTGCCTGGCGCGCGCCGGGTTACAACTCCGGTACGGCCAAATTCCCCGAAGCGGCCTGGTTGCCGCAGATCGCTGGTCGCGCGAATCTCGGACTTATCTTTGCGATTATTTTGGCCTTCGTTTTGTGGTTCGTCTTCAAATACACCCGTTGGGGCTTTGAGCTAAAAATCATCGGCGAAAATCAGACAGCGGCGCGCTATCTGGGCATCAACATCGCCCGCAACATCGTGCTGGCGCTGCTGCTCTCCGGCGCGTTGAGTGGCCTCGCGGGCGCGTGCGAAGTGCTCGGCCTGTCGCGCCGTCTGCAACAGGGGTTGTCCGTCGGCTACGGCTACACCGCCATCATCGTCGCGTGGATGGCGCAGCTCAACCCCATCGTGATCCTGGCGGTGGCGATTTTAATGGCGGCGCTGCTCGTCGGCGGCGACCAGATTCAGATGAAGATGCGCCTCCCGGCTTCGGTGGGCCTGGTGCTCCAGGGGATGATCCTCATCCCGATGCTGGCAGGGACGATCTTCACCGAGTACCGCATCCGCATCGTACACCCCGAAAAGCACACACAGACGGAGGCGTCGCCATGATCGAAATCTTCGCGTTGCTGACCCAAATTCTGACTATTACCTTGCGGGCTGGTACGTCGTTGATCTACGCGACGGTGGGCGAAATCTACACCGAGCGCTCCGGCATCCTCAACCTGGGGCTGGAAGGGATTATGTTGACCGGCGCGGTGACGGCGTTCGCCACGGCCTTTTACACCGGCAGCCCGTGGCTCGGCGTGCTCGTCGCCATGCTGGTGGGGATGACGCTGGCGGCTATCCACGCCTTCCTCACCGTCACCATGCGCGCCAATCAGGTGGTCAGCGGCTTGAGCATCACGCTGTTCGGAACCGGCCTGGCGAGTTTCCTGGGCGAGCGGCTGGGGCCGGCCTCCAACAACGGCAATCTCGTCGGCATGGTCGGCCCGCGCTTCAGCCCGATTGAAATCCCCATTCTCAGCCAATGGCCGATCGTAGGCGCGCTCTTCAAACAAGATATACTGACGTATTTGCTGTATATCCTTGTGCCGCTGGCGACGTATTACCTGTACAAAACGCGCAACGGCCTCAACCTGCGCGCCGTGGGCGAAGACCCGCAGACGGCGGACGCGATGGGCATTGATGTCCCCAAAACGCGCTACCTTTATACTATTCTCGGCGGGATGCTGGTGGGATTCGGTGGCGCGCACCTGTCGCTCGCCTACGCGCCCGGTTGGACGGAGAACATCACTGGCGGGCGGGGGTGGATCGCCATCGCGCTCGTCATCTTCGCCATGTGGAATCCCGCGCGCGCCGTCCTGGGCGCGATCCTCTTTGGCGGCATCAATGCCGTGCAGTTCCGCCTGCAAGCCGGCGGCACCACCATCCCGGCCGCCTACCTGAATATGCTGCCTTACCTGCTGACGATTCTGGTGCTGGTCGTCACGACGTGGTGGGAAAACCTCAGCCACCGCATCGGCGCGCCGGCGGCGTTGGGGAAGGCGTATATGCGGGAAGAGAAGTGAGGAGTGGGGAGTGGGGGAGTAGGGGAGTGGGAATGATGGGGAAGATTCAGGCGGAGTGGAAGACGCAGGGGACGTCGCGGATGTGTTTTGTGTGTGGACGGGAGAATCCGGTGGGATTGCACCTGCACTTCTATGAGGACCCGGAGACGCATCAGGTTGTCGCGCCGTTGCATATCCCGGAGCAATACCAGGGGTATCCGGGCGTCGTTCACGGCGGAATTCTCGCCACGATTCTCGATGAGACGACGGGGCGCGCCATCAATATCGGGCAAGACGAGGAGCAGTTCTGGGTCACGGCCAAGCTGGAGATGCGCTATCGCAAGCCCACGCCTACCGAAACGCCGCTGACTGCCGTGGGCTGGGTGGTGCGCCTGCGCTCGCGGACGGCGGAAGTCGCCGGAGAAATCCGCCTCCCCGACGGCACCGTGACCGCCGAAGCCACCGCCGTCGTCGTCTGTCCATCCGGCGAGACGCTTAAAGCGTGGGAAGAAGAACGCAAATTCTGGGGGTAAGAGTTAGGAGTTAAGAGTTAAGCGCTGTGGGTTATTCGCTTATTCGCTCATTCGCTCATTCGCTGATTCGCCCATTCGCCCATTTGCTGATTCGCTGATTTGCTCATTCGCCCATTCGCTGTGGAGGTACACATGTTGCGGAATGTAAAAGTTTACAAACGTCCAACTGACATCGAAGAGGCCGTCGCGCTGGTGCAGTCGAATCCCAACGCCATCTACATCGGCGGCGCGGCGTGGACGGTGGCGCAGGGGGATGCGCAGTTGGAGATGGTCGTGGATTTGCAGGCCGCCGGTCTCAGTTTCCTCGATAGCAACATTGACGGCGTGCGGATGGGCGCGATGGTCACGCTCCAGGCCATCATTGACCATCCCGATGCAGGGACCATCGCCGACGGGATACTGGCGCGGGCGGCCGGCTTCACCCAGTCGCGCACTCTGCGCGAGCAAGGCACGCTTGGCGGGACGCTCATCGTCGCCGGGCCGTCCGATCCGCTCACGACGGCGCTGCTCGTGCTCGATACCGACATCCGCTACGCCGATCCGGTCGTGCATACCGCGCCATTCACCAGCTTCGTGGCCTACCGCGACCGGCTGATCAAGACGCGCGTGCTCATCACTGAAGTGCGCGTCAAACGCCCGCCCGCCCGTAGCGCCGCCGCCTTCGAGGTAATGGGGCGCTCGCCCAAGGATAAGCCCATCGTGTGCGCGGCAGCTTACGTCGCCGTGGATGAGGGTCTCCCCGCCGAAATCCGTTTGGCGGTTGGCGGCGCGGACGCGAAACCGGCCCGCCTCTACAAGACCGAGCATCTGCTCAAAGGCCAGCTCCTCACACGGGAGAAGATCGCCGGCGCGCTGCCCGCATCCCTCTCCGAGCTAAAGCCGGTCGGTGACTTTCGCGGCAGCGCCGAATATCGTATGGAAATGGCGCGAGTCTTGTTGCAACGAGCTATTCTGGGCGCGTGGGAAAAAGCGCGCCGGAACGTTTGAACGTTCCAACGTTCGAACATTTATGAGGAGAGATGATGTCAGATAATACTGTGGGAACGACAAAACGTGAGACGCTTGGCTGGTCGTATGGCGGACAGGCCATCATCGAAGGGGTGATGATGCGCGGCAAATACAATGCCGCAATTGCTGTGCGCCGTCCAGATGGCGAAGTAGTGGTCAAACAGGAACCATTGGGTAATTTCTACCGGGGATTCTTCAGCAAAGTCCCGTTTCTGCGCGGCATCCCGTTATTGTGGGATTCGCTTGGTTTGGGGATGAAGGCGTTGTTCTTCTCCGCCGAAGTCGTCGGGCAGGCCGAGGACCCGGAGTTCACGATGAGCGGCGGCATGGGGCTGGCGACCGGCGCGATTGGGCTGTTGGGCGGCGCGGCGCTCTTTATGGTGCTGCCGTCGTTTTTGGCGGGACTGCTCGTGCCGGAACGCGCGCTGCTCTTCAACATCGTCGAGGGCCTCATCCGGCTGTGCTTGCTCGTCGGCTACATCGCCGCCGTCGGGCGGATGGAGGACATCCGCCGGGTGTTCGCCTATCACGGGGCGGAGCACAAGACGATCAACGCGCACGAGGCCGGCGCGCCGCTCACCGTCGAAAGCGTGCGCACCTTTTCGACCACCCACGCGCGCTGCGGGACGGCGTTTTTGCTCATCGTCGTCTTCATCTCGATCCTCGTGTTTGCGCCGTTGGGCCGGCCCACGTTTTTGATCCGCATCGCGTCACGGCTGTTGCTCCTGCCGGTTATCGCCGGGATCGCCTACGAAGTGCTGCGCTTCACCGGCAAACACGCGCGCAACCCCATCATCCACGCCATCATCACCCCGAACCTGGCCTTGCAACGGCTTACCACCCGCGAACCGGACGACGGGATGCTCGAAGTGGCGATCACCGCGTTGCAAACGGTGCTGGCAGGGGAAACGACGGTTTAAAGATGAAAGGGTACAAACCGCTCATCAGTTTTGGTGAGGACATCGCCGCGACGTATCGTGATGTTCAACGCGGCGACGAGCACGCGGCGGTGGCGTTCCTCGCGCACCTGGCGAAGGGCGGGCCAGCCCTGGAACTTGCCATTGGCGCCGGCCGGATCGCATTGCCGCTTGCCGCGCAGGGCATCCAGGTAGACGGTATTGACATATCGCCGCCTATGCTCGACCAGTTGCGCGCCAAGCCGGGCGGCGACAACATCGCGGTCACAGTCGGCGATTTTGCCGATGTCCCCGTCACAGGCGTCTACCGTTTGATCTTTGTCGTGTGGAATACGCTATTCAACCTTTTGACCCAAGAAGACCAGATTCGCTGTTTCCAGAACGTCGCTGCGCATCTCACGGCGGATGGCGCGTTTGTGATAGAGACATACATGCCGACCTTCCTCTACCGGCTACGCGCCGATCAATACGTGAATGCAGAAATGATCGAAGTGGATGAGGTCAAACTCGATGTGCTGCGCCATGACGCGGCGACGCAAATGATTGAAGAAAGCCATGTGTCCCTTTCCCAGGCAGGGATTCACTTGAACCCGGTCGTTCAGCGGTATGCATGGCCGACTGAACTTGATCTTATGGCGCGGATTGCGGGTCTCCGCCTGAAGGAACGGTGGGGCAGTTGGCATCGGGAGCCATTCGACAGCAATAGCGCCCTCCACGTGTCGGTTTACGGGCGTTGAGCCAATTAAGTCCATCAATTTCTAAAAGCATTGCACGCACTAAACCGCCCCAGTTGCTGGACGAAACCCTTCTCCTAGCACTTCGTGCGCCTCAGAAACGACAACAAAAGCTCGTGGATCTATCTCCGCAATAATGCTCTTGAGCTGCGTGACCTGGGTGCGATAGACTACCACATACAACGCCGGGCGCGACATGTCCGTATACCCACCGCGCGCTTCCAGGATGGTCACGCCGCGCCCTAACTTCTCGAAGATCGCCTGACGCACGGCGGCGTGCGCGTCGGAGACGATCAACGCCGAGCGCGCGTAGCCCACGCCTTCCTGCACGAAGTCCACCACGCGCCCCGACACGAAGTTGACCACCAGCGCGTACAGCACCGGCGTCACGCCGACCACGGCGGCTGCCCCCAGGAGGATGACGCCGTTGACGATCATGAGCACCTGTCCGAAGGGGATGCTGCGATAGCGCGCGAGCAGTTGCGCCACAATGTCTGTGCCGCCCGTCGTCCCGCGCCCGCGCAATACCAGCCCGATGCCGACGCCATCGAGCAGCCCGCCGAAGAGCGTGTAGAGCAGTGGGTCGGCGGCGACCGGCGCGAGATAGTGGCTCAATACGTCAATAGACGCCGTGAGCACGACCACGGCGAAGATTGTGCGGATGAAAAAACGCAAGCCGCCGCCCCATCTGATCCCCGCCAGCAGCAGCGGGATGTTGATCAGCAGCGTCACCAGGCCGATGGGCCAGCCCCACAAATAGTACGTCAACATGCCGAGGCCGGTCACGCCGGTTGAAACCACGTGATTCGGTTCCAGGAACAGCGGCACATTCGCCGCGATGATGACTGAGCCGACGAAGATGAGCAGGTAGTCGTAGATGGCGCGCATCACACTGTTGAATTTGGGATGTTGTCTGAGTTTTTTCATCCATACCTCCAAGCGTAGACATACATAGGCGCAACGCACTCGTTTGAAGTGCGTTGCGCCTGGAGATTGTGTTACCGGCGACGCAAAAAGGCGGCTGCGCCCAAGAAGAGGGCGACCCCCTGGAGCAGAAATCCCGCGATGATCGGCCAGTTGGCCGGTTTGGCTTCCGTATCCTGTGGTTCCAGATCGGCGAGCGGAGTCCAGGTGGGGAGAGGTTCCAGTTCCTCAGGCGACAGCGTCGGGATCGGGGTGAAACGGATGCCCGCTTCTGGCGTGGGCTGCGCCCCAACCGGCGTTCCCGGCTCGGCGGCGGGAGACTCCGGCGTGGGCAGGACGATGCCCGCCCACGGCGTCGGCGTGGGGGGCGCTTCGCCGGGGGCGACGAGGCGGATCGTGGCCTCGGCGATGGCCGTGCGGTTCGCGCCATCGCGGAATTGCACGTAGACGGAGTAATCGCCGGGTTCTGCGCTGGTCAACTCCCAGGGCAGCAGCGGCTCCCAGGGTTGCCAGGGAACGCCGTCGAAGTTGGGGGTGTCGCTCAACTGCACCTCGATGGCCTTGCCGATCCACGAACCTTCGCCCATCGGTTCGGCGTTCTCATTCGTCAAACGCACGGCGACCACCGGCGAATCGGTCACGCTCGCGCCGTCGTTGATGAAGATGGGCAGCACGCCAGGCCGCGCGCCGAACGTAATGACGAGGTAGTGGACGCCCTGCCCGTCCTCCGCATAACCCACGCCGATCTCCCGGTAGCGCGCGTCGGTGAAGCGCGCCCATTCTTGGGGTTGCCCGTAAAACCAGTTGAGAGCATCGGTGGGCCGGCCCAGGCCCAGCCACACGGCTTCATCCACCAGTAAGCCGTCGTTCCACGCGCGGTAGCCGGCTTCGCGGATGCGCCGCCGGTAGTCAGAACCGTCTGCGCCTTCGTGGGTGGCGACGCCGCGTTTAGCGATGTCGTCCGCGTGACGTTGCGCGGCCTGGGTGAGCAGCGTGGATGCGCCAAACGGCGCCAGGCCGACGCTCAGGCGGGTGCGGTTGACGAGTTGGTAGAATTCGGCGGCCGGGCTGTCTTGCAGCGCCGCCGGTTTGGACAGCCCACCCAACAAGGGTAGCGCAAACAGCAGCGCCAGCGCCAACCGCAGCGCCGGACGTACCCCGCGATGGGTTCGCCATTCTCCACTAAAGTTCACGGTTTGACCCCCGTGTTGCACGCGGTGACGGCGATATCAATGTAGGCGCTGGGCGTGGTTGTGCTCTCTTTGAGCGCCAGCAGTCCGCGCAGGAGCGAAGCGCGGCACGCCATGTTGTCCGTATGGCGCGGCCAGGCCACCCAGACGCCGGTATCTGCTGCCGCGAGCGTCATTTGCAACAGATAGCCTTCAACATCCGGCAGGTTCGGCGTAGCGAGCTGCGTCTCGATGAGCGAGCGGCGCACCGGCAGGTAATTTGTCGCCGCGCTCCAGGTGGATTGCGCTTCAGGTGAAATGAACCATCCCAAAACACTGAGCGCCGCGTCACGCCGCTCCCCTTCCGGCGCAATGACCGCCATACCCGGCCCGTGCCACAGGGTTGGGCCGGAACCGGCCGGGCCGGGCAGCGCACTCAGCCCCAATTTGAAGTTGCGCCCGTTAGTGACGGCTTGTTCGATCTCTTGCCGGCGCATACTGGATTCGATCAACATCGCCAGGGAACTGTGGCTGAACCGCGCTATTCCGGTGTGCATATCGTTGTGAACGATCCCACACGCGCCGCCAAGCACAGCATTGAGTACGGTGGCCGTTTCAATACCGGCTTTGTCGGCGAAATTGTAGTACCCGTCCGCGCCGACGATTTCCGATCCCCCGGACGTGAGCAGCGCGAGGAGACTGCTGGCATGGGCGGGCAATCCCACTCCCGCTTGCCCGCCGAGGGGACTGGTCGCTGCGCACACGGCGCGCTGCCAATCGTCCCACGTCCCGGTAGCCGGCGTATAACCCAGGTCGCCCAACCACTCTACGTTGTAGTACATCAGATAGGTGAGCAACCCTAGCGGCAACGCCTGCATTGTGCCGTTCACCGTGTACAACGCCGCCGCCATCGGCAACAAATCGGCGCGTGCGCGGCGGATGGCCGGCGAGAGGTCGGGCGCTGCGCCGATCAGACCGGCAGTGATGTAGTCCTGCATCTCTTTCGGCCAGACGATCACCAGGTCGGGACGGTGCTCAGCGCCCACGGCGGCGATTTTGGCGATGATGTCCTGTTGATATTCGGTGATCAGGACGATGTCCCCGTTGTTTTCTGCGTTGAACTGGTCGGTCAACACTTGCAGCGCGGCGGACTCTGCGCCGGTGAAGCCATGCCACAGGACAACGATGTGTTTTTCGGGCAGCGCCGTTGGCTCCGCCGTGAGCGATGCGCAGCCCGTCAGCAGCGTGACGAGGAGCGCGAGGATCCCTTGAAGCGCCATTTGTGTTGTGTGTCGCATACGTTATCCTTCAGCGGTTGGCGGCCGCCGGAATGCCTGGCGCAAGAGCGCCAGCTCTTCCACATCCATCAACCGCAGCAAAAGTAGATAGGCGCCGCCGCCCACGCCGCCGGCCGCCAGAACCCGGATCAAGTATCCCACTGCGCCAGGCGGGACGACGTTCTTGAGCGCCGCCAGCGTGATCAACACCGGGAGCGCCATCACGACAGCAGCGCCAAACGCCGCCAGTGTGGTGCGTCCCACGTGATGCGGCGTCAAACTGCCCACCTTGCGGCTGAAGAGGTAGAGCATCAGCAGCGCGTGGGCCATCAGCTTGAATGAGTTCGCCAGGATGAGCGCCCAGAGTTGGGGCGGGCCGAACAGGGTGGGGACAACTGCCAGCACCACATAGATCGCCACCGTCCCCACGCCGACGAGCGCCGGGGTCCAGGTGTCTTTGCGCGCATAGAAGGCGAACACCAGCGGTTGATCGAGCGCCGCGAAGACCAATCCCAGGATCGAAAAGCGCAGCGCCTCGACGGTGGCGACAGTATCGGTCGGCAGAAACTCGCCGCGCTGGAAGATGAGGGCGACGACCGGCTCGCCCATCACCAGCAGCGCCATGGCCGCCGGGATGACGAGAATCAGCACCAGCCGCAGCCCTTGCGCGAGGGTGGCGCGAAAGGCGTCCTCGTTGGCGTTGTTGGCATAGCGCGACAGGGTGGGCAGGATGGCGATGGAAATCGCGGTGACGATTAATCCCAGCGGGAGCTGGATCAAGGTGGCGGCGTATTTCATCCACGCGATGCCGCTCGGCCCGGTCTGCGAAGCGATGTTGAAGCTCAAGGCGACGGCAGCCTGATCCACCAGCAACCCCAGGCCGATGGGCAGGTACAGTTGTCCCATTTTGACCAGCGCCGGGTGCACTGGGAACGGCGATTGCAGCCGCACGCGCGCGCCGCGCAAGCCGGGCCATTGGAAGAGCACCTGCGCGATGCTGGCGCACAGCCAACCCACTGCCAGCGCCCGCGCGCCTAGCGTCCTGTGTCCGACGAAAATGATCAACACCACCGTTGCATTGAAGACCGCCGCCGTGAACGCCGGCAGCGAGAAGCGTTGCAGCGCGTACAGCACGCTGGAGAGCAGCCCGGCCAGGTTGAGGAAGAGGACGGCCGGCGCGGTGATGCGGATCATCGCGGCGGCGAGGTTCAGATAGTGTGGATCGAGACCTTTGCCGAGGATGTGGGCAATCCACGGGGCGGCCCCTTCCACGAACAGCACGAGCACGCCGAGCACTATCGTGATCAGGGAGAAGACGGCGCTGAGCACACGCCAGAGTTCGGCGCGGTCTTTGTCGTGCGCGTAATCGGAGAACACCGGCACGAGCGCCGAGTTGAGCAGCCCGCCCACAAACTGGTCGTAGAACATCGTGGGGACTTGTGCGGCAACGTCAAAGGCGCTGACGGCCCCGCCAGCGCCAAAGAAATACGATTTTGCCATATCCCGGATCAGCCCCAGGGCGCGGCTGATGATATTTCCGATGAAAATCAACACCGCCGCGCGCGTGACCTTTTGGGATTCCCCGGAAAATTCCCCGCTTTTATGTGCCACGAAAGCCTTCTATGGTTGATTGCGGCGACTGCGCAATATCTTGATTGACTATCATCCCGCCATTGTACATAGAAATAGCGTTTGTCAATCCTGGAGATACTGCATCACCTTCCCGGCCTCCGTTTCAGCGGGCGCCGCGCCCGACATCGCTGCGGCGATAGCGGTGAGTTGTTCGCATACGGCGATGGCCTGCGGGACGTTCAGCGCGCGCGGTTGTGTCCCCGCTATCCGGGTGAAGTTGCCGCGATAGATTTTCGCCAACACGTCATCCGGCAAAGCCATCCCGCGAATGATCCCGTCCTCCGGCGAGCCGAGCAGGAAATCCGCTGTGGGGGGCACGCGGAACGTATCGGCGCTTTCGAGCCAGCGGAAGACGATGCCGGCGCGCGCGATCCCCTCCGCCACGGTCAACCCGCTGGCGATGTCTGTGCCGAAGACGATACGATCAGCGTATTTGATGAAGAACTCGCGGCTGGCCTCTGGAGCGCGCGAAAGGTTGTAGAGCATCTCGATGCCCGGCGTGAGGTCGAAGCAGACGGTAGGGTGCGCATCCAGGAAGCGGGCCGCGCGTGGCAGGTCCGCCGAGAGGAAGTAGAAGTGGGCGAAGATGATCCTGAGCTGCGGGTGACGGGCCAGCACTTCATCTACTTCAGCGTAGAGCGTCTCCTTCTGCACATCCTCCGGCCCGTAGCCCCAGTTGCGCTCCTTTGCCCAGGCCGGCGTGCGCGCGGGATCCCAGAACTCCTCCGGGTCGTTGACGTGCCAGACGATGGGCAGGTCCACCTCGGCGACGCGCGCCCAGTAATCGGCGAAGTAGGCGTCCGTCACCGGGATGTTCATGTGTTGGCGGGACGTGGGCTTGCCTTCGATCATCTTGATCCCGTCGCAGCCCAGCGCCACGAAGTCGTCCACCTGCGCCGCGAGGCCTGGCGTGTGGACGCGCCCGCCGGTCAACTGCGCCGCGTGGTTGAGACCGGCGAAGACGTAGAACATCTCCGGGTGGCGCGCCTTCATATAGAGCGATTGCGCGAGTCCCGCCCCGGCCGCCGGGCTTTGGATCGAGACCAACGCCATCTTCTCGACCCCTGTGGCGTCAAGAATCGCCAGCAGCCCCGCTTCTTGTGCGATGCTGCCCATGTGGACGTGTCCATCAATAATGCCGTGCATTTTGGAATTCCATTCGTTCATCCTCATCACCTCTATAGAAGTGGTATTTGTTGGGCGAGTTACCAACTCGCGCTACACTGCCCACCGCGGGCACTTCCCGCGCGCGATAACCACGGCGACGCCATCTGTCCGCAGCCCGGCGTCAATTGCCGCGCGGATGTCGTTGCCACGATCAATGTCCGCCACGCGCACGTCGTTGACGCCGCACGCGCGTACCAGCGCCGCCAAATCAACGGGTTGCTGCGGCATCTGACGCGCGTCCATGCCGCTCGCCGGGTGGGGTTGCCCGCCGGAGAGCGCGGTCGTGCCGTTGTCGAGGATGAGGACGGTCAACGGCGCGCCGGTGTGTACAGCATCTACCAGCCCGGCCATGCCAGAGTGCAGAAAGCCGGAATCGCCCGCCAGCGCGATTACGCGCTTGCCGGTTCCTTCGCGTTGTTGGCTCACCGCCAGCCCTGCCGCCAGCCCGATGCTTGATCCCAGGCTATGTTTGACGTCGAGCAGCGCGTAGGGCGGCAGTTGCGCGCGCACCATGCAGCCGGGATCGCCCGTGACGATGAAGGCCTCCCGCCCGCCGTGTTCCTTCATCGCCGCGATGAGCGCCTCCACGGTGGGAACGTAAGGACAACCTTCGCAGAGCGTTTCGCGGCTGGGACGCGGGCGCTCCGTCTCGTCGTCGGTGGGCAGCGCCAATGCGGGCAGCCATGCGTTCAACGCGGCAGCGATGTGCGGCGCAAACAGTTCCCCGGCAAGCGGAACGTATCCGGTGCGCCGTCCTGCAACGGGGACGATAATCCCCGCTCGCTGCGCCATGGCGCGAATCGCGTCTTCGATCCACGGTGCGGTCTCTTCCAACACCAGCGCCGTCTTGACCGACCGCAAGAAATCGGCGATGCGTCGCTCCGGGAGCGGGAAAAGCGTCCCCAGGCGCAGAATGTTAAGGGGGTCAGGGACTTTCCCATCCAGCGCCTCCATCAGCTTTTGATAGACGCCGCCAGCCGCAATGACGCCATACGAACCTGCGCCTTCCACCGCGTTGAACGGCGAATCTTCAAACCGCCCGCGCGCAATCTCCAGCTTCTCCAACAACCGCCGGTGATACGGCACGACGTTGACCGGCAACACCACCCAGCGCATGAACTCGCGTTGGTACTCCGGCGGCGGAGGTGGGGCGGGCGCAAGCGGCAATGGGGCGACAACACTTGTGGTGAGCGCATGGGTGACGCGCACAATCACCGGCAGACCCAGTGCTTCGGACAGCCGGAACGCCTCGCGCATCACAGCTTGCGCCTCGGTTGCGGTTGGCGGTTCCAACAGCGGCAGTTCCGCCAGCCACGCGATGCCCCGGCTGTCCTGCTCGTTCTGCGATCCCCACCCGCCGGGATCGTCGCCCACGAGGATCACCAGCCCGGCGTTGCAGCCGCTCAAGTTGAACGCCATCAGCGGATCGAGCGCCACGTTCAGCCCCACGCTCTTGACACACAGCAAGGCGCGCCTCCCGCCCACGGATGCGCCGAAGGCCATCTCGATGGCGACTTTCTCGTTGCTGTTCCACGCCACGTGGACGGCCTCAGGTGTGGTCAGGCGCACGAGATGCTCGACCACCGCCGTAACCGGCGCGCCGGGGTAGCCCGTCGCCATCGCCACGCCTGCATCAATCGCGCCCTGGGCCAGCGCCTGTGCGCCGGAGATGGTGTCGTTCTGTTTGATCATCGTTTGTACTTTGAAGTCAAGATTAGTCTGACGCCTGCTTAATCTCGATTTTCTGAGTCGGTTCTCAGCGAGTGTACAGTGATCACACGAAACTTCAAATCATTTGTGATGATGTGTTTTACTATCTCAGGCACAAGGGAAAACTACTGGAACGGTCAATTGATGTTATAATAACATCAATGATAGAGGAAATTCGCCAGAAAATCGCTTGCGGTCAGTTTGAACTCTCGCGTCACGCTGTAGACCAGAGCCTTCTACGGCATATCAGCGTGCAAGAGTTGCGAGAAGCTATATATAATGGCGAAATTATCGAAGACTATCCAGATGATAAATATGGGCCGAGTTGTCTGATTTTTGGGAAAACAAACCAGGGCCGCCCAATACACGTGCAATGCAGTTATCCATCGCGTCCTTTAGTGAAAATCATTACACTGTATCAGCCTGCACCCAGATTGTGGAAGGGTTTTAGAATTAGGAGACGTTAAAATGAACACAGATGTATGGAAAGAGACCCTAATTGATCAACGAGTAACTTATTCTCTTGAGATTGACGGGAAGTTCATCATCATTGAGAATGTACCGGCGCGTGTATGCAAGGAAACAGGAGAACAATACTTCTCGCCAGAGACGGTGGAACAGCTCCAGCAGACTGTGTGGGAGCAAAAACAGCCTGTGCGCGTGCTCGAAACGCCCGTATTTGAATTTGCCGGTGTGTAAATGACACCTGGATGATCACATTGTTGATGAGAAAAGGGGCATCCCTGCGGTTGCCCTTTTTCATTGTAAAGGACAGGATAAGGATGAACGATAAAGTTGAACAGGTAAAACAGATTTTGTTGGATATGGAAAGCGTACTCGTCGCCTACTCCGGCGGCGTTGACAGCACCCTCCTGCTCAAGCTCGCCCACGACGTGCTCGGCGAGCGCGCTCTGGCGGTCACAGCAGTCTCGCCCACACTGCCGGACTACGAACTGGCCGAGGCCAAAGCTATCGCACAGCAAATCGGCGCGCGCTACGTCGTCTTCGACAAGCACGAGATGGAAGATGAGCGTTTTCTGGCGAACACGCCCGACCGCTGTTACTTCTGCAAAGCCTCGGTGTGCCAGCAGTTGATCGAATACGCGCAGCAGGAGGGCTACCGCTACGTGATTGATGGCTCGAACGCCGACGATACCGGCGACTACCGGCCCGGCGCGCGCGCGGCCCGCGAGTACGGGATGCGCAGCCCGCTGCAAGAGGCTGGATTCACCAAGGCCGACATCCGCGCTCTGGCCCGCGCCCTGGGCCTGCCCAACTGGGACAAGCCCTCATCGGCGTGTCTGGCGTCGCGCATCCCCTACGGCGACCCCATCACGGCGGCGAAACTCACACAGATTGGCCGGGCGGAGGGCGTGCTGCGCGACCTGGGCCTGCGCCAATATCGCGTGCGCCATCACGGGGACGTGGCGCGCATCGAAGTGGCGCAAGCCGACTTCGACGTGATTTTGACCCACCGGGAAGCCATCGTCGCGGCGCTCAAGGCGCTTGGTTACGCTTACGTGGCATTGGATTTGGTCGGATTCCGCTCCGGGAGCATGAACGAGGTGATTGGCAAAGATGGACGAGCGTAAAGTACGTGACTTGCTGGCCGAAGTGCAGGTCGGAAATGTGAACATAGAACAAGCCATGGAGCGCCTGCGCGCGCTACCTTACGACGACCTGGGCAACTTCGCGCGACTGGACGTGCATCGCGGGCTGCGCCAGGGTTTGCCGGAGACGGTCTTCTGCGAGAGCAAGACGCCGGAGCAGTCAGCGGCGATCCTCGCGCGGCTGTGGCAGCATCACGACCGCGTGTTGGGGACGCGCGTCCCGCCGGCGATGGCGGCCTTCATCCAGGCGCGCCTGCCGGAAGCGCGCTACGACGCGACCTCGCGGCTGATGATGCTAGAGCGAACGCCGCGTGCGCCCCTGCCGGACGATGCGCCTTATGCGATGGTTGTCTGCGGTGGGACGTCGGATCTGCCGGTCTCTGAGGAAGCCGCGCAGACGTTGGAATTCCTCGGTCATCGCGTCGAGCGCGCTTACGATGTGGGCGTCGCGGGGCTGCACCGCCTGCTCGGTGAGCTGGATCGCCTGCTCGCGGCGGACGTCGTCATCGCTGTGGCGGGGATGGAGGGCGCGCTGGCGAGCGTCGTCGCCGGGTTGGTGTCTTGCCCGGTCGTCGCCGTGCCGACCAGTGTGGGGTATGGGGCCAACTTCCACGGCCTCGCGCCGCTGCTGACGATGCTCAACTCGTGCGCGTCGGGCGTCGCCGTCGTCAACATTGATAATGGCTACGGCGCGGCCGTCTTCGCGCATTTTGTCTTGCGACGCAAATAGAGTTTTTTGTCAGCAGATTGAGCGGATTTCTATTTGGTAAAATAAAAAATCTGCTTCATCTGCTCAATATGCTGACAGAATTATGGTTTATGCTTGAGGAGAAAGAGTTATGAAAATCGCATATTTTGACTGCATCGCCGGAGCGAGCGGGGATATGATTTTGGGCGCATTGGTGGATGCGGGGCTGCCATTGGAGACCCTGCGTGAACGATTGAGCGCGCTACACCTGGCGGATTTCGAGCTGCGCGCGCGGCGCGTCGCCAAGAACGCCTTCGCGGCGACAAAGGTGGATGTGATCGTCGCCGATGATGTGCCGGAGCGCCGTCTGGCGGACATCGAAGCCATCGTGATGGATAGCGATCTCGCGCCGCAGATCAAGGAGCGCGCCGTCGCCATCTTCCGCCGGATGGGCGAGACCGAGGCGAACATCCACGGGACAACGCTGGCGGACGTCCACCTGCACGAGTTGGGTGGCGTGGATACCATCGTGGATGTCGTCGGCGCGCTGGTGGGACTGGATGGGCTCGGTATCGAGCAAGTCGTTGTATCGTCGGTGCCGCTCGGACGGGGCTTCATCCGTGGGGCACACGGGCAAATTCCGCTGCCCGCGCCCGCAACCGTTGCGCTGCTCAAGGGCGCGCCTGTGGTTGGCTCGCCGCTGGAGATGGAGACCGTCACGCCGACCGGGGCCGCGCTGCTCACGTCGCTGGCCTCGTCGTTCGGCCCCATCCCGCCGATGACGTTGCAGGCCATCGGCTATGGCGCAGGCTCGCGCGACCTGCCAATCCCCAACGTGATCCGGCTGCTCATCGGCGAATCCACGCCCACCCCGAAACCACAAGCGCCACATCCCCATCCGCATGACCACGGCCCTGAACATCCTCACGACCATGGGCACGAGCACGACCACGAACACCCACATCAACACGACCATGGGCATGATTATCCGCACACGCACGATCATGAACACCCTCACGAGCACAACCATCCGCATGATCACGACCATGAGCACTCCGTCACTCCTCAATCCCCGTCTACCTTCTACCGTCTACCGTCTACCATCCCCCTCTCCGTACTTGAGACCAACATTGACGACCTCAACCCGGAGATTTACGGGTACGTGATGGAGAAACTGTTCGAAGCCGGCGCACTGGATGTCTACCTCTCGCCCATCCAGATGAAGAAAAACCGCCCCGCCACGCTGCTGCGCGTCCTCTGCCGCCCCGACGACGTGCAGACGATGACGGCTATTCTCTTTGTGGAGACGACCACGTTGGGCGTCCGCGAGCAGACCGTAGCCCGCCACGCCCTGCCGCGCGTCATCGAGCACGTAGACACACCCTACGGCCCGGTTCACGTCAAAGTGGCGGAACTACCCGACGGCACAACGAAGCGCGCGCCGGAGTATGAGGATTGTCGCCAACTGGCGGCGCAGCATGGCGTGCCGCTGCGGGAGGTGTATCGGGCGGCGAGTGGGGAGTAAATTCTGAAATACAGCACAGCGCCCGCCACTTCAAAGTGGCGGGCGCCGTGTTGTGTGCTACGGGATGGGGATATTGAAAAGTTCAAAGACCTTTTCCCAGAATTCGACCGGGGCGAACCAGAGGTAGACGGCGACGGCGGCGCAGATACAGATCAGGACGAGCAGGATGGCGACGACGATGTACACCCATTGGGGCCGCTTGGCGCGCGGCGCAACGATGGGTTGTAGCGCCGCTGGTGGTGCGGATTGCGCCGGGACAAAGGGCGGCGTTTCTGGTTCTGCGTACTGCCGGTATGGTTCCTGGTAGCCTCTTGGCGGAGGCGGAACAGGGGTACTGTAGACATCATCCATCACCTGGGTGGGCGCGCCCGGCATCGCCGGTATGAGCTTCTCCGTCCACACCTCCTCCTCGACCTCAAAACGGAACGTGACGTAGTCGGCCAGACCGATGATGTCGCCCGGCATCAGCCGCTGTGGGCTGGTAAGACGGCGATTGTTGAGCCATGTGCCGTTCGTGCTGCCCATATCCTCGACTATCGCGCCCTCTGGCAACAGCCGGATCTGGGTGTGGTGGCGCGAGATGCGCGGGCTGTCAATGACGACGGTGTTGTCCGCCGTTCTGCCCAGCGTACAAATCATCTCCTGCAAAGCATAAGACTGGCCCTGGTTTGGCCCTTCCGTGACAATGAGCACTCGTCGAATCTGATTGTCCATAGCATCAACCTCCCTTTTTCCTTAAAACGAGTATACTCCTGTAGGGTTTAGAGGCAAGTGAACCTGATTGAACACACTCACACTACAGAGGTAACAATGAAACCAATTCTTGTTGATGGGCATCTCGATTTAGCGTACAACGCTCTCATTATGGGACGTGATTTATTGCGCCCGGTCACGGAGATTCGGGCGCAAGAAGCCGAGACGCCGTCACCCGGCCCGCCGTCCGGCTCGTGTATGACCACGCTGCCCGCGCTATTGGAAGGACGCATTGCGGTAGTAGGCGCCAGCATTTTCGTCGCGCCGGCGATGCCGGGGACGTTGGAGCCGCAAGTCTACCACACGCCTCAGGAAGCCTTCCGTCACGCTGTCCCACAGCTCGATTATTACCGCCGCCTGGCCGATGAAAACGCGCACATCGTTCTTTTACACACCGATGCGGATATGGAAGCCGTGCTCGTTTCGTGGAACACGGAGCAACCGCAGCTTGGCCTTTTTCTCGTGATGGAGGGTGCAGATCCGATACGCGCGCCGGGTGAAGTGGGCTGGTGGGTGGAACGAGGCTTGCGCGGCGTCGGCCTGTCGTGGTTGGCGGGGACGCGCTATGCCGGCGGCAACGCCGCGCCCGGTCCGCTGACCGACGAAGGACGCAAGCTGCTATCGGCTATGGCCGACTATAACCTGCTGCTCGATCTCAGCCACGTGTGGGAAGACGCCGCCTACGAGGCGCTGGAGCGTTACCCTGGCCCGGTCGTCGCCAGCCACGCCAATCCACGCGCTTTTGTGGATACGCCGCGCCAGCTTGCGGATGCACTGATCCGCCGGATCGCCGCCCGCGACGGTGTGATGGGTGTTATGCCTTTCAACCTGATGCTGGACGAAGCGTGGCGACGCGGCGGCGCACGTCTGCCCCTGACGCGCGTGGCCGAAGTCATTGACCATATTTGCCAGATCACCGGCGCCGCGAGTTTTGTGGGGATCGGTTCGGACTTCGATGGTGGTTTTGGGCGCGAGGCTGTCCCAGAGGGGCTGGAGTCCAGCGCGGATTTGGGCAAAATCGGGCCATTGCTGGCCGAACGTGGCTATACGGATTCCGACATCGTGGCTATCCTGAGCGGCAACTGGCTGCGCGTGATGCGCCGGGTTTTGGTTGCCTTCTGAATAAACTGTGGTATTATATCGCTCATACCTGCCGTGTGCGTGAAACCGATACGGGGTTTTGAGCCAACATTTTGATAAAGAGGGGTCTTTTGTCCAAGAATGAGGCCGCGGTAGCTCTCGGGCAAGGCGAAATCGTTCGGCAGGACCCCACCTGCGTAAGCAGGGTCAAAGCCAGCGGTACACGGCACGGCGGGGCTGGACTTATTTGCATAAAAAACCACGCTTGAAATGAGCGTGGTTTTTTATGTGTCTGACGTTATGTAGAGTAATCTGGACTTTCCATATCGCTTGTGTTATACTAAATGCATTGAAGCAACCATTTTCCTACCTTTGTATGGGTGTGTAGTGGTTGTAAAAGGGTCACACGTCATTCTAGGATCGAGGGAAGTATGTATTGGGAACGGGTCTCTGAGGAAATCTACCTCTTTACCAGCGATCGTTATGCACTCGTCAATTCCATAGCTGTGGTGACGCGAGACGGTATTGTGGCGATTGACGCGCTGCCTTTCCCCGACGAGGCCAAACAAATCGCGCGTTTCCTCGAGGTCCGGGTGGGGATGAATTTCCATTCCTATATTCTCACCCACCATCACATGGACCACGTCTATGGTCTGTTTGCCTTCCCCGCTGGCGTGGATGTGGTGGCGCACGAACTGTGCCGCCGCAAGCTGCTGGAAGTCGGTGAAGCCTCGCTCAACGAAGCCCGCCAGGGCGATCCCATGTTTGAGGAAGTCGTTTTGCGCATTCCCAACATCACCTTCGATACGGGGGAACTGCTGGTGCGCGCGGGCAGCAAGAGCTTCCGCTTGCTTTCCTTGCCCGGTCACACCGACGACAATATCGGCATTTTGCTGGAAGATGAAGAAATCCTGATCACCGGCGATGCAGTGATGGCGATCCCCATCATCGCCGACGGCGACTGGGAACGCGAAATTCAAACCTTGAACTACATCAAAGGATTGGCTCCGGAGACGATTGTTCAGGGGCACGGCGAGGTCATCCTGCGCGGCGAAGTGCAAACCGTTATTGATCGCTACATTTCATATCTGGAATGTGTCCACAAGAAGGCGCGAACGATGCTGCGGCAGGGACGTGACCGCAAGGAACTGTGGAACATCCCCCTTGAGGATTGCGGTCTGGAGCGGGTGCCGCTGGGTATCGCCAGCCACCGTCTCCACGTGGCGAACATTATGAGTGTGTATGACAAGCTCAAGGCCGCGCGCCAGTAAGCCATACCGGTCTTTTTTGACGAAGAACCCCCACGCAGACGGGGTTCTTCACTTTTACGGGCATGTTGTAGGGAGAATCCTTGATGGACGAGTTGCGCGGCTGGCTTGAGCGTTACACTGGTTCATTGGAGCGCGACAACGCCTCACCGTACACGGTCAAAAACTACCGGACCGATATCGGGCAGTTCCTCGATTATGGCGCCGAACACGGCGCTACCACACTTGGCGGGCTGACCCGCGACCTGGTGCGCGACTATCTCGCCGAACTGGCCGAGGCCGAATACGCGCGAGCCAGCATCGCCCGGCGGGTCTTCGAGCTGCGCGCTTTCGGGGATTATCTATTGCGCAACAATGCCTGGGAGCAAAATCTCTTCCGCCGCGTTTATGCACCGCGCCTTCCGCGCCGTCTGCCCCGTTACCTCACCGTCGAAGAGGTACAGCGGTTGTTAGCCGTCCCAGATGTCACGTTGCCGCAGGGGATGCGCGATCGGGCGATCCTGGAGACGTTGTACGCGGCGGGATTGCGTGTCGCCGAGTTGGTGGGGCTGGATTTGCGCGATCTTGACTTGACCGTGGGCGAGATGCGCGTCATCGGCAAGGGCGACAAGGAACGTGTCGCGCTCCTGGGCCGCCCGGCGATAGCGGCGCTGCGAGCGTACATTGACGTTGGGCGTCCGGCGCAGTTGGCCGATCATCCCACAACCAACGCTGTGTTCCTCAACCGTTTTGGACAGCGGCTTTCGGTGCGCTCGGTGGATGAAGTCGTGCGGCAGGCCGGCGTGGCGGCCGGCATTGATCAGACGGTGACGCCGCACCTGCTGCGCCATACCTTCGCCACGCACATGCTCGATGGCGGGGCCGACCTGCGGGTGGTGCAAGAGCTACTCGGCCACGAAAACCTGGCGACGACGCAGATTTACGCCAACGTGACCCAGCGCCGCGCACGGGAGATCTATCTGCGGGCGCACCCTCGTTCCCATGATCCCAATGCGGCGGACGCTACCGGATCTTGATCCCCCAACAAAAAACGGAGCCATCAGGCTCCGTCTGCGCTTGTCATACTTGACGCCTTACGGCGTTTCCAACATCAACTCCGGCTCTGGCGTGTGTTGCAGAACCAGCCCGTTCTCGTTGCTATCCACAATCACCGTGTCGCCCGGCTGATATTCGCCGCTCAGCATATTGTCGGAAAGCGGCGTCTCGACTTCCTGTTGGATCAGCCGTTTGAGTGGGCGCGCGCCGTATTCGGGATCGTAGCCGTGCGCAGCGAGCCAGTCTTGCGCCGCTTCGGTGAGGATGAGGTTGAGATTGTTGTCCTGGATGCGCGCGCGCAGTTTGCCGACCTCCAGGAGCACGATCTGGCGAATGTCATCGTGGTTCAACGCGCGGAACACGATCACGCTATCCACGCGGTTGAGGAATTCGGGGCGGAACAGCTTGCGCAGCTTGTTCATGAGCTTCTGGCTCATATCTTTGTACGCCTGGGCGGCGTCGGTTTCCAACGTCTCCAAGGTAAAGCCTAGCTTCCCCTGGTGCATGATCTCATCCGCGCCCACATTCGAGGTCATGATGATGAGTGTGTTACGGAAATCAACCTTGTGGCCTTTGGCATCGCTCAACACGCCTTCTTCCATGATCTGGAGCAGCATATTGAAGGCGTCGGGATGGGCTTTTTCGATTTCGTCGAAGACGACGATGGAATAAGGCCGGCGACGAATGGCTTCGGTCAATTGTCCAGCGTCATCGTAGCCGACGTAGCCGGGAGGCGCGCCCACCAACCGGGCCACGGAGTGCCGTTCCATAAATTCCGACATATCGAGCTGGATCAGCGCCTCTTCACTGCCGAACATAAATGTCGCCAGGGCCTTGGCGAGTTCGGTCTTGCCGACGCCGGTGGGACCCAGGAAAATGAAGGAGCCGATGGGACGTCGCGGATCCTTCAACCCGGCGCGGGCGCGTCGCACGGCTTTGGCGATTCTCGCAATGGCTTCATCTTGTCCGACGATGTACTGCCGCAGCGCGTTTTCCATCTCCAGCAACCGCCGCGACTCCGCTTCGGCGATCTGGTTCATCGGGATACCCGTCCACATGGCGATGATCTCCGCCACGTCTTCCGGGTAGACCGTCAGGCCGATGTCTTCGCGGGTTTGGAGCTGGCGCAGTTCTTCCATTTTGGCTTCCAGCCGTTTTTCCTCGCTGCTCAATTCGCTGAGTTCGGCGCTCTTCTTCTGCGCCTCCAACTGCGCGCGTTTGAGCCGCAGGTCTTGCAACTGCTCAAAGACTTCGCGCAGCTCAATCGAGATAGGGGATTTGTACATTTTGACGCGCGATGCGCCTTCATCCATCACGTCAATGGCCTTATCAGGCAGATAGCGATCGGGCACGTAGCGCGCCGACAGTCGTGCGGCGGCTTGCAGAGCCTCATCGCTGATGTGCAGATTGTGGTGGAGTTCGTAAGCGTGCTTGATGCCGCGCAGGATGCTGATGGTTTGTTCGACGGTTGGTTCATCCACCAACACCGGTTGGAAGCGCCGTTCCAGCGCCGGATCCGATTCGATATGCTTGCGGTATTCATCCAACGTCGTCGCGCCGATACATTGGAGTTCGCCGCGCGCGAGCGCCGGTTTGAGAATGTTCGCCGCATCCATAGATGAGCCGGCCGAGCCAGCGCCGACCAGCATGTGGACCTCATCCACGAAGACGATGGTATTGCTGCCTTTGAGTTCGTGGAGGATTTTCTTCAGCCGTTCTTCAAACTGGCCCCGGTACATCGTGCCCGCGACCAGCGCGCCGACGTCCAGTTGCACCAGACGTTTGCCGAGGATCGGGCCGGGCACGCCGCCGGAGACGATGCGCTGCGCTAAACCTTCAACGATAGCGGTTTTCCCGACGCCGGGTTCGCCGATCAGCGCAGGGTTGTTCTTGGTGCGGCGCGCGAGAATTTGGATGACGCGCTCAATTTCGGCGTGGCGTCCGATCACGGGGTCGAGCTTGGATTCCTCCGCCAGGCGGGTCAGGTCTACAGCGACGTGGGCCAAGACTGAATCCTGCGGGATGCCGCGCGACGGAGCCGGTTTGCGCCCGGCTGGTTCAGCGGCCCGCGCGGGGGTCAGCCTTTCGACGCGCCGGCGGATAGCCTCAACAGAAAGTCCTGCCTGTGTCAGCACGGCAATGATGACGCCCTCGTGCTGTTGCAACAGCGCCAGCAGGAGATGTTGTGTATCCACCATCGCGCTTTGGTGCTGCTGGGTTTCATCAATAGCCATCTGAATGAGGATTTTGGTGGATTGGCGCAGCTCTGGCTCCAATCCCGTCAATGGGGCGGCGTTGGAGAGCCGCGCCACGGTTTGCTGCGCCTGCACGGCGCGCAGTCCCATATCCCGTAATACGCGCCCGGCGATCCCTTCACCTTCCAGCATCAGACCAAGCAGGATGTGCTCAGGACCAATGGTCGCGTGGCGCATGCGCGTGGCTTCTATTTGCGCAAAGCGCAAAACCTCTTGTGCTGCTGGCGTAAACTTTTCCAGTGGATCAACCATGATGCTATCCTCTATGTCCCACGTGTGTCAGTATTGTGCCCCCGGCGTTTATCGCGTTGCATAGCGACCGCCTAAACTCTCTTTTCTTCTGTCCCAACTCCATTATAGCACAAAAGCGGGCGGAAAATCCAGTCGCCAGACCAGTTTTTCATGCTAAAAAAGCACGGGGCTTTTACCCCGTGCTCTCTTGCCGAATCAGCAACGCCTGTTTAGCGGACAGCCTGCATAATCAAGGCCGTGAACTCTTCCCATTCTTCGGGAAACAGGTGCAGCGTGACGTTCGACAGCTCAATGTGATACAGCTCTTCGTCGGTCTCCGGTTCGTTGGAGACCCAGACGACGTAATTCTCGGTCTCGCCGAGAGTCTGGACTTTAGGCTCGTTGTTCATAGTTTACCTCGCTTTGCGTTTGTGATTTGAATGGTTAAACCCGTAAAACGTGATGCGTAAAACGTAAAAGGAGGTCCGATTACGTTTTACGTTTCACGTTTTAATAGACTTTACCGCCGGCGGTCTCCACGAGAATTGGAGCGGTCATCCCGCCGCCCACCCTCGCGGCGTCCGCCGGAATTGGAGCGCGGCGCGTCCTGCGCCCTGGCTTCTTCCAGCGTCCAACCTTCCAGCACGGCCCGGCGCGATAGCCGGATTTTGCCTTCAGGGCCGACGTCGGTGATCATGACAAGGACTTCGTCGCCCACATTGACGACGTCCGTCACCTGGTTGACGCGGGTATCGGAGAGTTGGGAGATGTGCACCATCCCGTCAACGCCCGGCAAAATTTCCACGAAAGCGCCGAAGTCGGCGACGCGCACGACTTTGCCCGTGTAAACTTTGCCCACCTCGGGCGTCTCCATCATCGCGTTGATGTGCCGCAGCGCCTTCTGCGCGCCGTCGCCGCCGGTCGAAGCGATGAAGACCGTGCCGTCTTCTTCTATGTCAATCTTCACCGCGTAATCGGCCTGCAGCGCGCGGATGTTTTTGCCGCCAGGTCCAATGAGTGCGCCGATCTTTTCAGGGTCAATGGTCGTGGTGAGCATCTTGGGCGCGTAGGGCGATAGCTCCTTGCGCGGGGCGGGGATCGTCGCTTCGATCACGTCAATGATTTGCTCGCGGGCTTGTTTGGCCTGCGCCAGCGCCTCGGTGAGGATCTCGCGGGTGACGCCCTTGATCTTGATGTCCATCTGCAACGCCGTGATGCCCTCGCGGGTTCCCGTCACCTTGAAGTCCATATCGCCCAGGTGATCTTCCATCCCCTGGATGTCGGTAAGGACACGATAACGCTCGCCGTCGCTCACCAGGCCCATCGCAATGCCGCCGACAGGGGCTTTGATGGGCACACCGGCATCCATCAGCGCCAGCGTACTGCCGCACGTCGAGGCCATCGAGGTGCTGCCGTTGGAGGCCATCACTTCGCTGACGACGCGGATGGTGTAGGGGAACACGTCTTTGGGCGGGATGACGGGCACGAGCGCGCGCTCGGCCAATGCGCCGTGGCCGATCTCGCGGCGACGCGGCCCGCGCAGTGGATAGGCCTCGCCGGTGGAGAAGGGCGGGAAGTTGTAGTGATGGATGTAGCGCTTGGTTTCCTCGGGGAACAGATCGTCAATCTCCTGTTCCTCGTTGGGCATTCCCAGGGTCGCCAGGCTGAGCACCTGCGTCTCACCGCGGGTGAAGAGGCCGCTGCCGTGGGGCCGGGGCACCAGATGCACTTCGGCGTCCAGGGGCCGGATGGTGCGCTGGTCGCGGCCATCGGGGCGGATATTCTCGTCCAGGATGCGGCGGCGCACGACGTCTTTGAGCGCGTCCTCGAACGCTTCGGCGATCTGCGCGGTCGTCCAACCTTCCGTCTCGGCTTCGGCAGCCAACTGCGCTTTGACGGCGTCGCGCATCGCGTCCACGGCCTCAATGCGCTCGCCTTTCAGCGGCGAAGTCGCCAGCAGGGTGCGGATGGGTTCGTTCGCCAGCGCGGCGACGCGCGCTTTGAGGGCTTCTGGCAGCTTGAAAGAGGTGTAGTCGCTCTTGGGCTTGCCCACGGTGGCGCGCATCTCGTTTTGCAATTGGATGACGCCCTGGAAGGACTGATGGGCGAGTTGCAGCGCCTCCACCATCATCTCTTCATCAATTTCGTTCGCTCCGGCTTCGACCATAATGATGGCGTCGGCGCTGCCGGCGACGCGCAGGTCCAGATCGCTGTTCTCCATCTGCGAGATGGTGGGATTGACGACCAACGCGCCGTCAATGCAGCCGATGCGCACCGCGCCGACCGGCCCGTCGAAGGGGATGTCGGAGATCATCAAGGCGGCAGAGGCAGCGATGACGCTCAGAATATCCGCGTGGTTTTCCTCTCCCTGAGACAGCGACGTGACGATGATCTGCACATCGTTGCGCATATCCTTGGGGAAGAGCGGGCGCAGCGGGCGGTCAATCAGTCGGCTGGTCAGTGTTGCCTGTTCTGAGGGTTTGCCTTCGCGGCGGAAGAATGAGCCGGGGATGCGTCCGGCGGCGTAGAGCCGCTCTTCAAAATCCACGGTCAGCGGGAAAAAATCCGTACCCTCACGCGGCGTGTGGGCCATCGTGGCGGTTGCCAGCAACACCGTATCGCCGCTCTGGGCGATCACCGCACCGCCCGCGAGGCGCGCGATCTTGCCGGTCTTGAGGATGATGCTATGCTCACCCAACATCGTCGTAAATACTTGTTCTTCTAACACTGTTTCCTCCTGTTCCGGTTGCTCCGGGTATGCCGGTTGCAGTGTCGAAGGTCAGAAACTGGGGGCTGTTGTACACCGCTATGCGGCGTTGCACCCCAAACCCCAATTCCCACCTTCGCTACACGTTAACACGGTCACGCGAGTTGGCCGGATTGATATGATATTTTCCTGATTAAACCTTGCGCAGCAGCGAAACGCGCCCCGTAAGGACAACACACCTTTGTTATACAGACAAACGAGTAGATGGGTTATTCACATCTACTCGTTTGACATGGTTGAGCGGTGAACCGATACTTTATTTGCGCAACCCGAGCCGTTGAATGAGAGTGCGGTAGCGCTCAAGGTCTGTCTTCTGAAGATAGGCCAGTTGGCGACGCCGCTGTCCTACCATCTTCAATAATCCGCGGCGCGAGCTTTGATCGTGCTTGTGCGCTTGCAAATGTTCGGTCAGGTCGTTGATGCGGTGCGTCAAAAGCGCAATCTGCACCTCAGGCGAGCCGGTATCACCTTCTGTCAGGGCGTACTCCTTGATAATTTCCTGCTTTTCTTCTCTGTCTAACACGCTTCTCTACTCCTTTTCGAGAACCAACCGATCGTTTTTCTAGTTTCGTTTCGGCCAGTGGTCAACTATGAGATGGAGTATACCATAGACAGTGTTTTTCGCAAGATGTGTTTTCGACTTTTGCGGCTGCTGGTATAATCAGGATATGCTGTCGTCCAAGAAAAGAACATCCTATCCGGCCTGGCAGAGCGTCGTCATTCTGGTCTACGCGACGATTGCGCTGGTGTTGGACTATTATCACCGCTTCCCGCCGGCGCAATCAGGGGTGTTGTATTTGCTCGCGCCGCTCGTGATGTTGATCGTCTTTAGGCGGCCCCTTAAGGACTATGGCGTGCGGGCGGGTCAATGGCGTAAGGGCCTGTTACTCACCCTCGGCGGATGGATTTTGATGACGCCAGTGTTGTGGTTCACGGCGCGGGGACCGGATTTCACGGCGTATTATGCGCACCTCTGGGCAAGCGGCGGCTTCTGGGGAACGCTGGGGTGGGTGATCTCGGATTTGATCAGTTGGGAGTTCTTCTTCCGAGGCTTCCTGATTTTCAGTCTGGCGGATATTATCGGCCCGTGGGCCATTTTGTTCCAGGCCATAATGTTCACCTTTGGGCATCTCAGCAAGCCGGAATTGGAGACGTTGAGCTGTATTGTGGGTGGTTCGGCCTTTGGGTGGGTGGCGTGGGAAACGGACTCGTTCTTCTATCCCTTTCTCATTCATGTTTTCGTCTCCTTCTTCACCATCTGGCTCACCACCCTCTAATTTCTTGTTTCTGGGAGTTCCATCATGTCCGATACTATGATTACCCTCAAACTCGATGCGATGGCCCACGGCGGCGAAGCCATCGGCCACCACGAAGGCCGCGCCGTCTTCGTGCCATACGCCATTCCCGGCGAGCGTGTGCGGGTTGAACTGGTCGAGGATCGCGGGCGGTATGCGCGCGGGCGTCTGCTGGACGTTCTCGAACCTTCGCCCTCCCGCGTCGCGCCGCCGTGCCCGTACTTTGGCCCGGAGGCGTGCGGCGGTTGTCAGTGGCAGCATATTGATTACGCGGTGCAGGCGCGCCTCAAGGGATTGGTGGTGCTGGATCAGTTCCGCCGCGTCGGCAAATTCGAGGCGCCGCCGATTCTCGAACCGCTGCCCGATGCGACGGGCTGGGAGTACCGCAATCACGCGCTTTTCCGCACCAACGCCGAGGGTCGCCTGGGGTTCCTCTCCGCCCGCAGCCATGACGTATATCCCGTGGATGATTGCCTGATCCTGCATCCTATGCTGAACGATCTTTTGCACTCGCTGGACATGGCTTATCCTGAGTTGGAATGGATGGAACTGCGCGCTGGCACGGCGACCGGCGACTTGATGGTGGTTCTGCAGGCGCTTGAAGAAGAATCTCCCTCACTAGAGGTGGATTTCCCGCTTTCCATCGTGCAGATCCGCCACGACGACGCCATCGCGCCGCTCATCGGCCTGGATTACATCCTCGAAGCTGTCCACGAGCGCGAGTTCCGCATTTCGGCGACGAGTTTCTACCAGGTGAACACGGTGCAGGCTGCGCAGTTGGTGGAGGTGGTGATGGAGGCGCTGGAGCCGCGCGGCTACCAGAAAGTGCTGGATGCGTATTGCGGCGTGGGGCTGTTCACCGCCTTTTTGAGCGAGGAAGCCGGCCACGTGACCGGCATCGAGGTACATCCGGCGGCGGTGGCCGATGCGCGGCACAACCTGGCCGGGGCGGACAACGTCACCATCCTTGAAGGCACAGTGGAGGTGCTGTTGCCGACCGTAGAGCACAAGCTCGACGCGGTGGTGGTTGATCCGCCGCGTACCGGCCTGGAACTGCCGGCGCTAGATGCATTGGCGGCGCACGGCCCGGCGCGCATCGTCTACGTCTCGTGCGATCCCGCCACCCTGGCCCGCGACGCCCGCCGTCTGGTGAAACATGGCTATACCCTGGAATGGGTCCAGCCGGTGGATCTGTTCCCGCAAACGTACCACATCGAGAACGTCGCGCTGCTGACGCGATAACTTATGTTGATGGAGGCAATGATGAAAAACACCATCCCATTGTATCAAGTTGATGCCTTTACCCGCATCCCGTTCCGGGGCAATCCGGCGGCGGTCTGTTTGCTGTCGCACCCCCTCGACGATGCGGTGATGCAAGCCATCGCCGCCGAGATGAACCTCTCCGAAACGGCGTTCGTGATGCCCGTCGGCGACGCGCATTGGCCCACGGCGACGACCTTTTCCCTGCGCTGGTTTACGCCCAAAGTGGAAGTGCGGCTCTGCGGGCACGCAACGCTGGGGACGGCGGCCACCCTGTTCGGCGCGGTGGGCGTGAAAGCAAGCGTCGTCACATTCCAGACATTGAGCGGCGATCTGGTCGCCCGCCATATCAAGGGCGGGCATGGGGATGTCCAGACCATCCTGCTCGACTTCCCGGTGGATACGCCGGTTCCGTGTGAAGTACCTCCTGGTGTGCTCCATGCGATCGGCGCTGAGCGGGCGGAAGCGGCTGCTTACGGCGCAAATACTCACGACCTGCTCCTCCATCTTCCGACGGCGCAACAGGTGCGGGGGTTGCAGCCGGACTTCGCGGCGCTGATGGCGTGTGAGGGTATGGCGCCGTATCGCGGCTTGCTTGTGACGGCGGCAGGTGAGCCGCCCTACGACTTTGTCTCGCGTTTCTTCGCGCCGTGGGTGGGGATCAACGAAGACCCTGTCACCGGCTCGGCGCACACGCTGCTCACGCCGTATTGGTCCGCGCGCCTGGGCAAGACGGAGATGCACGCCTACCAGGCCTCCGCACGCGGCGGCGAGATCGGCGTGCGGCTGGCGGGAAATGAGCGCGTGGAACTGACGGGAAGTGCGGTGGTGGTGTTCAAAGGGGAGTTGTATGTGTAAATTGGTGGCGTAAACTCAAGGGCATTGCTATGGTACGTCTCTCGAATGGGCGCATCCATCGTGCTGAACTGCACTGGTATGAAGCGCATGGGATTGGCAAGAGAGAAATCAAGCGTAAACGTTATTTGGATTAGGGTAGAAAGACCAGAGGCTGATAACTATGTTTGCGATTTGCATTGACAATAAAGGATATCTTGCATCCTTGGAGCGGCACAAACTCTATCGTGTTGTGGCTGATGAGGATGCCGCTGCCGATGGAGACGTGCGGATTATTGATGAAAGCGGCGAGGATTATCTCTATCCCGCTCACTATTTTGTGCTGCTTGATTTGCCACAGAGTATAGATAAAGTCATCAGAGTTTCTTTCTCCAATACGCTTCACCCTCAATTACAAACGGCTTAGCTCTACATCGGGTCGGCGCACACACTGTTCACGCAGTTAGGCAAGGCAAAGATTATGCAGGTTTTCGCAGATGATGAAGGAAAAATCTGCGTCCAATGCCTTTCAAGGCTAAACAACCTCAACCACCGATCCCCCCTCACCCTTCGTCACCTGAATCTGCGTCGGGAACGCCTCCCGCAGTTCGTCAATGTGCGTGATGACGAGGATCAGGTCGAATTCGTGCTGCACGGTTTTGACGGCTTCGACGAGCCGTTGCCGGCCCTCCGCGTCGAGAGAACCAAAGCCTTCGTCCACGAAGAGGGAGCGCAGGCGCACTCCCGCGCGTTGTGCCAGCATCCGCGAGAGCGCCACGCGGATGGCGAAGTTGACGCGGAATTGCTCCCCGCCACTATAGTTTTCATAAGGGCGCGCGCCTTTCTCGTCGCTGATGATGATGTCCAGCGTCTCGCGCAGATTCCCCGTTTTGGTTTCGCGCTGCGTCTCGAGGCGGACGTGCATCCGCCCACCGGTGAGGCTTTGGAGAATGTGGTTGGCCTCGCGTTCCAGCTCCGGCAGTGTGTGCTCGATGATCATCGCCGGGATGCCATTGACGCCGAAAGCGTCGCGCAGTTCGGCGAGCATTCCCACCCGTTGCGCCAGTTCCTCACGTTGGGCGCGCATATCCGTCAGACGGCGTTCCAGCGTTTGCAGCGCGGTGAGATTCTGCCGCGCCGCGCCCACCCGCTGCCGGGCCAGCGACTCTTGCTGGCGCGCCTGGTTGAGCTGGTATTCCAGGCGCGGCGCTTCTGCCAGGGCGGGACGCAACGCATCGAGCGCCGTTTCTTGTGCAGCGCGCTCGTCGTTGAGTTTGGCGATGCGCCCTTGCTGTACTTCGATCTCCAGCGCGAGGCGCTTGAGCGTTTCGGCTTCCTTTTCCAAGCTGACGCGCGCCTTTTCCAGCTCGCGGTAGTCTGCTTCGGCGCTGCTGAGCGCCTGGATGCGGTTTTTGACGTCCTGGTGCGCGGCAGCGTCGTAGCCGAGTTCGCCCAACGCCGCGAGGACGTCGGCGAGAGCGGCGCGCGCTTCAGCGGCGTAGTCTTCCTGGTCGAGACGCGCCTGATGTGCGTTCAATCGCTCAATGGCTTGCGCGCGTTTATCTCGTTCGGCGTCGGCGTAGGCTTCGGCGGCGATGTGCTGCATCACAATCTCGGCCTGCGCCTGTAGCTCGGCGATGCGCTCGCGCGCAGTATCGCTCTGTTCGATCTGTTGTTGCAGCCGGGCGACAGTCTGTTCTTGCCGGGGACGCGCGTGGAGCAATTTGTCGTATTCCTGGACGCGCTGTTGCAGCGTGGTCTTTTCCCCCTGCAGGGCTTGAATACGGGTCGCATTGGCCCGGTGTTCGTCGCCCATCGTTTCGCCTTCGGCCTGGATTTCTGTGAGCAGACGTTCCTGGTGTTCAGGGGTGAGGGGCTGGCGGCACAAAGGACACGCGGCTTCAGCCTCCGCCAACGCTTCGATGCGACTTTTGGCTTCGTTCATCAGGTCGCGGAGCTGGCGGTTGCGCTCGACGAGTCGCGTGCGTTCGACTTCGCCAGCTTGCAAGGCTGCGCGGACGGCTTCTTGTTCCTGGGTGATGTGTTCCAGATGCGCCAGTTCCGCGCGGGCAGCTTCGAGGTCGGCCAGCAGCGCCGGATCAACAGTGCGTTCGCGCAGGAGGGTGATCTGCCCTTGCAAATCGCTGAGTGCGCGCTCCATCCGGGCGCGGTTCTCGGCGATGGCGTGGTCGAGGCGGGCGATTTCCTGGTCTGCCGCGCGCAGTTGCTTGTTGAGCTTCTCCCGTTCTGCCGCGATGACGCCTTCCCATTGCGCCTTTTCGCTCTGCAGCCGCGCCGCCTGGCCGAGTTTCTCGCCCCAGGCGCGTTCCTCGCCAACGGCGATCTGGTAAGCCCGGTAGTTCGTCTCAATGACGTCGGCTTGATCCAACATCGCGGCGTAGTAGGCGTGTTGGCCCTGGTGCATCTCCTCTTCGCTGCGCTGTTGCGCCAGCCGCGTTTTCTCTTGCTGGAGGCGTTCGTCCAGGTCGGCGATGTGACGCCGCAGCGCGAGCGCCTGTTCCTGGATGCGGGTGATTTTATCCACCTGCGTCTGGATTTCGGCGAGGCGCGCTTCGGCATCCCGCGCCTGCCGCTCCGCTTCGGCGAGTTGCGCCTCATATTCCGGGCGGCGGGCCAACTCCTGCGTCGTCTCGTCCAGGCGACGATCCACCTCTTGCAGACGACCTTGCGCGCTGGAAAGCCGTTTCTTGGCGCGCTCCTGGTACTCGACCCACCGCTCCAGCCCCAGGATGGCGCTGAGCACGCGCTTGCGGTCGCTGGAGGTCTGGATGGTGAACTCATCGGCGTGACCCTGGCGCAGGTAGGCGGAGTTGATGAAGGTGTCGTAATCCAGCCCCAGTTGCTCGACGATGCGGTTTTGCGTCTCGCGGATGCTGTCGGCGGTGAGGATGCGCCAGCCGTTGTCGCCCTGCACCTGGAAATCCAGGACCGAGCCGGTGGAGCGGCGTCCCTGGCGCTCGCGGCGGCGCAGGATACGGCAGCGGCGCTCGTCCCCGCCCTGGTACGGCATCCGAAAGACGTATTCGACTTCGATGGTGTCCTCGCCGTGGTAGACGAGGTCCTCGTCGCGTCCATACGGCGCGCGCGAGCGGCCCCACACGGCCCAGGTGATGGCATCCAGCAGCGCCGATTTCCCTGCGCCGTTTTCGCCGACCAGGCTGGCGAGGTGCACCCCGCGAAAGTCCAGATCGGTCTCGCGGTGGGAGAGGAAATTACGTAAATGTAGTTCTTCAGGGATCATAGCGAATCACCAAATCAGCGAATGAGCGAATCAGTGAATCAGCGAATCAGTGAAGGGTTGCGTATGGTTCAATCTGCCCCTGTCTACTGTCTACCGTCTACTGTCTACCTTTAAACCCCTGGGCGACGATGAAGGATTCCCAGCTTTCGTTGCGGGTGGCGGCGGGGGTGTGGACTTTGACCGGATGGAAGGCTATTTTGACGGCGCGGATCAAGCCGGGCAGGTCTTCGCCCTCGAAGACTTTGATGACCAGGTTGCCGCCAGGAATGAGCAGTTGTTTGGCGACGGCGAGCGCCGTGTACCCCAACTCGATGGAGAGCACGTGATCGCGCAGTTTGATGCCGGTGGTGGAGGGCGCGGCGTCGCTGAGGACGACGTTGGCGCGCCCGCCGGCCAGTTCAATCACCTGCGCCTGGATTGCCGGATCGGTCATATCGCCCTGCAAGGTGATGACGCCAGGGAGCGGTTCGATCTCCTGCAGGTCGAGGGCAATCACGCGCCCCCGGTCGCCTACCAACTTCACTGTCACCTGGCACCACGAGCCTGGCGCGGCGCCCAAATCCACCACCACGTCGCTGCGCCGGATGACGTGGAACTTCTCCTGGATTTGCAGGAGCTTGTACGCCGAGCGGGCGCGATAGCCTTCTTGCTTCGCCTTCTGGAAGTACAGTTCCTTGCTTTGCTGCTTGCGCCAGTGCGACAAATCGCCTCCCGGAAAGTGAGTTGTTGGAACGTTGAAACGGGTCTAATCCGCTACTGCTGTCTGTGTTTTGGCGCGTTTCGGCGTGCGAAAATCGCCAAAGTGCAAGGCCAGCGTCTCCGGCAGCCGTCCCACAATGCGCGTGCCGGTCTCACGGTATTCTTCCTTATCAATGAGACCACGTTCGTGGAATAGGCCGACCAGGTCGCCGCGGTCGAAGGGGATGAGCACATCGAGGCGCTGCATCTCGGCTTCCAGGACTTCTTCGATGTGTTGGAGCAGACTGTCCAAGCCCTGTTTGGTCAACGCGGAAATGGCGACGCTGTCGGGTAAATCGCACAACGCAGCGCAGGCAGCATCCGGGTCGGCGAGCCGATCAATTTTGTTGAGCACGTTGATCATCGGCACGTCCGCCGCTTTGATCTCCTGGAGCGTCGCGTAGACGGCGCGCGCCTGATCCAGCGCGTTCGGGTGGCTGGCGTCAATGATGTGCAGCAGCAGATCGGCTTCGATGACCTCTTCCAGTGTGGCGCGGAAGGCCGCGATCAAATCGGTGGGGAGCTTCTGGATGAACCCGACGGTATCCGTCAACAGCACCACCGCGCCGCCCGGCAAGGTAACGCGCCGCGTCGTGGGGTCGAGCGTGGCGAAGAGTTGATCGGCGATGTAAACATCCGCGCCGCTGAGGGTATTGAGCAGCGTGGATTTGCCCGCGTTGGTGTAGCCGACCAGCGCGACGGTGGGCAATCCACTGCGGCGGCGCTGGCTGCGATGTCGGGCGCGTTGCGCGCGCACATTCTCCAACTCACGCTTGATCTGAGTGATGCGGTGACGGATGATGTTGCGATCCATCTCCAGCTTGGTCTCGCCGGGGCCGCGCACGCCGACGCCGCCGGTGCTGCCGCCGGCGCGCCCGCCGGCCTGGCGGGTGAGCGCCTGCTGTGTCCATGTTTGCGTCAGCCGGGGCAGGCGATATTCGTACTGCGCCAGTTCGACCTGCAGCGCGCCTTCGCGTGTGTGCGCGTGCTGCGCAAAGATGTCGAGGATCAGCCCGGTGCGATCCATCACCTTCACGTCTTTGCCGAAAATTTTCTCTAACTCTCGCTGATGGCCGGGCGTCAATTCGTCATCGAAAACGACGACATCAACGCCCAGGTGTTGGGCATCCGCTGCAATCTCGGCAGCTTTGCCTTTGCCGATGAATGTGGAAGCGTTGGGGCGCTCCAATTTCTGCGTGGTCTGGCCCACAACTTCCAATCCGGCTGTGTCGGCCAGACGCTCCAACTCACTCAACGACTCTTCAGCAGGCCAGGCAGCCGGTTTGTATTTCCCATCGGGGATGGTCTTCCATTCCACGCCCACCAAATAAGCTTTTTCGGGCGGAGCGATAGTCTCTTTAATTGATTCACGTTCAGTCATCGTGTTCCTTTCCCTACCCCCTACTCCTCTACTCTCCCCCTCCCTACTTCCTTTCGGCATGATAGCCGGAAATCAGAGATGGGCAAGGTGCATGAAAGCGGAAAGTTAGAAAATTCTGCGACCTATGCTAAAATGAGTTTACCGCACACTATGGAAACGATTGTTGATGCTAACGTTTGGAACACAGCTTTGCTCACGCTGCCCAATGCCCACATCTTGCAATCGTGGGTGTGGGGGGAGCTGAAGGAGAGCCGTGGGTGGCGCCCGTTGCGTTTCTTGTGGCGCGTGGGCGAGCGTATCACGGCGGCGGCGCAGCTTCTCATCTTGCAACATGGCGGCTTGCGCCTGGGCTACGTCCCCAAAGGCCCGCTGGGGGATTGGACGGACGCGCGGGTGGTGGACGAAGTCCTTGCGCAATTGGCGATGTACGCGCGCGAGCACGGGCTTTTGTTGCTGAAAATTGATCCTGATGTGCGCGCGGACACCGAGCAGGGACGCGCGGTCGAAGCGCGCCTGGCGCAACGCGGATGGCGCGCTTCTTTTGAACAGGTGCAGTTCCGCAACACTATGACGCTGGATTTGCGTCCTGAGCTAGATCAGCTTATGGCGCAGATGAAGCCCAAATGGCGCTACAACATTCAATTGGCCGTGCGGAAAGGCGTGACGATCCGCGACGCCACGTTTGACGATCTGCCGTTGCTGTACGCCATGTACGCCGAGACGGCGGCGCGCGATAGTTTCGTGATCCGCGCAGAACCGTACTATCTGGATATGTGGCAGCGTTTTCTGCGTGCTGGCTTATCCTGGCCGTTCATCGCCGAAGTGCGCGGCGAACCTGTGGCAATGGCGATTGCTTTCCATTTTGGCAGGTGTGTGTGGTACATGTACGGCGCTTCTTGCTCTGCGCAGCGCACGTTCATGGCGAGCCATCTGTTGCAATGGCACATCATCCGGCGAGCCAAAGAGGCACAGTGCACACTCTATGATCTTTGGGGCGCGCCGGATATACTGGACATGGCCGATCCACGTTGGGGCCTTTATCGCTTTAAGGCAGGGTTCGGCGCGACGTTTGTCCCGCACATCGGGGCCTACGATTATGCGCCGAATGTTTGGCTTTATCGCCTGTACACTTTCCTGCGTCCACGCGCGGTGGCGTTGGCCCATCGGCATTACTGGGCGCGGGTGCGCCATTAAGGAGGCAGCGTGCGAATTCTGGTGACGGGTGGGGCAGGTTTTTTGGGAAGCGCGCTTTCCAATGCTTTGGCGCGCCAGGGACATGAAGTCCTCGTATTGGATGATCTCAGCGCAGGAGATCAAACGCGCCTGGATGCGCGGGTGTTCTTTCATCGCGGGGAAATCACGAACCGGCCAAAGCTGTGGACGCTTTTGCAGGGTGTACAGTGCGTGTACCATCTGGCGGCGCGCGCGTTGGTGGCGGAGTCCATCCTCTATCCCCGCGAATACAATGACGTGAACGTGGGCGGCACCGTCGCCTTGCTGGAGGCGATGCGCGACGTTGGCGTCCCGCGCCTGGTCTTCGCTTCCTCCGGCGCGATCTACGGGGCGCAGACGACGCAGCCCGTGTCCGAGACGATGACGCCGCAACCCCAATCGCCTTACGCGGTGAGCAAACTCGCGGCGGAATACTACGTTCATACCATTGGGGCGCTTTGGGGCACGACGACCGTGGCGCTACGGATTTTCAATGCGTACGGCCCGGGGCAACCGTTGCTCCCTTCGCACTCTCCGGTCGTGTCGCGGTTTATGTACCAGGCATTGGGCGGCGGCTCATTGGTGATTTTTGGGAGCGGCGAACAGACGCGCGACTTCGTGTATGTGGATGACGTGGTGCGCGCCTTGATCGCCGCTTTGACTGCCCCAGGCATTGACCGTCGCACGATCAACATTGGCAGCGGCGAAGAAACCTCCATCCTGGCGCTGGCGCAGCACGTGATTGCGTTGACCGGCTCCTCAAGCAACATCATCAACAGCCCGGTAGAAAGCGGTGGGGTCACGCGGATGCGCTCTGACGTCAGCCTGGCGCGCCAACTCCTGGGTTACGCGCCGCAGGTGACCTTGAAAGAGGGACTGCGGCGCACATTGGCGGAAGACCCGCGTTTCCGTAAACGCTAGCAGATATCCAGACCTGTCAGGTCTGATTAAAAGGAGGCTGTATGTTAATTATTCACGCTCGCATTGCGACACTTGGCGACGATCCCCAACTATTCGACGACGGCGCGTTGCTCATCCGCGACGGTAAAATTGCGGCGTTGGGCGCGACGACGGCTCTGACAGCGCAATATCCCGCTGAGGAACGCCTGGACGCTGGCGGACAGCTCGCCTTGCCCGCGTTGCTGTGCGGGCACACGCACTTCTACGGCGCGTTTGCGCGCGGCTGGGCCTACCCGGGACCGCCGGCCACGCGCTTTAGCGAAATCCTTGAGCGGCTGTGGTGGCGGCTCGATAAGGGCCTGACGCTGGAAGACGTGCGCTACTCTGCGTTGGTGTGCCTGGCGGATGCCATCCGCCACGGCGCAACGACGCTGGTTGACCATCACGCCAGCCCCAACGCCATTGACGGCTCCCTCGATGTGCTGGCTGAAGCCGTCGCGCAGTCCGGCATCCGCGTGTCGCTATGCTACGAAGTGACCGACCGTGACGGCCCCGCGCGCGCGGCGGCGGGCATCGCGGAGAACATCCGCTTCTTGCGGCGGATGCGCGCGCAGCCCCATCCGCAGTTGGCGGCGACGTTTGGGCTGCACGCCTCGTTGACCTTGAGTGACGCCACGTTGGCGGATGCTGTTGCTGCGGCGGATGGCTTTGAAACGGGGTTCCACATTCACGCGGCGGAAGGCATCGAGGACGTGGATGACAGCCTGGCGAAATCGGGGCAGCGCGTCATCCACCGGCTGCACGCTGCCGGCATCCTCGGCCCGCGCTCCATCGTGGCGCACGCCGTCCACGTGGATGAGCGCGAGATGGATGTGCTGGCGGAAAGCGGAACGTGGGTGACGCACCAGCCGCGCTCGAACATGAACAACGCCGTCGGTTTTGCCCAGGTGGAGGCGATGCTCGCGCGCGGCGTGCGGGTTGCCCTGGGCAACGATGGCTTCAGCAACAACATGATCGCTGAGATGAAGATGGCCTATCTGGGCCACAAACTGGCGCAGCGTGACCCGCGCGCGATGCCCGGCGATCTCGTCTTCCGCCTGGCTTACGACGCCAATGCGCAGCTCGCGCGTCTCTTCTGGCCCGGCCAGCAGTTGGGCGTGTTGACGCCCGGCGCGCTGGCGGACCTCATCCTCGTTGATTACAAGCCGACGACCCCACTGACCGCCGGCAATCTCCCCTGGCACATCCTCTTCGGCTACGAGGCTTCGGCGATTACTACGACGATCAGCGCCGGGCGGCTCTTGATGCGCGACCGCCGCCTGCTTACCCTGGACGAAGATGCCATCACCGCACGTTCCCGTGAACTAGCGGCTGCGCTATGGGAGCGGGTGAATAAAGCGTAAAACGTAAAGCGTAAAACGTGAAGTGTGAACGGTGAAAAATTACGTTTTACGTTTTACGTTTTACGTTTTATAAGGGTAAATCCATCATCTTGCCGTTTCAGCGCGCTATGTTAGAATAAAACATGATGCGGATTGACATCCTTACACTATTTCCAACCATGTTCTTCAGTGCGTTGCAAGAGAGCATTCTCAAGCGCGCCCAACAACGCGGTCTGCTTACGCTCGTCATCCACCACATCCGCGATTATGCCCTGGATCGCCATCAAATGACCGACGACATCCCTTACGGCGGCGGCGAGGGCATGATTCTCAAGCCGGAGCCAATTTTTCGGGCCGTTCGATCAGTATTAGGAGACGCCGCAGCGCCTGTCATTTTGTTGACGCCGCAGGGACGACCACTGAATCATACGGTTGTCGAAGAATTGGCGCAGCATCCACGACTGCTGTTGATCTGTGGGCATTACGAAGGCATTGATGAGCGCGTGCGCCAGCACATTGTCACGGATGAGATTTCCATCGGAGATTACGTGCTCACCGGCGGCGAGCTGGCGGCAATGGTGCTGGTGGATGCCGTCGCGCGGTTTGTTCCCGGCGTGTTGGGCGCAGCAGAGGGAGCGCGCAACGATTCTTTTGCCGACGGATTGTTGGAAGGCCCGCAGTACACGCGCCCCCCTGTGCTGGAAGGGAGGGCAGTCCCAGACGTTTTGCTCTCAGGGAACCATGCGCTGATTGCCCGTTGGAAGCGCGCCAGGGCATTGCAACGTACACTGGAACGGCGCCCTGATCTTTTAGCGGCAGCCGCGTTGACGGATGCGGATGTAGACATGTTGCAGCAATTTGGCCGTACTTTGGGTGAACCGGATGTTATGGTGTGAAGTATATTTATATAGGGCGTGTGATAAAGGTTACGCGGGCGACTTGAGCCGCGACACCGAGTCGCGTCTGATCCGCCGGTTGCAAAGCGGTGACCTTTCGGCGCTAGGGGCATTGTTTGAGATGTTCAAAGACGTGGTGTTTCGTACCGCGTTGGCGATCATGCGCGATGAACGCGCTGCGGAAGACATCCTTCAGGAATGTTTTGTGCGCCTTCATCGCTACGCGGCTTCCGTGGATCCCGAGCGCCCGCTCAAACCCTGGCTTTATCGGGCGACGGTCAACCTGTCGTATGACTGGTTCTCGAAAAAAACTGTGCAGCAGCCTTTAGATGAAGTTTTGGAATGGCTGTCTGGATTTCAGAATGTGCTTTCCGCGCCGGATCACAAAGCCGAGGAGCGGGAACTTATCGGGATGGTTCGTGACGTGATTGCAGAACTCCCGCCGCTGCACCGGGCAACCGTCGTGCTATTTTACATGGAGAATCTAACCGTCGAAGAAGTCGCCGACGTGATGGATCTTCCGGCAGGCACGGTAAAGTCGCGGCTGCATCACGCGCGCAAGCGCTTACGCGACGCTCTAACACGGCGCCAGCGAGCTGTACCTGAGATGGCTTATGAGTTCACGTGAATTTGATAATCCTATAGATGATTTATTGCGGGAGGCTTTGCGTCCTTTCGCGGAAGCCAAACCGCCCAGTTGGGTGTGGCCGCGGGTGTTGCGGCAGGTAGGAGCGACGTCGTTTCCGTGGTGGTCCAGGTTGTTGTCCCGCTTGAGCGTGTTCGACGTTATCTATGCTCCACCGTTGTCCAATCAATCTTGTTGTGTTGAGCCTGATGGGAAGTTTCTCCCCCCTCCTTTTCCGGGGATGATGATTAAGCAGATTTTTAACTTACGTGTGACTTCTTGAATCGTCATGCAGCTTTTGTTACGCGCGGAACAGCTCTGCGCAACCCGTCGCGATGACGCAGGGCTGGACCTTACTTTAACAGCAGGAGAGCGCATCGGCATTTTGGGGGCCGCCGATAGCGGCAAAACGGCCCTGTTGCGGGTGTTGGCGCGCTTACAGGCCCCGGTGCGTGGACAGTTGTGGTGGCGCAATGTCAATGTCACTCGCCGGGCACGCTGGCTTTTAGGAAAAGAGCGCGCTTTCGCGGCCTTGTTGTCCACAAATCCTTATACGAGTTTCGAGCCGTGGGCGGCAGTGCGGCAGTTTTTTACGCCTTCGCGGCGCGCGTCGGCAGCGCTGGCGGAAAGTTTTCGGGAAGGTGGACTGCCGCCGGTTGCCGCCGATGGCGCGGTGCGGGCACTTTCTGGCGCAGAACGTGTGCGGCTCGCGTTGCTGTATGCGCTGCACAATGATCCTGGCGTTCTGCTGGTTGATGACGTGTTCCGGTGGATTGTTCCAGAACTGTGGCCACCTCTGGTGGATGAGTTTGATGCGCGGGCGGGCCAGACGCGCGCTCTGGTCGTCGCCAGCCGGCATTGGCAGGCGTTGCGGACGCTGGACTACATAATCATCCTGGAAAATGGTATGGTGGTTGAGCGGGGAGACCGCGCGGCGGTGTTTGCGCAGCCACAACACCCCTATACGCGCTGGTTGTTGGAGCAAGGGGGTGAGTGAGCGCGGATGACTGAAGTTCATCCTTGACTTTTGGATGTTTATCCTTAAAATGTAGGACAAGTTATCAGTTTTTGTGGTGGTTCGGGTGTCAACATGGCTATTTCTGTCAGTTCATGAAAGGAGGTGGTGTTCAAAGCCTTAGGTGAATGAAAAAGGTAGTGTGGTGTAACAGATCGTTAAAAATCAATCCCAAAAATCAATCCTTAGAAGGAGGAGACAGATGTTACGCAACAAATTGATGGCTATGTTTGGGGCGCTCGTTGTGTTGAGCATGTTGTTGGCCGCCTGCGGCCCGACTGCGGCCCCCGTCGAAGTTGTAAAGACCGTCGTGGTCGAGAAGACCGTCGAGGTCGAGAAAGAAGTTGTGGTCACGAAAGAGGTCGTGAAAGAAGTCGAGAAGACCCCCCCACCGACCCCCGTTCAACCCAAGACTCTCGTGGTCTGCCAGGGGCAGGAACCTGACACGCTGTACGCGAATGGCGGCAGCATGTTGGCGGCCTCCCACATCCAGGAAGCTGTCTACGATGGCCCCATTGACTCCCGCACCTATTCCTACCAGCCCATTATCCTGGAAAAACTGCCGAGCACCGAAGATGGCGACGCGCTCATCAATGCAGTGTCGGTCCAGGCTGGCGATATGGTGGTGGACGATGCCGGCGACCCGGTCGAATTGGCCGCGGGTATGAAAGTTCGCCCGCACGGTTGTCGTTCGGCGGAGTGCGCGGTGGAGTTTGATGGCACCCCCATCGAAATGGATCAGATGGTTGTGACCTTCAAGATGAAGCCCGGCCTCAAGTGGTCTGATGGCGAGCCTCTGACGGCGGATGATTCCGTGTACAACTTTGAGTTGATCGCTGACCCCGATACGCCCGTTAGCAAGTTCACGATTGATCGCACTGCCTCCTACGAGGCGACCGATGATGTGACCGCTGTGTGGACTGGTCTGCCCGGTTACATTGACAGCGTTTACTTCACCAACTTCTGGTCCCCCAAGCCCCGCCACCTGTGGCAGGAGCAGTTGGGCTACAGCGCCGCCGACCTGCTTGAAGCTGAGGAATCCTCCCGCGCGCCGATGGGTTGGGGTGCATTCGTCATCAAGGAATGGGTGCCCGGCGACCACATCACCGTCGAGAAGAACCCGCTCTACTTCCGCGCTTCCGAGGGCCTGCCCTATGTGGATACCGTGATTTACCGCTTTGTCGCCGACTCGAATGCCGCCGTGGCGCAGATGATCTCCGGCGAGTGCGATATCGTCACCCAGGACGCTTCTTTGGAAGATCAGTCTGAACTGTTGCTCAAGCTGGAAGAAGAAGGCGTGATCAAGCCCATCTTCATCACCGGTACGGTGTGGGAACACGTGGACTTCGGCATCAACCCGGTGCCTGAATACGACCGCCCGGACTTCTTCGAAGATTTGCGGATGCGCCAGGCGTTTGCTTACTGCCTCGACCGCCAGGCCGTGGTAGACACTGTGCTCTATGGCCGCTCCGTCGTCATCAGCACCTACATTCCTCCGGAACACCCGCTGTACGCCGAAGGTTTGACCGAGTACCCCTACGATCCAGACAAGGGTAAGGCGCTGCTTGAGGAAATGGGCTGGAAGGATGCCAACGGCGACGGCATACGCGAAGCCTCTGGCGTCGAAGGTATCCCCGATGGCACGCTCCTGGAGTTCAAGTGGGGCAGCACCACCGCCGCGATGCGTGTCCAGTACATGCAGATCTTCCAGAAGCACCTGGCCGACTGCGGCTTCAAGGTCAACCTGGAGAATATGGCTTCTGGCCAGTGGTTCGCCGATGGCCCCGATGGGCCGCTGTTTGGCCGCCGCTTCGACGTGGGTTCCTTCGCCTGGCTGACTGGTGTAGAGCCGTCCTGCAGCCTTTACCTGAGCAGCGAAATCCCCTCCGAGGAGAACGGTTGGGCTGGGCAGAACGATCCCGGTTTCCAGAACGCGGATTTCGATGCGGCCTGCAAGCGCGCGATCACCGCGCTCCCCGGCACCAAAGACTACATTGAGGGGCACAAGGACGCGCAGCGCATCTTCTCCGAGCAGCTGCCCGTGGTTCCGCTCTTCCTGCGCTTGAAGCTCGCGGCGACTCGCCCCGAGGTCAAGGGCTTCATCATGGACCCAACGCAGAATTCCGAGATGTGGAACGTCGAGGCGTTCGACCTTGCGGATTAGGCGATGAGCCTGTTATATGGTGGCAGCGCCCCGGCGCTGCCACCATTTTTTAAGATTTGTGAGATGCGAAGTATAAAACGTAAAACGTAAAGTGTAAAACGCGAATGTTTTTTACGTTTTACGTGTTACGTTTTAATTTCAAGGAAGGAGTTCGCGCATGAGTGGTTATCTGTTACGCCGCTTTCTGCAAATGATCCTGGTTGTGCTGTTGGCGACGATGGCGATCTATACGATTTTGAACCTGGCGCCAGGTGGTCCAATGTCCGGGTTGAACCAGATTGGCGATCGGCGCGCGCGGTTTAGCGAGGCAGATCGCAAACGCCTGGAGGCCTACCTGGGGCTGGATAAGCCGTTCGCCCTGCGTTACGCCGTGTGGTTGTTGGGCGAGGATTGGCTGGGCGCGGATTATATGCACATCGGGTTGAAAAGGGCAAAAGACCTGCGCTTCTATGCCAGTCCCGGCATCGCTTACGCTTCTGGCGGCTACCCGATCTGGGTGATCGGTAAAACGACCGGTACAAATGAAGACGGCCTTGTGATGATCGAGGCGGAGAAAGTGTGGATTCGTCCGAAGGGGGCGGCGCCCGAAGGAGCCATTAAGGCCGCTATTATTGAAACGGTGGGACATTCGATGCGTGTGGATGTCACGGCTGATCCGGTGGATGCGTGGATCAACACATCATCGGATACGGTTTGGGAGGCGCCCACCGTCCCCGAACGTCCGCAGGGCAACTGGGTCTCGGTGTCCTGGCTCTTTGGGCCTTATGGCTTGTTGGGGAAATACGCGCATTTTCATGGTAGCGGACGCGGCGTGTTGCGGCTCGACTTCGGCACATCCTGGTCGGTGGCGCGCGGGCAGGCCATTTCGGGCATCATTGAAAGTCGTTTGGGCAACACGATTAAGTTGATTGCGACTTCCACGTTGCTTTCGCTGCTGATTGCGATCCCCGTTGGCATCTTTTCCGCGGTGAAGCAGTATTCCAAGTTGGATTATGCCGTCACGACGTTTACCTTCTTCGGTACGGCGATGCCCGTCTTCTGGTTGGGGTTGATGTTGATCCTCATTTTCTCCATCCAATTCCAGAAATGGGGGATTCCATATTTGCCTGCCGGGGGGGTAACATCGGTGCGCACCCCGCCGGCCGGTAGCTTGCTGCGCACCTTGAACATTAAGCCTGGAGATACCGTTGATCAAGTTATCCACATGATCCTGCCCACCATCACGTTAAGTTTGTTGCAGATGGCGGGTTGGAGTCGCTATATGCGCGCTTCGATGCTGGAAGTGCTGCGCCAGGACTATGTGCGCACGGCGCGGGCCAAAGGCTTGGCCGAACGGCTGGTCATTGTCAAACACGCGATGCGCAACGCGCTCATCCCCATCGTCACCATCGTTGTCTTCACCATTCCCGCACTCTTCGGCGGCGCAACAATCACCGAAACCATTTTCTCCTGGCAAGGGATGGGCCGGCTGTATTTTGATGCCTTGGGGAAAGATGACTGGCCGCTTGTCATGGTCGTGTTGTTTATCAACTCTGTGCTCACGGTGATTGCCACCCTGGTAGGGGATATTCTTTATACGGTTGTGGATCCACGGATCCGGTATAACTAGGCGGTGAGGTGAATAGAATGGCTGTTGAACCACAAGTTGAAAAATTAGACGCCGAAGCATTGCTCACGCCAGAAAAAGAGAGCCAATTTTCGGTGGTTTGGCGACGTTTCCGACGGCACAAGTTGGCTGTGGTCGGTCTGTCGGTGATTGTGTTGTTTTTGTTGATGGCGATCTTTGCGAACGTCGTCGCACCTTACGATCCGATTTCCTATCAAGACCCCTACTACAAGAACGCTCCACCAAGTCCGCAGCATATCCTCGGCACGGACGAGATCGGTCGAGATGTTTTCAGCCGTCTGCTCTACGCAGCGCGTGTCTCCTTGACGGTCTCCTTCGTAGTGACAATACTCAGCGAGTTCTTCGGGTCGGTGATGGGGGGCATCTCCGGCTACTTTGGCGGCTGGGTTGATAACGCCATCCAGAGAGTCGTGGACTTCCTGCTTACGATCCCCTTGCTGCCGCTGTTGTTGGCTTTCTCTTCGTTGCTGCGGGGTATTACGATTCCTGGCATCCCGGATCAGTGGGCGAGCGTGGTCATCATCTCGGTGATTCTGATTGCCTTTGGGTGGATGGGGGCGTGTCGTCTGGTGCGCGGGATGGTGTTGAGCCTGCGCGCGATGGATTTCTCCGAGGCGGCCCGGGCGCTTGGTATGTCCAACGGACGCATCATCCTGCGCCACATGATCCCGAACGCCATGGCGCCCATCATCGTCAACTCGACATTGGGTCTGGGAGGCGTCATCGTTTTGGAATCCGCGCTGAGTTTCCTCGGTTTTGGCATTCAACCGCCTATCCCCACCTGGGGGAATATGCTCCAGGCCGCCCAACAGGGTATGTTGGGGCAGCCGGCAAAAGTCTTCTACCCGGGATTGGCGATATTCTTGACCTCCCTCGCGTTTAACTACGTGGGCGACGGTCTGCGGGATGCGCTCGATCCGCGCCTGAAGTTATAGCTTGTGGTGAGATGGAGGAACAAGAAGTGGAAGACGTTAAGGCTGTTGATAAAATCCTCGAGGTGCATAACCTCAAAACCTACTTTTACACCGAAGATGGCGTCGTGAAGGCCGTTGATGGCGTGGATTTTGACGTCAAACGCGGTGAAGTCGTAGCGCTCGTGGGTGAGTCGGGCTGCGGCAAAAGCGTGACCTCCTTCTCCATTATGCGCCTGGTCGGCATCCCCGGAAAAGTGGTGGATGGGGAAGTGTTATTCAATGGACAGAATTTATTGACGCTTCCTGAGTCGGAAATGCGGTTGATGCGCGGCGACCGGATGTCCATGATTTTCCAGCAACCGACATCGTGTTTGAATCCGGTATTCCGTGTGGGTGATCAAATCGCTGAGGTTTTGCAGATCCACCGGGGGATGGACAAAAAGGAAGGCTGGGAAAAAGCAGTGCAATTGCTGCGCACGGTGGGCATCCCCGAACCGGAGAAGCGCATCCACTCGTTCCCGCACGAGCTTTCGGGTGGTATGGCGCAGCGCGTGATGATTGCGATGGCGCTGGCTTGCGAGCCGGAGCTGTTAATCGCCGATGAGCCGACAACGGCGCTCGATGTGACGATCCAGGCGCAGATCTTGGACCTGATGCGCGACCTGCAGGGGAAGTTCGGCGCTTCGATCATCCTCATCACCCACGATATGGGCGTGGTGGCAGAGATGGCCGCGCGGGTCTCGGTGATGTACGCCGGCCGCGTCGTAGAGCAGACAGGCGTCCACACGCTTTTCGAGAACCCGCTGCATCCGTATACGCACGGCTTGTTGTCATCCATCCCGGTGATGGGCGTGGTGAAAGATCGGCTCGACACCATCCCCGGCGCGGTGCCCAACCTCATTGATCTGCCGCCAGGATGTAAGTTCGCGCCGCGCTGTCTGGCGCGCGTCGAACACAATTTACAGATTTGCACGGAGCGCGAGCCGGATTTGTTGGAATATGAGCCGGATCACAAAGTACGCTGCTGGCTTTACCAGGATCAGGAGAGAGGTGCATAATGGCTGAGGCGAAAGTTACAATGGATAGTGGCAAAGGGAGTGACCTGATCGTCGTCAAGGACATGGTAAAGTACTTCCCCGTCCGGGGGGGCTTCTTGCAGCGCGTTAAGGCGCACGTGAAAGCTGTGGATGGCGTCAGCTTCACGATCAAAAAGGGTGAGACGCTAGGGTTGGTCGGTGAGTCGGGGTGCGGCAAAACGACGGTGGGGCGCACCCTGTTGCGCTTAACGCCGCCAACCGGCGGGCACGTTTATTTCGAGGGTAAAGATGTCTTTGCCTTGCGCGGCAGAGAATTGAAGGAAATTCGCAAAGATATGCAGATTGTCTTCCAGGACCCTTATTCCTCGCTCGATCCCCGAATGCCGGTGGGCGAGAGCATCATGGAGGGCCTGGTCGTTCACCGGATTGGCTCGCCAGCGGAGCGGTGGGAAAAGGCCATCCATTTGCTGCGCATGGTCAACCTCGAAGACTTCCACGCCAAGCGCTACCCCCACGAATTCTCCGGCGGGCAACGCCAACGCATCGGCATCGCGCGCGCATTGGCCCTGGATCCCAAATTCATCGTCGCCGATGAGCCGGTGTCTGCGCTGGATGTGTCGGTGCAGGCGCAGGTGTTGAACATTCTGATGGATTTGCAGGAACAGCTCGGCCTGACGTATATGTTCGTCGCGCACAACTTGAGCGTGGTGGAACACATCAGCACACGCGTCGCCGTGATGTACCTGGGCAAGATGGTGGAATTGGCCGATCGTCATGAAATCTTCCAGCATCCCTTGCACCCGTATACGCAGGCTTTGATGTCGGCGATTCCTATCGCCGACCCCAAAAAGGCCGGTTCGCGTGACCGCATTATCCTTGAGGGGGATGTTCCCAGTCCTATCAATCCGCCCTCTGGGTGTCATTTTCATCCACGTTGCCCTTACGCCATAAAGGGCGTCTGTGAAAAAGAGGAACCGGTTTTCAAGGACTATGGTTCTGGACACTTTGTGGCGTGTTGGCTCGTTGATAAAGAAGCCTGATCAGGCTTGACTCATACGTTAGAGCGGAGGGATATGCGTTTTCCCTCCGCTTTTTTGCGGGTGCTTCTGGGTGTTGCTTCCCAAATTTGCTAAGACGGGGTATAATTTATTTTGGAGGAAGAGAGAGAATGCACAAACAACCCAGTTTTTTAAGCGCATTTGTCGTTTTGGTCATTGTGGTCGGGTTGTTGGTTTGGTGGGTCAGTTCTCTAGCCAACAACGATATGCTGTGGTTCTTGCGCAGCTTCAATGCGCAAGCGGATTGGATTGTCGTCTATTGGGATGGCGCGGATTATATGCTATTTCCTGGCGACCCGGGTTATGACGCCGTGATGGATGCTTTTGCCGATGCCGTGGCGCATTGGTCAGGCTACGAGGGTGGTGTGGGGCTTTCCGACGAAAGTCTGGCGCTCTACCGCGCCGAGGAGCGGCTGCTAGAGTTGCACTACAACGAGCCGGTGCAGATCCACACGCGCAATTTGTATCCCCGCGCCAGGAATTACTTTGTTCCCCTCTCTGGCACGCACGCGGATTTTCGTAGAGTATTCGCCGGATTACTGGATACCCCGCGAGCCGGTGTGCTCAACATCACCGCGGCGCGTTTTGAGCGTTTACGGACCGCGGTGATGCAGGCCATCCACGTCACACCCTAGAGGATCTATGCCCAATTTACAAGCGCGCATCCTGGTGGTTGACGACGACCCGAAAATGATCAACCTGGTCAGGGAAGTGTTGGATTTGATTCCCTGTGAGACACTGGTGGCTGCCAATGGCGAAGGCGCGCTGGCGTTGCTACACCAGGAAGTGGAAAACAGGACGCCGGTGGATGCCGTATTGTTGGACGTGATGATGCCGGGCGAAGATGGTTTCCGCATTTTAGAGCGGATGAAAGCCGATCCCAATTTGGGGCAAACACCTGTCATCCTCATTACCGGCTTAGACTCCATCATGGCGAAGACGCGCGGCCTTCAAATGGGTGCCGATGATTACATCATCAAGCCCTTCGATCCCCAAGAATTGATTGCCCGCGTGGGTGTCGTGTTGCGCATCCGGCGCACCGAGCAGATGCTTCGGCGGCGCAACCAGGAGCTGGCGGCGCTCGACGAGATCAACCGGATGATTTCCTCGAGCCTGGATCTGGACGAGGTTCTGGTATCGGCGTTGGAGGGTCTGGGGCGGCTCATCGCCACGGATGCCCTTTCCCTGGTGCTCAACGAAGAAGAATCACAATCCTGGGTCATACGGAAAGCCCGCGTCGTGCATGGGGTTTGGCTTGAGGGGCGTGTTGTTCCGGCCGATGACGTCGTGCGCGAAGCCATCATTGACGGGCACTCCATTTTGCGGAAGGCCATGCGCGACAGTTTTTGGAATGAGGCGCTTGGCCTGGCTTCTCTGGACATCTTGTGCGTTCCCCTGGTGAAACGCGAAGAGGTTCTCGGCGCGCTGGTCGTTCTCAAGCAGGAAGCGGGACTCGATGAAGACTATCTCTCACTGATGGAACACCTTGCCGCGACCGTCTCTGTGGCGCTACAAAACGCGCGACTGTTTCAGGATTTGGAGTCCTTTGCCGAAGAAGTCGAGCGTTCCCAGAATCAACTCATCCAGGCGGAGAAGATGGCTGCCGTGGGGCGTCTGGCGGCCTCTTTGGCTCACGAAATCAACAATCCACTACAGGCCATTCAGAACAGCCTGCACCTGGCCCTGCACCCTGGATTAGACGAGGTCAAACGCCGTGGATTCCTCGAAATGGCGCAGCAAGAAGTAGCGCGCCTGGTACAAATCGTGCGGCGGATGCTGGATTTCTATCGGCCTTCTTCAGCCATGCAACCCCTGGACGTAAATCGCCCGGTGGACGATGCGTTGGCGATTGCCGGCAAGCGTCTCCAACAATCGCGGGTTGAAGTCGTGGCCCGTTTAGCCCCCAATCTCGTGCCAGTACGCGGCGCGCCCAACCAGTTGACGCAGGTGTTTCTCAACATCATCATCAATGCTGTGGATGCAATGCCGAATGGCGGGACGCTCTGGGTGGGGACCGCTTATCACGCCGAGCGCAAACAAGTTGTGGTGGCTTTCCGTGACAGCGGCCCGGGCATTGCGCCGGAGATACGCGAACACATGTTTGAGCCTTTTCACACGTCGAAATCTACCGGCACCGGGCTAGGGTTGGCGATCAGTTACGGCATTATCGAGCGACATGGCGGCGTTATCGAAGTCGAAAGCCCGCCCGGCGGCGGAACGACTTTTATCGTGCGTTTACCGCAACACTACGAGGAGGCTTGATGGAAGAAATTCGCATTCTGGTGGTTGATGATGAAGCCGCCGAGCGCATCACACTCGGCGAGGTCTTGCGTCTCGAAGGGTACTACGTCTCTCTCGCTGCTTCTGGGGAACAAGCTCTGGCGATGGTACGCCAGGAGTCGGCGTTCGATCTTGCCATTCTCGATCTGCGGTTGCCGGGCATGGACGGATTACAGGTCTTGGAGGGGATTCGGCGCATCTCTTCTGACACCATCGTTATCCTCATTACCGGCTATGGGACGCTGGAAACAGCAGTGCAGGCGCTGCGCAAGGGCGCTTATGATTTCCTGCTCAAACCCTGTCCGGTCGAAGAAGTCCTGGCGGCAGTGCGCCGCGCCCTTTCCGAATTGAAGGCCGGACGTCACCGGCGCGTGCTGATGACGCAGCTCCAGAACACGTTGAAGGCGCTCATCGCAACGACGGACGGTCTGTCTGTGGACGTTGCACCAGAGCCAGAAAAAGAGGACGGTGTTTTGATGGTGGGCGATGTTCAGATTGACAGAGGCAAACATCTGGTCACCTATCACGGGCAACCGGTTGATCTGACGCCGACCGAATTTCGTCTCCTGGAGTGTCTGATCGGGCGTGTGGACGAGGTCTGCACACCGCAGGATTTGGTGCGGTGTGCGCAAGGCTACGAGACCGACGCCTGGGGGGCGCGTTCCATTGTGCGGGTTCATATCCGCCGCTTGCGGCGCAAGTTGGAACCTGATCCTGAGAATCCGCGCTATATTCTGAACGTTCGCGGGGTAGGGTATCTCTTCGCTTCCTCGCCCGAACAGGCTCTCGCCTATCAGTCATTGGAGGAGTAAATTTGCCTCTGCGTGTGATTTGCGCTATGAGTCGTTAGTGCTAGAATCTGTCTTGGGATTAGCGTTGTGTCCGTTTTCCGCCAAAAACAGGGGGCTATGACGATGGCAGATAAAGAAAATGTGGTGAAAATGCAAAAGCTACGCCGGGTGGTTGACCGATTGCGCAATATGCGCACAAGTGGAACACCGCCCGTGCGGAAAACATCGTGGTTGGCGCGTTTGAAAACCCGTCTGGGGTTAGGCGCACCAGAGACTGTCGGCGAATGAGTCTGGCGCGTAACAGCGTTCGATCGTTGGCAACAAAACAGCGCGGTACTTGTACCGCGCTGTTTTTATGCGAATTTACCACCATAACAAGAAAACATTCTGGGCGGTTGTCGTGAAACTCCCGTAAGTCACAGTCGCACGAACCACAATCTGCGCGCCCGAACGTCCTTCGTTGATCGGAACAGAAATCTGCGCGAAGCCCTGTTTGTCCGTGACCAAAACCGGGATATTCGAGGCCAATACGACGTTTGAAGGTGTCTCGATGAAACTGATCGCCACTTGTGCGTCGGGGCGTGGGTCTCCGTTATTGTCAGTCACCAACACAGAGATCGTCTGATTGCGCTTTTTGCTCATCACCGAATATCGCAACGAGACCACCGCGCGAATGCCACTGACCTCCGCGAGAGGCGGTGAGGTCTGGATGATGGCGTCCCCCGATGTTGCGCGCAAAGCCTCGGATGGCATACGGTTGCCGTAAATGGAGATGTAAACTTCCCCTAGGTTGCCGATCACCACCGTTGTCGCGGGATCGTTGGGTTGCCACTGCATCTTGAGACGCTGGAAATACTGAACGATTTGCCCTTCCTCAAAGTGCATCTCGGTGATGGGATAGCCAAAGATGTCCACACCACCGTTCGTTTTGAAGAAATCAAGGAAAGCATACGATACAGTATGTCCGGTCTCTGGGAAATAGACTTTCCGCCGCGAAAGTGATTGCGGTGCGGGTATCGCCGGTTGTCGGTATTTCAACTCTTCACCGAGCAACCCTAATTGTACTCTGTACGGTTCCTGGTTTTCAGGATGTAGCTCCATGCGGGCTTTTTGAAAGTATTGCACGGTCAGCCCCTGGTCAATGAAGCGTTCACTGATGGGGTAGCCAAAAATTGCCAGCCCGCCTCGAGTGTGAAAATAGGTAAGGAATTCCCCCCGTACCCAGTGCCCGGTCTCCGCGAAGTATTGCTCTTGCGCAGTAGTTTGCGTTAGACCTGGCTGCGGGATGAAGAACCCTGATGTAATGGCGAGTACAAGCAACAAGCCTATCTTTTGGGAAAATCGCGCTAATTTCATAATCTCTCGCCTACAATCATTCTCATTATATGATAAATAAAGGGATAAAGCACAATAAACACACGGATAATCAGCCACTCCCTGTCGCTGTAACCTGGCGCGAGTCACATAGACGGCTTTGTGAAGTGGTGAAAATCCTGGTGTGCTCAATGCTTTTGTCTAACGGGTTGGGTTATGCCATAATTACCACATAACCCTACTCTTCTATTTTACACCAAGAAGGAGGTTTATGCAATGTCCAATTTTGTTAAATGTGTTGCAATTACGTGGCAACTGCATTAGCGCAACATCGTTTGTTCGTTTTTGGCTTGAATTTTTTTTGGCTCTTGACATAGAACAAATGTGCGATTATAATAAGTTTGGGATAAGTTGGGATACTGAGGGTCAATGGAGGTCAACGATGAGTGCCAAATTGCCTGAACGACAAGAGCGAGTGCTTACCTTCCTGGAGAACTACATTGGAGAAAGAGGTTATCCGCCTACGGTGCGTGAAATTGGGGATGCCATCGGCGTCACGTCAACCTCCCTGGTTTCTTACTACCTCAAACATCTTGAACAAAAAGGGTTAATTGATCGCGCTTCCGCTATTTCTCGCGGTATCCGCCTGACATCCGAACTGAATGACGCCGGGCCGGATTACCTGGTGGGCAGCAGCGAAGTGGTGTCTGTGCCCTTCCTCGGTTACATCGTCGCCAGTGAACCCATCCCCGTTGAGCCTTTATCCGGGACTGAAACCGTCGAAATCAACCGCGCGCTCTTTGGTCGAGACGTTGCCGATCTCTTTGCGCTGAAAGTCAAAGGCAATTCGATGATTGACGCGCTGATCCACGACGGCGACACCGTGATCTTACGCCACCAGGAGCGGGTCGAGAACGGCGAAATGGCCGCCGTCTGGCTGAACAGTAACGCCGAAACGACGCTGAAGAAAGTTTACTATGAGGGCGCGCGCGTCCGTTTGCAGCCCGCCAATCCCACGATGGATCCGATCTTTGTCCCGGCCAACGATGTGCAAGTCCAGGGCAAAGTCGTGATGGTGATCCGCCAACTGCTCAACTGAGATGTTGTTGTAGGGCAAGTTGTCAACTTGCCCTACAACTGTTTACAGATCACCGGTAGGTATAATCGCCACGGCTCAACGTTGAGCCATAACCGCTGTTCCCAGCGTTGCCCGGTATTGTCTTCCAGGATGGCATCCACCCGTAAGGGCGTCTCCCACACCCACGCGCGCAGCGGAATGGCGAGCGTGCGCGTTTCGCCCGCTCCGAGGTTCCCGGCCCACCATGCCACGTTCCAGCCCCTTGTGTAGGGCAATGTCGCCGTGATTGGCGTACTCTCCTGGGTTAACCACAGGCGTGCTGTTCCCCCATTCACATTACCCGGCCCGGTGTTGCGCAGTGTGAAGGCCAACGTCACCGGCGTTCCGGCGCGAATGGCGGCCCATTCCGGCGAGACCCACGCGCTCGCCGATAAGTCCCCGCCCGCGACGCGCAGCGCGGTCTCGCGGTTGAACGCGAAGCCCCAGGCGGGCAGTCCTAGCGTGAGCGAGAGCGGAATGATCGCGCCTGGATCATCCGTCGCCGTAACGGCCCAGGTGAAGGTCAGCGGCATGTGCGGCTGTACATCGCCGTTCCAGGTGAGCGTCCGCGACGCCACGGTGTAGTCCCACGCGGGCGGCAGAGTGTCTACGGCGAATGTCGTCATGCGCGGCAGGATGTGGGTGACGTTCACGCGCAACATGTCCGGCGCGTCGTTGACGAGGACGAGCGTGTGCGTCACGCGCTCACCGGGCGAGGGCGCTGTTGGCGCGACCGTCCACTGGCTTGTCCCCAGCGGGGAGAGCCAGCCCACACCTTGCTCTAGCGCCGTGGCGCGCGCGTCGAAGGGCAACGTTTCCAGCGGGAAGGCGTAGAACAGCGTTCGAGCAAGGGATATAGCTTCTGTGGCAGCAAGGGCGAGTGGCTGTCCCAGTTGCCCGCGGGTGATGGGAACCACGCCGGGAACCGGCTCAATGGCGTCGGCCCAGTTGTAGAAGGGGAATTCCAGCTTGACCGGTCCCCATGTCCCGCCAGCGGGATGGCCGGGGACGCCAAAGGCGGCGGTGGGATTGAGGCTTTCGTTCCACCGCAACACGCCGAAGCGCCGGGCCAGCGGGCTGTCGTTGTTATAGTAGAGAAAATCTTGCGACGAAAGCAACAGCCGTCCGCCGCCGTCCAGGTAGGCCAGCAGCGCCGTCGCTTCCTGCGCGAGGATTGGGGCGTACCAGTCGTAGCCGGTGAACCAGACGATCAGCGGGTAACGCCGGAGGACGGCAAGGTCGGGCGATCTTTCGCCGGGGATGCCGCCCAGACTGTCCATGTTATCCCATACGTCGAAGGGGATGTTGCGGGCGGACAACGCGGACGTGTAGCGCGTTTCCATCGGATACCAGCGGTCGTCATCCACCAAAAGCACCGGCGCGGGTGTTTTGACGCGCAGGGTGAGGCTGGTCTCCGTCGTCAAAAAGGGCGAGGCCGCCGTCACGGTGAGGAGAGTGCTGACGTTGATCCCGCTCTCGGCAGGGATGGTGACGACGACGGTGAGGGTGATGGATTCGCACGCCGCGAGGGTGACTGTAGACAACGTTAGCGCAGCGGGCCAGGCGGCAGAACTCAGCGTGAGCGTGACCGGCGTGGGCAGACCGCCGTAGCCGGTGTGCCGCAGGCGCAGCGTGTGAGTCACGGTTTCACCCGGCAGGCCGATGTGCAGCGGATCGCTCAGGTGTTTGAGTTCGAGCGCGACAGGGGGCGGCGGCGTCATCAGCCAGTCGAGGCTGCGCGCGAGTACATCCTCACGCTGCTCCCGTACCGCGATGGCTTCATAGCCGAAGGGGAGGAAGACGGCGCGGTAGGGCGTACACACCGATGTACCCACGCCGCCGCCGCTGCCGTCTCCGTATTGCCACAGTAGCTCCGCCTTATCTGGCTCGCGGACGGTGATAACGTCGGGCGCGAACTGGTTATCTGCGCCGTCGCCGCCTTCGATGGTTACTGTGAGACCGGCAAATGGCCCCAGGCCGGTCAACTGGCGGGTCGGCGCGTCGTCTGCACTGTAGCCCGCACCGATGGCCTTGATCAGGTATGGTTGCAGGCCGGTGTAGAAATATCCGCCGCCATCGAAGTAAGCCACGTCTTGTCCACTGAGCAGCAACCGCCCTCCGTTTTTGAGATAGGCGTCCAGTGCGCCGCCGCCTTGCACCAGTCCCGGCGAGCCTTTGGGCGATGACCAGAGAACGATGTCGTATTGCGCCAGGGTGGCGCTGATGGGCGTTTCGGCGGGCGGGAACTTGATACGCTGTTCGTCGTAGGTGTAGGCGAGCGCGTCGAGGGCGGCCTTCCAGTAGGGCGTCTGGCTGCTATAGTACCACGCGCCCTCATCTACCAGCAGTAACGTGGGCGCAGGGGTGAGGGTGAAGTTGCGAAGCGTGGTTTGCCCGGCGGGGACGCTGACCGTCGCCGTCGCCACGCGGTAGCCCAGGCCGCGTAGTTCGATGGTGTAGACGCCCGCGGGCAGTTTGAGGCTGTAATCGCCCGCTGCGTTGACGGTCGTTGTGACCGGCGTGTTGAGCGCGCGCGCGACGACAGTGCGCGTGGGCGCGACGTTCGCTCCGGCGACGGTGACGCGCCCTTGCAGCGTCCCGGTGGGTAGCGGGAGCAGCGCAAAATCAAGCTGTCGCCGCGTGTCCGTGAAGACGGGCACGTTCCACAGCGTTTCCGGCGCGTAGCCGAACGCCGCGGCGGTGACATCGTACACCGTCGGCGCCAGCGCCAGGGCGTAGTTCGCGCTTGCGTCGGTGGTTGTGCGCGCTGGACTGCCGAATGGGCTGCGCGGCGCGGCGGTCACGACGGCGTTGGCGATCCCCTGGCGGTTGGGACCGGCGACGCTACCCGCAATCAACCCGGCGTGCGTGGCGGCGGCGACCGCGGCGAAGGCGTCAATGCGTCCCCAACCGCTATCGTTGTTGGGGATGGTGGTGTTCAAGGGGATGGCGGTTTGGGTGATGAGGGTGCTGATCGCCCCAACGGAGAGCGTGGGATCGGCGGAACGCAGCAGCGCGACCAGTCCGGCGACGTGCGGCGTCGCCATCGAGGTGCCGCTTTTGTATCCGTAGACGCCGCCGGGAATGGAAGAGAGCACATTGACGCCCGGCGCGACGATGTACGGCTTGATCTCGCCCCACGGCGACGGCCCGCGACTGGAGAAATAAGCCACCTCGTCATCGGGATCGCTGGCGCCGACGGCGAAGACGCCCGGGTTGCTGGCGGGCGAGCCGAGGGAACCGGGCGAAGGGCCGTTGTTGCCAGCGGCAAACAGGGGGACAATGCTCGCTGCCTGCAAAAGCGCGATGTCTTCCGCGAAGGTGGTCTGCGCCGCGAGCACTGACGACCATGAGTTGTTGACGACATCGGGAGCCAGCGCCGGATCGCCGCCGGGGGCCAGCAGCCATTGGAAACCCGCGTGAATCCAGGAATCGTAGCCGTACCCCTCGCCGGAGAGCACCTTGACGCCGATCCAATGTGCTCCTGGCGCTACGCCGATGTTCCCCAACCCTACCGCCGTTCCCGCGACGTGCGTGCCGTGCCCGTGATCATCGTAGGGATAAACGCCGCCGTTGACGACATCGAACCACGAAAACGTGTGATTGAAGAGACCACGCCCCAGATTGCCCCGGTAGTTGGCGGTCAAGGCTGGATGTACCAACTCCACGCCGGTGTCCATCACTGCTACCACCGCGCCCGTCCCGGAGATGCCCAGCGTGGCCCAGACTTCGGGAGCGTGAATTTGTGTCAGCCCCCACGTGGGCGACGCGACACTCGCACTTTCCGGGCCGGCAGGTTGGTCGGGGACGATGTACTGCTCGTAGTGATCCAGGCGAATTTCGGCCACGGCTGGCGACGCCATCAACTGGCGCACGAAAGGGACGCTGGCCGTCAGCGCCGTGGCGCGGATGATCCACAAATCCTGCCGCGCCAGCACCTCGCCCTGGCGCTGGGATTCGGCGAGGAGCGCCGCCACGGGTTCCAGCGCATCCGCGAAGTTGTCCTGCAGCGTCTCGACCAGCGCAGCGCGGGAGACGGCGCTCATCACCTCCGGCGCGGTAACGCTCGCCCCTGCCGGGCGCAGCGTCACGATGATGCGCAGCGGCGTCTCCGGGTCTGCGTTTAGCGCGCGCAGCACGTCGGGTTCGACGAGGGGCGGGTCAGATACCGTGGCCGTTGCCTGAGCAACCGGCCACAGCGAAAATAGGATCAGCAGGATGGTTGTGATACGTGCCAGTTTTTGCATGGAAAACTCCTTAATCCACAATCAAAGGCCCAAGGCGAAGACTCGCCTGTCCGAAATCCGCAATTGTATGGAAGAGTATTATACCGTCCTGGGGGAAACTTGCTTACGATACATTTGAGTAGTACTTGTGTTCTATTTACATTTTATAAATATATACTATAATAATCATATAAATGAAAGTAATTCCTTATCCTAACCGGATTAACTCGCTGGGATTGGGGAGGTCAAAGCTGGTATTGTCAATTTTCTGCGGAGGTTGATATGCGTAAATTTGTGATTCCTATGCTGGTGACAGCATTATTTTTTATGGTGGCCTTTGTTGCGATTGGGACAGCACGTGGTCAAACACCTCTGGGACCCATCGTACTCAACCGGGAAACGCAAAGCGAAGGTGTGCGCGAAATTATTGCACCCGAAGCGAGCACTGTCCCACAACAGCCTACCATCGGCTTCATTGATTCACCCAGCGCCACGTGCTACATACCGGATCCCGGCCAGGATAGCTGTTACATCAACTGGTACTATCTATCGGTCGGTGCGAGTCCGAATTATATGATCACGATGACGGCGACTATAAACAACATTGGGCCGGTGGCTCATACGCAAGGTTTCTTTCAAACGTCAATGTACATTCCTTACAATATGCTCGGGCAGGGCATCAAAGTTCCCTGTGGGAGTCTCGGCGCGGGAGGGAATCCGCAGTTGGGCAATGCCTATGCCTATACCATCCGGGCGCGGGATTCGGCTGGACTCAGTTCGGCCAACTATGGGACAGTTTATTGCCCTGCTTCTACCCCCTAGAGGATGCCTGATGTTACGCAAATGGCTCAGTCTGGTACTGGTCGCCTTGACCGTGGGCGCGTTGGCCGTCGCCGCGAATGTGCTGGTTGCACGCGCGGCCAAAGGCCTGGCGCCTGTTATGGTCGTAGAAGAAACCGCCGAGGCGCGCCGGGAGATCGAGTCGGAGATAGATGCTCCCACGATTTCCTTCATCGATAGTCCATCAGCAACCTGTTACCGGGCCAGCGTGGGAACCTGCTACATCCAATGGAGTTATCTATCTGTTTCCGCCAGCGCGTCGCAATACATCATCAGCATGACGGTGAGCATCGACGATCGCATCCGGGCTTACCACACCGGCTTTTTCCAGAACTCAATGTATATCCCTGGCGACATGCTCGAGCCTGGCTTCAAAGTCGCGTGCGGCTGGCCCGGAGTCAGCGGCGTGCCGGGATTGGGATATACGCACAATTACGTTATCCGCGCCGCCGAAACAGGCGGATTGAAGGCCACCAACTACGGCTCGGTGACCTGTCCGGCGGATAAAGGGGTAGTCTTCTTGCCTCTCGTTACGAAACACTGACCGCAGCGATAACCTCAGAGAATCCAATGAGCAAGCCTGCTATCAGGCGGCTCTTCCCCTGAAAACAAACGCCAATCTTCTTGCGTGGGGCGCGTCCTACAATTTCCGGTACTTTGGGAAACTTTGCATCGCCTCCAACTTGGACTAGAATGAGAGTATCGATGCGAATGGAGGCGGGCGAATGATCGAAGTCGCCGACTTGACCAAAACGTTCGTGACCATAGAAAAGCAGCCGGGCTTGCGGGGCAGCCTGCGGTCGCTGGTGCGCCCGGAGCGGCGCGAGGTGCAGGCGGTGAAGGGGATCACGTTCAGCGTGGAGGACGGTGAGCGGCTGGCCTTCATCGGGCCGAACGGCGCGGGCAAGTCCACGACGATCAAGATGCTCACCGGTATCCTTTACCCCACCTCCGGGACGGCGTGTGTGCTGGGGAAGACGCCCTGGAAGGAGCGCCAAAAGCTGGCCTACGAAATCGGCACGGTCTTCGGGCAGAAGTCGCAGTTGTGGTATCACCTGCCGCCGGCGGATTCGTTCGATCTGCTGGCGCGCATCTACGAGCTGGACAAGGCCGCCTACCAGGAGCGTCGGGCCTATCTGGTGGGCCTCTTCGAGCTGGACGCCTATCTCCACACGCCGGTGCGCAAGCTCTCCCTGGGCGAGCGCATGCGCTGCGAGATCGCGGCCTCGCTGCTGCATCGCCCGCGCATCCTCTTCCTGGACGAGCCGACGATCGGCCTCGATGTGGTCGTCAAGCAGCGCATCCGCGACCTGATCCTCGAACTGAACCAGCGCGAGGGCGTGACGATCTTCCTCACGTCGCACGACGCCGGGGACGTGGAGGTGCTGTGCCAGCGGGCGATGGTCATCAACCACGGTGAGGTCATCTACGACGGGCGTGTCAACGATCTGAAGCACAACTACCTGCGCACTAAAACCGTCTCGCTCAAACTCGGCGAGCCGTGGGACGGCTTCGCTGCTGCCGGCGTCCGCGTGCTCAAGCACAAGGAATACGGCGTCAAGCTGGAAGTGGATACGTCTGTGGCTTCGATCGACGCAGTGATGGCCCAACTGTTGAGCCGTTACGCGATTGTGGACATCAACGTCGATAACCCACCGATGGAGCAGATCATCGCGCAAATCTATCAGGTGGAAGGCGGCACTGACCGGGAAACCAGGGCTGAGAAGCAGTATCTATCAGCAGATTAAGCAGATTTAGCAGATTAAGAAATTGAAATCTGCTTAATCTGCTAAATCTGCTGATGAAATTAGGAGCAAGTATGTTAAGGACGGTTCCGCGTTACGGGTTTGTGGCGCGCATTGCGGCGCGGCAGCAGTGGGTTTATCGCGGCGAGTTGTGGATGCGCTCGGTGTCGATGGTGCTCTTCATGGGCGTGTTCATGGCGCTGTGGAGCACGGCCTTCCGCGTCAGTGGGCAGGGCGAGCTGGCGGGCTACTCGCTGGTGGAGATCGTCTGGTACCTGGCGATGACGGAGACGATCACGCTCTCGACCTCGCGAGCGTTCGTGGACATCAGCGATGCGGTCAAATCCGGCGACCTGGCCTACACGTTGACGCGGCCCGTGAGCTATCCTTTCTTCCAGGTGGCGCAGTCGCTCGGCAACAGCCTGCCGCGCCTGGGCTTGAATCTGCTGACGGCGTCGGCGGTGGTGGCGCTGGGGGTGGGGCTGGGGGCGGGCAGTCTGCCGGGGATTGCGGCCTTCGTGGTGACGGCGGCGCTGGCCCTGCTGCTCGACGCGCTGATCGCCGTGTTGATCGGCTTGTCGGCCTTCTGGATTGAGGAAGTGATGCCGATCTTCTGGATCTACCAGAAATTGCTGTTCACAATCGGCGGCCTTTTCCTTCCGCTGGAGATGCTCCCCCTGTGGTTGCGCCGGATTTCGATGTGGCTGCCCTTCCGCTACGTGGCGAACGTCCCCGCGCGCGTCTTCGTCGCCTTCGAGTGGCGCGAAGCCCTCGGCGCAGCGGCAGGCCAAATCGCCTACATCGTCGTGTTCACCGTCATTGTCCTGTTCGTCTGGCGTGTCGCCCAGCGTAGAATGGTCGTCCACGGGGGATAGCGACTACCCGACTACGCGACTAACGACTCTCTGACTAACGACTGGAAAATGAAAACACTACGTTTGATCAGCAGTTACCTCCGTCATAACCTGATGTCGGCTATGGCGTATCGGGGGGCGTTTGCGTTGCAGGTGTTCGGGATGCTGCTCAACGATGTGATGCTGTTGTTCTTCTGGACGATTCTGTTCAGCCATTTCCCGGCGCTGCAAGGCTGGACGCTGCGCGACGTGGTGACGTTGTACGCGGTTGTCGCGTTTGGGTTCGGCCTGGCGACGATCGTGTGCGGCAACGCCGGGCGCGTGGCGCACGTCATCGCCAGCGGGGACCTCGACTATTACCTGGCGCTGCCCGCCGATCCGTTGGTGCATCTGCTTGTCTCGCGGACGTCGCTGCCTGCCTGGGGGGACGCGCTTTTCGGTCTGGTCGTTTATCTGGTCGCCGCGCCGGAGCGGTGGACGACGCTGCCGCTGTTTCTGCTGCTGGGCGTGCTGTCGGCCCTGATCTTTGTCGCTTTCAGCGTGATTGCCGGGGCGCTGGCCTTCTGGGTCGGGCAATCGCAAAACCTGGCGATGCAGTTGCAGAACGCGATGCTCACGTTTGGCCTGTATCCGGTGGATATTTTCCCCGGCCTGGTGCGGGTGCTACTGTACACGTTGATTCCGGCAGCGTTCGTCGGCTCGGTGCCGGCGCTGCTGCTCGCCGAGTTCGACTGGGGGCGGTTGGCGGGACTGTTCCTGGTCACGGTAGCGTTGTTGCTCGTCGCGCGCGGCGTTTTCGCGTTGGGCCTGCGCCGCTACGAATCCGGCAACCTCGTCACCACGCGCGGGTAATCAACGTTCCAACGTTCCAACGTTCGGACGTTCAAACGTTTTCAGGAGGGCCAAGATGGTATTGAGTGTACATGCCGGACAGACGTTCCCGCTTGGCGCGACGGTCTATCCCTGGGGGGTGAATTTCTCCGTCTTCTCCAAGAATTGCGATGCGGTGGAGCTGTTGCTGTTCGATCACGTGGACGACGCGCGACCCGCGCACGTGATTCACCTCGATCCCCAGAAGAACCGCACGTTTTACTACTGGCACGCTTTCGTGCGTGGCATTGGGGTGGGGCAATTGTACGGTTATCGCGTCCACGGGCCGTATGCGCCGGAGGAGGGCTTGCGCTTCGACGGGACAAAAGTGCTGCTTGATCCGTATACGCGCGCGGTCGCCGTCGGCGCGAACTACGACCGCGAAGCGGCCAAACATCCCGGCGACAATGCCGCGCACGCGCTGAAGAGCGTCGTCGTGGACCCGCGCATCTACGATTGGGAGGGCGATCTGCCGCTGGACCATCCGTATGCGAGCACCATCATCTACGAGATGCACGTGGGTGGGTTCACCAAACATCCCGGTTCCGGCGTCGCGCCGGAGAAGCGCGGCACGTATGCCGGTGTGATCGAGAAAATCCCCTACCTTCAGTCGCTCGGCATCACCGCCGTGGAACTGCTGCCGGTGCAGCAATTCGATCCGCAGGACGCGCCTAAGGGGCTTTCCAACTATTGGGGTTACAGTCCGGTCGCGTTCTTTGCGCCGCACCGGGGATATTGTCACTGTCCCGATCCGGTGGGGCCGGTGGATGCGTTCCGCGATATGGTGAAGGCGCTGCACCGGGCGAACATCGAGGTCATCCTGGACGTTGTCTTCAACCACACCGCCGAGAACGACCACACCGGGCCGACGCTGTCGTTCCGTGGGCTGGAGAACCGCGCCTATTATCTGCTGCAGGAGAACCCGGCGCGCTACGCCGATTACAGCGGCACGGGCAACGCGATCAACGCCAACAATTCGATTGTGCGCCGGATGATTCTCGATTGTCTGCGTTATTGGGTTTCCGAGATGCATGTGGACGGCTTCCGTTTCGATCTGGCCTCGGTGATGTCGCGCGACAAGCGCGGGCGGCTACTCGAAGATCCGCCGATTCTGTGGGAGATCGAGTCCGATCCGGTGCTCGCCGGGACGAAGATTATCGCCGAGGCGTGGGACGCGGCGGGGCTGTACCAGCTTGGTTCGTTCATCGGCCATCGTTGGGCGGAATGGAACGGGCAGTTCCGCGACGATGTGCGCCGCTTCGTCAAAGGCGACGAGGGGACGGTGGAAAAGCTGGCCGCGCGCATCGCCGGCAGCCCTGATCTCTTTCCCCAGGAAGGCCGCGAACCGAACCGCAGCATCAACTTCGTCACCTGCCACGACGGGTTCACACTCAATGACCTGGTCTCCTACAACAAAAAGCACAACGGCGCCAACCTCGAATTCAACCTCGACGGCGCTGACGTCAACTTCAGTTGGAACTGCGGCGTCGAAGGGCCAACGCTCGACCCGGCGATTCAGGCATTGCGCTTGCGGCAGATCAAAAACTTCATCACGATTTTGTTCTTTTCGCAGGGCACGCCGATGCTGTTGATGGGCGATGAGGTGCGGCGCACGCAGCGCGGCAACAACAATGCTTATTCCCAGGACAATGAAGTCAGTTGGTTCGACTGGCGCAACCTGGAACAGCACGCCGAGGTGCTGCGCTTTGTGCAAAACGTTATTGCTTTTACGCAGTCGTTGGCGCTGCTGCGCGAGGAGTGTTTCCTGAGCGAGAATGCTGGAAGCAAAGCGTCTTCGATCACGTGGCACGGAGTGCAATTGTACGCCCCGGATTGGGCGTCTCATTCGCACAGCCTGGCCTTTGAGCTGTATCATCCTGACAACCACGAGCACCTGCACGTGATGCTTAACGCCTATTGGGAACCGCTCACCTTCACCTTGCCCGCGCCGCGCAACGGTACGCACTGGCGGCGCATCATTGACACCAACCTGCCCCCGCCGGATGACTTCTGCGCGCCGGACGTCGCGCCGCCCATTGAGGGAGGACAGTATATCGTGGCGCCGCGTTCGGTGGTGGTGTTAGCCGCATTTTCTTGACTGTGATGTGGCGTAGCGTATACTTTAGGTGGAGGTCATGATATATTGAAGTGTGTGCTTATGGTTGCGTTGCGCAAGACCTGGCGAATTTTTCGATTTTGCCGGGTCTTGTTTTTATAATTTACTGTTGCGTTTACACCAAGGATATGCTATACTTTTTATAGTTTCCCCAAATCAGAAAAGAGTTGTCGCACGAATGTCCGATACCGATCTCGAATTGCGCATTTTCCCTCAACAAGCTGAGGGTTATCCGGTTGAGATGACCCTGGGACGCCACCAGGTCTTCCCGCGCGGCTATCTCGCGGCGGATATTGCGGATTGGGTCTCCACCGGTGATCTGCAGGCCGATGGGCAGGCGCTCCGTGATAAGCTGCTGACCGACCCGAAGCTGCGCGATGCGTGGCTCGAAGCGCGCGGGCAAGCGCCGCAGCGCCGCATCCGCCTGTGGATTGACGTGGACGCGCCCGAACTGCACGCGCTGCCGTGGGAACTCTTGCAAGACGAAGGTGTGATGCTCTCCGCCAACGCCGCGACGCCGTTTACGCGCTTCCTGCCGGTCAAACTGCCGTGGCGCGGCGCGATTGCGGGGAACGTGATTCGCGTGTTGGCGGCGATTTCCAATCCGGCGGACATCGCCTCCGTACATGGTTTGACGCCTCTCGATGTAGCGCAGGAACGCGCGGCCCTGGAAAAAGTCGCTGAAGGCGCGCCGGCCAGTTACACGCTCAATGTCACCTTTCTTGACCCGCCGATTACCCTGGAGCGTCTGGAAGCGGCGCTGCGTGACGGCTATCACGTGCTACATTACGTCGGCCATGGCGCTTATAACGCCCGCCGCCGGCAGGCGGCGCTCTACCTGCAAGACGACGCGGGCAACACGCAGATTGTGGGTGACGATGCGCTGGTCACGATGCTCGCCCGGCAGGATGTGCGCCCGCAGCTTGTTTTCCTGGCGGCGTGCCAGAGCGCGGTGCGCGCTACCGCTGACGCCTTCCTCGGCCTGGGGCCGAAGCTCATCGGCGTAGGCGTGCCCGCCGTCGTGGCGATGCAAGACTTCGTGACCCTCGAATCGGCGCGTAAGCTCAACACCGAGTTCTACCAGCAATTGCTCAAGCACGGGCAAGTGGATCGCGCCATCAATGCAGCGCGCAGCACGCTGTTGACCGCCGGACGTCCCGACGCTGTCGTTCCTGTCCTGCTCACCCGCCTGGAGTCCTGCCAACTGTGGAGCGGCGAGGCCGATGCGCGCGGCGAGATGCTCGGCGATCGCAATCCGCGCATCTTCTGGAGCGGACTGGTCAAATATATCCAGACGGGCAAGTGTACGCCCATTATCGGGCCGCGCGCGCGCATCCAATGGCTGCCCGATCCCACGGTGATGGCGCGTACCTGGGCCGCCAGGTACGGCTATCCTTTTTCGGATAACTCCAACCCGTGCAGCCTGGCGCAATATATGGCGATCAGCCAGGGCGAGGATTTCCCCCGTTACGAATTGCTCGAAGCCATCCAGCAGGCATTTGAGAGCAAAGTGCCCGCGTCGCTGCGCGAAGGTCTCCACTATCGGGACTTAACTGAATTAGTGCAGGCGGTGGGCTGGCAGGCGTTGGCGGCAGACAGTCCCAACGACATCCACAAAGTCCTGGCGAATCTGAATCTACCCTTGTATGTGACGACCAACGCGGATAACTTCATGACGGCGGCCCTCGCGGCGCAGGGTAAACAGCCCGTGCGCGAGATTTGCCGTTGGAATGACGACCTGGAAGGACTGCCATCCATTTTTGACAAGGACCCCAATTACACGCCAACGCCGGAGCGCCCGTTGGTCTACCATCTGTTCGGCAATGAGGAGGAAATCGCCTCGATTGTGCTGACCGAAGACGCGCACTTTGCGTTTATGGTCAACATCGCCGCGAATATGCAGCGCATCCATCCCTGTATTTGGGCGGCGTTGGCGAACAGCTCGCTGATGTTCCTGGGCTACCGCCTGAACGACTGGGGCTTCCGCGTGCTGATGCGCGGGCTGATCGCGCCGATGCAGCAGCGCCGCAAATTCAAACACGTCGGCGTCCAGCTTGAGCCGGATGACGTGAGCGCAGAGAACCTGTCCACCGTCCACGATTTTCTGCGGGATTACTTCCAGGGCAACGAACTCAACGTGTACGCTGGATCGCCGCAGCAATTTATCGCGGAATTGCGCGAATACTGGGAGGCGGCTAACCGATGAAAAACAACCCCTATGTCGGCCCGCGCCCTTACGAACGCGGCGACGCATACAAGTTTTACGGGCGCAATCGCGAAGCGCGTGACTTGCTCGCGCTGTTGCTCGCGGAGCGTGTGGTGCTCTTCTACGCCAAGTCCGGCGCGGGAAAAACCTCGTTGCTGAACGCGCAGGTCATCCCGGCGTTGGAAAAAGAAGGCGTCCGCGTGTTGCCCGTCGCGCGGGTGAGCAGCGATGTGCCGCCCGGTATTGCGCCAGATACGGTGGGGAACGTTTTCGTCTTCAGTGTCTTGATGGCGTTAGCCGGAGCGAACGCCTCGCCGGCGCAACTTCGCACCGCGACGCTCGCCACGATCCTGCAGGCGCTCTACAAGCGGCCTGATAGCGACAGCGAAGGAGACGCGCCGTTCTTGCTCATCGTGGATCAGTTCGAAGAACTGTTCATCACCCACCGCGACCGCTGGCAAGATGCCGAGGGTTTTTTCATCCAGATGCGCGATGCGCTGGAGGCGCTGCCCGGCATGGGCGTCCTCTTTGCGATGCGCGAGGATTACCTGGCAGAACTCGATACCTACGTGGCGTTGCTCCCCAAACGCTTGCGCGCGCGCTTCCGCATGGAGTTGCTCGGCCCGGAGGGGGCGCTGGAAGCGATCATCCGCCCCGCGCAGGATCAAGACATTCGCTTTGATGAGGGCGTGGCCGAGCGCATGGTTGACGATCTCCGCCGCATCCGCGTGCAACAGCATACGTCGAGTGGCGCAGAGGAGGAGGCCACAACGATCGGCCCCTTTGTGGAACCCGTGCAGTTACAGGTCGTGTGCAGCCGTCTCTGGGAGAATTTGCCGGAGCAGGAAGACCATGCCATCCAATGGGCCGAAGTCGAGGAGCACGGGCGCATTGACCAGGCGTTGATTGACTTCTACCGCAGTGCGTTGGACGCGGCGCAGAAACAAACCGGGGTCAGCCAGAAACAGGTGCGGCGTTGGTTCGGCAACGAGCTGATCACGCCGATGCAGACGCGCGGCCTGGTGCTGCGCGGTCCAGAGACCACCGGCACGTTGCCGAATGCCGCCGTGGATGTGCTGAGCAGCCACTACATCATCCGCTCGGAAGTGCGGGCGGGCGCGCGTTGGTACGAGCTATCCCACGACCGGCTGATTGCGCCGATCCTCAGCTCCAATCAGAAATGGGAAGCCAAACGCTCGACGCCGCTGCGGATCACGGCCAAAAGCTGGCAGGCGACGAAGGAAGCGAGCCTGCTCTACCGGGGAGCGGCGCTGGACGAAGCTTTACGGTGGGCGGAAGCGCATCCGCTCGACGCCGAACCTTACGAGCGCGAATTCCTGACCGCCAGCCGCCAGGCGCAGCAGATGCAGCGGCGGCGACGCGCCATACAAATCACCATCATCGCGCTCAGTGTGATCACCTTTGCGTTGATCACGTTCTTGGGGATAGATGCCGAACGCAACCGCCTGCTCGCCGACTCGCAAGAAGCGGCGGCGGCGGCGTTATATTACTATCAGGCCGGTGATCAAATCAACAGCATCCTCTTTGCGCGGGAGGGCGTGTTGATAGGCAATCCCGACTACCGCGATGCCAACACCCCGTTGTGGCGGCCCCTGCTCGGTCAGGTGGATACCCGGCAAGCGCAAAATGCGCTACGGCAAACCGTCGTAGATTTCTACCCCGCGCAGGTCATCGCTGGTTTGCCGGAAAACCCCTACAGCATCGTCTACAGCGCCGACGGGCAATATCTTTATGCCGGTATTGCGTCGGGACAACTGCGCACGTGGTTAGCGCAAGGCGATTGGTTGCGCCAGACCGCGACCTATGAAACGCGCGGCGCTACCTGGTCGTTGGCGCTGAGTCCCGATGGACGCATCCTGGCGGCCGGCGGGGATAATGTCGCGGCGGAAGACGGCACGGTGGGGCTGTTCGACGTGACCGGGCGGCGTTGGCTGAACTGGCTTGAAGTCCCCACCTCCGCCGACATCCACGACGACGTGTACGCCGTCGCCTTCAGCGCGGATGGTTACTACCTAGCGACCGGCGGCGACTACGACGCGAAGTGGCGCGATTATACCGACGGCTCGGCGCCGGGCATCGTGCGCGTGTGGGAACTGGGGACGCGCGGCGACGCGCTGCTGGCAACCGCCGTACTCACGCTCACCGGACCAACCGCGCGCGTCACCAGTGTCGCTTTCGACCCGCGCCCGCTGCGGAACGTGGCGCGCGTCATCTACGAGCCGTACTTCCTGGCCGTGGCCTCCAAAGACGGCGCCGTGCGGATTTGGGCGCTTAGCCCTGCTGCGCCCGGTTCTCTGTCGGCGACGCTGGCGCTCACCTTGACCGGACACACTGACGCCGTGAACGCCGTCGCCTATAGCCCCGCCGAAAATGTGTTGGCCTCGGCCTCGGCGGACAAGACCATCCGCATCTGGGATCCACGCACCGGGAAGGCGCTGCTCACCCTCGTGGGGCACAGCGCCGAAGTGACCAGCCTCGCGTTCAGCGCCGACGGGCGCTATCTCATCTCTGGCTCGCGCGACTTGACGGTGCGTGTGTGGGACGTGATGGCGCGCAACCCCAACGCGCTGCTCACGCTCCTCTCTGGCCCGCAGAATGTGGTGCTCGCGGTAGCCTTCAGCCCAGACAATCGCTTCCTGGTTGCTGGGACGGCGGATCATGCGCTGCGCGCGTGGAACCAGGGTTTCGTCGCCCGCCAGGGCTTGACCACGCTCAGCGGACACCGGGCGCGCGTGCGGGGCGTCGCCTACAGCCCCGATGGGCAACATCTAGCTTCCAGCGATGACGAGGGCCGTGTGCGCATTTGGAACGTGTGGACCGGCGAGACGACGCGCGAACTGGCGGCGGTGGGTGGCAGAATATGGAATCTCGCCTACAGCCCGGATGGGCAATACCTGGTGACGTGCGCCGCAGATGGCAATGCCTACGTGTGGGATCAAACCGCCGGCGCGCCGGCCTTCGTGTTGCGCGGTCATACCCGCGACGTCAACGCGGCCGGGTTTAGCGGGGACGGTCGCTATCTCCTCACCGGCAGCGATGACCAAACCGCTATCCTCTGGGATACGGCCACCTGGAGCGCCGTGGCGGAACTGACGATTCCGGGGCGACCTCGGCCCGGGCCGGTTTATAGCGCGGCCTATAGCCCGGATGGACAGTGGGCCGCCACGGGCTACTCTAGCGGCGACGTGACGCTGTGGAGCGTGACGACAGACGACGCTGGGCCGGTGCAGGTCGCGCCCGTCGTCACCTTTACCGAGCACATGGGCTATGTGATGGGCCTGGCGTTCAGCCTGGATAGCAACTACCTGGCTTCTGCCGCGTGGGATGGGACGGTGCGCCTCTGGAGCGTCGAGACGTTGACGACAGCCGTGGAGATGCCGTTGCACCATCCCAACGACGTTTACGTGTACAGCGTGGCGTTCAGTCCGGCGGACGCCGAGGGCTACGACTACCTGGCGACGGGCGCGCGGGATGGGCGCGTGCGGCTCTGGCGGCTCGCCAATTTCCCCGCACAACCACCTGAACTGGTGGCTGAGCTGAGGGGACACACCGACCTGGTGTGGAGCATCGCCTTCAGCCCGGATGGGAAGTACGTGGCAAGCGGCTCGTGGGACCGCACCATCCGCCGCTATCTGGTTCCCTTTGCGGATGTGTGGGCTTTGGCAGAAGACTACATCGCCGGCGTCCCTGAAGAGCAGATTATGAGTATGGAGGAACAACAATGAGTGAATCCAATCTGGTCTTTAACGGCATCAAACCTGATGGCAGCTATGCTCTCCCTCCGCAGACCGCCAAAGAACTGGCAGATCGCGTTTTAACGGCGCGGAGCCGCGCGGACAAACTGGCGGAGCAGCTTGAGCGTGCTTTGAAAAACACTGACAAAATAACGGATATTGTGAACTTCCTGGTCCACTACAACTTGAAGCTCCTCGATGGCGAGGCGATCTCTCGTGAGATGTGGCTGGCGGCCCTGGCGCGGCATTTGCTGGTGACGATTTTGGGAGACGCCGCCGCCGGTGAGGGCAATGTGCAAGAGTTGGCGCGTAAATTGCAAGAAGATCCACAGAAAAAGGTGGAGCTAATCATCAAAGTGTTTTTGAAACCCGCAACCTCCGCTCAGGAGTTAAAGGACTTGCTCTTGCCCCAGAAACCGGATGATGGCGCCGATTTGAAAGAAAGCCTGAAGCGCCGGGTGCAGCACTTGGGCGGGATCGTCATTAAGGATTTGCTGTCGCCTGCCCAAGCCGTGGACTTAGAAGCAAAGCCATCCGCCCGCGTCATCTGGCTCACCAACCTGTGTCGGCAACTCCGGGAACTGCCCCTCGAATCGCTCAAAGCGTTGACGGAGAACCGCGGTGTCATCACCACACCGCTCAGACGGCTGGTGGCCGAGTTGCAGGCGTTGCCGGATACCGGCAGTCCCTGGCTCACGCAGCTCATCCACGATCTTGACCCGGTGCATCGGTTGGGGAAGTACGCCGCGTGGCCGACGTTGATGGACATTCTTGAGCGCGATTTAACGCCCCCCCTACAGGATGAAACCATCTCTATCGCCTGGGGACCGCTGCTCGCTGCATTGAGGACGTGGTTGAATGTTCTTTTGAGCGAGGTGGGAGTTCTTGGCGCTGTGCCGTGGGTCAATCCGTTGAAACTGGGCGAGGCTGGCTGGGGCATTATCTTTCCGCAGACGATGGCTGCAGAGCGCGTGGAGGCAATTCGGAAAGCATTAGCGCCGCTGCTCGCTTTGCGGGAGCAGCAGGCCGGCGCGTTGTACAAAATCTACACCGGCAACGCGGGCTACCGTCCCGGAGAGGACGCGCGCGCGTTCCTGCGGCGCTATCACACCGATCCATCGCAGCCGGCGAACCCGCCGGAGACCGGTATGCCCTATTACCTGCTGCTCGTCGGCAGCCCGGAGGAAATTCCCTTTGAATTTCAGTATAGCCTGGAAGTGCAATACGCCGTCGGGCGCATTGATTTCGACGATATTGCCGGCTATCACACCTACGCCCGCAGCGTTGTGGCGGCAGAGCAGGACGACTTTCGCCTCGCGCCGGAAGTGACTTTCTTCGCCGTGTCGCATCCTGGGGATGAGGCCACCCAGCTCAGCGCCCGGCGCTTGATCACCCCGGTCTCCGAGCACCTCAAAAAGCGAACGGAACAAGCCCGTTTGCAGGCTGCTGAAGACGCCCGACCACCGGACTGGCAAATTACCGTCGTCCCGCCGGAGCAGGCCAAACGCGCGAAGCTGTTGGAGATGCTGACGCGCGAGAAGGCGCCAGCGGTACTCTTTACCGCCAGCCACGGGATGCAATTCGATTCTGACGACCCGGTCGCGCAGCGAGCCAACCAAGGCGCACTCGTCTGCGCCGATTGGCGCGGCCCTGCCGAAAAGCAAGTCCTGCCGGAGTACTACCTCTCCGGCCATGTGTTGGCGGCGCAGGACGACGCGAACCTGTTAGGCACCATCGCCTTCCTGTTCGCCTGCTACGGCGCAGGCACGCCGAAAATCGACGATTATTACCGCCAGGATTATATGGATAAGGGGGAGGTCATTGCCGAGAAACCCTTTATCGCGGCGTTGCCCAAGGCGATGTTAAGTCTGTCCAAAGGCGGCGCGCTGGCGGTCGTCGGGCACGTCGAGCGCGTGTGGAGCCTCTCGTACCTGGGGCCGGAGCAGCGTGTGGGTCTTGGCGAAGCGCGGCGGGACGAGCATTTGGCCGTCTTCGAGGCCATGCTGGATCGTCTTCTGCACGGTTATCCGCTCGGCGAGGTGATGGATTACTTCGGCGCGCGCTATGCGGCGCTCTCCACGGAGTTGACAGCCGCGTATGACGCTAACGATCAAATTGGAAATGTTGATGAATACCAATTGGCCGAATTGTGGACCGCCAACCACGATGCGCGCGGCTACATCGTCATCGGCGACCCGGCAGTGCGGTTGAAAGTCGCCAAGACTCCCGCAGAAGCCACACCGCGCAAAGACTTGGACTAACGACAGATTTTTGAAAGGAGCAGCATGACCGAGCCTGATGAAAAACTTCCATCCGAATTGCTGAAAGAAATCTATGTCAACGGCGTTGATGGAACGACCGGCCATTACAGCCTGCCGCCGATGTCCAGTGAACTATGGGCCTCAACCATCAAAGGCGAATCTGTTCCGGCGGATCAGACCGACTTGAAGGCTAAACAAGGCCCGGCCCGCGCCTATCCACTTCCTGCTAGCGTGAAAGACAACAAGGACCTGTCAAAGACCGGTTGGGCCGTGGTCTTCCCCGCCGAGATGGCCGACAAACGCCGCGAAGCCATCAAAGAGGCGTTGAGTCCGTTGTTGCAACGTCGCCTGGAGAAAGCCGGAGATCTCTATCGCGTTTTTGAAGGAGAATCCGGCTATCGTGTTCGGGGCGAAACTGGACGCCCTGAAAGTACGCGCGACTTTTTCAAACGTCAGACCCCTGAAATCAAACCTGGGATGCCGAAACTCGCGCAAATGCCCTACTACGTGCTGTTGGTCGGGAGTCCGGAGGAGATCACCTACGAATTTCAGTACCAGCTCGACGTGATGCGTGGTGTGGGGCGGCTGGATTTCGGCAACGATCTGGACGCTTATGCGCGCTATGCGCAGAATGTCGTGGCGGCGGAGACCGGGATGGTGAAATTGCCGCGTCAAGGAACCTTTTTCAGCGTGAGAAACCTGGGCGATGATGCGACCTTGATCAGCGATCGCTATTTGGTGCGCCCGTTGTTGAGCAATTTGCAGCAACCTGATGACGAAAGCCCATTGCAATTTGACTGGAATCTTACGCTTGCCGCGTCGGGCGCGCGCGCTGAACTGGAACGTCTGTTGAGCGGCGGCAAGCAGACGCCGGCGTTGCTGTTCACGGCCAGCCACGGCATGGTCTTCCCGCCCGATGACCCCCAACGGCAGTTCCGGGAGCAGGGCGCGCTGTTGTGCCAGAATTGGGCGAAGGACATGCCTGTGTCCCGCGACGATTATTTTGCAGCGGAAGACCTGGGGAACGCGAACCTCCTGGGCCTGATCGCCTTTTTCTTTGCCTGTTTTGGCGTTGGCACACCCAAGTACGATTATTTCAACCATCCGAAAGCGAAGACGCGCAACCAGATTGCGCCTTACGGTTTCACCAGCGCGTTGCCCAAGCAGATGTTGCGTCAGGGCGCGTTGGCCGTGCTCGGTCACGTGGATCGCGCGTGGGGCCATTCGTTTATCTCGGCGGGCGACAACGTCGCCAACGAAGCATTTGTGGCCGCGCTGCGTCACTTGCTCAACGGCGACCCGGTGGGTTTTGCGACTGACCCGGGTTTTAACCTCAAGTATGCCGATATGACGGTGGTGCTGAACGATAACCTGGAGAAATTACGAAGCGACCCGAACTATGTCAGCGATGAGGAACTTGTGGCTTTGTGGACGGCGAACAACGACGCGCGCAGTTATGTTGTGCTCGGCGATCCCGCCGTGTCTATTCCCTTCGCCACGGATGAAGGCACTGCCGTCGAACGCACGGCGGCGCCTGTCGCGTTGCCGCCGGTCATCGTGGAGAAGCTCTCTGCGTTGCAGGCGGACATCGGCCCGGAGCCAACCGCCGCTTACACCGCTCCCGCCGTTGCCACGCCGGGCGGCGACATCAAAGTGGACGAGGCGCACAAGGCGTTGGTCAACCAGGATTTTGCCATTCAAATCAACGAGATCACCGATTCGTTGAGGAAATTCGCCAGCAAAATCGCCGAGGCGATTGGCAACATCACCCAGGACATTCTGACATTGGAAGTGCGCACCTACGCCACCGACAATGTGAAGGGCGTCACGTTGAACAATGCCGGCGACGCCAACTTACGCGCGTTGACCCTGGTTGACTTTGACGGCGACATGCGGACCTATGTCCCGACCACGACTGAGGGCGTGGATGAAGACCTGTGGCAGATCCATCGTGAGATGGTGCGCGAGGCCCAGATCAACCGCACGCAGTTTATCAGCGCGATGGCGAAAATGGCAAGCGACCTGCTGGATACGATCAAGCTCAAGTGATTGTGTGTGAAACGTAAAGCGTAAAACGTAAAAAGCGCTTTACGTTTTGCGTTTTACGCTTTAGAAGTGTGTTTTTAGGAGCGCAATGGCTGACTATCGGTTCACCTTTTCCGGCTTTGCCGCCGCCGAAGCTCCAGACCCTTTCGGGGTGTGGGAAGCGCCTGCGCCAGATGAAAAGGCGGTTAGTGCGGCCGGCTTGACCTGGCGCGCGGCATTGCCGGACGTGGATTCCGGGCTGGATGCCATCCTGGCGCGCACAAAGTCCCTGGAGCGCGGCGAGGCATACCTGCTGCAAGCCGACGCCGAGTTGCGCGCGACCCTTGAGACGGTTATGCCCGCTCCGGTTGATCGGGTCGCCGGGACGGCTTCGTATGCGTTTTCCGTCCCTGCCGCGGAAAACTTCCATCCACAGAAACAGGCGCTGCGCGACACGTTGAGCGGTTTCGCCGCGCTGGGCGCGCCGCCACGGCAAGTCGCCGCACTTGAAGGCGCTGTCGCCTTTGGCGCGCCGGACGCCTTCGCCGAAGAAAAGGAGCGCAAGGGATTCCAGGAAGCCTATCGCCGCTGGTTGGCTTTTGTGGAGCAGGTCAAGCAGTTGACATCGTCCTCATCCAACGCCGAAACGATCATCGCTGGAGAGTGCATCGGGCTGACGCGCATTGCCTGGGATGGGGATTTCGAGACGTTTTGGCTTCCCGGCTTGTCGGCGCTCTCGCGGGAGGTCCATCGCCAGAACGTGAACCTGGTGTTGGCTTCGCGGATCGCGTTGCTACGCGCCGCTTCCGTCATCGCCACTGGCGCGGGAGGACTGATTTTCAAGGCCGTTGTGCTGCCGCCAGGAGCGCAAGCCTTGCTGCTCCCTGCCGCCATCCGCTTCATTTTCGATGTGATGGACGCGCTGCGCGACTGGGAGGCTACGCAGAGGTAGACGGTAGACAGTAGACGGTAGACGGGAGGCAGGATCCACAACCTGTCCTCTTATTTCTCATTTCTAATGCTTACGGAGGTAAAACTATGCCAGGAGATAACGTTTCTACAGACAAGCCGAAAGATTTGAAGGCTTCGGTGCAAAAGTTCGCCAGCGATTTAGCAGCAAAGGTGGAGAATTTCGTCACCGATATTTCAGAACTTGAGGTGCGCACCTATACCATCACGGACGGGCAGTTTGCAACGGTGCTCGACGATCCCAATAAAAAGAACGATAAGACGCTGTCGGGCGCGGGTGTTCAGTTGCGCGCCTACACACGCATCGCCTTCGACAGCGATACCATCGTCTGCTTGCCCGTCAACAACAGCGGGCAGATTGACGGCGCGGTGTGGGACATGCACCAGGCGGCCGTGAACCAGGCGCTGCAGAGCCGTGCGGCGATGCTCCGTACCATTGGGGATGCGGCGGCTTCGGCGCTTGATGCGTTGAAGAAGAGTCGCTAATCCACGATGCCCGACAAAGACCTGCGGCAAGCGGTTGCGGCGTTCGTGGGGCAGTTGAAGGACCGCGTACAACCGCTGATTGACGATGTGACATCGGTGGAGATCAGCACATACGCCGCAGCCGCGCCGCTGCTTGAAAGCGTCGTCACAGCGGAAGACATCGGGATATTTGCGCAGCGCCAGGGATACACGCGCGTCGCCTTTCAGTGCGATATGAGCGGTTGCTTGGAGACCGGACGCACGGACGATGTGGATGCGTCTGTGCGTCCGATGCATAGCTCGACGGTGGCGCAGGCGCTCGCCGAACGCGAAAAGCTGTTGACCGTGGGATTGGGGGCGCTGGCGAGCCTGGGCGTGAAACCAGGTTAAGCGCACGCCGGCGGTTGCTTCCGCGCCTGTGTGACCGTCAGTCCCTCAACGGTGATCCCGCCGTTGTGACAGAAGACGAAAAGCTGCTCGCCGCGTGGTTCCGGGCAGCGATTGACAATACAGCGCCGCCCGTCAATACACACGTCAATGATGTCGTCCTGCCATACGACTTCAAGCTCGAAAGGTTGGTCCAACCCTGCGACCGCCTCAATCGTTGTATCGAAGAGCGCAACGGTGCGCGTGTGCGGCGCGAAGCGCAGCTCATAACCTGCCTCGAAGCGGCCCGCGCCTCTGAAACGCAGGCCGAACGTCCCCATGCCAGCGCCGGGTATGATGCGGGCCATCAGTCGCCCAGCGCGCGGCGCTGTAGCCAACGCCGCGACTGCCAGCCCCTCGTTTCCCGCCAGGTGAAACTGTTCCGGTTTCCCCGCAACGCCAGCGGTCAACGCCGTCAAGGTGAGCGCGCACGGCATCGCCTCGGCAAGCTGCATCTCCGGCACAAAGCGCGTCCCCAATGTTCCGTCAGCGTTTTGAATCACCTCGCGGAAAAGCGTGTGCCCGCCCCATTGAAAATGCCCCGCGTCGCGGTCGCCTTCGCGTGTACCGAGCCATGCCGCGCCGATGCGCCGGTTGCCGGTGAACGGCGCGGTCTTCAGCACGCGCGCCAGCGGCGCGTCGAGCACATCCACCGCCGGCCGTAGCCACGGACCAAACGGTTGGCGCGCCATGCGGTAGCGCGTGACCAGGCCATGGCTGAACAACACATAATACCAGTCGTTCCAGCGGAAATAGTCCGCGCACTCCGGCGCGCCGGGATAACCGGGGATGAGAAACGGTTCGCGGTGCTCCCAATGGCGCAAATCCGCGGAGACCAGGTGCGCCAGGCACCCGCCGAGATTGGCGAGGGGGTAATCGTCAAGCCAGGCTGTGACCAGCATGTGAAACTGCCCGGTCTGTTCATCCTGGAAAACGAAGGGGTCGCGGTAGTGATAAGGATTATAGCCGGGCGGCGGCGACGCCAGCGGGTTGGGCTGTGTTTTGGTGAAGTGGATGCCGTCTGCGCTGGTCGCCAGGCTGAGATGCTGCGTCTGGTCGCGGCGGCGGGTGGCGTAGAAGCCGTAATACACGCCAGCGTGGAAAAACGTGGATCCGGTGCAGATGGAGCCTTCCCAATCTTCCGTAATCCCAATCGCCAGCGGGTGGTGTGTCCAGTGGATCAAATCTGGCGAGCTGGTGTGCGCCCATTGATGTCCGCCCAATCCGCCCAGGGCGCTGTGATGGCCTTCATCTAGCAGATAATACAGGTGAAAGACGCCGTCGTGAAAGAACGGCATACAATCGCCCACAAACTGGTCGGCGCGTTCCGGTTTGAAGTATTGCATTTTAGAGGTCCAGCGCCTTGAGTTCTTCAGCCATTTGGCTCCCCAAACGTCCCCACGCTTCCAGGATGGCGTCATAAAACGGGAAATCGTCGCTGTTCTCGAAGCCGCCGTGCGCTTCCTGCCAGGCAATGACGCGCCGCGCGCCTTCGGCGAAGGGGATGGTATACGCGAAGCCCAAATCCGCGCGGGCGGCAGCGTTGTCGAAAACGTTGTTGAAGTGGAAGTTCTCCACGCACCACTCCGCCGTTTTCGGCGCGACTGTGCCGAGCAGGTCGGTGGGGATGTGGACCAGCGTCGGCGCGGGCGCGCCCAACACCCCGGCGACGATGTGGTGATAGGCGTCCCACGTCAGCCACTCTTCCCCTGTCGTGTGGTAGCTCTTGCCGAACGCCCGTTCATTCCCTAGCGCGCCCACAAACGCCCGCGCCACATCATCGCGGTGGCAGGCGGCCCAGAATGACGTGCCGTCGCCGGGGACGATGACCGGCTTGCCCTTGCGCAGCCGGTCGAGGAAGTAGCTGCTCCAGCCGAGCGGATGTAGCAGCGCGCCGCCTTCCCCGTAAGTCCACGCCGGGCGGATGATGGTGACGGCCAAATCGCCGCGCGCGTGGGCCTCTTCCAGGATGCGCTCGCACTTCGCCTTGTTGAACGCATACGGGAACGATGGGCGCGGCTGGCGTTCCGCGTCTTCCGTCACCGGGTAGCGCGCGGCCGGCTTGGTGTAGACGTCCACCGTGCTGCAAAAGACGTACTGTCTTGTCCGCCCTTTGAACGCGCGGATGGCGCTCTCGACCTCGTCCGGGACAAACGCGACCATATCAATCACCGCATCGAACGTCCCGGCCTCGGCCATCTGCGCCTCGAACGCCGCGTAATCCTTGCGGTCGCCCAGAATTTGCCGCGTGTGGGGAATCTCCGCCGCGCGTTTGCCGCGATTGTACAGCGTCACCGAATCCCCACGCTCCACCAGCAAGCGCGTGATGCCGGTGCTGATTAACCCTGTTCCGCCAATGATAAGAACGTTCATATCTACTCCTTGTTTGGTCAGCAGATTAAGCAGATTTAGCAGATTAAGAAAGTTAAAAATCTGCTTAATCTGCTAAATCTGCTGATAAGATGTTATAACCGATGATTCAGGTCGGCGAGCGCGGGGTACACTTCTCGATAGAGGGCGTAGCGCGCGTCGTACTGCGCGGCGCGCGCGGGGTCGGGTTCGAGGCGCTGCTCCAGGTGGACGCGCGCGGCGGCGGCTTCGGCCACGTCCGCGAAGCAGCCCGCGCCGGCCCCGGCGAGCAGCGCCGCGCCCCAGCACGCCGCCTCGGTGATGCGCGGCGCGACGACGGGGATGCCGGTGATGTCGGCCTTGAGCTGTAGCCACGCGCGCGACTTCGCGCCGCCGCCGATGGCGCGCAGCTCATCAATAGCGACGCCGCCCGCGCGCAGCAAATCCAGATTCACGCGCAGTTCATAGGTCAGCCCTTCGAGGATGGCCTGCGCGATGTCGGCCTTTGTCGTGTTGAAGGTCAGCCCCAGAATCGCGCCTTTGGAGGCCGTGTCGAACGTCGGCGTGCCGCTGCCGGCGAAGTGGGGGAGGAGGAGAAGGGGGGAGGGGGGGAGGGGGTGAGAGGGGGAGGGGGAGAAGATGAGGTCGTAGGGGTCGGTGTGGGCGGCGTGGGCCTGGCGGACTTCGTCGGCGCAGAAGGCGTCGCGGAACCAGCGGAGCAGCAGGCCGCCGCTGTGGTTGAGCGTCATCGCCACGTAGCGGCCCGGCGCGGTGTGGGCGTAGACGGAGATGTTGCCGTCGTAGAGGGTTTCGTTAAGGGTGGGCGCGTCGAGCGCCACTTCCACCACTTCCGCCGTGCCCGTGGACACCATCGCCAGCCCCGGCTGCGTGAGGCCCACGCCGAGCGCGCCGCACGCCTGGTCGTGCCCGCCAGCGACGACGATGGGCGGGCGCGCCAGTCCCAGGCTGCCCGCTAAATCGGCCCGCATCGTTCCCACCGCGTAGCCAGAAGGCTGCACTTCCGCCAGCCGCGCCGGGTCGAGGTCGAGCGCGGCAAGAATCTCCGGCGACCAGCGGCCGGCCGGCGTGTCGTACAACTGCGTGCGCGAGGCCAGGCATTGGCTGATGACGGCGCGCCCGGTCATTTTGTGGATGATGAAGTCTTCATAGAGCAGAAAACGCGCCGCCTGCCGCCACAACTCCGGTTCGTGCGTTTTGAGCCAGAGCAGCTTGGGCAGGGTGTTGATGGTGTGGACAGGCATCCCGGTGTGGTCGAACAGCCAGCGCGCGCCGAATCGCTCGCGCAGCCAGGCGTTTTCCGCGTTGGTGCGGGTGTCCATCCCCAGGATGGCCGGCCGCAGCGCGACGCCGTCCGCATCCACGGGCATCACCGCCTCGCCCTGCACAGAAAGCCCGATGGCGGCCACGTCTGCGCCGTCAGCTTGTGCGACAACCTGGCGCAGGACCTCCTGTGCCAGACGCCACACATCCTCCGCATCCTGCTCCGCCCAACCGGGATGCGGCATCAGGATGGGATATTCGCGGCTGGCGCTGGCGAGCAGCGTGCCGTCTTCGTCGAAGAGCGCGGCCTTGCAGCCGGTGGTGCCGATATCCAGGCCGATGAGGTTCATAAGGGTTTTCCTGTGGTTGGGGTAATGGCGCTTGATTCAGGCTTGCGTTGAAGCCGTGGTGTCGTTAATCAACGTCTCAATCTCACGAATCAAAAACGGCAGATTTGGTTCTTTGAATGAGAGACCGGGCGCGGGGATACGATGATGTTTGATGTCGGGTGGGATGTGCTTGTGGTGTGGAATAGGCGCGTTGGCGGTCACACCATACTTCGTACAACCCGGCCCATTTCTCAAAATCTAAGACCCAGGCGTCATTTGCCGGTTCTTCGCCGCTGGTATACCACTCGTAAAAAGTGGCAGACATAACGCCATATTTCCTTTCCAGGCGTTCCAACTCATGAGAGAGCCGGTGAATATCTTGCACCAGAACGGTTAGTTCCATAGTAAATCCTCCATATCTATACAAAAGCGTCAGCCAGGTAATGTCCTACATTAGCTCACCATTCCACTTCATACGCCCACAGTTCCCGACTTTGGGAACGCAGGCTGCTTTTATCATACCATAGGTTTGGCAACTGCGGTAGACGTTTAATCCGTGCTCCTCCCGGGGGTAGGCGCGTGCAGCGCGATAGCGCCGCAATTAGCGCAGAGCTAATCGCACGGCGCGGCGACGAGGCCCTCACCCACATCGTCGTGATTCGCCGCCGGGATGCGCGCGCGGGCGGCTTTGCCGAGGACGTTGAGCCGCAGGCTGTCGAGGCGGACGACGCCCTCGCGCTGCAGTTGCCGCTCGGCCCAGAGCGCGGCGACGCCGGCGACGTGCGGCGCGGCCATGCTGGTGCCGCTCATGGTGGTGTAGCCGCCGCCGCTGCCGCCGCTGCTGCCGCTGCGGGCGGAGTAGACATCCACGCCCGGCGCGGCGACACTGGCGCGGATGTTGGAGAACGGCGCGACGCTGAACTGCTCGTGCGGCGGCCCGGCGGTGGCGAGCGCGGCCACGGCGACCACGCCGTCAGCGGCAGCCGGCGGCGCGACCTCGATGGTGTAATCCGCGCGGACGTGGCGCTTGCTCTCGTTGCCGGCAGCAGCGACGAGCAGCGCGCCGCTATGCTGCGCCGCGCTGCTCTGCTGCGCCGCGCGCGCGGAGACGAAGGCGCTCAAGGTGTCGAAGAGGCGCACGTTGTCGCGGTACTGCGCCAGCGCCTTTGAGGTCGCCAGGTCGGGTTCCATGCCCTGCTGCATCCACCAGCGCGCCAGGCCGGGGAAGTCGAAGGCCAACGACATGTTGATGACGTGCGCGCCCTCGTCCACCGCCCACTGTATCGCGGCAGCCAGCTCGACGGTGGTGGCGGAACGCTGCATCCCCAACACCTTGCCGATGAGCGCGCGGCGCACGCCCGGCGCGACGCCGATGCGCGTGTCCCCCACGGTCTGCCCGAAAATGGTGCCCGCGACGTGGGTGCCGTGGCCGTGGGGGTCGCCGTCGCCCTCGCCGGTGAAGTCCTTCTGGATGAGCGTGACGCCCTGGAAGGCGGGATGGGCGGCGTCAATGCCGGTATCCAGCACCGCCACGGTGACGCCATACCCGGCGTAGGGACTTTGCAGCGCGCCGACGGCGTAGACGCCCCACGTTGCGCCGTAGATGTGGGGTGGAGAACCGACCCCTTGCGCCGACGGCGCGGCGACGGGTTCGATGAGGCGCAGGGGCATAGGCTGCGCGATGGCCGCCACCTGCCGGTCGCGGCGCGCCTCACGGTAATCCTGCGCGTCGAGCGTCTGCGTTTCCAGGCGGTAGTCCGGCATGGCCACCCCCTTTGGCGTTTCGTCCGAACGCCAGCCGGACGGGTGCAGCGGGTCAAAGCTCTCTGGGGCGGATTCGGTGAGCCGCAAGATAAGGTAGGTCTGTTTTTCCATAGATGGATCTCCTGCGTAATCGTAACTCGTCATCGGTCATCGGTAATCGAGACTGGGTAAAATGTTGCGGGTGCCCGGCTGATGAAAGTTAAGCAAATGTTCCGGCAATTGTATGCGCCGGGGGAAACCGGCTGAAGCCGGTGTGTACACGTGCACACCGACTTCAGTCGGGAAAACCGCGATTCACCCATTACTGAACTAATTTGTGAAACTTCATAAGCCCAGGGCCAAAAGCCGTTGTTTTAGCTGCGGGCGATGGGTTCCACCAACTCCAGCACGCGGCGGATGAGTTGCGCGCTATTGGCATCAATCCCGGCGGTGAGGACGGCGGCATCCCGTTCGCCGGCCCAGAGGCGACGCGCGGGGTCGCGCAGCATCCAGCCCTTTTCTTCCAGGCGCGCCAGCACCGGCTCGATTTGGGCGCGGAGGCTCGCGTCGGCAACGGCGGCGGCGATGTCTTTCAGCAATGGCTCAAATGCCTCTCTGCGCCTTTGCGCCTCTGCGTTAGCCAACTCCCACACCGCCGCGATGGCGGCATCCCCGTTGGGAACGCGGCGGGGCAGACGTTCGCAGAGGGCGGCGAAGCGCACGCCGGCGATGGCCTCCACGCGCGCGACGACGTCCGCGAAGGTGGGTGGCGTGGGCGGCAAATCGGCGTTTGCCAGGTTGCGCAAGGTGGTGGGTAACTGCCCCGATTGTGTTTGTAGCCGGATGACCGCCGCCGCCAGCCGGTGCGCCAGGACGAGGGCCGGGTCGGCGCCCTGGCGTTCCAGGTAATTCGCCAGGTTGTGGTGGCTGATGGCGCAATCTTCCGGCGCGCCGGCCTGGTACCGGTAGCCCAGGGCCGTCTGCTCGAAGCGTAGCGCGGCGGCGCGGTCGCCGACCTCATCCTCCGGGTCGGCCAGGGCGCTATAGTCCGCGCCCAGACCAGCGATGTCTCGCGCGGCTTCATCTACGGCGCGGCAGTCCAGCAGGAGCGCGCGCGCCGCGTCGAAGCGCTTCAGGCGCAGCAGCGGGCCGTAGTCGTTGCAGCGCTTTTGCGCCAGTTTGAGTTCATCGGCACCGATTTCGCGCAGGAGTTGCATAATCTCGGCGTTGAGCGCGAGCGCCCGCTCCCACTGCTCGCTGTACAGGGCGGCGGTGTGACCGGTATCCAGCAGCGCCTCGCGCACATTCCAGGGGTTGACCGTCTCCGGGGCGGCGTCCGCCCCGTCGCCTTTCAAGGGCAGCGCGGCGAACCGTGGTCGCAGCGCCTCCACCGCGTCCAGCACCTCGTCGTACTTGCCCATTGCCGCCAGCACTTGCAGGCGGTAAGTCTCGTCCGCCAGTTGCGTCCACGGCCCCAGGCCGGCGCGGCGGGTGTAGCCGGCCATTTCCGCGGCCACGGCCAGCGCCTCCTCGAAGCGGCTGCCGGCCCGGAGCAGGTTGAGCAGGTTGCCGGCGAGGCCAGAGGCCACGCGATACTCGCCCCCGGCGGCGGCGCGGGCGATGAGGTCGCGCAGCAACGCCTCCGCCTCGTCAAGCCGGCCGGCTTGACGCAGCGCGTTCGCCAGGACGCCGGCGTCAATCAGTTCTCGTTCCGTGCCTGCGGTCGCCTCGGCGATGCGGCGCAGCAGCGGCAGGGCGAAGGCGAGCGTGGCCGGGCTGGCGTCGCGCTGGAGCATCCGTTCCAACAGCACGGCTGCTTCTTCCCACCGTCTCTGGCGCAGCAGGTAGGGGGCGGCGCGGCGCGCGCTGGAAGCCACCATTCCGCTCATACCTTGCATTTCCTGCTTCTGTGCTTGTCGGTGCATCGCAATGTAAAAATTCCCCAATTCCACGTCCGCCGCGTCCAACACGGCGGGGTCGGCCCCGGCGCGGACGGCTTCGGCCACGCCCGGGTGCAGGGTGTAGGTCGCGGCCCCGGCGCTCAGTTGCGCCAACAAGCCTTGCAGGGCGGCAGGGGGCAGTCCGGCGGCTTCGGCCTGCGGCGCCAGTTGCGCCAGCAGGTCGGCCAGGTCTGCGGGCGCAGCGAATTGCGTCGGCGCAGCGCGTTCCACGCCCACCAGCCCGGCGGCTTCCAGCGCGTCCAGCGCGGGCGACCAGGGCGCGTCCGGCCGGCCCAGGCGGGTCAGGAAGTCCTGCCAGTTGGCATCCACAATCTGCCCCTGGCGGTCTTCCGGCTCCAGGCGGCTCAGGAAGGCGAGCAGCAGCCTGGCGGCCGGCGCGAGGCCGTCAGCCAGGTCGCGCGTCCACCCGCGCAGGACGCGGGTGAAGTCGGCCTCGTCCTGGCGCGTTTCGCCCTCCCCGGCTACGCCGGGGCCGCCGGGGCCTCCGGCTTCGCCGGGGGCGAAGAAGGCGTCGAGCGCGCCCGTTCCCGCGCCCGCTGCGGCAGCGTCGGCTTTAGCGGCGGCGACGCGCGCTTGCAACGCAGCCCGGCTATCGGCCCCGCCGTCTCCGGCGGCTTTGTCCGCCAATTCGAGCAGTTTGGGATGGCCCTGCACCACGCGCAACGTGGCGCGCAGCAGGGCCAGCCCGTCCTCGTCCTCGAACAGGCGGCGGAGGCCCGGCAGTTCGCGGGCGAGCAGCGCGCTTTCGGCCAGGCTCAGCGCGTGGATGGCCTCGACGTGCAGGCGGGGATGGCCTTCCAGCCGCGCCGGGCGGCGGCGGGAGGTGAGCACGACGCGCGATGGCCCGGCGTGGGCCAGCAGCGCGTCCACCAGGTCGCCCCACAGTGGGTCGCGCCAGTCGCCGGAGGCGGTGAGCAGGGTTTCCAGGTTGTCCAGCACGAGCAGGAGGGAATACTGCTGCAACAATGCGCGCACGCGGGGCAGGGTGAATTGGCGGAAGCGCGCCGCGTCGTCGAGGGCGGTGGTCAGCCCCAGGCCGGGCGCGTTGAGTTGGCGCTCGATTTCGAAGAGGACGTTGAACAGTTCACCGGCAATGTCGGCCCCTTCTTCAGGGGCGCGATACCAGACGTAGCCCTGGAAACGGCCTTCGGCGTGGCGGTAGGCCAGTTCCAGCGCGCAGGCCGTCTTGCCGGCGCCGGGCATCCCATAGAAGAGCACGCCGCGCCGGTCGCTGCGCGGGGCGAGGGCCTGGCTGGCGCGCAGGAGCGGTTGCAGGCGGCCCACAAAGCGCGCCGGTTCGGGCGGGAAGGCGATGCCCAGCCCGGTCTGCGGCAGGGCGAAGCCCTGGGGCGGTAGGGGGGCGGGGTCAGTGCGAGGGCGGCGGCGGGCGCGCCCACCAGCAGCGGCGTGAACGGGGAAAGGGACGGGCGGGCGGCGGCGCGCAGGGCGTCGTCGAGGGCCAGGTGCAGGGCGGCGGGCAGGGGGCGGCCTTTGTCGAGCAGTTTGGCGTACAGGACGAGCATCAGGTCGGTGGCAAAGGCGTCGTCCACGGGATAGCGCATCGCCAGGGCCGCGCAGCCCAGGCGGGCGGAGAGCGTCTGCGCCAGGCCGGGCAGGACGGTGGGGGCGGTCGGCGGCACTTCCGCGCCCTCCGCGCCTTCCTGGCGGGTGGGCGCGGGGTCAAGTCCCAGGGCGCGGCGGGCGGCAGCGTGGCTGCCGGCGCCGCTGTAACAGGCGTCGAGGATGAGGAGTTTGAGCCGTTCGGCGGTCAGTTCCAGCAGGTCGCCCAGGTCAGCGGCGTCAATCGTGTCGTTGCCGCCGAATTCGTCTTCCAGCAGCAAGGTCCCTTCCGCGCCGTGGCCGGAGAGGTGGATGATGTCCCAGCCAGGGGCTTCTTCGAGGGCGGCGCGCAGCGTTTCGCGCGTGGCGCCGTAGTGGAGCACGCGCAGGACGACGGCCCGGCCCTGCGTCTGGCGCAACTCGCGCGCCAGGCATTGCAGGCCGTAGCGCTCGCGGCGCAGGTTGAGCGGATTGGCGCGCACGGGCAGGCTGAAGGCGGCCAGGATGCGGACGGGCAGGATGCCCGCGGCATCTGTCGGCGGCGGGCAGGCGTGGGCGGGCGTCCCCTCCAGGTGGTAGATGAAGCGGACGCCGGCGCGGTCGAAGCGCGTCCCGTCGGCGAAGCAGGCCAGTTCGAAGGGACGCAGGAGCAGGGCGTTGGCCTGCGCGGGCAGCGTCACCTGGACGGGAGTGGCCGGCGGGTGGCACGCGCGGCGGAGGGCATCGCGCAGCCCACCGAAGACGCGCTCGCCCACCCACGCGCCCAGGCTCGCCAGGCGCGCCTCCACGTCCTGAATGGGGGCATAGTAGTCCACATAGTCGCGCAGGTCGCAGAAGCCCTGGTACTCGCGGCTGGCCGGGTCGAGATGGACGTCGTGGTCGGCCAGGAAGCGGCCGGCGGCGTCGCTGAGGACCCAGCGCCAGCGGGTGGGGTCGAGGTAGTCGGTCAGGGTCAGGTGGAGGGACATGGTGTGCTCCTTTGCCATCCGGTTCTACTAGACTGCATCCATTATAGGCTGTTTTACATTAGGGGTCAAAGGCAGGATATGAAAGGCCATTGAAAGTCACTGAAATTGTGCTACACTGAGAAGTAATAGATGCGAGTGGGAGGGGAAAATGACCGAACATACCATGCGTGAAAGTTCAGGCGTGACGCGCACCGAACGTGGATTGGTGATTGCCGGCACGCGAGTCACGTTGTATTTACTCCTGGACTACGTGCTAGATCAATGGCCAGCGCATTTGATTGCTGAAGAATTGCAGTTATCCCCACTCCAGGTAGAAGCTGCCTTGACCTATATTCGAGAAAACAAGGAAGCCGTGATGGCGGAATACGCGCAAGTGTTACGGCAAACAGAAGACCTGCGGCGATATTACGCCGAACGCAACCGCCCGTACATCGAGCGTATTCAGAAATTGCCGGAAACGCCGCAACGCCGCCGTTTTCGTGAATTGCAGCGTCAGACTGCTCAACGCATTGCCCATGATTACGCTCTTGGCTGACCACGATGTGCAAGGGCAAATCCTCTCTGTTTGCCGGACTGATCGAGCTGGGTTGGACAGAATTGCTGGACTTGAAACTAACCACGTTTGCAGAGCAGGAGTTGCCAGAAGATAGCACGGACGCTCTGGTATGGCGTTATTGTCAAGACCACCACTTGGTTTTGTTGACGGCAAACCGTTCGATGCATGAACCGGAATCGTTGGAAGCGACGTTGCGTCAGTCGAATTCTCCCGAAGCGCTGCCGGTCATCACACTTGTTGACCCACAACGTATGCGCTTCGATACGCACTATCGCCGGCAGTGCGTCTTACAACTGGCTGAAATTCTGTTTGACCTGGATAGCTATCGCGGCTGCCAGCGATTGTTTATTCCATAAACGATTTACAACCTCTCCAACGCCGCTAATAGTTCCCCTTCCTCAATCGCCCCCATCATCCACTGCTCCTGCAATTCGCGCAGGGTGAGGATGGCGGAGGGGCGGCGCAGTTCCACGTCATCCAGCGTGACCGGCGTGTCTATCGCCACGGGACGGATGACGCGCGCGCCTTTCGCCAGGCCGATGGGCAGCAGGCGCTCGGCGCGGGCGATTTCGTAATGGTCAATGGAGCTGTAGTAGGTCGTCCCGCCGATGCCGTCCAGCACGTCGCCGGGCTGCAAGGCGCGCTTGGCGACGGCGAAGACTTCGGAGACGAGGCGGTCCAGCGGTTGCATATTCGATTGGCCGCGCAGGGCGAGCATGGCGCACGTCAGCGGCACTTCGATGCTGCACAGGTGGTAGGGGCGGAAGAGCGTGTAGTACGGGCCGTTGCCCATATCGCGCAGCACCATCGCCTCACGCAGGCGCGGGTGGTCGGTGCGGACGATGAGGAACACGCCCGGCGCGACCTTGCCCGTGCCGAAGTCCACCACGCCGATGCGGTTGAGGATGCCGCCATCTTCTTTGAGACGGTAAACCTTCTCCAGAATATCGCGGTGGGTGACGGGGCCGTGCATCCCGCGCACGTCGGGGACGAGGCCGGTGGCGTTGGAGACCGCCGCCATTTCGATCATCGTCTTGCTGCCGTCCACGAATTCTACCAGCATCGCCGGGTTCAGCCCGCGCCGCGCGGCTTCTTTGGCGATGGCGGGATCGTCGGGGCTGGCGTGGTAGTCCAGCGGGTTGTTCTTGCCCTTGCCCGCCGCGACGATGGTGAAGCCGAGGGCGGTGGCGAAGTCGTACAGTTCCTTGCAGGCCGCCGGTTCGTCGCCGGCCGCCAGCGCATAGAGCACGCCCTGCTGCTCGGCGTACCAGCGCAGCAGCGGCCCCACGGTGATGTCGGTCTCGACGTTCATCATCGCCAGGTGATGGCCGGCGCGCGCCGCCCGCAGCGCCGCCCGCGCCCCCACTTCCGGCGCGCCGGTGGATTCGAGCAGCACGTCTATCTGCTGCATGTCCGTAATCACGCGATAGTCGGTGGTGTAGACGCGCTTGCCCGCCAGTACGGCGGCGTCCGCTTCCTCGGCGGTGGACGCGGCGACCACGGCGGCGTCAATGCGCGCGATGGCGTAGGCGTCGCGCGCGCGCTGCGGATCCAGGTCGGCGGTCGCCACGACAGCGATGCCCTGCATCACGCTTGTCTCGGCCACGACATCCGTGCCCATTTGCCCCGCGCCGATCAGCCCGATTTTGACAGGATTGCCCGCTGCGGCGCGGGCGGCCAGTTCAGTGTGTAGTCCGATCATTTTTCTCTCCTCGCATCAAATAAACCGCGAATCACGCGAATCTTCGCTAATTTTTTATTAAAATTCGCGTAGATTAGCGAGATTCGCGGTTAAAATCAGATCACGAATCTACACGAATTTTCACGAAGGGGAAAAATTAGTGTAGATTCGTGAAGATTAGTGGTTAAATTTTTTGCGGCGTGACAATTACTTTCAATCCCGCGCCGCTCGCGGCGGTCTCGAAGGCTGTGGCGATTTCATCCAGCGGGAAGGTGTGGGTGATGAGCAGCTCCGCCGGGATGAGGCCGCGTTGCAGGGCGTCGAGTGCGAGGGCGTGCATCGTCGGGTGGTACGAGAACGCGCCGACGACTTCGATTTCGCCGTAGTGGATGCGGTTGCTGTCGAGCGTGACCGTGGGGTTGGCTTTGGGCAGCCCGCCGAAGAGCGCCACACGCCCGCCTTTGCGGACGATTTCCACGGCTTGCGTCTGCGTCGCGGCGACAGGATTGGCGCAGATGACGATGTCCGCGCCGACGCCGTCGGTCAACGCCCGCACGCGCGCGCCTAGGTCTGCGGCGAACGGGTCCACGATGGCGTCCGGCGCAAAGCGCGCGGCGACCTCGCGGCGGTCGGCGTTTGGCTCGGAGATGATGACCCGCGCGCCGCGCGCCTTCGCAATGGCGATGTGCAGGCAGCCAATCGGCCCAGCGCCCATGACGACGACGGTATCCTCTAGCGAAGTCCCCGCTTTGGCGTGACACGCTAGCACGGAACTCGCCGGTTCGGAGAGCGCCGCGTGCAGACTGGAGAGGCCGTCGGGGATGGGATGGACGATGCCTAGCGTGAGGACTTCGTGCGTGAGCGTCATCTGCTCGGCAAAGCCGCCGGGATAGCCGGGCGTGATGCCCAGGAAGTGCAGATTGTCGCACAGGTTGAACAACCCGCGCCGGCAGTAGTAGCACGTCCCGCAGTGGATGTCCGGCGCGACGGCCAGCCGGTCGCCGACGGCGTAGCCGCTGCATTGCGCCCCCACCGCGATGACGGTCCCCGCCGCCTCGTGCCCGGCGACGATGCCCGGCCTACCGGCGAAACTGCCCGCGCCCGGCGGCGGGCCTTCCTTCCATCGCCGCAGGTCGGAGCCGCACACGCCGCACGCTTCCACACGCAGCACCAGGCCGTCGTCCGGCGCGACCGGGTCAGGTATGTCGCGTACTTCATAAATGCCAGGTTGCGTCAAAAAAGCCGCTTTCATCTCATACCTTCCAATATGGCCGCTATGCGTTGGCGGCGAGTTTAACGCCCACCGCCCCGCCGGGATGCGTTTGCCCGAACGCCTCTTGGGTGTAGCCGCGCAATTCGAGCAGCAGGACGCACAGCACGTCCCCCGCCGCGCCGTTGACGAGCGAGCTGCCCGTCGCCACCATGCCGTAGGGGTCCACATCACCCTCGGCCTTGACGACGAACACGGCGTCACACATCTGCGCCAGCGGCGACTCCGGCGCTTCGGTCTGCGCGATGAGCTTCGCGCCGCGCGCTTTGGCGATCTCCGCGAAGCGGTTGACTTCCGCGCTGCGCCCGCCTTTGGAGATGATGTACACCACGTCGTTGGGCGTCACCGCGCCGGAGCCGCCGTGCAGCGCGTCGGCGGCGTCAATGCACAACGCCGGCGCGCCGGAGCACGAAAGCAGGTGCGCGAGTCGCTGCGCGATGGCGTGCGATGTGCCCGCGCCCGTCACCAGGATGTGGCCCTGGCAGTGTAACAGCAGCGAGACAACGTCCGCCAGGTCCTCAGTGATTTGATCGGCCAAGCGTTGCACCGCCTGCGCTTCCCGCGCGACGATAGCTTTGGCCCAGTTGACCAGTTCGGTGGGGGTCATGGTTTCCATATTCACTCCTTTGAGCGTTGGAACGTTGGAACGTTTGAACGTTGCAGCGTTATGCCTTCGGCATCAACGGTCTTTTGTTGGGGATACCGGGGCGGCGGGGATAGTGTGGCGGCGTGGCGGCGACTTTGTCCAGGATGACGAGGTAGCGCGTTTCGGCCAGGCCGCGCAGTTCGATGGGCACGAGTCGCCGGACACGCCCGCCCAATTGCTGGATGGCCCATTCGCCGCGCTGGACTTCGGCCGGCGCGCCTTCGCCCTTCTGCGCCAGCACGCGCCCGCCAATTTTGACCAACGGCAGCAGATACTCCGCCAGGATGGGCATATCGGCGACGGCGCGCGCGATGGCCCAGTCATAACGCTCGCGGTGCATCGGATTCTGCCCCGCTTCTTCTGCGCGCCCTTGTTCCACGATGACGCCTTCCAGGCCGAGGCGCTGGGTGACTTGTTCGAGGAACCCGACCTTTTTGGCGGTGGCTTCTAGTAGCGTCAACTTGATCCCCGGACAGAGTAACTTGAGCGGCAAGCCAGGAAACCCCGCGCCGGTGCCGACGTCAATGATGGATTTGCCGCTGAAGCGCTCGCCGCTTTCGAGCGCCTGGAAACAGGAGAGTGAATCGAGAAAATGCCGCACTTGCACACCCGCATCGTCAGTGATGGCGGTGAGGTTGAAATGCCGGTTGGATTCCACCAACATCTGCTGGTAGATGCTCAGGGCTTCCAGATGTTCTGGCGTCAACCGGATTTGTAATTCGCGCGCGCCTTCGATCAACTGCTGCACACTATCCCATCCTTGAGAAAGTTTAGCGAGAGAGCATTTCGCTTATTATACCCGACAAAGAGCATTTCCGTAACGGCAAGTTGGCGCTGCCGTTTGCCTCTTACCTTGATCGGACTATACTGGAAGAAACGCTCGTGCTTCATAGATAAATTTGATGAAAATCGCATTTGATTAACGACTATTTGACGGTTCAATCTGAAGGAGGAATCTATGACGCTTCCCGCTATTCCTATGGACGAGACGATTGAATTTTTGGTTGGGCTGTTGAATACCCCCAGTCCCACCGGCGACTCGGAACAGGCGATGGCCTACGTGGAGCAGGCCGTCCGTGATCTACCTTTGATCATCAACCGCACTCTTAAAGGCGGGCTGGTGTTGACGTGGCCCGGCGATGCTGCGCATCCGCGTGCTTTGACCGGGCACGTGGATACGTTGGGAGCGATGGTCAGGCAAATCAAGAGCAACGGGCGACTGGAACTGACAGGCATTGGTGGGTTCGACTGGCATTCCGTCGAAGGTGAGGGCTGCACGGTAGCCACGGCAGCAGGCCAGCACTATCGCGGCAGCATCTTGCCGATTATGGTTTCCGTTCACATTCACGGGGCTGAAGTACGTACCCTGGAGCGCAAGCAGGAGAACTACGAGGTACGCCTGGATGTGCTGACCCTCGATCAGGAGATGACTGAGGCGTTGGGTATTGAGGTGGGGGACTTCGTCTATTTTGACCCGCGCGTGGAAGTGACCAATGGGTTCATCCGCTCGCGCCATTTGGATGACAAGGCCGGTGTGGCCTGCATCTACGGCGCATTGCTGGCGCTGCACCGGGCGGGTCTCGCGCCGCGCTACCGGCTGGACGTGCTGATCTCGAACTACGAGGAGGTCGGCCATGGGGGGGCGGTGGGCATCCCCGCCGACGCACAGGAGTTAGTGACGGTGGATATGGCTGCCGTTGGCGAGGGGCAGAATTCGAACGAGTTCAGTGTGGGGATCTGCGCCAAGGATTCCGGCGGACCGTATGATCTGGGCTTACGGCGGCGGCTAGAGCAGTTGGCAGGGGAAAACAACATCGCCTTCAAGGTTGACACCTATCCCAACTACGGCTCTGATGGCGAAGCCGCCTTGCGCGCTGGCGCGGATCTCAGGGTCGCGCTGATCGGGCCGGGAGTAGATGCTTCGCACGCTTACGAGCGCACGCACCGGAATTCGATTGAGGCAGTCGCCCGCTTGCTCGTGGCCTATCTCCTTCAAGATTAGTCCTGTTGATAGCTTACCTGACTTTTGAAAGGCAAGTCTATGCTGAATTCGGAGATTCCGTACCTGACGGCTGAGTTGCCGGGTATTGGCGGCAAGCTGCGCGTCGAAATTGACGACTTTATCGTTGAAGAAATTCCCGCCTATGCGCCATGTGGCGCGGGTGAGCATACATTCTTCGGCGTCGAAAAGCGCGACATTTCAACGTTGGCGCTGATCCAACAGCTTGCACAGGCGTTGGGCATCGCCGAGCGCGAGATCAGCAGCGCCGGGTTGAAGGATGCGCGCGCTGTGGCGCGGCAGACGCTGTGTGTCCAGTGGATTCCGCCGGAGAAGATTCTGGCGTTGACGTTAGATAAAGCGCGGATTCTCTGGGCAAAACGGCACACCAACAAGCTGCGCAGCGGCCACTTGCGCGGCAACCGCTTCACGCTGCGCATCCGCGACGTGCATCCAGACGCCGCAGCGCGCACCGCGGCCATCGCCGCACAATTGCTGGCGCGCGGCGTCCCCAATGGGTATGGGCGACAACGCTTCGGTAATCGCGGCAACAACCACGAGATGGGGCTGTTGCTGTTACGCAACGACCGCGCGGCGCTGCGGGCGCACGGTATCCACCATCTCTCCTACAAGATGCGGCAATTCCTTATCAGCGCGGTACAATCGGCGCTCTTCAACACTGTGCTCGCGGCGCGCATCCGACGCGGCTTGTTGGACGATGTCTTGCCCGGCGACGTGGCGCGCAAGGAGGAGACCGGTGGCATCTTCATCGTGGAGGATGCGGATGTGGAACGTCCGCGCGTCAAAGCGTGGGAGATCAGCGCCACCGGACCGATCTACGGCTACAAAATGCTGGTGGCCCAGGCTGAGGCCGGGGTGTTGGAAGCCGCCATCCTCGCAGAAGCCGGGATTGCACCTGTGGACTTTCGCCCGTTCCAAGCCAAAGGCAGTCGCCGCCCACTGCGCTATTATCCCGAAGGGCTGGCATGGCAGATGGAAGGGACAAACGTGCTCACACTCTCGTTTTTCGCGCCCAAAGGGGCGTATGCCACGCTGCTGCTGCGCGAGTTGATGAAGACGGATGCCGTCCTTGACGAAGAAGATGAGGCGGACGACGATACATAAAGCGTGAAACGTGAAAATGACTGCACATTTTACGCTTTCCGTTTTTACGAATCTTTTTTCAAAGGATTCTCTAATCTATTGTTAACGCTTTGCTAATTGTTCTATGCGATACTTGATAGGAGAACCCTGTATGGGCTGGAAACGAATAAAGCGCCCGGATTGGAGGGGAAAATGGACAAAAAACAAAGCAAAAAAGTGGGCTTCTCCGCGATCTACTTGATCGTGGCGCTATTGTTGGCGGGACTGTTCCAACAATTGATATTTCAACCGATGGTCATCCGCTGGACGGAGGTGCCGTACAGCCGCTTCCTTGAGCAATTGGCGGCCGGCGAGATCGCCGAAGTTACGTTGACGGCGGATCGCATTATGTACACCTGCTGCGGAGATGCGGCGGCGGCTGCGCAGGGTCGGGTCCATAACGTCGTGCGGGTGGACGATCCCGACCTGATCCAGCGCCTGGTGGACGCTGGGGTGACGTTCTCCGGTGAAGCCCCCACCAATGCGCTATTGCCGGCGCTGCTGGGGTGGATCATCCCGATGCTACCGTTGGGCTTGATCTGGTATTTCGGCCTGCGGCGGATGGGGCAGGCCGGGGCGGACGTGATGTCCATCGGCAAGAGCAAGGCGCAGGAGATCACCGGCGAGAAAACCGGCATCAAGTTTGAGAACGTCGGCGGCGTGGATGAAGTCGAAGTCGAGCTGAAAGAGATCATTGACTTCCTCAAAGACCCGCAACGTTTCACGCGCCTGGGCGCGAAATTGCCCAAAGGCGTGCTGCTCGTCGGGCCGCCCGGCACGGGCAAGACGCTGCTGGCGAAAGCCACGGCCGGAGAGGCGGGGGTGCCGTTCTTCTCCATCAGCGGCTCCGACTTCGTGGAGATGTTCGTCGGCGTGGGCGCAGCGCGCGTGCGCGATCTCTTCGAGCAGGCCAAACATCGCGCGCCGTGTATCGTCTTCATTGACGAGATTGATGCTATCGGCCAATCCCGTTCCACGGTGGGGGCGCTCGGCTCCAACGACGAGCGCGAGCAAACGCTGAACCAGTTGCTGGCCGAAATGGACGGCTTCCAGCCTAATCTCGGCGTTATCATCATGGCGGCGACCAACCGACCCGAAATCCTCGACCGGGCGCTGCTCCGCCCTGGACGTTTCGACCGGCAAATCCAGGTGGGCTTGCCGACCGAGGTGGGGCGGCGGCAAATTCTTGACATCCACACCAAAGGCGTGCAGTTGGGGCCGGATGTGGATTTGGGGCGCATCGCGCAGATCACTGCCGGTTTCTCAGGCGCAGACCTGGCGAATATCGTGAACGAGGCCGCGCTGTTGGCTGTGCGTAGCGAGCGCGAGGCGGTGACAATGGGCGACTTTGACCTCGCCATCGAGCGCGTCGTCGCCGGGTTGCAGCGCAAAATCACGCTCAAGCCCGAACTCAAGCGCCGCGTGGCCTATCACGAGGGCGGGCACGCGCTGGTTGCGCAGTTGCAGCCTGACACCGATCCCGTCCACAAGGTCAGCATCATCCCCACGGCGAAGGGCGCGCTGGGTTACACGATGCAGATGCCGGAAGAGGACACGTATCTCATGAGCAGGCGCGAGCTGGAGGAGCGTCTGGCCGTGATCCTGGGTGGGCGCGCGGCGGAACTGCTCATCTTCAATGATACCTCCACAGGCGCGGCGAACGATCTGGAGGTCGTCACGGCGCTGGCGCGGCGGATGGTGACGGAGTTCGGGATGACGGAGGCGCTTGGGCCGGTGCGTTACGCGATGGACGCCGGGACGAGCTATCTGGGGCGCTTCGACGGTCTGCGGCAAGACATCAGCCCGGAGACGGCGACGTTGATTGACAAAGAGACGCGCCGCATCATCGAAGATGCCGAGCGGCGCGCCGTGGAATTATTGCAGCAGCACAGCGACGCGCTCCATGAGATCGCGCGCATTTTGCAGGAGAAGGAAGTCATCAGCGGCGACGAAATCAAACGTTTGGCGCAAAAGCCAGTGTAAATTAACCTGTTGCAAAGCCTGATTTTGGCGGTAGAATAGAAAGAACTAGGGCGAGGAGCGCCCGAGGTTATGCTGGGTGAGTCACAGGAGCGTATAGGCTGGTTTTGTGAATGTGAAACCCGGAAGCGGGAAACCACACTCCATGACATTGACGCTGAGGAGAAATTATGGGTGGGAGTGAACTCCCTTTGCTTGAAGTCCAAAACCGACTTCGCTATCACTTCTTACAAACCGACCTGTTAGAACTTGCGTTGACCCATCCTTCGTATGCTCATGAGCATCCTGAAGCAGGAGGCGAGGAGCACCACAACCAGCGTTTGGAATTTTTGGGCGATGCAGTCCTGGATTTTCTGGTCGCAGCCTGGCTATACCGGACCTATCCAGATTTTTCCGAGGGTCCTTTGACCCGCTTACGGGCGACATTAGTTTGCACGACGACATTGGCGGCGCTCGCGCAGCGTCTTGGACTTGGCGACGCTCTACGGCTAGGACGTGGGGAAGAAGAGAGCGGCGGCAACGCGCGCGCGGCGAATCTGTGTGACGCGCTAGAAGCTCTGGTGGGCGCGCTTTATCTGGACGGCGGCCTGGAAAGTGCCTGGCAACGCCTCGAACCGTGGTTTGTACAGGAAGTGCAGACGATTCTTCGCGCTGGCGCCGACGTTGACGCCAAGTCGCGTTTTCAAGAGTGGGCGCAAGCCGAGCGGGGTATCACCCCCGTCTACCAGATTGTTAATGAAGCAGGCCCTGACCACGCAAAGCTGTTCACGGCGCAGGTCTTGCTGAATGAGCAAGTGGCCGGCGAAGGACAAGGTTCCAGCAAGCGCCTGGCCGAACAATCCGCCGCCCAAGCTGCTCTCAACGCTTTGACTTGATAGCTGGATGCTGGAAACTGGATACTGGATGCTAGATACTGGAAACTGGATACTGGAGAGTATCGCTCTTAACTCTTAACTCGTTACCGATTACCAATCTCTAAGGACTACAACTCCATGATGCGTTTTGACCGTTTTACCGAGCGTGCGCAAGAAGCGGCGCAGCGGGCCGTGGAATTGATGACACGCTACGGCCACAGTCAAGTAGACGTAGAGCACCTGCTCATGGCTTTGATCCAACAGCAGCAGGGCACTGTTCCGGCGCTGTTGGTGGAAATGGGCGCAAATCCCGGTCAATTATCCGAAGCCCTCGACATGATTTTACGCCAGACCTCTCGCCCCGGCATCTACGGCGCGGGCGGCGGACAGCAGATTTTCATCACCCCGCGCGTCAAGCGTGTACTCGACCTCAGCCAGGAAGAAGTCACCAACCTCAAAGACGAGTACATCTCCACCGAGCATCTGTTCCTGGCGATCACGTTGGAACGCAACACCGGCGTCGCGCGTCTGTTGGCCGATAGCGGTATCACCCACGACCGGACGCTGGAAGTGGTGCAGAAGATGCGCGGCGGCCAGCGGCTCACCAATCCCCAGGCCGAGGCGCAGTTCCGCGTGTTGACGCGCTTCAGCCGCGATCTAACCCAGTCGGCGCGCGAGCAGAAACTCGATCCCGTCATCGGGCGGGATGGCGAAATTCAGCGCGTCATCCAGATCCTCGTGCGCCGCACCAAGAACAACCCCGTGCTGATCGGCGAACCGGGCGTGGGCAAGACCGCCATCGTCGAAGGGCTGGCGCAGAAGATCGCCAACGACGACGTGCCCGAAATCCTCAAAGGTAAGCGCCTGGTGCTGCTCGATCTCGGCGCCCTGGTCGCCGGGACGCGCTTCCGCGGCGAGTTCGAGGAGCGGCTCAAGGCCATTCTCGAAGAGGTGCAAAAGGCCGAAGGCGAAATCGTGCTGTTCATTGACGAGCTGCACACCGTCGTCGGCGCGGGGAACGCGCAGGGGGCGCTGGACGCCTCCAACATGATCAAGCCGGCTCTGGCGCGCGGCGAATTGCAGTGCATCGGCGCGACGACGCTGGACGAATACCGGCAGTATATCGAGAAAGACGGCGCGCTGGAACGCCGGTTTGCGCCGGTCTTTGTGGACGAGCCTTCGGTGGAAGACACGATTGCGATGTTGGGCGGCTTGCGCGACCGCTACGAGGCTCACCACAAAGTCCGCATCTCCGATGAGGCCCTCACCGCAGCGGCGCGGCTGGCGCATCGTTACGTCACTGACCGGCATCTCCCCGACAAGGCGATTGATATTATGGATGAAGCTGCCGCCCGCTTGCGTGTGGCGCTCTACACTTTGCCGCCGGACTTGAAGCAGATGGAGGCCGAGATCAACCGTCTGCGCGCCGAAGAAGAAGCCGCTGGCAACACCCGCGACTACGAACGCGCTGCTGAACTCAAAGTGCAGCGCCTGCGCCTGGAGCAAACCTTCACCGAACAACGCGAGGAATGGCTGAGCCGCCACCAACTCGACGAATTGGTGGAGGCCGAGGATATCGCGGCGGTTGTCTCGGCGTGGACCGGCATCCCGGTCTACCAGGTGTTGGAGAAGGAAGCCGACAAGTTGTTGCGGATGGAAGAGGCGGTGCAGCAGCACATCATCGGCCAGGACGAAGCTATCAGCGCCATCGCTGACGCCATCCGCCGGGCGCGCGCCGGGTTGAAGGACCCGCGCCGGCCCATCGGCAGCTTCCTCTTCCTGGGCGCTTCGGGCGTCGGCAAGACCGAGACGGCGAAGGCGTTGGCGGGCTTCCTCTTCGACGACGAAGACGCGCTGCTGCGCATTGATATGAGCGAGTACCGCGAGTCGCACACCATCTCGCGACTTTTTGGCGCGCCGCCAGGGTACGTGGGCTACGACCAGGGCGGGCAGTTGACCGAGTCCGTGCGGCGGCGTCCCTACCAGGTGGTGCTGTTTGACGAAATCGAGAAGGCGCACCCGGATGTGTGGAACGCGCTGCTGCAAATCCTCGACGAGGGCCGGCTGACCGATGGACAAGGGCGCGTCGTTGATTTTCGCAACACGGTCGTCATTATGACCTCGAATATCGGCACCACCTACGGGAAGCGCGGCGGCGCTTTGGGCTTTGCCCGCGGCGACGATCAGCAAGACGAGGAAGCGCGCCGCCGGACACTCGCTGCGCTCAAAGAAACGTTCCGCCCGGAGTTCATTAACCGGGTGGATGAGATCGTTGTTTTTGCCAACCTCACGCTGGACGATGTGACGCGGATCGTGGATTTGCAGATGCAAGAAGTGCAAAAGCAGCTTGCTGATTACGACCTGCATGTGGAGTTGACGCCGGCGGCCAAGCGTTGGCTGGCCGAGCAGGGCTTCGATCCCCAGTTTGGGGCGCGTCCTCTGCGCCGGGTCATTCAGCGGCACGTTGAAAGTCCGCTGAGTGTGCAAATCCTACGCGGCAATTTTGGTACTGGCGCGCACATTCTCGTTGATGTGGGCGCTGAAGGTCTGGCATTTAGCGCGGAAGCCTCTCCTCTCTCTCCGGCTGTTGTGCCAGAGCCTGAGATGCAAGAGGTGGAATGTTGATTTTGGTGCTTGAAAAGGAGGTGATTTCCTCGACATTATGTGATATAGATCAGGAAGGCGCAGTTTTGTAATACGTTTACTCACATACTTTGCATAACAAATCAGGAGGATTACGAATGCGTAAGAACGTTTTGGCTCTACTGTCTGTGCTCTTGGTCGCCAGTATGCTGCTGAGTGCCTGCGGCGGCGGCGGCGGCGGCAAGTTCAAGATCGGGCTGGTCACCGACGTTGGGCGGGTCAACGACCGCAGCTTCAACCAATCGGCGTGGGAAGGCGTGCAACAGGCCGGTAAGGAACTCAATGCTGAGGTGAAGTACATTGAGACGACCGATGCCAAGGACTACGAGAACAACATCAAGCAGTTTGCGGATGAAGGCTACGATCTCGTTGTCACCGTCGGTTTTGCGCTAGGCGATGCCACCATCAAGATGGCGAAGGCATACCCGAAGATTAACTTCATCGGTGTGGACCAGTTCCAGAGCGAGACCCTCCCGAACCTGACCGGTCTGGTCTTTCACGAAGATCAGTCGGGTTATCTGGCTGGTGTTTTGGCCGCCCACTTGACCAAGAGTGGCACCATCGCTGCTGTGTTGGGCACCGACCTGGTTCCCCCGGTGGTGGCCTTCAACGAGGGCTACATTGCCGGTGCGAAGTCGGTTAAGCCTGACATCAAGATCATCTCCACCTATCACCCCGGCGAGATTAGCCAGGCGTTCGTTGACCCCGAATGGGGTGCGGCGACCGCGGCGCAGGCGATTGACCAGGGCGCGGATGTGATCTTCGGCGCGGGCGGTATGACGGGCAACGGCGCTCTGGAAGAGACGGCGACGCACGCGGGTCTCTACTGCATCGGCGTGGACACCGATCAGTGGGAGACGGTCCCCGGCGCGCAGCCTTGTCTGGTTTCCAGCGCGATGAAGCTCATCACGCCGGGTGTTGTCGAGCTGGCGAAACTGGCGAAGCAGGGCAAATTCCCGGGCGGCAACTACTTCGGCGGCGCGGGGTTGGCCCCGTTCCATGACTTTGACAGCAAGATTCCTGCCGACGTCAAGAAAGCCATTGAGGCCGTTGACAAGGGCCTCAAGGATGGTTCCATCAAGACCGGTTACGGTCAATAAGCTTTAACTGCATAGGGGAAGGTGTGCAAACACCTTCCCCGTTTGTTCTTTGGCATAATACAGCGATGCTCCCGTCCCCGTCTCGGGGACGGGCTGTAGTTGCTCAGAGTGTGTCTTGGGTAATCCCGTCCTGGGGTCGCCGGGCAGGATTGTGGGTTGGGGAGGAGAAATTGCCATCTCTTATCTCGGTCGCCGAACAGTTCGATTTTGGTGGCAAAGTGCTCGACGTGCAACGCTACGGTTCGGGCAATGTTAACGATACTTTTCTAGTCACGCTAGACTCAGGCTCCTATGGGAAGGCCATCCTGCAACGGGTCAACCAACAAGTCTTTCGCCGCCCCGAGTTGATTATTCTGAACATGCGCGCTTTTATGGATCATATACGCGCTGACATAAGTATGGCTGCCGATCCTGCAGATCGCCGGTGGGAGATGCCTGATATCATCCCCACCAAAGGCGGCGCGGATTACTTTGTGGATTCCGAAAAAGGTTTTTGGCGCGCGACAACCTTTGTCGCAGGGGCGCAGACGTATGACACGATCCAGAGTCGCCATCATGCCGGAGAAATTGGTTACGCGCTTGGCAAATTCCACAGTCTGATCAGCGGTATGGCGACAGAGAAACTGTATGACACGCTCGAAGGGTTTCATATCACGCCCCGGTACCTGGCGCATTATGATGAAGTTGTCGCCAACCATGACTACCCATCGTCGCCCGACGTCCACTACGCGGCGAATTTCGTCGCGCAACGCCGGGGCTGGGCCTCCGTTTTGGAGGATGCCGTCGCGCGTCATGAATTAGCGATCCGCCCAATTCACGGCGATCCCAAGGTCAACAATATCATGATTGACGACGTCACCGGCCAGGCCGTCAGTGTGGTGGATTTGGACACGGTGAAACCGGGGTTGGTCCATTATGATATCGGGGACTGTCTGCGCTCGTGTTGCAATCCTCTGGGTGAAGAGACCTGCGCCTTTGATGCAGTCAGATTTGAAACCGATCTGTGCCAGGCGATTTTGGAAGGATACCTTTCTCAGGCGCGGTACTTTCTGCACGACAGAGATTATGCTTACATTTATGATGCCGTCCGTCTCATTGCGTTTGAGTTAGGGTTACGGTTTTTTACCGACTACCTGGAAGGCAACGTATATTTCAAAACGAAGGATGCTGAACACAACCTGTGTCGCGCGCTGGTTCAATTCCGTCTGACGGAAAGTATTGAAGCACAGGCGGGTGACATTCAGGCGATTATCAGTGCTCAGTCGCCAGCCAACCGCAATTAGCGATGCGCCAGCGGCAATCGGCTTGGTTGTGGCTGAAAGCTGGTAACTGACGGCTTATGGAGGTGTAGCTTGGAACACTTGAGGGATACAAACAAGACTTCATTGCTGAAAGCTGTGCTACGGACAGTGCGTATGCCGTTATTGGCTATTACCACGGCCTTGCTGATCGGTGCAATTGTGATGCTCTTATCAGGTGATAACCCGCTGGCAGCATATTGGGGTTTATTGCGGGGCGCGGTGGGCAGCTTATCGGCGCTTTCGCAGACGATTCGTAAGGCCACGCCGTTTATTTTGACGGGACTTTCGGTGGCCTTTGCGTTCAAAGCCGGGCTGTTTAACATTGGCGCTTCCGGGCAGTTCTTGATGGGGACAATTTTCTCGGTGGCCGTGGGGGTAAGTTTCCAGGGTCTGCCGGCCGTGATTCATCTCCCGTTGGCGCTCCTGGCCGGGATTGTCGGCGGCGCGCTGTGGGGCGGGATTGCCGGTTGGTTGAAGGTCTGGAAGGGGGCGCACGAAGTCATCACCACGATCATGCTCAACTACATCGCCTCATTGTTTGCCAGTTGGACGGTGTATGCTGGCGGCACCGCTGGGCAGAAGCCGGGTCCGCTTTCGGACCCGGAAGCGGCTGCCCGCGCCATTTCTGAGACACGGGATGTGCTGGAGAGTGCGCGGATTCCGCAGTTGCTGCCGCAGCTTTTTGACCGTGTCCATTGGGGCGTTATTCTGGCTCTGGCGATGGCTGTGTTGGTCTGGTGGGTGCTGTGGAAGACGACATTGGGCTTTGAGATTCGTACCGTCGGCCAGAATGCGCACGCAGCGCACTATGCGGGCATCCGCGTGGGCCGGACGATGGTGTTATCCATGGCGATTGCGGGGGGGCTGGCCGGGCTGGCCGGCGCTGTGGAGACTTTGGGCCTTAACTACAAGTTCGCGCCAGAGTTCACCGGCGGGGTCGGCTTCGAGGGCATCACGATTGCGTTGCTCGGGCAAACCCATCCATTCGGCGTGGTCCTGTCCTCGTTTTTGATGGGCGGACTGTACGCCGGTTCGGCGAAGATGCAATTTGATTCCGGCGTTGATCGCCAAATCATTCAGGTTGTCCAGGCGCTGGTTTTGGCGTTTGTGGCCGCCCCGGAAATTATCCGTTTCTTGTACCGCTTGCGCAAGCCCACACCGGAAGAGACATTGCAACAAGCCACGGCGGCTTCGAGTTGGAGTCAGGAGTAGGAGGGCATGATGGGCGCATCAAATAAAAAACAGAACGGACAGAATACACTCTCGGCGCTGACCCGCCTGACTTCCCGCTGGAGTTGGATCGCCTTGATCGTGATTTTCACATTCGCCATCCTGGTGGATCGAACGGCATTGCGCGAGAGCTGGTTACGCTTGTTCTTGGGGAAGAGCGCGCTCAACTTTGCGCTACGGGCCGCCGTCCCGCTCACACTGGGCGCGTTGAGCGGCGTGATCTGTGAACGTTCCGGCATCATCAATATCGGGATTGAGGGGATGATGCTGGCCGGCGCGTTCGGCGCGTTTGTTGTCAAAGTCAAAGTTGACGCTCTGGGCGCATCGTTTTTGCCGCTGAGCCTTTTCCTGGCGACGATGACCGCGCTGCTGGTCGGCGGCATTATGGCTTACATCCACGCCCTGTTGAGTATCCGCTACAAAGTGAACCAGATCATCAGCGGTACGGTCATCATCACTTTGGCGACCGGGCTGACCACTTTCTTTTTCAATCCCGATTGGAACAGTAAGGGCAAGTTCGGTAATATCACCATTCCCTTGCTTTCCAAGGTACCGCTGCTTGGCGAAGTCCTCTTTTCCAACGGACTGATCACCTATCTGGCACTGATTCTGGTGATCGCCATGCAGATATTGCTTTTTCACAGCAAATGGGGATTGCGCACGCGCGCCATCGGCGAGCATCCGCGCGCTGCCGATACGATGGGTATCAACGTCAACAAGATGCGCTACTACAACACCGTCGTCGGCGGGATGCTGGCCGGGTTGGCGGGGGCCTTCCTGGTGCTGGAAGCCGTGGGACAGTTTAAGGAAGGGATGACCGCCGGACGCGGCTTCATCTCGCTGGCGGCGATGATCTTTGGCAACTGGACGCCGGTGGGGTCGTTTGGCGCGGCGCTGCTCTTCGGCTATACCCAGGCGCTGCAAAACGAATTCCTCCTCGCTGGCATTACAAGTGTCCCCCGCCATTTCATCAGTATGTTGCCCTACGTGGTGACCATTGTGGCCGTGACCGGCTTTGTCGGACGCACGCGCCCGCCGGCCGCTGAGGGTCAGGTCTACGAATCGGAGTAAAGCCATGGACACAGACGTTGTTCTTGAAGCACGGAATATCACCAAACAGTTCCCCGGCGTATTGGCGAACGATCACGTCAGCTTCCAACTGCATCGCGGCGAAATCCTGGCGCTGCTCGGCGAAAACGGCGCCGGCAAGAGCACGCTGATGAACATCATCTACGGGCTGTATCACCAGGACGAAGGCGAAGTCCTTATCCAGGGCGAGCCGTTCCGCGCCACCAGCCCGCGTGATGCGATTGTGCGCGGCGTCGGCATGGTCCACCAGCACTTCCAACTCGTCGAGCCGATGACGGTGACGGAGAACATCATCCTCGGATCGGAGGTCATGCGTGACAAGGTCTTCCTCGACATCAACCGCGCGCGCATCCAGGTGGATGACCTTTCCCGGCGCTACGGCCTGGAAGTGGATCCTGACGCCATCATCGAGGATTTGCCCGTTGGCGTCCAGCAGCGTGTGGAGATCATCAAAGCGTTGTACCGCGAGGCGCAAATCCTGATCCTGGACGAGCCGACGGCGGTGCTCACGCCGCAGGAAATTGAAGACCTGTTCCGCGTGATGCGGCATCTGGTGTCTCAGGGGCACTCGATCATCTTCATCACGCACAAGCTGAAAGAAGTGCTGGCGGTCGCGCATCGCATCGTTGTGATGCGCGGCGGCCGGGTCGTCGGCGAAGCGTTGCCCGAATCCTCCACGCAGGGTTCGCTGGCCTCGATGATGGTCGGGCGCGAAGTCATCCTCAAAGTGCCCAAAGACCCGGCCACTCCGGGCGACGTGGTATTGGACGTGCAAAATCTGCGCGTGTGCGATGAACGTGGTCAGCCTGCGGTCAAGGGGATGACGTTCCAGGTGCGCACCGGGGAAATTCTGGGCGTCGCGGGCGTCCAGGGGAACGGTCAAACCGAGCTGGTGGAAGCTGTTACTGGCCTGCGTCCGGCGGAAGAAGGCCGCATGATTTTGCGAGGTCATGACTTATCCCACGGGCAACCGCGACACTTCACCGAGCGGGGATCGGCTCATATCCCTGAAAATCGCCACCGTTATGGGATGGTAGAATCTTACCCCGTCAGCGAGAATCTGGTGTTGAACCGCTACTACGCCCCGCCCTTTGCGCGCGGCTGGGTGCGCGATTATCTCGCGATTGATCAGAATGCCATGCGGTTGGTGGAGATGTTTGACGTGCGCACACCGAGCGTTGCCACGCCGGGCGGCAACCTTTCCGGCGGCAATCAGCAAAAGATGGTCGTCGCCCGCGAGTTGGGGCGCGAAATCGCGCTGCTCGTCGCGGCGCAGCCTACCCGCGGCGTGGATGTCGGCTCCATCGAGTTCATCCACGGTCAGATCGTGAAGCAGCGCGATGCCGGAGTCGGCGTCCTGCTGGTTTCATCGGAGCTGGACGAAATTATGGCGTTGGCGGATCGCATTGTCGTCATGTATAAGGGCGAGATCATTGGCGAGGTGGATGCTGCTACCGCCACCCGTGAGCAATTGGGTTTGCTGATGGCCGGCGTGCGCCCGGATTAGCGCCGGAGCAAACCTCACAAGTTTCAAAAACTGCGGTCTCAATTCGAAGCGGGGTGATTTTTACAGAATCACCCCGCTTTCAATTTGTCTAGGATGCGCATTGCATTGTATAATGGAGATAGATGACTTTTAAGCGTGTGAGGTGGCAGCAATGTTGAGTGATGTTGACCAAGAGATGGTTCGCGCGTGCGCCGAGAAATACGGCGTAGAAGCACTCTATCTGTTTGATTCGGCATTGGAAAGTGACATGCCTCGTGATATTGACTTGGCGGTGAGAGGGATCAAGCCGGAATTGTTTTTCAAGTTTTACGGGGAGCTTTTGCGCAAACTTTCGAAATCCGTTGATTTGATTGATTTGTCGCGGAAATCATTGTTAACCGACTTCATTGAGGCTTACGGGGTTAAGTTATATGGCTGATCTCAAGTTTGCTATTGCCGTAGAAGAGGAACTTGTTCTCGACACTTTACAGGCGCTAGAACAAGCTTTGCATCGTTCAGAACGAACGCTAGTCGAATTGGCCGCTATCGCTACTTTTCTGCACAATATCTACAACGGGATCGAGAACCTCCTGAAGCGCGCTTTGCTTTCGATCGGCGAATCCGTTCCATCTTCGGCATCCTCGCATAAAGATTTATTGGATGCTGCGGTTGAACATAGCGTCATCACTCAAAATTTGTCCGAAGAACTGGATGCTTATCGCGGCTTTCGGCACTTTTTTATTCATGGTTACAGTATGCGTCTGGATGAAACGCAACTTATGCCGTTGGCAGAAAAGATACCGGTTGTTTGAGAAATCTTCAAAACCCAGTTGATCGCTTTTACCGAAGCGCAATCCACAACCAACGCTTGATATACTTTCAATGTTTGACGTTCCAGAAACCTGGCCTGTTGATTTTATCACCCGTATGCGTGGTTGGCTCGGCGATGAGGCGGATGCCTTCTTCGCTGCGCTGACCAAGCGCGACGTGGGGCTGCGCCTGAATCCCCTGCGCGGCCCGCTGGATGACCTCAAAGTGCGCATCCCCTGGGAGACGCAGCCGATCCCCTGGTGTCCCGAAGGTGTGTGGCTCCAGGAAGAGGCGTCGGCCGGCGCGCATCTCTACCATACCCTCGGCGTCTATTACATGCAAGACCCCAGTGCAATGGCGGCCGGCGTCTTGCTCGACCCTCGTCCCGGCGAATGGGTGCTCGATCTCGCCGCTGCGCCTGGCGGCAAGACGACGCACATCGCCGCGCGGATGCAGGGCGAGGGCGTGCTGGTGGCGAACGAGGTGGTGCGCCGCCGCGCGACAGTGCTGGCGATGAATGTGGAGCGGATGGGCGTCGCCAACGCGCTGGTCATCAACGAGACGCCGGAACGGCTCGCGGCGCGCTGGCCTGGTCTCTTCGATGCGGTGCTCGTGGATGCGCCGTGCTCCGGCGAGGGCACCTTCTCCCGCGATTCGCAGGCCATCCGCGATTGGAGCGTGGACACGGTCTTCGGCAACGCGCGCCGCCAGAAGCAAATCCTCGATCAAACTGCGCCGTTGGTGCGGCGCGGCGGGCGGCTGCTCTATGGGACGTGTACCTTCGCGCCGGAAGAGAACGAAGGCGTCATCGCCGATTTTCTGGCGCGCCATCCTGACTTTGAAATCGTGGATTTGCCCCAGGTTCCGGGCTTGCAACCGGGGCGGCCCGCATGGGTGAATGCGCCGGATGTGCTGCGGCGTGCCGGGCGTTTCTGGCCGCACACCGGGCCGGGACATGGTCACTTCTATGCGCTGCTTCATCGTCAGGGCGAGCCGCCCAACGATCTCCCGGAGCGTTGGACGGGCAGCGCCATCCCCGGTCGCGTATGGAACCTCTACCAGAAAACTATCGGCGAGACACTCGTCGCACCGGTTTCCGACAAAGGACTGCTGCTGACCAAAGCCGACGATCTTTACATCACGCCGATGGATCCCAAACTGTGGGAGGGGTTGCACGTGCTGCGTCCCGGTTGGTGGGTAGCCTCGCTGCGCCATAACAAGGTCTGGCCCGATCACGCCCTGGCGATGGCGCTGCGCTCGGCGGATGTGCGTGATGTCGTTGATCTGGCGCCAGATGATCCGCGATTGGAGAACTATCTACGGGGCGGTTTCTGGCCCGATGATAGGGCGGGCGATTACGTTTTGATCACTGTCGAGGGCTTTCCTGTGGGATGGGCCAAGCGCGGCGACGGACGCTTGCGCAGCCGTTATCCTGTCCACCTGCGCGGTTAGAATTTGCTTAAAAATGGGTGTAGTGGCACAATGGTCTTGAAGGAAAGCAGCACATGACAGACGATTCGACAATTTTCTACACCTCAAGCATCTATATTCCCGAAGACCGCCGTCAGGCCATCGCACGTGGGGAAACGCTGCCTGACCGCACGTCGGGCGCGGCCTTGTTTGCCGACATCTCTGGTTTCACGCCCTTGACCGAAGCCCTCACCCGCATCTACGGTCCCAAGCGCGGGGCAGAAGAACTTACCCGCCAACTCAACAGCGTGTATAACGCCCTGATTGCCGAGGTGGACCGCCATAACGGCAGCGTGATCGGCTTTGCCGGCGATGCTATCACGTGCTGGTTCACCGAAGAGGCTGGCGTCGTCGGTCTGGCGACATTGCGCGCTGCCCGCTGCGCCTTTGCGATGCAAGCCGCGATGCAGGCGTTCAAAAGCGTGACGCTTCCTGCCGGCGAAACCGTCTCGCTGGCGATGAAGGCTTCGATTGCCACCGGTCCGGCGCGACGCTTTCTTGTCGGCGACCCGGACATCCAACTCATTGACGCGCTCGCGGGCGAAACGCTGGCGCGCATGGCCGCCGCCGAACACCATGCCGGGCGTGGTGAAGTCCTTGTGGATGTCCATACCGTTATGGTTTTGGGGAACCGGGTGCGCGTCCGCGAATGGCGTCCTCCCGTTACAGAAGCGGATGCAGCCGAGGAGTGTTTTGCGGTCATTGAGGGTGTAGATGGAGCGTTGGACGACGTGCCGGCTTTTGATGCGTCGCCGCCGCCGTTGCTGCCGCCGGCTGTTGTCCGGCCCTGGCTGCTCCCGCCGGTCTACGCAAGCTTGCAAGAAGGCGTGGTTGAATCCCTCGAAATGCGCCGCGGGGTGGTGGCGCTTTTCCTGTGCTTCCAGGGCATTGATTACGACCACGATGAGCAGGCCGGCGATAAGCTAGATCGTTACATCCGCTGGGTGCAAGGGGTGATGCGCCAGTATGATGGCGCATTGCTGCAACTCATCATCGGCGATAAGGGCAACTATCTCTACGGCGCTTTCGGCGCGCCGATTGCCCACGAGAACGATCCCCAACGCGCTGTGAGCGCCGCGCTGGAATTGCTCAGCCCGCCCGCGGATCTGGAATTCGTCGGGCCGATCCAGATCGGCGTGGGGCAGGGGATGATGCGTACCGGCGCCTACGGCGGCGTCACCCGCTGCACCTATGGCGTCATCGGCGACGCGGTCAACCTGTCCGCGCGTTTGATGCAGAACGCTGCGCCCGGCCAGGCCCTGGTCAGCAAGCAAGTGCAGGAGGCGGCAGCTCAGGATTTCCGTTGGGAAGTGCTGCCGCCGATCACGGTCAAGGGCAAAGCGCAGCCGGTGCCGGTGGCTCGCCCGCTCCGCAAGGCGCAACGCGCGCGCGTCGCCACGCACAGCGGCGCACTGGTGGGCCGCGAGACGGAATTGGCGGAACTGCGCGCGGCGCTACAGCCGATTTTTGCGGGACATTTCGGCGGTATCGTGTATGTGTACGGCGAGGCCGGGGTGGGTAAGAGCCGTCTCATCTTCGAATTGCGCGTCCGTTTGATGCAGCATGACAGTTTTTCGTGGTTTACCTGTCCCGCCGAACCGATCCTGCGGCAGTCGCTCAATCCGTTTAAGTACTTCCTGCGGCAGTACTTCAGCCAGAATATCGAAAACTCCGAGGAAACCAACAAAGTCAACTTCAGAGAGGTGCTCCAGGGCCTTTTCCGCAGTCTTGAGCAGTCCAGTTCACCTGAAGCGACTGCGTTGGCGGCGGAATTGAAGCGCACGCAATCTATGCTGGGCGCGCTGGTGGATTTATACTGGGCGGATTCCCTCTACGAGCAATTGGAGCCGGAACTGCGTTTCAAGAATACCCTCACAGCTTTCCGAACGTTGATCCAGGCGGAGAGTTTACGGCAGCCGGTAATTTTGCATGTTGAGGATGCCAACTGGTTGGACGACGACTCGCAAGAATTGCTCGGCGCGCTTACGCACAACGCTGGCGGTTATCCGTTTGCCCTGCTGCTCAGCGGGCGCTACCGCGACGATGGCAGCCGTTTTCGCATCCCAACTTCCTCTGGCGTCCCCGAACATGTCGTTGATTTGGATGTGCTCGCTGCTGAAGGCATCAGTCTGCTGGTGGAGCAGATCTTAGGCGCCGGCATCTCGTCAGCTCTGACGAGCTTTATGACGCAAAAGACGGAGGGCAACCCGCTCTTCGCCGAACAACTGGCGTTGGATCTGCGCGAGCGTGAACTTATCCAGAAGCGCGATGGTGTGTGGGACATCGTCAGCCGTGAAGTAGATACGATCCCCGCCACGATCAACGCCGTGCTCATTGCCCGTCTTGACCGGCTGGCAGCGCAAGTCAAGGCCGTGGTGCAGACCGCCGCCGTCCTGGGACGCGAATTCGAGATCCAAATTCTGTCGCGGATGCTGCGGAATGACGCTGACTTGCCTTACAAGCTGCAGCGGGCGGAAGAGGAATTGATCTGGCAGGCCATTTCTGAGATGCACTACCTTTTCCGTCACACGATGATGCGCGATGCCGCGTATGATATGCAGCTCCAGGCCCGTTTGCGCGATCTGCACGCGCTGGCGGCGGAAGCGATGGCGCAGATCTATGCCGTTGACCTCGCGCCGCATTACGCTGATCTGGCTTATCATTACGGCAAGGCGGAGGAGGTTCTGCAAGAATTCCGCTATGCGAAGTTAGCCGGCGAGTATGCCGCGTCGCGCTATGCCAACCAGGAAGCCATCGAACATTACCATCAAGCCCTGCGCAGCCTGTCTCACCTTGACTCCGTTGAGAGTCTGGCGCAGCGCCAGGACATCTATACGACACTCGCGCGCTTGCAGATCACCATCGGGCAATATGACCAGGCCCACGCGCATCTTGAAGAGGCTCTGGCGCTCTCTGTGCAGCGCGGCGATGGGAGAGGGCAAGTGCATGCCTGTCGTTGGATGGCGCAGATGCACGAACTGCAGGGGGAATACGACGAGGCCCTGGCATGGGTGCAGAAGGGGTTGGGCATCCTGCACAACCAGCATACTCCCGATGCTGCTGAACTCCGCCTGGTCGCCGGATTAATCCACACCCGGCGCGGCAATTACGACGAGGCGACGCAGCAATTCCGGGATGCTCTGCAGATTGCGCAGTATCTTGACGAAACCGCGGCCCGCGCCCGCGCGCACAACGGCCTGGGTGTAATTCGCCTGCGGGATGACATCGCTGCGGCGATTGACCACTTCCAACAAGCCTTCACATTGTACGAGCGCGCCGGGGACATTTCGGGACAGGCGAAATCCCACAACCTCATCGCCAACGCCTACATCGAAACCGGACAGTGGCGCGAGGCGGATTACCATTATCGCCAGGCGCGGGCGATCTTCGAACAAATCGGCGACGTGTACAACGGCGCGTTTAGCGACAACAACCTCGGCGAAATCGCGCTCTATCAGGGCCGTTTGGACGAAGCGCTGACGTTTTACCGCCAGGCCCTGCGCGCGTTGGAACAAATCGGCGGCTCAACGTATGTCCTGGGCGTTCTGCACATGAACCTGGGGCACGTGTTTGTCCGCCGGGGGGAAATTGACAAAGCGTTCCAGGAACTTCTGACGGCGCAAGAGCATTTCGAGCAGGCTCAGGCGCGGGATTTCTTGCCGGAGCTACATCGCCACTATGCAGAAGCGTATTTAGCGGTGGGTGATCTTGAGGACGCCGAATCGCAAGCCCGGCGCGCGCTGGACCTCAGCCAGGAGCTGGAACAGCGCAGCGAGGAGGGCTACGGACTGCGCGTGCTAGGTCGCATCCTGAACGCGCAGGGACATTCTGCGGACGCTGAAACATATTTGAAGCGCAGTCTGGACATTCTTGATGATATGGGCGATAATTATCAAAAGGCTCAAACCCAACTTTCGCTGGCTCAGCTTTACGCCCAACACAACAACTTCCTCGACGCCCAAGCTGCACTCGCAGCGTGTATGCCAGTCTTTGAAGGTTTAGGCGCGGCAATGGATTTGGACGCGGCGCGCGCCTTGCTCGCACTGTTATAACACACACTTGATCACTGCCTCACCGCGCCACGCGAACTGAAGTCTGGACCATCGGCGGGTATGCTGGGCTCCAGCAGCATTTCATTGTTTTAACCTTTCGTTTGCCGGGGAGTTACACACTTTGTCATTTTCTGACAGGATTAACAGGATTTCCAGGATTAAAAAAGGCTTTAGGAGCTTTTTCATCCTGTCAATCCTGTCCAAAGAAAAGAACCGTGTAACTGCTGTGCCATTTTGCTCATTAAGGAGGGTGCAATGAACGCAGAACGTTTGAACCAGAAGTGGTCCATTGTCGGATTGAGTTTCATCGTCAGCGCGGGTTTGTTGTGGCTGCTGTTCATGACCTTACAGGGCCTGCCCGTCGCGCGGGTGATTGGCGCTCCTGATGCTCCACTGGCGCCTATCCCCATCAGCGTGGTCCCCGAACAAAACTCCCATTATGCGCCGCGCAACGCCCCCGTCACCATGAACTTCAACGAAGCCATTGACGCGGAGACGATCAATGCGTACACCTTTGCGGTCTTCGGCAGCCAGAGTCCGCGTGTTACCGGTAGCTACAGCCTGACCAATCTGGCGCATACGGTAACCCTGTTTCCGGCGCGTCTCTACTTCCCCGGTGAACTCATCCAAGCCACCGTCACCACCGGCACGCAGAACATCACCGGCGAACAGGTCATCTCGTCCACCGTGTGGCAATTCCGCGCGGCGGTGAGCGGGGGCTATGGCGTGTTTGCCGCCAGCATGCTGGTATCGCCTACCCTCGCCCTCGATACCGCGTTGGGCGATCTGGACAACGATGGCGACCTTGATGCACTGCTCATCAACAGCTCGCCGGACAGTATGCTGGTGATGAATAACGGCGGCGATAGCCTTATGCCATATCAGCTCCTTAGCCTCCTCTCTGGCAGTGCAACGGCCGGCGCACTGGGCGACCTCAACGGGGATGGGGCATTGGATGCCATGATCGCCAAAACCGAAGGCGCTGAAGTCTGGCTTAACCTTGGCAGCGGTGTGTTGACGCCCACGCAAGAGTTTGGTGGGTATTACGGCTATGATGTCGTCCTCGGCGACGTGGATGGCGATGGCGACCTGGATGCCTTGATTGTTTATAGTTTTGGCGCGCAGGTCTGGTTCAATCAGGGTGGACGGCAAGGTGGGACTGCCGGAACATTTATAAATGGTCTGCTCTTCTTTGATTCCGTCCCCCTTACCGCCGCGGCGCTGGGCGACGTGGATAACGACGGCGACCTGGATGCCTTTATCACGTTGGCCAGCGGCTACGGCGATGAAGTCTGGCTCAATGATGGCTTGGGCGATTTTAGCCTCACCGCGCAGGAATTGGACTATCAGGATAGCCAGGACGTGGCTTTGGGCGATCTGGATGGCGATGGCGACCTGGATGCCTTCGTTGCTAACGATCTGAATTATGGAAACACGGTCTGGATAAACCAGGGCGGCGCGCAACTGGGTACAATGGGCTGGTTCTCCGATAGCGGCCAAAGTCTGGGCTACACCGATAGTTACGCCGTGGCGTTGGGCGACGTGGATGGCGATGGCGACCTCGATGCGGTCGTCGCCAACCGCGGCGCGAGCAGGAGCGCCGACATCGTCTACCTCAACAACGGCGCCGGTTATTTTAGTGTCGCGCGTTCGCTTGGCGATGCGTTGATGGGCGAGAGCGTCGCGCTGGGCGATATGGACAACGATGGCGACCTGGACATTTTCGTCGCCAACAGCGGTGCGCCATCCCAGGTCTGGCGCAACAGCCCGCCGACGTGCTTCGCGCAGCTCGCCAGCGATCCCACCATCACCTACACCAGCCTCAACGCCGACGCCATCCAGCAAGCCGTGGATGCTGCTGTGACCGATGATCTGGTCAAAATCGCCGGGACGTGCGCGGGCGTTTCGCAGCGTGGCGGGACGTGGCAGACTGTATACGTGGATAAGCCGCTGACTTTGCGCGGTGGGTATGCGCCTGACGCATGGAGTATGCCGGATCCGACGGCTTACGCTTTCCTGGATGCGCAAGGCGACGGGCGGGTGTTGTTGATCACCGGGCCGATTGCAGTGACAGTGGAACGGCTGGACATCGCCCACGGCGACGCGACCGGTCTGGGCGGCGGCCCCTGGTCCTACGACGGCGCGGGCGGCGGCATCTACGTTGTCAGCGCCACCGTCACCTTGCGGGATAACTACATCCATGACAATGTGGCCGGGCGTAACGCCTGGAGCGGCGGCGGCGGTGTTTACCTCTACGGCAGCCAGGCCACGCTGGAGCGCAATGACATTTTTGGGAACACTGCTGGGATGAGCACCACCGCCGGTCTTAGCGGCGAAGGCGGCGGTTTGGCGCTCAGCGCCAGCCATGTGACCATGATCCGTACCATGATCAAAGACAATTTTGCCAGCAACGCCGGCTTTGGCATTGGCGGTGGGCTTTATGTTGAAGACGGCAGTCTGGCTGGCGATGGTAACTTCCTACAGGGCAACATCGCTGGTCCCACCGCTCAGGGATGGGGCGGTGGAATTTTCGCCGGTTTTGGCAGTTCCTCTGCGCTGGTCAACACCGTGTTCAAGGATAATGCCAGCGGCGCTACCCCGAATTCTCGTGGTGCGGCGTTGCTGCTTGAGGTCGCCAGCATGGATCTGCGGCACACGACCTTTGTCAACAATACCGGCGGCGATGGCAGCGGCGTCTATGTGTATGGCGACTCCACCGTCTACCTGACGAACACGCTGATGAGCGGCCACACCACCGCGATCAGTGTGGAGAGCGGCAGCGCGGCGACGCTGGCGGGCATTCTGTGGCACAATACGGTTATCCCCACCGCCGGCGCCGGTGCGATTAACGTCAGCACTGTCATCAGCGGCGACCCGGCGTTGGCTTACGATGGCTATCACCTGGAGTTCACCAGCGCGGCGCTTGACGTGGGACTCGACGCGGGTGTGCTTCACGACATTGACGGCGAACTCCGGCCCAATGCGTTGTTCCCCGATGTGGGCGCGGATGAGTATTATCCCCGCTGTTGGGCGCAAGCCGCCGGCGCTGTGACCGTGACGCACGCCAGTTTTAGCGCGCAGGCGGTGCAGGCGGCGGTCAACGATGCTGACCCCGGCGATCTGGTCAAACTGGCCGGGCAGTGCGTCGGGGTTAGCTACCAGGGTGTCGCCTATCAGACTGCCTACATCAGCCAGCCGTTAACGCTGCGCGGCGGTTATACGCCGACGGACTGGAGTGTCTCCAATCCACTCAGCTATCCGACGGTGCTGGACGCGAACCAGGGCGGGCGCGTCGTGTATGTCGAGAATGTCCCGGCGACAGTGGAGAACCTGCGCCTGAGCAATGGTTGGGTCACTGGCGATGGCGGCGGCATCTACGCTAACCAGGGACTCACGCTCACAAACGTTCATATCGTCAACAACCAGGCGCAGGATGGCGGGCGCGGCGGCGGCGTGTGGGCCGGGGGGGAGGCCACATTGACCGGCGTGGAAATCCGCGGCAATCACGCCACGTGGCATGGCGGCGGAATCTATGCGCTACACGGCCTTACCGTTGAGCGCAGTCGCTTCATTGACAACAGCGCCAGCTCAGACGGCGGCGGCATCTACCTGCAAGGCAATGGCTTTTCCAGCCGCTTCGTGAACACCATCTTCAGCCGCAACTACGCGGTGGATGATGGCTCGGCGCTCTACTTGCTTGAATTCGACCCGTCCAGCCGCGCCGACCTGCTCCACGTGACCATCGCCGATCCTCTCTGGCGGGCGAATTCGGCGGTCTACATTCCTACCGGCACGGTTTATATCACGAACACCATCTTTGCCAACCATAACATTGAGATTCTGGCGTTGAATAACACGCCGGTCTATGAGGACTATAACCTGTTTGATGGTGAACCGAATCTCACCGGTCTCAACAGCGGCGGGCATAGCCTGATTGGCGATCCTCGCTTTGCGAATCCAGATGTAGATGATTTTCACCTGCGCATCGGTTCCGCGGCGATTGACGAGGGAGTGGAGGCCGGCGTCGCCGAAGATTTGGACCGGCTGCCGCGTCCGAGCGGTCCCGCGCCCGACATCGGCGCGCACGAGGCGCAATTTGCGAGCGGCGTCACCACCTTCGCCGATGATAACATCCTCAACGGCAACTGCACGCTGCGCGAGGCTATCATCGCGGCCAATACCGATACCGCCGTTGACCTGTGCCCGGCGGGCAACGGCGCGGATACGATTACGTTAGGTGAGGGTATTTACCAGCTCACTATCCCCGGCGCAATGGAGGATGCCGCGCTAACCGGCGATCTGGACGTGCATGACGCGCTGACCATTAACGGCGCAGGGCCAGGCCTCACGTTCATCAACGCCAACGGGCTGGATCGCGTGTTCGAGGTCTTTGGCGCACGCGTCGTTATCTCCGGCGTCACTATCATGGGCGGCGACAACGTGGGCGACGGCGGCGGTATGCACTCGAATGGTGGCGCGGATGTGGAGCTGATCAACGTTCACGTGCGCTATAACCAGGTCAACAACGACGGCGGCGGCTTGCACGTCGCCGGGCAGTTGACGTTGCGCGACAGCGCGGTGTACAGCAACACCGCGTTCGGCCATGGCGGCGGGATGTTGGTCAATATCACCACCACAGTCACGGCGTCTAACACCAATTTCTACGACAACCAGGTCCTCAGCGACAAACCGGGCGGCGGCGTCTACGTCGGGCCGGGTGGATATTTCACACTGATCGGCGGTGCGGTCTACGCCAACAACGCCGGCGGCGCGCACGGCGGCGGCCTCTTCAACCGGGGCATGATGACCATCATCGGTAGCCGCATCCACCATAACAACGCCGGACCGGGCGGCGGCGGCATTGCGGCAGACGGCGGTACGCTCTACATCGAGACGACGGAGATTTACAGCAACACCACGCCCTACAATGGCGGCGGCATTTTCAATACGGGCAGCGGCGCGTTGACGCTCGCGTCCAGCGCGCTCTATGGCAATCATGCTGATAATTTCGGCGGCGGGCTGTACAATGACAGCGTCGCCACGCTCAGCGACACGCCCATCTATCGGAACACGGCGGCATGGTCTGGCGGCGGGGTCTATAACCTGGGGCCAAATGCCGACCTCAGCTTGATCCGTAGCAACCTGGTCAACAACACCGCGTTGAGCGGCGGCGGCCTGTACAACTACGCGTCCGCTCGCTTGACCGACTTGCTGGTGTTCGGCAATCATGCCATAACCGGCGGCCTCGGCGACGCCGGGCTGGGCGGCGGGGTGCGCAACTTCGCGCCCGGCGTGCTCACTCTGAAGCTGGTCACGTTCAGCCAGAACGATGCGGCGGATAGCGGCGGCGGCCTTGCCAACAGCGAAGGCGGGACGGCGTTCCTGGAAGACACGGCGTTCTACTCCAACACGGCCGTTACCCACGGCGGCGGCGTGTATTACCGGAGTCCCGCATTGTTAGCGCCGACCGGTTATTTCACCGTCAGCCACAACAGCGCCTATCTGGGCGGCGGCGTCTATGTCTTCGAGGGCGAGTTTGTGCTGCGCCAGGGCGTCATCTACAGCAACACGGCCGCGCTTGACGGCGGCGGCATCTACGCCGAACACGGGCGCGTGCAATTGGATGGCGGCGCGATCCGCGAGAACCGCGCTATGTCTGGCAGCGGCGGCGGCGTGGTGATCAACCAACCCACAGCCACCTTGACCCAGACCGGTGGTCTGATCATCGCCAACGGTGCTGCAAACGGCGGCGGCGTATTGGTGAGCGCGGGACAGGGGTGGTTGTATGGCGGCGTGATCCGCGACAACACGGCGACGAACTACGGCGGCGGCGTGTTGGTCAACCGACAGACCATCCTCGATGGCGGGCGCATCTTGAGCAACACGGCGTTATTCGGCGGCGGCGTCTATGTGGGCGGTACGGCGGCGTTCACCCAGACCGGCGCGAGCTACATCGCTTACAACACGGCTACCCAGGCGGGCGGCGGCATTTATGCCGAGGGCGGCAGCACTGTTCTGGATAGTGGGCAGATCGCGCTCAATACCGCGCCCTATGGTGGCGGATTATACGTGGATTATGGCATGGCATTTCTGCAGGGGATGGCGGAGATTCGCAACAACACGGCGCTGAACAATGGCGGTGGCGTGTACGTGCTGCAGCCTGGCGCGTTGTTCGTGCAAGCGGACGACAGCCAGATCGCCCACAACCGCGCCCCCAACACGAGCAGTTTTGGCGGTGGCCTCTACGTGGACCAAGGCCAGGCATTGCTGTCGGGCGGGATGGTGTATAGCAACACTGGCGCTTACGGCGGCGGCGTGCATGTCAACCAGGGTAGGGCGACATTGGGCGGCGGCATCATCAATGAAAATGCGGCGCAAGACGGCGGCGGCGTTCACGTGAGCGGCGGCAACGGCGTTTTTACACTCACCGCAGGTTTGGTTGAGGATAATACTGCTACGCGACACGGCGGCGGCGTTTATGTCGCCAGCGGCAGCTTGCTGATGCGCGGCGGACAGATTTTTAACAACACGGCAGCGCAACGCGGCGGCGGCATCTATGCGCAGTTTGGGGCGCTCACGCTGCAAGACGGCCAAATTGACCACAATACTGCCAACCTGGGCGGCGGTGTGTTCGTTGATCTCAGTATGGCTTCCTGGCGGCAGACAGGTGGGATGGTCTCTTACAATAATGCCCTGTCGCAAGGCGGTGGCGTGTTCCTCAACTGGGCGACGGGAGAGATGAGCGGCGGCAAGATAGACGCCAATCACGCGATTTCTGGCGGCGGCCTATACCTTGCCGGCAGCAGCAGCGTGTATACGCAGACCGGCGGGCTGCTGTTCAACAACAGCGCTGCCGCTGGCGGCGGCCTCTACGTGAATGCCGGGCGGACCACGGTGCGTAATGCGGCGTTCATTGGCAATACAGCGGATAGAGGCGCCGGTTGCTACAATGCCAGCAATCTGGAACTGGTCAACGTCACCCTCAGCGGCAACGCGGCGACGCAAAATGGCGGCGCGCTCTACAACACCGGCACGGTCAAGGCAACCAACGTGACCCTGGTGCATAACTCAGCGTTTGCCGGCGGTGGCGTGTATGACACGAATCGGGTCTCGCTCCGCAATACGATCATCGCCAACAACAACGGCGGCAACTGTAACCGCGCGCTTATCTCTGAGGGCTACAACTTAAGCAGCGATAGTGCGTGTGGGCTGAACGGGACCGGCGATATCCTCATAGCCGATCCCGAGCTTGGGCCGTTAGACGATAACGGCGGGAACACGTTGACGCACGCGCTGCTGCCGGGCAGCCCCGCGCTCAACACGGCCACCTGCGTCAATGCGCCTATCACCGATCAGCGCGGCTTCCCGCGCCCAGACGCGGGCAGCGGGCGCTGCGACATCGGCGCATTTGAGGAGCAAACCTTCATCAACTTGCCGCCGGTCGCCGACGCCGGGCCGGATCGAGCGGTGAATGTGCGGGGGACTGTGACCCTGGACGGCAGCGCCAGCTACGATCCCGACGGCTACACGCCGTTGACCTACCAATGGGCGCAAACTGGCGGAACGTCGGTGTCGTTCAATGCGACGGTCTCGCGCACGACGTTCACTGCGCCGGCGACGCCCGGCCTGCTCACCTTCACCCTCACCGTGCGCGATGCCTACAGCCTGGCTTCTGTCCCGGATGAGGTTGTCGTCAGCGTGGGCGGCGCGTCTGTGGCCGGTCTGCAGGCGGTTAACAGCAGTCCCACGTCGTTGGGCCAGACGACGTTCTTCACGGCGAGCGTCGCTGCCGGCACGAATGTCTTGTACGAATGGAATTTCGGCGACGGGAACGGCGCTAGCGGCCAATACGTCAGCCACGTCTACGGCGTTTCGGGCCAGTACGCGGCGACCGTGCGGGCCTTCAATGCCAGCAGCAGCCTCCTCGCCAGCACGCCGGTCAGCATCACCAATAGCTCGCGCGGCTCGGCGCAGCCCATCGGCAGCAATACAGTCCTGACCAGCGCGTTGATCAGTGTCAACGATACCGACTGGTACAGATTCCTGGTGCCTGAACCGGATTCGACCATCACCGTGACGCTCAGCGATTTGCAGGCCGATTTCGACCTGCTGCTCTTCGCGCCGGAGATTGACGAAGAGACCGGCCAGTTGCGCGACATCGGGCGGCTGAGCAACATCGGGCGGCTGAGCAACATCGGACGCCTGAGCAACATTGGCCGCCTGAGCAACATCGGCCAACTGAGCAACATCGGCGAACTGCTCGATCTGGGGCGGTTGAGCAACATCGGACGGCTGAGCAATATCGGGCGGCTGAGCAACATCGGGCGGCTGAGCAACATCGGACGCCTGAGCAACATCGGCACGTTGGTGGACATCTCCGCCTATCCTCTCACCGCCACCGAGCAGATCATCTACAACGTACACGAGCTGGCGGGCTACTATTACGTCGCCGTGTACGGGCAGTCTAGCCAGACGGTGGGGCGACCTTACACGCTTGCCGTCAACGTTACGCCGCCGCCGTATGTCAACTATCCTATGACGGATACTATCGAGATTGATGTGACCGTCCCCGCCACCGATACGGCGGTGAACACGCTTATCCTGTACAACACCGTGCGGATGGGCCAGTTCTATACTGCGCAGCAAACGCTGATCGCCGATCAACTGCTGCCACGGCTGACGATTCTGGCTGCGCATCCGCAGGTCAACGGCGTGCTGGTTGATCTCAACAGCTATCCGGAGATTGCCGCTGCGTATGCGAAATGGGATCAACATCCCGACAGCCCACAGCACGCAAATTTCGTGGCGATGCACATCAAGTCTTTGCTGTACGCGCTGACGCCGGCCTATCCCAATCTTGAGTACCTGGTGCTGGTGGGCGACGACCGCATCATCCCCTACCGCCGCATCCGCGACGACGCGCTGGTTTCTAACGAGCGCACCTACGAAGACGCCTACTTCGCGCCCAACATTGATACCTCGCTGGCCCGGCGCTATGTCCTCAGCGACGACTACTACGCGGGTCTGCTCCCGCTGCCCTGGCGCGGGCGCGAGCTGTACCTGCCGCAGGTGGGCATCGGGCGTCTGGTCGAAGCGCCGGAGGACATCATCACCGCCCTGGATGCGTTTGTGGCGCAGCCGGTGCTCGAACCCGAAGATGCCTTTGTCACCGGCTACGATTTCTTGATTGACGAGGCGCAGGCTATCAGCGCCACGCTGGCTTCGCAGGGCATCGCGCAGATGACGACGCTCATCAGCGATACGTGGACGACCAACGACGTGCGCACGCACTACATCAGCGTGACTGTCGCCAGCGATCTGAACTCCCTCAATGCGCACTTCACCCACTACGGCCTGATCCCGCCCACCTATCCGCCGCTGCCGTCGCTGGAGGACATCTATGTGTTGGCGTCGGAGTTGACCGCGACGACCGACTACAACGGTACGCTGAACTTCTCGGTGGGCTGCCACTCCGGGTTGAACGTCCCGGACGAAGGCGCGCCCTCGGTTGAGGAGGCGACGGACTGGCCACAGGCGTTGCTGCGTCGCGGCGCGACCTTCATCGGCAACACCGGCTACGGCTACGGCGATTCGGATCTGATCGCGTACTCGGAGCGGCTGATGACGGGCTTTGCGGAACGCCTGGGTATGTGGGAAGATGGGCAAGCGCCTACCGTCGGCCACGCGCTGATGCGCGCGAAGCAGGGGTACTACAACAGCTTCAGCGCGGGCGCGTTCAGCAACTACGACGAAAAAGTCCTGGCGGAGATGACGCTGTACGGTTTGCCGATGTTGCAGATCCACATGCCGCAAACGACGACGCTCACCACACGGACGGCGCAGCATGTCGCTTCGCAGCCTGTTGCCGGCGGCGTGGTGACGACGTCGCACCATCTGCCGCTGGACTACGTGGAACACGTGACGCCGCAGGGCAGCTACTATACCGTCGCCGGCGAAGGCGACGCGCACATCGCCGGTGGTCGTCCCATTGCGCCGCGCGTCAGCCAGGACGTGCAAATCCCCGGCGCGATCGCCCACGGCGCGCTGCTCGTCGGCGGGACGTTCACCGACATCGCCGACTTCGATCCCGTGGTGTCGCGCATCGTGACTGAGGCCACCTACATCGAAACCGAGCCGGACTTCCCCAGCGCAGCGTGGGAACCGGCGCAGCTCAGCGCGATCAACCGCTTCCTCTCCATCGAAGGCAAGGCTCATGCCAGCCTGGTGCTCGTGCCAGGCCAGTTCCGCGCCACGACCGACGCGCTGCCAACGACCGGCATCGAGCGACTCTACACCGATTTGCGCTTCGAGGTTTACCACGCGCCCTTCACCGTCACGGACTTCATCGCGCCGAACATCCGCAACGTGCGCGCCATCAGCAGCACGGAATCCCTGCGTTTTGAGATTTGGGTGGACGACGACGCCGATACGCCGGAAGACACGGGCGAAGTCGCGCGCGTCGTCGTGCTGTACCGCTATCTCGATCAAACCACCTGGTCGAAGGCCGAATTGACCTACCTGGGCAAGAACGCCGCCGGCATCGGCATTGCCGAGGGCCGCGTGGCGCCGCTCACCGCGCCCATCGAGTATTTCGTGCAAGCCGTGGACGACAGCGGCAACGTCGTCCTGGCGCTGGATCACGGGATGCCTTTCACTGGGGTGGAAAGCGTCGAACGGCCCAATCCTACGATCTATCTGCCATTGGTGCTGCGTAACCATTAGTGCAATAGGGCCTGACCAGTGCATAAACCGGTCAGGCCTCTGTTGCGTTGTGTATGGCTCAAACAAAAAGGAGGTAACGATGAACCGGTTTCACTGTCCCCTGTTCCGCTGGCTCAATGTGGGCGTGCTCTTGACCTTGTTGCTATCACCTTTCACCGTGGTTGCTCAGGCCGCCCCGCTAGAAGCGCCCCTTTCACCTAGCACCGCCTCTCAATTGCTCCCTACCTGGATGGCGGAAGAGCAAACCCCGCCGCCAACCACGGGTGTCGCCCCTGCTACACCCGGCGTGTCAACCGTTACTGCGCCCTCACCCAACTGCGCCCTGCTCGACGACCCGACCGCGCGCGGGATGATATCCGGCGCGCTGGAGACGGCACTGCTCCACGCCTGCGGGCGCGAGGCAACCGCGAGGGTTGCCCCTACGTTCCCTCTCGCGGTTGCCCCGACATCTTCTCTCTCGGTTGCCCCCACTCCCCACTCCCTATTCCCTATGCCCTCCCTCCCCACCGCCCTCGGCGACGACGTGCTGGTCAACGACCCCACCGGCGATATGACCTCAATGACGCAGAGCGGGGCCGTCATCGCCCGCAACGAGGATAACGGCATCCTCTGCGCCGCCTACAACGATTCTTACCACGGCACCGTGGAAGGGACCGGCTGGGTTGGCTTCAGCAGCTCCGGCGACGGCGGCGCGACGTGGAGCGACCACGGCTCGCTCGGCGACCCCAACTCCTACGGCTACCCTGCGCTGATCTGGCGGCGCGCCGACGGCCACTTCTACCTCGCCACGC